>ENA-OQCO01000090-OQCO01000090.1-human-gut-metagenome-genome-assembly--contig:-NODE-90-length-48593-cov-4.673544_pt1 | contig 48593 bp, 59 predicted proteins | sample MGYA00242500_ERZ504582 | MGnify/ENA primary metagenome ERZ504582 (study PRJEB26092, sample SAMD00036346) | human gut metagenome | host: Homo sapiens | study: EMG produced TPA metagenomics assembly of... | reverse complement strand
CTGACCGCCTTCAAAACCCGGACGAATACTGCCGCCTGAACGAGCCTTCTGGCCCTTGTGTCCCTTGCCTGCAGTCTTGCCCCCAGCCTGAGCCGTGACCTCTGCCAATTCTCTTTGAGTCCTTCTTTGAGCCCTCAACCGGTGAAAGTTCATGTAACTTCATAAGTACGCACCTCCTTGCTTATGCTTCGATAACCTCTACGAGGTGAGAAATTTTTGCTACCTTGCCTTTTGTCTGAGCGTTATCAGGCTGAGTTGTTACATCGCCGATTTTCTTCAGACCTAAAGCCTGGGCGGTTGCAATCTGTGGTTTTGTACAGCCGATGAGGCTCTTTACTAACTTAATTGTCATAGTTTACAACCTCCCTGTTATACGATTTCCTTAACGGATTTACCACGTACAGCGGCAACTTCTTCAGCAGTTCTGAGAGCTGCAAGACCTGCAAGTGTTGCTCTTACAACATTGCAAGGATTGTTTGAACGAAGAGCCTTTGTTCTGATATCCTTAATACCTACTGCCTCTATAACGGCACGAACCGGACCACCTGCAATAACACCGGTACCGGGAGCTGCAGGCTTCATAAGAACTCTGCCTGCACCAAATTCACCAACGATTTCATGAGGGATTGTTGTACCTCTAAGTGAAACCTTCATAAGGTTTTTCTTTGCATCCTCAATGCCCTTACGGATAGCATCAGGAACCTCACCAGCCTTGCCGATACCAAAGCCTACTACGCCGTTGCCGTCGCCTACAACTACGAGAGCTGCAAACTTAAAAATACGACCGCCTTTAACCGTTTTTGATACACGGTTGATAGTAACTACTCTTTCTTTTAATTCGCCTGTTACTTCTACTGTTTTAGCCAAAGTTATTCCTCCTATCCTTAGAAATTGAGTCCGCCCTCACGAGCGCCTTCGGCCAATTCCTTAACACGGCCGTGATAAATGTTACCGCCTCTGTCAAATACAACATCAACGATATTCTTTTCAGCTGCACGCTGTGCAATAAGCTTGCCTACTGCCTTAGCTGCTTCTTTGTTTCCGCCATTGCCTTCAATGCTCTTGTCAAGGCTTGAAGCCTGAGCAAGAGTAACACCAGCTACATCATCAATAAGCTGAGCGTAGATGTTGTTTGTGGAGCGGAATACGCATAAACGTGGACACTGAGCAGTACCGCTGATCTTGCTGCGGATTCTCTTATGACGCTTAATGCGTGCTTTTTTTGTTTCAGGTCTGCTTACCATAGTCATTCACTCCTTAATTATTTACCCTTACCTGCTTTACCTTCCTTGCGGCGGATAACTTCATAATCGTACTTAATACCCTTGCCCTTATATGGCTCCGGTGGACGCTTTTCTCTAACCTCGGCAGCAAACTGACCAACCTTTTGCTTGTCAATGCCTGTGATTATGATTTTGTTTGGATCAGGAACTTCAATCTTGATGTCGTCTGTATCCTCAACGATAACCTGGTGTGAATAACCAAGGTTCATAACGCACTTGTTACCCTGCTTCTGAACACGGTAACCAACGCCGTTTACCTCAAGAGTCTTCTTGTAGCCCTCTGTAACACCGATAACCATATTGTGGATAAGTGTTCTTGTAAGGCCGTGAAGTGAGCGGTTTTCTTTTGTGTCGTCAGGGCGGGTAACTTCGATTACATCGCCCTTAACTTCTACTGTCATAGCCGGGTTATACTTGAAATCAAGTGAGCCCTTCGGTCCCTTAACAGTGATAACGCCGTCAGCGATTGAAGCTGTAACTCCGGCGGGAATATTTATAGGTTTTCTTCCAATTCGAGACATTTATCGTACCTCCTTACCAAATGTAAGCAAGAACTTCGCCGCCAATATGTTCAGCACGAGCCTGACGATCTGTCATTACGCCCTTTGATGTTGAAATAATGGCAATACCGAGGCCCTTCATAACCTTTGGCATATCTTCTACATTGCTGTAAATACGTAAACCGGGCTTAGATACACGGCGAAGACCTGTAATAACAGGAGTCTTGCCGTCAACGTACTTAAGAGTAACCTTAATAACGCCCTGCTTACCATCTTCTATAACTGTGAAATTCTTGATATAACCCTCGTCAAGAAGAATCTGACAGATTGACTTCTTAAGGTTTGAAGAAGGAATTTCTACAGTATCGTGCTTAGCTGAGTTAGCATTACGGATTCTTGTAAGTAAATCAGCAATTGTATCTGTAATCTGCATTAGATGTTACCTCCCTTGTCCTTACCAGCTTGCTTTCTTTACACCCGGAATTTCGCCCTTGTAAGCGAGCTCACGGAAGCAAATACGGCAAATACCAAACTTACGGAGGTAGGCGTGTGGTCTACCACAGATGTTACATCTTGTGTACTCTCTTGTTGAGAACTTCTGCTCTCTCTGCTGCTTAACTTTCATTGAAGTCTTAGCCACAACAATCCCTCCTTACTTTGAAAACGGTGCGCCCATAAGTGTTAAAAGCTCACGAGCCTCTTCGTCTGTAGTTGCAGTGGTAACGAAACAAATGTCCATACCACGAACCTTGTCAACCTTGTCATACTCAATTTCAGGGAAAATGAGCTGCTCTTTAAGACCCATATTGTAGTTGCCTCTGCCGTCAAAAGAGTTAGGATTAATACCTCTGAAGTCTCTTACTCTCGGAAGTGCTACATTAAAGAATCTGTCGAGGAACTCATACATTCTCTCGCCTCTAAGTGTTACCTTACAGCCGATCGGCATACCCTCTCTGAGCTTAAAGTTAGCAACTGACTTTCTTGCACGGCAAACAAGTGCCTTCTGACCTGTGATAATACCAAGGTCCTTAGAAATAGCGTCGATAACCTTTGAATTTTCTCTTGCTTCGCCTGCACCAACATTGATAACAATCTTGTCAAGCTTTGGAATCTGCATTGTGCTCTTATAGGAGAACTTGTTCATAAGAGCAGGTGCAACTTCTTTTGAATAATATTCTTTAAGTCTTGCCATATCTTATATCCTCCTTAAAGTGCTTCGCCACATTTAGCGCAAACACGGCCCTTAGAACCGTCTTCGTAAATCTTGTGAGCAACTCTTGTCTGCTTCTTGCAACGAGGGCAAACGATCTGAACCTTAGATGCATACATAGCGCCTTCAGCTTTAACGATGCCACCCTGCTCGCCCATTTTTCTTGGCTTAACATGCTTAGAAACCATGTTTACCTTCTCAACAATAACTTTGCCTTCTTTTGGGCTGACAGCAAGAACCTGACCCTGCTTGCCCTTATCCTTACCGCTGATAACGATAACGGTGTCGCCTGTTTTTACATGAACTTTACTCATATTGTGACACCTCCAATTAAAGTACTTCAGGAGCAAGTGATAAGATCTTCATATAATCCTTATCACGGAGCTCTCTTGCTACTGGTCCGAAGATACGAGTACCCTTAGGGTTCTTATCTTCCTTAATAATAACAGCTGCATTCTCGTCAAAACGGATATAAGTACCGTCCTCACGTCTTACGCCCTTTGCAGAACGAACTACCACAGCCTTAACAACGTCGCCTTTTTTAACAACACCGCCGGGTGCTGCTTTTTTAACTGAAGCAACGATTACATCGCCAATGTTGGCATATCTTCTTCTGGTACCGCCGAGTACACGAATGCACATAAGTTCTTTTGCACCTGTATTATCGGCAACCTTGAGAAGTGTCTGCTGTTGAATCACAGTGTATTCCTCCTTTTCTCAAAAGCCGCAACTTATTTTGCTTTCTCAATAATCTCGACGAGTCTCCATCTTTTATCCTTAGAAAGAGGACGGGTCTCCATAATCTTTACACGGTCGCCAATGCCACACTCGTTATTCTCGTCATGTGCCTTAAAACGAACTGTACGCTTAACAATTTTGTTATAAAGCTTATGCTTTACGCTGTCCTCGACTGCTACAACAATAGTCTTGTCCATCTTGTTGCTTACAACCTTACCGACAACAACTTTTCTCATATTTCTCTCACTCACTGTTAAGTCCTCCTCTCTTAAGCCTCAGCGCCATTGAGTTCACGCATACGAAGAATTGTAGAAACTCTTGCGATGTCTTTCTTTACGGCGCCAATTCTGGATGAGTTTTCAAGCTGATTAACAGCAAGCTGGAAACGAAGATTAAATAACTCTTCCTTGAGGTCTGCGAGCTTTAACTCGAGCTCGTCTACAGACATTTCTCTAATTTCTGATGCTTTCATTACTGCTCACCCTCCTCTTTCTTTACAAACTTGCACTTAATTGGAAGCTTATTTGCAGCAAGGCGAAGAGCCTCTCTTGCAGTAGCTTCATCTACACCGCCAAGCTCAAACATAACTCTGCCCGGCTTAACAACGGCTACCCAATACTCAGGTGAACCTTTACCTGAACCCATTCGAGTTTCTGCAGGCTTTGCAGTAACAGGCTTGTCAGGGAAAATTTTGATCCATACTTTACCGAATCTTTTGCAGTAACGAGTCATAGCAACACGGGCAGCTTCGATCTGGTTTGAAGTAATCCATGCAGGCTCTGTAGCCTGAAGACCGAAATCACCGTAAGTAACCTTGTTACCACGAAGAGCCTTACCTGTCATACGACCTCTGTGTACTCTTCTGTACTTAACTCTCTTTGGTAATAACATTACTTTCTGCCTCCTTCTCTGCGTGGCTTTCTTGACTTAACTTCGTTTAAAACCTCGCCTTTGTAAAGCCATACCTTAACGCCAATCTTACCGTAAGTAGTGTTAGCCTCGGCAAAGCCATAGTCGATGTCGGCACGAAGTGTCTGAAGCGGAATAGTACCCTCGTGGTACTGCTCTGAACGAGCGATTTCAGCGCCGCCAAGACGACCTGAACACATAATTTTAATACCCTTAGCGCCACGACGCATTGCGTTACCGATTGACTGCTTCATAGCACGACGGAATGAAATTCTCTTTTCGAGCTGCTGAGCAACATTTTCAGCAACAAGCTGAGCGTCAAGCTCAGGAGCTTTAACTTCTACTATATTGATAGCAACAGGCTTCTTAAGCATAGCTTCGCACTGAGCCTTGAGCTTCTCAATCTCTGCGCCGCCCTTACCGATAACAAGGCCCGGCTTAGCACAGTGAATGCTAATCTTAACCTTTTTGCCGTCACGCTCAATTTCAATTTTTGCGATACCGAAGTTGTAGAGCTGAGCCTTGAGTGTTTTACGGAGGTTATAGTCCTCAACGAGTGTTGCACCAAAGTTCTTCTTGTCTGCAAACCAACGGGAATCCCAATCTTTAATTACACCGACACGCAAACCGTGCGGATTAACTTTCTGACCCATATTTAAACCTCCCCTTAGTCTTCTTTTTCCTTGAGGACAAGGCTGATGTGAGATGTTCTCTTGTTAATTCTGAACGCTCTGCCCTGTGCTCTCGGACGAATTCTTTTAAGGATGGGGCCTGCTGTTGCGTTGCATTCAGCAACATACAGTCTTGATACATCCATATCATGATTATTCTCAGCGTTAGCCATAGCTGAATTGAGCAACTTTAAAAGTGGCTCGCTAGCGGCCTTAGGAGTGTGCTTGAGAACAGCTTCCGCATATTTAGCGTCTTTACCTCTGATAAGGTCAAGAACAACGCCTACCTTGCGGGGTGAGATACGAACAAATTTTGCAATTGCTTTAGCTTCCATCTGCAATACTCTCCTTCCGCTTACTTAGATGTCTTAGATCCTGCGTGTCCCTTAAATGTTCTGGTAGGAGCAAACTCACCGAGCTTGTGACCAACCATATCTTCTGTAACATATACAGGAACATGCTTACGACCGTCGTGAACTGCGAATGTGTGACCAACGAATTCAGGGAAAATTGTTGAGCTTCTTGACCAAGTCTTAAGAATTCTCTTTTCACCCTTTTCGTTCATCTCCTGAACCCTTTTGAGCAATACAGGCTGTACAAAAGGGCCTTTTTTAGTACTTCTACTCATAATTTAAGCTCCTTTCTCTGCCTTACTTACCGTTTCTTCTGCGAACGATAAGCTTGTCGCTGCTCTTGTTGTTCTTACGAGTCTTGTAACCGAGTGCAGGCTTACCCCAAGGAGTAACAGGTCCCGGACGACCAACAGGAGATTTACCTTCACCACCGCCGTGCGGGTGATCGTTAGGGTTCATTACAGAACCACGAACTGTAGGTCTCCAACCCATATTTCTCTTACGACCGGCTTTACCGATCTTTACATTCTCGTGATCAACATTACCTACCTGGCCGATTGTAGCCATGCAGCTTTCAGGAACATTTCTGAGCTCGCCTGAAGGAAGTCTTAAAAGTGCAAGACCGTTTTCCTTAGCCATGAGCTGTGCCATATTACCTGCTGAACGAGCAAGCTGAGCACCTCTGCCCGGATAAAGCTCAACATTATGAATGAATGTACCTACAGGAATAGCAGTAAGAGGTAATGCGTTACCCGGCTTAATATCTGCGTTCTCACCTGCTGTAACTTTGTCGCCTACCTTAAGTCCTTCCGGAGCAATAATGTAAGCTTTATCGCCGTCAGTGTACTCAATAAGAGCGATGAATGCTGAACGGTTTGGATCGTACTCAAGTGTCTTAACTGTGCCTTCTACATCAAATTTCTGACGCTTGAAATCAATGATACGATATTTTCTACGGTTACCGCCGCCTCTGTGACGAACAGTAATTCTGCCGTAGCTGTTACGACCTGACTTTTTGTTTAAAGGAGCGAGTAAGCTCTTTTCAGGTGCAACCTTTGAAAGAACAGAAAAATCTGTTACCGACATATTTCTTCTGGAGTTAATGGTCGGCTTAAATACTTTAATTGCCATTTGGTTTCACTCTCCTCATGATGGCTTTGCGGGAAAATGGCTCTTTCCCATACATTCTGCCTGAATAATTTTTCAGGCTTACATCATGCCTTCAAAAAATTCGATAGGCTTGCTGTTTTCCTTAAGTGTTATGATTGCTTTCTTCCAGCTCTTTGAGTAACCGCCGTTGTTTCTGCCCTGACGGCGGAACTTACCACGAACGCTTACTGTATTAACCTTAGCAACCTCAACCTTGAAAAGCTCTTCGCAAGCTTTTGCGATTTCAATTTTATTAGCCGATTTAGCAACTTCAAAGGTATATACCTTGTTTAAAACACCTGACATACTCTTCTCTGTAATAATCGGACGAATTACGATATCCTGAGCAATCATGCATATACCTCCTCAATCTTGCTTACAGCATCCTTTGCGATTACGAGTGTGCCTGCATTAAGAATATCGTAAACATTAAGTGTGTTTACCTGTGCAGTCTTAACACCCGGAATGTTAGATGCTGACTTAACGATCATGCTGTTATTCTCAGGAAGAACGATGAGAGCTTTCTTCTCTGCACCGATAGCCTCGAGCATAGCAGCGATTTTCTTTGTTTTGTACTCTGTCATTGCGATTGAATCAACAATGATGATTCCCTTATCCACAGCCTTAGCTGAGAAAGCTGACTTCATAGCAAGTCTTCTTACTTTCTTGTTTACAGTAAATCTGTAGCTTCTTGGCTTTGGAGCAAATACAATACCACCGTGTGTCCACTGTGGTGAACGAGTTGAACCCTGTCTTGCACGGCCTGTACCCTTCTGTCTCCATGGCTTTCTGCCGCCACCTGAAACTTCAGCTCTTGTAAGAGCAGACTGTGTGCCGTGACGCTGGTTAGCAAGATAGTTTACAACCATCTGATGCATAACTGCTGTGTTTGGCTCAATACCGAATACGGACTCGCTAAGGTCGATAGAACCAACCTGCTTGCCTTCCATATCTACTACTGCAAAATTAGGCATTTATAATCCCCCTTCCTTAAGCCTTTACGGAATCTTTGATTACAACGATTCCCTTATTTGGGCCTGGAACAGCACCCTTGATAGCGATAAGGTTGTTTTCAACATCAACCTTAACAACTGTGAGGTTCTGTACTGTTACCTGCTCAGCGCCGAGATGGCCTGCCATTCTCTTGCCCTTCCATACTCTTGAAGGAGATGAACAAGCGCCGATTGAACCGCCGTGACGAACGCAAGGACCTGTACCGTGAGTTTCCTTAAGACGCTGGAAGTTCCAACGCTTAATTACGCCGGCTGTACCCTTACCTTTGCTCTTGCCGGTAACATCGATCTTGTCACCAGGGGTGAATACGTCTGCCTTTACGAGATCGCCTACATTGTAAGCGTCTGTGTCAGCAAAACGGAATTCTTTAAGAGTTTTCTTTGGTGCTACACCGTTCTTGTCAAAAAAGCCCTTCATTGGCTTTGTAACCTTGTGTGGCTTTAAATCGCCATAGCCAAGCTGAACTGATGCGTAGCCGTCGTTTTCAACTGTCTTCTTAGCTGTAACCACACATGGGCCTGCTTCGATAACAGTTACGGGAACGAACACTCCCTTTTCATCGAAAATCTGTGTCATACCGATTTTCTTACCGATGATTGCTTTCTGCATAAAATGTATCCTCCTTGTTAGGTTATTGGTTGGTTTTCACCAACTTGACCCTGTCTGCTTGTAGGTTGGTACGGATTATAACTTAATCTCGATATCAACGCCGGCAGGGAGCTCTAAGCTCATAAGAGCTTCGACTGTCTTGTTTGACGGTCTTAAGATGTCGATAAGACGCTTGTGAGTTCTCATCTCAAACTGCTCACGGCTGTCCTTATACTTATGAACAGCACGAAGAATTGTAACAACCTGCTTCTCTGTTGGAAGCGGTACAGGACCTGAAACTCTTGCGCCTGTACGCTTTGCTGTTGCAACGATTCTCTCAGCTGACTGATCAACGAGCTGATGATCGTAACCCTTTAATCTTATTCTAATCTTTTCCTTGACTGCCATTATCGTCGCCTCCTTAAAAATTTTGCCGAACCGTTTTTGCGGTTCTTCGTTAGTTGGCGGGCGTTCGCTTTAGAACTTTTTTAATAACACAGCCGGGTGTTTCACCACCCTGCATTAAAAAACCCGTTTAACTATTCAGTTAACCGGGACGTTCTGAAAGCTTCTTGAGCATAGCTATAGACACAGCAACCCCTATGTCAAAGTATGTTCAGTGTTTCATTGTAAATCGCCCGGTTTAAAATCGGACATACTCCACGGAAAAACCGACCTGTTTCAGCCGCAACCTCCCGCTTCATCGCATATCTATATTGCAGTCACGCAAGCATTATTATACAATATGTTCCCCTATTTTGCAAGCTTTTAGCAAATATAGCGTTATAGAACTTTCGAGAAATTTTAAATATATTTTTGTGCAATTTGACATTATTGTCAAATCAACGCTAAACATATATAATTATACTCATACAAAGTTTTGGAGTTGATTTTTGTGAAACACATTTATTACGGCGACGGCAAGGGCAAAACTACAGCTGCAATAGGTCTTGCGGTCAGAGCGGCAGGCAGCAAAATGAAAGTGCTGTTTGTACAATTCTTAAAAACAGAATTTTCGGGAGAAAGGCATATACTGAGCCATACCGAAAATGTTACTCTTACATTCTGCCCGCTTGAGCTTAAATTTACTTTTGATATGGACGATAAAGAAAAGGCACAGGCTGCAAAAATATTTAAAGGTATTTTCGACAACGCCGTTACAACCGCTCTTACCGAAAAGTATGATATGGTTGTGCTTGACGAGGTGTTTGAGGCAATCAATGCCCATATGCTTTCCGAGAGCGAGGTTTACGAATTTATAACAAACGCACCGTCAAGTATGGAAATAGTTATGACAGGACACAATCCTCCGCAAAAATTTATGGATTGCGCAGATTATATTACCGAGTTCAAAAAAATCAAGCACCCGTATGACAGGGGAATTACCGGCAGAATAGGAATTGAGTTTTAACGGACAGCTTCGGCTGTCTGTTTTTCTTTATATAATGTAACACTTTATCTTCATTATCATACTATATACCGAGGGACAAGTAAAGTTTCTCGCAAAATAAATGAAGTAAAAAATAAAAAAGCAAATAAAATTCAAGATGATAATTTTACGGATTTCACCAAAAAGGCAAGGAGGTGAAAATATGGCAATTATCACAAACTTCGCTTCACTTACCTTTAATAATGAACGCACTGCAAGTTCAAACGAAGTCGATACAGAAGTTCGTGAGTCGCAATCCGTCGCTATTGTAAAAGACGCTCTGCTCACAAACTATGTACCGGGAGAGCCTGTAGGTTATGTTATAACAGTAACAAACACAGGAACAGGCAATCTTACCGACATTACAGTGTCTGATAACCTCGGAAGTGAAACCACCGCCAAACTGCTTAGCTATGTAGATAACTCAATAGTTGCTCGCCAAGGGGCAACAGCGCTTTCGCCAAGTGTTACAAGAACCGCCGATTCTCTCGTGATTTCAAATCTCGGCACACTTGCGGCAGGACAGTCGATTACAATAGCACTGTCACTTCTTCCTTCTGCCGCACAGGCTGAAGAAATCACAAATACAGCTACGGTAACGGCAACCACTCCTCTTGCCACAACAGTTACCGCATCTGATACAGCAACAATAACACCCGCACAGCAGGAACTTGTAACTTTGCTTAAGGCCGCTCCGTCAACCGTTGCTTCGGGAGGAGTGCTTCCTTACACTCTGATAGCTCAAAACGAAGGTACGGTTGCCGCAGAAAATATTGTATTTACCGACACTCTGCCTACAGGCTATACAGTAACGGGAATTGAGCTTACCGTAAACGGTCAGCCTACAATTATTTACACCGCAGACCAATGGACGCAGGTTGGCAATACCCTCACCTTCCCTACAGGCACAGCCGAACCTGTTACAATCCCGGCAGGTTCATTCGCAACAGCAATTATTACAGGTACAGCACCGACAGTTTAAAATTAAGCATATTAAAAAACGGTGACATTCACAAGATGTCACCGTTTAACTTTATAGGTTCTTTATTAAAAACGGAAATTACAGTCTAAAAGAAAGTTCGGCATTTATTTTATATTTTTATCCGCCGTACAAAGCATTTGCTATTGTTTCAAAAATCAGCACTGCATATGCAACAACAGTTACAGGAGCCGAAAAGTACACACCGAGTTTTTTACCGAGCGACATATTATATCTTCCTTTATATAAAGGAAAGCGGCCACGGTGTTTTACAAGCTCAATTATAGAAAGAACTATTGCCGCAATAATTATTCCAAACACAGCAAGTTCCATAAGGCCTATAAACATAATCTGTCCGTAATGGTTCATAATGTATTCTGTATTTATGTCCTTAAGTATATCGGTATCAAGTCCGTTCATACAAAGCTGTTGAAGCGCCGCTATTGAATTAATAACAAAATGCACTATCATTGACGGAATTATTGAGCGTGTTTTAGCATATAGTGCGCAGGCAATAATTCCCATACCCGTTGCATAAACAGTCTGAACACAGTTTGTATGCCACAGTCCGAAAGCCGCACCGGACACAATGATTGCAAACCACTGTCCCATCGGCTCATTATTTCTGTAAATACTTCCTCTGAATAAAAGCTCTTCAAAGAAAGGAGCGAACAAAGGCAAAGCCACAACCGTTGCAATTACTCCGAAAGGCGAATCACCGAATGAAATATCCGATGTATTTAGCTTTATTCCGAACGACTCAAGAATTGCACTTATAATAGATGACGAAACAGCAATCAAATATGTCAGACCGATTGCTATTATTACATACTTACACACCCAACCGGCAGGCTTTGCAGGTTTTACAAAACAAGTTTTCAGCGAAAGCCTTACCCGTTTGCCCCGCAGTTCAGAGAAAATCAGCAGAATAAGCGGCATTACAACAAGGTATATAACGCAGTAGCTAATAAGCATTTTAAAGCCGTAGTCATCGTAAAGTGCCGTGCCTTTAAGCAGGTCAAATATAAAATATACAAAGTATGAGCTCACCTGCGATAAAATCACAAAACACAAAAGCGGCAGAGAGCTGTAATTTGACAGCGTGCGTATCTCTCGGTTAATAAGTTTGTTGTTCATTTAGTTATCCTTTCATTCTGTAACTGTTACATTAAAGTTTCCGCAAATATTTTTAAACGGATGTTTTCCTAAGCGAAGATAATTAAGGTTTATCGCACATCTTAAGATAAATAATTAAAAAAGTTGGTCAACCTTTTCAAAGGTTGTGGGTGTGGGCAACGCCCACAATACTTTTTTGCTAACGCATAATTTTGATAGCCAAACAGCAAGCTGTTTGGCGGCTTAAACACATAGGCGAAAGCCTTTGCGAGAGCAACAAAAGTAAATACACTTTATTTTCATATTCAACGCAATGCGTTGAATATGTTTTTAGTATTTCTGTTTAGAATGGCTGCCGCCTGTTTTTTTCAAACTTAGTCTTAGCACGCAAACAGTCAAGCTGTTTGCGCCTGATAAATTGTAATACCGGAAGATATTATGGGCTCTGCCCAAACCCGCAAGCCTTTAAAAAGGCTTGACCTAAATTTTAAAATTATTTAGATAAAACAATGCGCTAAACAACTATCGAAAAAGAATCTTTTAAACAAGCCTCCCTCATAAGAGGAAGGCCTATGATTGAAATTATTTTTTGTTTCTTTTAATTGCTCCGAGTTTTTCACTTCTGAAATCAACCAAAAGTCCCAAAGCAATAGCCGCTGCAATCAAAATGCCAAATTCGGGGAGCATATACAAACCGTTGTATATAAGTGAATACAGCCAAACAGGCATACCGTCCGCAAAACCTGCCCACACGGTAATACCGCTTAAGAAATGGCACAAAAATCTCAACACGCTTGCAAGCAATGCGCCCAAAGCAAGTCCGACTGCCTGATTTTTAATACCTCTGAAAACTCCGCCCAGACCGATTACGCCAAAGGCAATAAGGTAGTCGAAAAAGAGAATCATAAGAGCTGCCTGCCAAGAAGTTGCATACGCAAAGTTTGACATACCGAAAAGCATCTGAATAAGTCCGTAGACAACACCTGTCAGACAACCTACCAACGGCTTGTAACGATAACCGATAATTAAAATCGGCAGCATACTGCAAATCGTAATACTTCCGCCGTACGGGAACTCGATTTTTATCAGGCTCAATACAGTTGCAAGCGCAACCATAACCGCACATTCGCAGAGCATAATCACATTTTTATTTATTCCTGTTTTCTTCATTCTACCCTACTTTTCTTTATTATGTGTATAAAAATTATTTTGCGATTTTAAGCGAAATATCAAATGCCTTTACAGAGTGGGTAAGCGCACCCATTGAAATAATGTCAACGCCTGTTTCGGCAATTTCTCTTAAAGTTTCGTCTGTAATACCGCCGCTTGCCTCAAGCAACGCTTTGCCGTTTGTAATCTCAACAGCCTCTTTCATAAGAGCAGGGCTCATATTGTCAAGCATAATTACATCAACATCAGCCTCAAGCGCCTGTCTTAACTCGTCAAGGTTTCTTACCTCAAGTTCAATCTTTGTCATATGACCGAGCTTTGTTTTGAGCTTGGCAACAGCATTTGCAATGCCGCCGCCTGCATCAATGTGATTGTCCTTAAGCATAGCAGCGTCCGAAAGGTTGTAACGATGATTTCTGCCGCCGCCTACTGTAACAGCGTACTTCTGCAAAGCACGAAGTCCCGGAAGAGTTTTTCTTGTATCTGCAATAGATGCGTTGGTACCCTTTACGATTTCAACCGCATTGTGCGTTGCGGTAGCAATACCGCTCATATGCTGAATAAGGTTAAGCGCTGTACGCTCGCCTTTTAAGATTGTACGGGTTTTGCCGTGAATTTCCGCAATAATATCGCCCTTCTTGAGCACATCGCCGTCTTTTTTATAAACCTTAGCCTCAAAACCTGTCGGCTGTAAAATTTCAAAAACACGAAGTGCAATCTCAATACCGCAGAGTACACCGTCGCTCTTTGCAAGGAATTTAGCGGTATCTTCCTGTTCCTCGTCAATGAGATAGTCGGTTGTGGTATCAAGGTAGTTAATATCCTCAAGCAAAGCTGTCTTTATAATATTATCTGCATAAATACTGTTGATTAGCATTATTTTATGCCCTCCTTAAATTCTTCAAGAATAATACTTGCAACAATTGCAATACTTCTTGCCTCTACATAGTCAGATGTAACAGCAAAATCGTCCGATACAAGTTCGGAAAGAATCTGCTCAACCTTGTTGTAGCTTTCCTCCGCTTTCTCTGGCTTTGGAAGTACAAAATATGTATCCTGTAAAATCTCTCTTATCTGTGAACGGTAGCCGTGCGGCAATGCCTTGCCCTCAATCGGCTTTTTAAGGGGTTGTCTGCCGAGCGGTTTGCGCTCTTTTCTGAGTCTTTCCGTCATTACATTTGCGGCAGTTCTTGAGAACACAAGCGCCTCAAGCAATGAGTTACTTGCAAGACGGTTAGCGCCGTGCACACCTGTATGCGAACATTCGCCCGCCGCAAAAAGGCCCTCAATAGAAGTTTCCGAGTTGGTATCAACATCAATACCGCCCATAAGGTAGTGCTGACATGGGAATACGGGAATCTTGTCGACCGTAATGTCAACGCCCTCTTCAAGACAGCGCTCGTAAATCATAGGGAATCTGTTTTTAACAAATTCAGCAGGCTTGTGTGTAATGTCAAGATAGAACTTCTCACTGTGTGTTTTTATAGACTCTCTGATAACGGCATTAGACACAACATCTCTCGGAGCAAGCTCGCCTCTGCTGTCATAATCCGAGGCAAATCGTCTGCCCTCGCAGTTAAGGAGAACAGCACCCTCGCCACGAACAGCCTCACTTATCAAAAATCTTTCTCTGTCCTTTTCAGCCGCAAAAGCAGTCGGGTGGAACTGAATTCTTGAAAGGTGCTTGATTTTTGCACCCATCATATATGCAAACGCAATGCCGTCACCTGTGGCAATAGCCGAGTTTGTGGTGTATTTATAAACTCTGCCTATACCGCCTGTTGCAAGCAGGCAGAAGTTACAGCCGTAGGTCTTGCTTTCTCCGTCCTTAACAACACTTACATAAAAGCCGTTAAGCACCTTGTCAATCGCATACACAAGGCAGTTGTCAAGGATTGTAATATTTTTGCGTGTCTTAACTACCTCAATAAGTGCGTCAACAATCGCCTTACCCGTTGAATCCTTATGATGCACAATTCTGTGTCTGCTGTGACCCGCCTCAAGGGTTTTGCACATTGTGCCATCCTCGTTAAGGTCAAAGTCAACACCAAGCTCCTTGATGTTCAGTACATCCGACGGACCCTCCGTAACAAGTTTTTCTACCGCATCAAGAGTATTCTTGTATTTACCTGCAATAAGTGTATCGGTAATATGCAGCTTGTAACTGTCGTGAACAGTATCAAGCACTGCTGCCACACCGCCCTGTGCCAACGAGGAGTTGGAAAGCGTAAGCTCTTTTTTTGAAACGAGCAAAGCGTTAATATCCTCCGGCAGATTGAGTGCCGCATAAAGTCCGGCAGCACCTGTACCTACAATTATTACATCAAATTTTTTATCCATTTGTAAAACCCCGATTATATCCGATTATATAAATTTAATTTGCAAATAATTAATAGTAAAAATGTAGTTTACAAATTTATACTGATATATTATACTACTTATTAAAGGAATAGTAAATAAAATGTAAACAAAATCTTTTATTTTCTGACAAAAACGGAGAAATTATGGAAATGATAAGTAACGAAGAAAAAATTACGCAGGCTGTACTTGTCAGCGTTGACACAGGCGACTATGACGCAGAGGCTTCTCTTGCCGAACTTAAAGAGCTTGTAAAAAGTGCGGGTGCAGAACCTGTATTTACAGTCACGCAAAATCTAAAGCGCCCCGAAACAGGCACTTATGTGGGCACAGGCAAATTGCAGGAAATTGCGGATATTTGCAAGCAACAGGAAATCGACTTGCTCGTGTTTGACTGCGAGCTTTCCCCTACTCAAATACGAAATATAGAGGCAGAAACCGACACACGAACCATTGACCGCACAATGCTTATTCTCGATATATTTGCTCTCCGTGCAAGGTCAAAAGAGGGCAAACTGCAGGTAGAACTTGCACAGCTAAAGTACCTGATGCCCCGACTTACAGGTAAGGGCGTGGCAATGTCACGACTTGGCGGCGGCATAGGCACAAGAGGCCCGGGCGAAACAAAGCTTGAAACCGACCGCCGACACATCAGCAGAAGAATGGAAACTTTGAAATCCGAACTTGCCGAAGTGGAGCAGCACCGCTCAATGTTGAGAAAACGCAGAGAAAAAGACGGAGTAATCACCTGTGCAATTGTCGGTTACACAAACGCAGGAAAATCCACCCTTATGAATTATCTTACCGATGCGGGTGTGCTTGCTCAGGACAAACTTTTTGCAACTCTTGACCCAACATCAAGAGCTCTCAAACTGCCGAGCGGCGTTACGGTTATGATGATTGACACGGTAGGACTTGTACGCAGACTTCCGCACCACCTTGTTGAGGCTTTCCGCTCAACTCTTGAAGAGGCGGCTCTGTCTGACATTATTTTAAATGTATGCGATGCCTCGAGCGATGAGGCAAGAGTGCATATGCAGGTTACAACCGACCTTTTAAATTCACTCGGCTGCGGCGACACTCCTATCATTACCGTGCTCAACAAATGCGACCTTTTGGAAGAAGAGAGTTTTCCGCAGGAGATAGGCTCATATGTCAAGATAAGCGCCAAAAACGGCACAGGCATTGACGACCTTTTAAAAGCTGTTGACGATAACCTCCCCGTAAGAGTAAAGAGAGTTTCTCTGCTTATTCCTTTTTCCGATGCCGGACTTGTGGCAGAAATCCGTAAAAACGCAACCCTGATTAGCGAAGAATATGTTGCAGAGGGAATTAAGGTTAAGGCAATCCTTGACGAAAAGCTGTATTCTAAAGCAGAAAAATATATTGTTGATTAATATTTATTGAAAAAACAACCGCCGTTTGCTATAATATGTATATAAACATATCAGCAAGCGGCATATAACATTAATAGGAGAAATTATGTCTTTTTTTGAAACAATCACTCCGTGGGACGCATCGGTTTTGCAGTCAATACAAGGCATAAAATGTGATTTTCTTGATACATTTATGGCTGTAATGAGCTTTCTCGGTGAAAAAGGTCTTATCTGGATTATACTCGGACTTACGCTCTGCCTTTTCAAAAAGACAAGGGCAACGGGAGTTATAATGCTTTGCGCAATGACTTTGGGATTGCTGCTCGGTGAGTTTGGCATAAAAAATATTATCTGCCGCCCCCGTCCGTTTGTAACCTACGACTTTACCGTAAACGGGCATATTCCGTCGGGCTACAGTTTCCCGTCGGGACACACAACCTCGTCGTTTGCCGCTGCAACGGTAATTATCATACGCAAAGAAAAGTTCGCCGTTTTTACGGCTGTACTCGCTTTTCTCATTGCGTTTTCAAGGCTTTACAACTGTGTACACTATCCTACAGATGTAATCTGCGGTGCTGTACTCGGTATTGCGCTTGCAATAATAACTTGTCTTATATTTAAAAATTTCGGCTGGGATAACCGTCTTAACAAAAAGATTATTCGTAAAAAGGTGATGTAAAATGACCGAACACAGATATTTAGGCAAAACTTCAAAAGACTACTTTGTAATAAAGGGCATCAATGTATTTAACGAAAGATGGTGCGGCACGGGCAACTGTGTTACCGTCACCTCTCCGCTTGACAAAAAGAACTATGTTTTTTCGGAATACACAAGCGACGGTGTAAAATTTATTGCAGGTAAAGACGCTCACGGATATTGGCTGTTTTTTGCAGCATAATTTGATTTTAAACCGAAAGGAAATAATACATAATGAATGAAAAATGCTCATAAAAATCTTTATGACCTCGACAAAACAATTGCAAAACCACTTCTTGAAAAACTCGACTATCCTTGGGAGGCACTTCCTAAAATCAAAGATTTTATAATCGAGCTCGGCAAAACTCTTGACCCCGAAATCTACGAACAGCGTGGCGAAAATATATGGGTTGCAAAAAGTGCGACTGTTTATCCGTCCGCTCACCTCGGCGGCCCTCTCATCATCTGTGAGGATGCAGAGGTAAGGCACTGCGCTTTCATCAGGGGCTGCGCAATCGTCGGCAAAGGTGCAGTTGTAGGCAACTCAACAGAGCTTAAGAACTCTATCCTCTTTGACGGTGTTCAGGTTCCGCACTACAACTACATCGGCGACAGTATCTTGGGCTATAAGTCGCACACAGGCGCAGGTACAATTACCTCTAACCTCAAGAGCGACAAGTCGCTTGTTACCGTTAATTGCGATAACGAAAAGATAGAAACCGGCGTTAAAAAATTCGGTGCAATGCTCGGTGATCATGTTGAGGTAGGCTGTAACAGTGTACTCAACCCCGGTTCGGTAATCGGCAGAAACACAAACATCTATCCGCTTTCATTTGTAAGAGGTTATGTAGAGGCTAACAGTATTTACAAGCGCCTCGGTGAAATTGCAGATAAAATCTGATAACTTAAAATTCTTACTTAAGCAGTCGCCGAGCCGACTGCTTATTTTATATTTTGATTCCGACATTTTTTACCGTTTATGTTGTTCTGTTTACAAAAAATTTCCTTTATAATTAAATCATCAAATAAAGGAGGTTCTATTATGAACACATTATATGATTAAAAATAATATAATTCCATATGTTATGATTTCGGAAAATAACAACACTGCACTTGGTTTACAAGCAAAAGCCCGACCTTAGTTTTATGCTAAAGTCGGGCAAAATTTTACTTTCTTCTTTTAACAAACGGAACAGGAGTTTTATCGTACTCATCAAGTCTGTTGCCGTAGAGATAATAATTTGTTTCCTTTGTAATAACAGGTGCGAGCACCACCATTGCAAATATATTCGGCAATGTCATAAAAGCGTTAAAAATATCTGACATTGTCCATACAATATCAAGAGATGTAATCGGAGCAATAAGAAGAATAACTATAAACAGCACCTTGTAAGGGATAATTCCATTTGGGCCGAAAAGATAATCAACACAGCTCTCGGCATAGTAACTCCAACCAAGAATTGTTGAAAATGCAAACAATACGATACCGACAACAAGAATCGGTGTGCCTATGTACGGAATCTGTGCAAATGCGGCAGATGTAAGTTCGCCGCCCTCAACCGAAGCTGTATCAATGTTCGGGTTCTTAATACATGAACTTACAATTACAAGACCTGTCATAAGGCATACAACAACAGTATCCCAAAATGTACCTGTCGATGAAATAAGCGCCTGACGAACCGAATTTCTTGACTGAGCTGCAGATGCAACAATCGGAGCAGAACCCATACCTGATTCGTTGCTGAAAAGACCTCTTGCAACACCGTAACGAGCCGCAAGCATAATGCCTGTACCCGCAAGTCCGCCGCCTAATGCCTTAAAGCTGAAAGCCGACTCGCAAATAAGTGTAACTGTCTGCCAAAGCACATCAAAGTTAATTGATAAAATAATGATACAACCGATAACATAGAGTATTGCCATAAGAGGTACGAGTTTTTCGCATACTCTTGAAATAGACTTAATACCGCCGAAAATAACAAGAGCAACGCAAATTGCAATTACAACACCCGAAATAAGCGCAACAGTCGAAATATCCATTCCGAAGAAGTGGAGCATATATGTTTTGTCAGGATTAAAGGTTGTATCCATAATCTTTGCAATCGCATTTGTTTGAACACCGCAGCCAACGCCGAATGAAGCAAACAACGCAAATATCGCAAACAATACGGCTACCCACTTAAAGTTAATTCCTGTTTTCTTTGATACGCCGTTTTCAATAGCATACATTGCGCCGCCACGCATTTTACCGTCTCGAGTTTTTACACGGTATTTCACCGCAATAAGCGACTCCGCATACTTTGTGGCAATACCAAACACGCCTGAAATCCAACACCACAACACCGCACCTGCACCGCCAAGCGCAATAGCCGTACCTACGCCGATAATATTACCTGTACCTATTGTAGAGGCAAGTGCTGTAGTAAGCGCCTGAAACGGGCTGATGTCGCCGTCTGAATCAGGGTCTTTTGTAACAGAAAGCTTAATCGCTTTAAATGTTTTGCGCTGAACAAACTTTGTTCTGACGGTCATATAAATGTGTGCGCCAAGCAAAATTACTATCATTGGCACGCCCCATAAAATGTTGTCAAACTTTGTAAAAAAGTCATTCAGCATTTGTAGAAAATCCATCGAGTTCAATCCCTTCTTCTTTTTTGCTCAATTGCTCAAGGTTACTGTATATTACAATCCTCAAGCTCCCTCAAAATCCTTTTCACATCACTTAGTCCGTCTGCAACACCGTGCAAAAGCGGAATTATATCATTACTCGGCTTGTCAAGGTCAGGCACCATTACTGTTACACAGCCTGCCGAGCTTGCCGATTTAATGCCGTTTGGAGAATCCTCAAGCGCAACGCAATTTTGCGGAGAAAGTCCGAGCATTTCCGCCGCCTTGAGGTAGATGTCGGGTGCAGGCTTGCCAACGCTTACCATTGACGCACTCACCGTAACATCAAAATATTTATATAAATCATGTGCCTTAAGGTACCTCTCTGCCCTCTGCGGAGGAGTTGCCGTTGCAAGAGCGACTTTATAGCCGTTTTCTTTCAGAAAAGAAAGCAATTCTTTTGCGCCGCTCTTAACTTCAATACCGTTTTTCTCAACATAGTTGTCCATAAGCTCAACTCTTTTTGAGCGCACAGCCTCATAATCGAAACCGTTGCCGAATATTCCCTTGAGCTTAGCCGAGGCAAGCGGCCGAGCCATACTCCTTATTGACAAAGCGTGTTTTTCTTCCATAGGAAATCCGTAAAATCTTCCTGCCTCGCACCAAAAGCGAACATAAAGTTTTTCGGAGTCGAGAATAACTCCGTCCATATCAGATATTACACCTTGAATTTTCACCGCTCACACCTCTTTTTTATCTGCATATTAGATATAAATATACCTGCGCAAATCAATACTACCGATACAATTGTTTCTATGCCAAAAACACTTTCGCGCAGCATAATGCCGGAAAGCAGAGTGCCGAACACAGGCACAAGCAAATTGAAAACGCAAATTCTGCTTGCAGGGTGATGTTTTAGCAAAGCCGTCCAGATTGCGAATGCGGCGGCAGATACAAAAGCAAGCCACAAAAGCACAAGCAATGCTTTTATGCTTGAAAAATCAAGTTTTCCGCCTGTAACAAAACCCGCAATTAAAAGCAGTATTCCGCCGAACAGCAATTGAAATCCCGTTACCGAAATCGGTTCTCGGTCACGGACTATTCCCTTAGAAATAAAATTACCCGCGGCCGCCGACAAAGTTGACATCAATATCATAAAATCGCCGAACAGCGTGTCGACAGTCACACCGCCGCCGCTGTTTACACACAAAACTCCGCAAAAGCCGAGCACGCAACCTATTATTTTACAAATGTTCAGTTTGTCCGACTTAAAAAACAGCGGAGCAAAAAGCACGGTAAAAAAAGTTGCACAGGCGGTTATAACCGAGGTGTTGGCACCGCTTGTAAATCCTATGCCGATATATGTAAAAATATACTGCCCGAAAGTCTGCACCGAACCGAGCAGCATAACAGGCATAATGCCGTTTTTCTCAATTTTAGGCAAGTGCTTGTTCTTGACTAAAAAAATGAAAAGCACCATTATTCCTGCAAGGGTAAACCTTGCACCTGCAAAAAGCAGCTTTGAGCCTATGTCGTTTCCCTCTATGCCAAACTGCGCATAGCCTACTTTTATAAAAGGAAACGCAGTACCCCAAAGCAAAGTGCAAAATATTGCAAGTGCAGCGGCTACCTTGTAATTTTTTATGCTCATCAGCTTAAATAAGGCTTTAATTCTTCAAGCATAGCTTCTTTTTTGCGAAGGCCCGTAAGTCTGAGCACTTCTTCACCGTCTTTAAAAAGGATAAGTGTAGGAATACTCATAACACCGTAGTAATCGGCAACCTGACGCTCGGTTTCTACATTAAGCTTAAAAAATTTCATCTGTGAGCCAATCTCTGTAGAGAGCTCCTTAAAAACAGGACCCATCATTCTGCAAGGACTGCACCACTCTGCCCAAAAATCAACAAGCACAGGCACATCTGCGCCAAGAACTTCGGATTCAAATTCTTCTGCAACAATTTCTTTAACCATAGCAATACCTCCTGCTTTTATTATTATCACATATAAACTCATTATCAATAAAATAAAAAAATTTACTGCTATTTTACATTATAACAGAACATATGCCGTTTTTCAACTTTTTTTACATTTCATAAATTCAATTATATGAATAAAAAATCATTTTTGCATACTCAACCGGTAACTATAGCAATGCTGAGGCATAAAATAATCTGAAAGGATGATTTGCTATGGACAATAAATACCCGTTTGTAAACACGCCGTTGCGCTATCCATACAATGCGTTTGAGCCGTACATTGATGAAAAAACAATGATTTTGCATCACGACAGACACCTGCAAGCATATATTGACAAGTTAAATTTGCTGATGAGCGAATGCAGACAGCTTCAAAAATTAAGTTTGCAGGAAATATTAAAAAATCCCTGCCGTATTCCCGAGGAAAAACGCAGAGATGTTATAAACAATGCAGGCGGTGTATATAATCACAGATTTTATTTTAACGGTATGAGCCCCGATTGCCATGGGCTTGAGCGTGGTGCTCTGCACAGAAAAATGAGCGAAAGTTTCACAAGTTTTGAAAATTTCAAAAATGAGTTTACCGATGCGGCAATGTCTGTCTTTGGCTCGGGATATGCGTGGCTTGTATATGACGGCAAAAAACTGAAAATTACAACTACCAAAAATCAGGATACACCGCTTTGCAGAGGATTTATACCGATACTTAATATTGATGTTTGGGAACACGCATACTACCTAAAGCACTACAACGACCGCAAAGCCTATATCGAGGATTTTGTAAAAGCAGTAAATTGGGCAATGGCAGAAAAACGACTTTGCAACCAGAAAAGTTTTTAACATTTTTGTGTGGTGAGTGTTGAAATTTTATATTTATTATAATTTGAGTAACATATTCAGAAGATTATCTTCTGAATATTGTGGATAATAAAAAGGTTCTTTAATTATGAATTAGGATAAATCGTTGTTTAGCTCACGGTTTAGTGTAATAAATTTAAAATTTAGGTCAAGACTTTTTAAAGGTTGACCAAACTTTTATAATACTTGGCAAAATTATTTTGCTAAACCATAAATTTACCCAAACTTTTGATAAAAAGCAAAAAACCGAGTGTTGAATTAACAGCACTCGGTTTTAAATATAAATTTACTTTTTCTTCTCTTTCGGCTCAACTTCTTTTTCAAAGTTAGCGGCGTCGGAGGCATTTGCAGTATTAAATTTATAATCCTTACCCGGGAAAATCGCATTGAGGACAATACCGGCGATTGATGCAACGGCAAGCGGTGAAAGTGTAATTGTCGCACTGCCGATTGCAAAACTTACTGTATCGCTTGAAAGTCCGAGCGCACATACAAGGATTACAGCGGCAACAATAAGGTTACGGCTTTTTGTAAAGTCAACCTTATTTTCCACAACATTTCTTACACCGATTGCAGAAATCATACCGTAAAGTACGAATGAAATACCGCCGATAATACAGCTTGGAATTGAACCGATAATTGCAGATACAATCGGGAAGAATGATACACCTACAGCAAAGAAAGCGGCAATTCTGATTACTCGTGGGTCATAAACCTTTGTAAGTGCAAGTACGCCTGTATTTTCGCCATATGTTGTGTTTGCAGGGCCGCCAAAAAGTGAAGCAACAGTTGTTGCTAAACCGTCACCGGTAAGAGTTCTGTGAAGACCCGGATCCTGAATATAATTGTTGCCTGTTGTTGAACTGATAGCACAAATGTCACCGATATGCTCCATCATTGTGGCAAAAGCGATTGGAACAATGGCAATAATTGATGATGCGATAAGAGCGGTGTTAGAATAGTCGATACCGCCGAATACGGTTTGCTCCCAATGAATCGGAATACCGATAAGACCTCACTGCCAAAAATATTGCCCTTAGCAATATTATCGCAAATTGTGTTTACACTTGTGAAATCGAAAATAGGCTGATAAACACCATTTGCGTCTGCACCACCTGAGAATAACCACGGTACATTCTGAATAAGGTCAGGGTTTGCCTGAGAAATAAAGTAAAGGACAAGTCCTACACCGTAAGAAATAAGCAATCCGAGAATAATCGGAATGATTTTTGCCATTCCCTTGCCCCATATGTTAAATATAACAATTCCGGCGAGAGCAACAAAGGCAAGCAGCCAGTTAGTCGTACAGTTTGAAACGGCAGACGGAGCAAGTCCAAGACCGATAGCAATAATGATTGGACCTGTAACAACAGGAGGGAAAAATCTCATAACTTTTTCAATGCCGACAGCTTTGATAATTGCGGCAAGAATGAAATAAACCAAACCTGCACACGCTACACCGAGGCAAGCATACGGTAACATACTGTTAGGGTCATCGGGTGCAAGCGCTTTGATAGCGGCATAACCGCCAAGAAAAGCAAATGAAGAACCGAGAAAAGCAGGTACTTTAAACTTTGTTATGCAGTGAAACAACAGAGTACCGAGTCCTGCCATAAGCAAGGTAGTCGAGATGTCAAGTCCTGTGATAATCGGAACAAGAATTGTTGCGCCGAACATTGCAAACATATGTTGAATACCAAGGATTATCATCTTTGGTTTGCCAAGTTTGCGGGCATCATAGATTGCGCCATTGTTTTTATCCATTTTAATTCCTCTTTCTCTTTTTTTGAGTTTTTATCCGTAAAAGCCCCATTCTTTTTAATTATACTGTCTTGAAATAATAAAAGCAATATATTTTTATTATTACATAAAATAATGCATTTTAATTTGATAATTAAATAAATAATTAAAATAATGATTAATGAATAACTTATCAAACTGTTGAGATTAAATAATTTGAAAAGTTTGGTCAACCTTTTCAAAGGTTGTGGGTGTGGGCAAAGCCCACAAATACTTTCCGTTTATGCAATCTAATGATAGCAAAACAGTTTGCTGTTTTGCGGCTTGAACACAACGGTGTTAGCCTTGAAAAGCGAAAGCAACAAGAAAAGGAAATCATACTTTCCCCCATTTTACAAATAGTCAAAGCCCAAATTTACTTTTCAATAAACACAAAAAGAGCCGACTCTTGCGAATCGGCTCAATTATTTAAGAAAGTGTTATAAATTCAAAGTGAATTACTCGTTAATAGCGATAACTGCACCTGAACCTACTGTTCTACCACCCTCACGGATAGCGAAACGAAGACCTACTTCGATAGCGATTGGAGTGATAAGCTCAACATCCATCTCAACGTTATCGCCAGGCATACACATCTCTGTACCCTCTGGGAGTGAGATTGTACCTGTAACGTCAGTTGTTCTGAAGTAGAACTGTGGACGGTAGTTGTTAAAGAATGGTGTATGACGGCCACCCTCGTCCTTTGTAAGAACGTAAACCTGACCACGGAACTTTGTGTGTGGGTGAATTGTACCTGGCTTAGCAAGTACCTGACCTCTCTGGATTTCATTTCTCTGAACACCACGGAGAAGTACACCTACGTTGTCACCAGCCTCAGCATAATCAAGAGTCTTTCTGAACATCTCAAGACCTGTAACAACAACTTTTCTCTTCTCGTCTGTAAGACCAACGATCTCAACTTCCTCAGAAGTTCTGATCTGACCTCTTTCAACTCTACCTGTAGCAACTGTACCACGACCTGTGATTGTGAATACGTCCTCAACAGGCATAAGGAATGGCTGGTCAGCCTTACGGTCAGGAGTTGGGATAAACTCGTCAACAGCATCCATAAGCTCGTGGATGCAAGCATACTCAGGAGCATTAGGATCCTTAGAATCGCTTGTAAGTGCGAGGTAAGCTGAACCCTTGATGATTGGTGTTTCATCGCCCGGGAAGTCATACTCGTTGAGGAGGTCACGGATCTCCATCTCTACGAGCTCAAGAAGCTCAGGATCGTCAACCTGGTCTGTCTTGTTCATGAATACTACGATGTAAGGTACACCTACCTGACGAGAAAGAAGGATGTGCTCTCTTGTCTGTGGCATAGGACCGTCAGCAGCTGATACAACGAGGATAGCGCCGTCCATCTGAGCAGCACCTGTGATCATGTTCTTTACATAGTCAGCATGGCCTGGGCAGTCAACGTGTGCATAGTGACGCTTTTCTGTCTCGTACTCAACGTGAGCTGTGTTAATTGTGATACCACGCTCTCTCTCTTCAGGAGCCTTATCGATGTTAGCGTAATCAACGAAGTCAGCGTCGCCTTCTAAGTTGAGAACCTTTGTAATTGCAGCTGTAAGTGTTGTTTTACCATGGTCAACGTGGCCGATTGTACCAATGTTTACATGGGGTTTATTTCTTTCGAATTTTTCTCTTGCCATTGGAAATTTCCTCCTTAAATATGGTAATTCATTGTAATTTACATTACAATAGATTTAATGCTATTGTACCAACAAATCAGCAAAAAATCAAGAGGTTTTTATAAAAACCTAATATATTCAGCAAAAAGGATTAATTAGTCCTTCTTAGCTCTCTCGCTCATAATCTTTTCAGCAATGTTCTTCGGAACTTCTGCATAAGTATCAGGCTCCATTACATACTGACCACGGCCCTGTGTCTTAGAACGCATATCAGTAGCATAACCAAACATTTCTGAAAGCGGAACATGAGCTGTTACTCTCTGTGCACCGTTCTCTGCTTCCATGCTCTGGATCATACCACGACGAGAGTTAAGGTCGCCGATAACATCACCGAGGTATTCGTCAGGAACGATAACTGTAACCTTCATGATAGGCTCAAGGAGAACAGGATCAGCTTTTCTCATAGCCTCTTTGAATGCCATAGAACCGGCAATCTTAAATGCCATTTCTGATGAGTCAACCTCGTGGTAAGATCCATCATAAAGCTCAACCTTAACGTCAACTACATTGTAACCTGCGAGTACACCGCTGAGCATTGCGCCCTGGATACCCTGGTCAACAGCAGGAATATATTCCTTAGGAATAGCACCGCCGACAATGTTATTAACGAATTCGTAACCCTTGTCCTTGTTAGGGAATACATTAATCTTAACATGACCGTACTGACCCTTACCACCTGACTGACGAGCATACTTCTCATCAACAGAAGCCTCTTTACGGATTGTTTCTTTGTAAGCAACCTGCGGAGCACCGATATTAGCCTCTACCTTAAACTCACGGAGAAGACGGTCAACGATAATCTCAAGGTGAAGCTCACCCATACCTGCGATAATTGTCTGACCTGTTTCTTCATCAGTATAAGCACGGAATGTTGGGTCTTCTTCTGCAAGCTTTGCAAGAGCAATACCCATCTTTTCCTGACCGGCTTTAGTCTTAGGCTCGATAGCTACTCTGATAACAGGCTCCGGGAACTCCATAGACTCAAGAACTACAGGATTCTTTTCGTCGCAGAGTGTGTCACCTGTTGTTGTATTCTTAAGACCAACAGCAGCAGCAATATCACCTGCATAGCAGCAGTCGATATCTTTTCTGTCGTTAGCGTGCATCTGAAGAATTCTGCCCATACGCTCGTTGTTGTCTTTTACAGAGTTGTAAACTGTATCTCCGGCCTTAACAATACCTGAGTAAACTCTGAAGAAGCAGAGCTTACCTACGAACGGGTCAGTTGCAATCTTAAATGCGAGAGCCGCAAAAGGCTCTGTATCAGAAGAATGTCTTTCAACTTCTTCGCCTGTTTCAGGGTTTGTACCCTTGATAGCAGGAACGTCGGTTGGAGCAGGCATATAATCGATAATAGCGTCAAGGAGCATCTGAACGCCCTTGTTACGGTATGAAGAACCGCAAGTTACAGGAACCATTGTATTGTCGATTGTAGCTTTTCTGATAACTTTCTTAATTTCATCTATAGAAATTTCCTCGCCGCCGAAGTATTTCTCCATAAGATCCTCGTCAAGCTCAGCAACTGACTCAATGAGTTTCTCGTGATACTCGTTAGCAAGATCCTGCATATTCTCAGGAATTTCTTCCTCACTGTAATCTGTACCGTCTTCATTGTGGTAAATCTCGGCCTTCATAGTAACGAGGTCGATAATACCTGTGAAGTCGCTTTCGGCACCGATTGGGAGCTGAATCGGAACAGCGTTACATTTAAGTCTGTCCTTCATCATCTGTACAACATGGTAGAAGTTAGCACCCATGATGTCCATTTTATTAACGTAAACCATTCTCGGTACGCCGTAGTTGTCAGCCTGACGCCATACGGTTTCAGACTGAGGCTCAACGCCGCCCTTAGCACAAAGAACTGTTACAGAACCGTCAAGTACACGGAGTGAACGCTCAACTTCAACGGTGAAGTCAACGTGACCAGGTGTGTCGATGATGTTGATTCTGTGTTTCTTGTACTGATGCTTGCTACCGAACCAAAATGCTGTTGTTGCAGCAGAAGTGATTGTGATACCACGTTCTTTCTCCTGAACCATCCAGTCCATAGTTGAAGCACCATCGTGTGTTTCGCCGATTTTATGGTTTACGCCAGTGTAATACAGGATACGCTCTGTTGTTGTAGTTTTACCGGCATCGATGTGAGCCATGATACCGATGTTTCTTGTCTGTTCAAGTGAAACCTGTCTTGGCATAAAATCCTCCTCTAAAAATTACTCCGGTAATAAAAATTACCATCTGTAATGAGCGAAAGCCTTGTTTGCTTCAGCCATCTTATGAGTGTCTTCACGCTTTTTGAAGGCACCGCCTGTGCTGTTAGTAGCATCAAGAATTTCTCCTGCAAGTCTTTCCTTCATTGTTCTTTCATTTCTGGCTCTTGAGTAAGTTGAAATCCAACGAAGACCGAGTGTCTGTCTTCTCTCAGGACGAACCTCCATAGGAACCTGATATGTGGCACCACCTACACGGCGAGCCTTTACCTCGAGAACTGGCATTACATTTTCCATAGCCTGCTCGAAAACCTCAAGTGGGTTATTACCTGTCTTATCAGCAATGATTTCAAATGCACCGTAAACAATCTTCTGAGCAACGCCCTTTTTACCGTCATACATAATGTTATTGATAAGACGAGTTACAAGTTTTGAATTATAAAGCGGATCCGGTAATACGTCACGCTTCGCAATAGAACCTCTTCTTGGCACTTTGCTTCCCTCCTTCACAATAATTGAGATATCATAGGTACTCGAAAGCGACAAACTCCCGTATGCCAACAAGAAATCCATAAATATATATAGAAATCCTGCCGCATAGCAGAACTTAAAATCAATTTAAGCCGAAGTTATGTCAATTCCTTATTTACCTGCCTTTGGACGCTTTGCGCCATACTTAGAACGGGACTGCATTCTTCCTGCAACGCCCTGTGCGTCGAGTGTACCACGAACAATGTGATAACGAACACCAGGCAAGTCCTTAACACGGCCACCACGAATAAGAACAACGCTGTGCTCCTGAAGGTTGTGACCAACACCTGGGATGTAAGAACTAACTTCGATACCGTTAGAAAGTCTTACTCTGGCAATCTTTCTGAGAGCTGAGTTAGGCTTTTTAGGTGTAGCAGTCTTTACGGCTGTGCACACACCTCTCTTCTGTGGTGAGCTCTGGTTGATAGCAACACGCTTCTTAGAGTTCCAACCCTTTAAGAGTGCAGGAGCCTTAGCTTTCTTTTCGGAAACCTCTCTGCCCTTTCTTACCAACTGGTTAAATGTAGGCATATTTTTCCTCCTTTCCAAAATATTAAGAAATTGATTAACCGCCCTGTCAAGCAGGGCCGATATGCCGAACAAGGTGCAATTACACATTGCTCTGCAATTTAGTATTATAACTCAACAAATATCGTTTTGTCAAGCGTTTTTATCCCGATTTTACGGCATTTTTACTTGAGTTTTTCAAATTTGTGCCGCAGCAGATACTATTTTACCCCAAATTTTTCTTTATATACCGCAAAAACCGCCCTCCGTAAAAGCAGAGAGCGGTTTTATATAAAAAATTATCAATTTTTAGCTTTGCCAAATCAGTTATTCTCAACCTTAAAGTCGTTATCCTGAGCGTATTTTTCGGCTGCTGAGCCTTTCTTTGCTACAATAACAAGGTCTTTTGAAATAACATTTTCTTCATTTGAATCTAAATATCCGACACCGACATCGTCGATATATGTTACAGACTCCGGAATTGTAATCTTTTTAAGATACTTGCAGTTATAAACAGCATAGTCTCCAATGCTTTCAACACCATCTTCAAAAACAATTTCGGTTACGCCCTCTAAGCCCCACAAAGCATAGCTCTCAATATTCTTAACAGAGCCGGGGATTATAAGCTTCATATTCAAATCATCGGTGTCGATATTCGAATAATTATAAACATATATCTCATAAACGCTTGTTACAGGCTTGCCGTTAATTTCGTTCGGAACTCTGATTTCAAAATTCTTATCGGTAAATGTTTCGTCAAATGTGTCCATATAATTATAGCCTGTGATTTCAATTTCGCTGCCGTCGTTAATCTCCTGATAGTAAAAATGGCTTGCACTGTCATAATTTCTTTCACTGCTCTCAGCGCTGCTGTCACTGTTGTATTTGCTTTCATTATCTTCTACAAATATGCTTACGCCTTCCTTAACGCCACCAATAACCGAACCGACAGTCTTAAAAGCGTTGCAGGCTACAACACCGACAACAACAGCAAGAATGAGAATGATACCGAGAATAACGCTGATTACAATAGCCGCAATCTTACCGCCGCTCATACCTTTTTTAGGCTGATTAGGCATATTGTTGTTAGGAACATTTGTAAACTGCTGACCTGTGTAACCGTTATTTACAGGCATACCGTTTGGCTGATTAGCAGATGAATTATACTGATACGGATGTGGTGCAGGCTGTGCATTGTTTGCGTCGGCACCAAAACCCGAAGGTGAATTATATGCGTCCGAACCGAAATTGTTTGGCTGTGTGTTGTAATTATCCGTACCGAAGCTGTTTGACTGTGAATTGTTGTCAGCAACATTCTGCTGTGCAGGTTCGGAATTATAATTGTTTGCCGCAAAATTATCCGACTGTGCAGGCTGTGTTTGAGTTTTCTGCTCTTTTACAGACTCTTCGACAGGAGCGGGTGTGCCGCAGCTTGTGCAAAACTTACCTGTGATTTCATTTCCGCAATTAGGACATTTCATTTACTATACCTCTCCTTAAATAAGCAAAATATATTTGCCATACTATTGCATAATTATACCATTTTGTTTATGCAAAATCAATTGCTTTTATTTACATATAAAAAGCAATATATTGTATATTTTTATAATTTCATAACAAAAAAGGTTCTCCGCAGCAGAGAACCTTAAGTTTATTATTTTACATAATTTCATCTAAGCAATTATCTCAGCCTTCAATAAAAGCCTTTAGAATTCAAACGCTCACGATTAATCAAAGCATCAGTTGTATTTAATGTACAAATCGTTATCCTTGGCGTATCTGTCGGCAGCCGAGCTTCTTTAGTGTATATGTAAGTAAGCGGAGAACGGGTATATTCTCTTTTGCCGACAGGCTCTGAAAATGTATCTCCCGCAATATTAAAGCCTACCGCATGCTCGCCTATAACGGTCACCGATTCCGGAATATTAACCCTATCAAGCGAATAGCAATCTACAATAGCGTCAGGCTCAAGAGTTTCAACACCGTCTTCAAAGGTAATTTCACGCACATGTTCCGACAGTTTAAAAGTATCGCTCTGTATTGTCTTTACTGTACCGGGTACTGTAATATAAATATGGAGAGTACCCGAGGAAAGAGGATTGGTCGGATTGATTTTTCCGATAGCAGTTACGGTTTTGCCGTTAATTTCACTCGGAATATTAAAATAAAAATTGTAAGTATCATCTACAACTTCATCCTTAAAATCATTGTAGTAATCCACGGTGTCAATACCTGTGACTGTAACAGTTCCGTCATCGTTTTCAGTGTAAAAGCAATACGAGTTTTCGTCCAAATCCATACTCACGGACGAAACGGCAGCAGAGTCATCCGCACCCGTAAACTCACCTATTCCCTTATTAAATTTATTATTTTTGATTACATTCATTATGACGATATATCCGATAACACAAAGGCTGATAATCAATACACTTACAACAACAGGAACAACTATGCGAGCTGTTTTTGATTTTTTCTTTTCACGGGTATTTACAACATCCGAAAACGGCTGATTTTGATTAGTATAACCGCTCGGCATTGCGCTGTTGTTGTAATTAAGGTTTCCGTAACTATGCTGTGAATTGTAATTTTTTTGAGCATAGTTGTTTACAGACTGCGTGCTGTAACCGTTTTGTGCGTATTCGTTTACAGGCTGAACACCGGCACTGTTTAAAGCAGTATTTTCAACTGCAGATTTCGACACTTCTTCAGAATTATTTATATTTGCCTGTTCGTCGGATTTTTCCTGAACGGCTTTTTCCTGTTCTAATTCTTCTTGCGGTACGGGTCTGCCGCAAAAGGTACATATATTACCCTCAAATCTTTCTCCGCAATCCGGACATCTGTGCATTTTTCTGTTCCTCCAAATTTTATATCAATTACATTCCATAGAACAGCATAATTATACCATTTTGACACATATAAATGCAAGCATATTTTTGGATATAATAAAGCATAAAATTACAATTTATTTAACTAAAGTGCATAACAAAAGGCTCTCCGTTCAGAAGAGCCTTAGCTTTAAAATTATGTTTCAGAAAAACATTTCGTAAAGCAATTATAAGATTTTATCTTAAATTTGCGCAAAGTCATAACTTATTATTCACGCAAGTGCTTTTTCGATTTCCTGTGCGGCATCATCAAGGTAGTTGCCCTCAAAGAGTTCTACTCTGCCATCGTCGACACACTTGGCAAGGTCGCTGTCAATAGGAAGCTTTGCAAGTACCTTTGTATTGTAACGCTCGGCAATTTCATCAATATGGCTTTCACCGAAAATATTATGCTTTTTGCCGCAATCGGGACATACAAAATAACTCATATTCTCAACAAGACCGAGAATTGGCACATTCATCATATTTGCCATTTTTACCGCCTTTTCGACAATCATGGAAACAAGCTCCTGCGGAGATGCAACTACAATGATTCCGTCAATCGGCAAACTCTGGAATACGGTAAGCGGAACATCTCCTGTTCCCGGAGGCATATCAACAAACATATAGTCCTCGTTTTCCCAGATAACATCTCTCCAAAACTGCTTTACCGTGCCTGTAATAACCGGTGCTCTCCACACAACAGGGTCGGTCGGATTTTCAAGCAAAAGGTTTACTGACATAATATCAATTCCCGTTTCGGTTGTAACAGGAATAATTCCGTATTCGTTGCCCTTTGCTCTTTCGTTAATGCCAAAAGCCTTTGGAATTGACGGGCCTGTAATATCTGCGTCAAGAACAGCCGTTTTTTTACCAAGACGATTGAAAGTTACCGCAAGAGTTGAAGTAACAAGGCTTTTGCCTACTCCGCCCTTGCCCGATACTACGGCAATTACTTTCTTTACACTGCTGTATTGATTAAGGCTTTCACGCAAACTTTCCGAATTTTTTGACTTGCAGTCAGAGCTGCAAGATGAACAATCATGACTACATCCCATATTTTTTACATCTCCATTTTATACAATTTGTGTTGTTTCGTCAGGAACATACTCCGTTACAGGTTCTGTATCCGGGGCAGGTTCGTAAGTTTCGGGTTCGGTATATTCTTCTGTGGAAGGCTCTGTTTCCGGCTCGGTGTACTCCTCTGTGGAAGGCTGTTCTGTGGTTTCCTCCACATTCTCCGTGTAATCGGGAACATACTCCGATTCGGTTTCAGGCTCGTAATACTCGGTTGTCGGCTCTTGAGTTGTGGCAACAGTCGCTTTCGTGGTAGGTGCAGTTGTCACCGTCGATTTTTTATTGTCAAACGAACATTTTGAAAGCACAAAAGCAAGCACACATACTACTATAACCGCAACGGCTACCACTACGCATACCATAGCCGCCTTACTGTTTTTCTGCTTTTGTTTTTTCGCTTTTTTCTGCTTTTTCGGCTTTCCCAAATAATCGTCCGTATCTGCATTATTCTCATAATAGTCGTCATTATTCGGTTGTCTGCGCTTAAATTCGTGTCTGTCCTCACCCGTTTGAGCGTCAAAACCGTCACCGTAATCTCTGTTGCTTTTTTCGGATTATCCGACGGTATATGATTTTTGCTTGCTATCGATTGACAGTCAAAATCATCGCCGTAATTATCGCTGTGAACATCAAAATTCTCTGTGCTGTCTATGGCAGGCTCATTATTCGATACATCGTTTGAATTTTTTTCAACTTCTTTATCTTCAACAGCTTCGGTATTATCAACATCAAAATTTTCAATATCCGCAAATCTGTCCTCTTCGTCTTTTTTTGCGTGACGGGCAATATATACTTTTTCTTCTTCCTCTTCAATTTTTTCTGTTCCGTCAAACTTATCCTTTTCGTCCATAAATTCACCCTCTTTAATTCGGTTCTAAATGTTGGGGTAACAATAATAAATTATTGTTTGGCTCACGGTTTAGTGTAATAATTTAAAAATTTAGGTCAAGCCTTTTCAAAGGTTGACCAAACTTTTATAATTACTTGGCTGATGTATTCCGCTAAACTATAAATTACCCAAACTTATGATAAAAAGCCTTTAATTCTTAAATAACCGTATAAGGCACCGCTTAAATAATAAAACAGCGGCTCGATTTTGTCAAGTCGCTGTCAAATTAATAAGTAAAACAAATTATTCTTCTGTGTTTTCTTCGCTTGTTTCGGTTTCTTCGGCATTTTCGGAAGTTTCCTCTGACTCTTCTTCATTTTCAACATCCTGAATGTCAGCTTCTATACCGCCCTCAACGAATTTTTTCTCGCTTTCGTTCTCTTCCTCGGCAATTTCAAAACCGCTTAAGAATGTGTATGGAATACCGTAACCGAATACAACGGCTGCAAGTGTTGTTACAATGCTGATTGAACTGTCATTTATAACAAATGCGCTGTGGAGCGGCATACCGCTTGCTATGCTTGCAATCATTATGTAAAGTGCAGGCAATACCATAATTATTAATGTAATCGGTGAAAAACGCTTTACAGGCTTTCCGTCGCCGACTCTTGTTGCGTAGAACAAAAGCAGACCGAACACTGTGTAAACAAACAACTGAATTACATTTGAAAGCACCTGATTCTGTCCAAGTGCAAAATTAGAGAAAAAGTGTGCGCATACTACAAATGCAAGAATAAGGAATGCAGAGAAAAACAGATTTACTGTATTCTTTTTATTTGGTTTTTTCATAATCGTGCCTCCGAGCATCAAAATTATTTAGATTTTATCACACTATTGTGACAGTTTTATGACAAATGTTCAGTAAATATCGCACTATACAGCACATTTATTACCTTATTTTTTGCTTTTGCGGCAAGGCACACCCAACCTTTTTCAAGGTGTTCTTCTATAATGTCAAAATCCTTGCTGATTGATTCCTTTACCTCTTCGGCACGGGTATCAATAATACCGCTCATAATATAAACCGCATCGTCTTTCATAAAGTCTTTTACACCTTTTGAAAGGAACATAATTGCGTCTGCTACAATATTTGCAAGTACAATGTCATACTTACCTGTTACTTTATCTGTAAAACTGCCGCAGATTGCAGTAAAGCGGTCAGCCACATTGTTAATTTCGGCATTTTCTTTTGCGGTTCTTACTGCAACATCGTCAATGTCAACTCCGACGGCACTTTCTGCACCCATAAGCAAAGACGCAATACCGAGCACACCGCTGCCACAACCCACATCAAGCACTTTGTCGCCTTTTTTCATATACTTTTCGCACATTTCAAGGCAAAGTCTTGTGGTTTCGTGACTGCCTGTGCCAAACGCAAGACCCGGGTCAATATTCAAAACTATTCTGCCCTGCGGATCGTAATCATCTCTCCAACTTGGGCGAATAAGGAGCTTTTCTCCAACGGCAATCGGATTAAAATACTTTTTCCAATTGTTTCTCCAATCCTCTTCGGCACAGTCGAGCAATTCAATTTTATGCTCAATGCCCTCTTCATTATACCTTTCGGACAAAAAGGCTACAGCCTCGTTCGGAGAAACATCAGGCTCAAGGTAAATATGAACATAGGCAACGCTCCTGTCTTTCTTGAGCAAATCCTCATCTATAAGGTCAATGTGTGCAATCTCCTGCACTTCCTGCTCAAGAGCAGTGTAGTCCTCAATATAAATTCCGTAAGGCACTACAACATTCGCAATGTCGCCTGCCCTGTCTATATCCTTTGCGTTTACCGCAATTTTTATTTCTGTCCAAGACTCCATTTGTTAAGCCCCTTTATATACTGTTATCAGAATTATTCGTTGAACATTCTCTTTATTTTCTCAAAAAAGCTGTTGCGCTGTGCGTAGTTCTTTTCGTTTGTAACATTCTCAAATTCTTTTATAAGATTTTTCTGCTTAGCGTTAAGATTCTTCGGAACTTCAATGGTTACACGCACATACTGGTCGCCTTTTCCTCTGCCGTTAAGGCGCTGAATGCCTTTGCCCTTAAGCTTAAATACATCGCCCGGCTGTGTACCCTCGTGAACCTGATACGAAACCTTGCCGTCAAGAGTAGGAACAACCACCTCTGCGCCGAGAGCAGCCTGAGCAAATGTAAGAGGAAGATTGCACCATACATCATCGCCTCTGCGTTCAAATACAGGATGCGGCTGAACATTTACATATACATGAAGGTCACCCGAAGGGCCGCCGTTATAACCTGCGTTGCCTCTGCCGCCGACATTAAGAATCTGCTGGTCTTTAATGCCTGCCGGAACTGTAATATCAACAGTTTTAGTCCTGCGCTTTCTGCCCGAACCGCCGCACTTAGGGCAAGGACTGTCAATAATCTTGCCTTTACCGTGACAAGCGTCACAGGCACGCTGTGTCTGAACAACTCCGAAAGGTGAACGCTGGCTGATTGTAACTCTGCCCGAGCCTCCGCACACAGAGCAGGTCTTAGGCTGAGTACCGGGTTTTGCGCCCGTACCGTGACATTCGTCACAAGAAGAAACGCAATCGTAGCTTACGGTCTTTTTACAGCCCTTTGCAGCCTCTTCAAATGAAATATAAATGCTTGCCTCAACATCGCTGCCTCGGCTCGGAGCATTAGGATTATTGGAGCGTCTGCCTCCGAATCCGCCGAAAAAGCTTGAAAAAATATCATCTATATCAATGCCCTGACCGTATGCACCGTAACCGCCTGCGCCGCCCGCACCGAAGTTAGGGTCTACGCCTGCGTGACCGTACTGGTCATAGCGGGCTTTTTTATCTTTATCTGAAAGTACCTCGTAAGCCTCGTTGACTTCTTTGAATTTTTCTTCACATTCCTTATCTCCCGGATGGAGGTCAGGGTGGTACTTTTTAGCGCTCTGACGGTAAGCCTTTTTAATTTCATCTTCGCTTGCTCCCTTAGAAACGCCAAGCACCTCGTAATAATCTCTTTTATCTGCCATCATTCTCACCTTTTAATAACTTGTTATCAGCTGTATAAAGGTTATCTATATACGCTGTATACGCTGTCAAAAATCCATACAGTGCTAAAGGAGCCGTTGCAAAAAACAGCCCCTTTAACAAATTTTAACAGGAAAAACAAATGAAGTCAATCATTGTGTAAATCTATTTATAGGCTGCCGTTTTTAATCAGTTGCCGTCAACATCCTTAAAATCGGCATCATATACGTTAGGGTCACCGTTTGAGCCGCCCTGTGTGCCCTGCTGTGGGTCACCCTGCGGAGCCGCACCCTGTGCACCCTGCGGATTTGCCTGCTGATAAAGTTTTGCGGAAACTTCGTAAACAGCTTTCTGTAAATCCTCCTTAGCAGTGTCAATCATAGACTTGTCGTTCTTAGTGATAGCGTCCTTAACTGCAGCACACTTTGTATTGATTGTATTCTTTTCGTCCTCTGAAATCTTGTCGCCGCTCTCGTTTACGAGCTTTTCAGCCTGATATACAAGGTTCTCTGCTTCGTTCTTAGCGTCAACCTCTTCACGGTGCTTCTTATCTTCTGCGGCGTACTGCTCTGCTTCCTTAACAGCCTTGTCGATATCTTCCTTGCTCATTGAAGTTGAGTTCTGAATCTGAATCTTCTGCTCCTTACCTGTACCGAGGTCTTTTGCAGATACATTAACAATACCGTTTGCATCAATATCAAATGTTACTTCAATCTGCGGGATACCACGCATAGCTGGAGCAATGCCTGTGAGAGCAAACAAACCGAGCTGCTTGTTATCTCTTGCAAATTCACGCTCACCCTGTAAAACATTGATTTCAACCTGTGTCTGGTTATCAGCGGCAGTTGAGAAAATCTGGCTCTTCTTTGTAGGAATTGTTGTGTTTCTCTCAATAATCTTTGTCATTACGCCGCCCATTGTTTCAACACCGAGTGAAAGAGGTGTAACATCGAGGAGAAGAAGTCCCTCTACCTCGCCGCCGAGAACGCCGCCCTGAATAGCAGCACCTACAGCTACGCACTCATCAGGGTTAATGCCCTTGAACGGCTCTTTGCCGATAAGTTTTTTAACAGCTTCCTGTACAGCAGGAATTCTTGAAGAACCGCCGACCATAAGAACCTTGTCAATCTGACTGATCTGTAAACCTGAATCAGAGAGAGCCGAACGAACCGGACCCATTGTAGCCTCTACAAGGTCTGCTGTAAGTTCGTCAAACTTAGCTCTTGTAAGTGTTAAGTCAAGGTGCTTAGGACCTGTCTGGTCTGCTGTAATGAACGGGAGGTTGATTGAAGATGTTGTAACGCCCGAAAGCTCTATCTTAGCTTTCTCTGCAGCCTCTTTGAAACGCTGCATAGCAACCTTATCTGATGAAAGGTCAATACCTGTTTCGTTTTTGAATGATGTTACCATCCAGTCGATAATTCTCTTATCGAAGTCATCACCACCGAGGCGGTTGTTACCTGCTGTTGCAAGAACTTCCTGAACACCGTCGCCCATCTCAATGATAGATACATCGAATGTACCGCCGCCGAGGTCATATACCATAACCTTCTGGTCTTTTTCTTTATCTATACCGTATGAAAGAGCAGCTGCTGTAGGCTCGTTGATAATTCTCTTTACATCAAGACCTGCAATCTTACCTGCATCCTTAGTAGCCTGACGCTGTGCGTCTGTAAAGTAAGCAGGAACTGTAATAACTGCCTGTGTTACCTTTTCGCCGAGGTATGCTTCAGCGTCTGCCTTTAACTTTGAAAGAATCATAGCTGAAATTTCCTGCGGTGTGTACTGCTTGCCGTCAATTGATACTTTATATGATGTACCCATTTCTCTCTTAATAGAAGAAACTGTCTTGTCAGGGTTTGTGATAGCCTGGCGCTTTGCAACCTGACCTACCATACGCTCACCGTCTTTTGAGAAAGCAACAACGGAAGGAGTTGTTCTTGCGCCCTCGGCGTTAGGAATAACTACAGGCTCGCCGCCTTCGATAACTGCTACACATGAGTTTGTTGTACCTAAATCTATACCTATTGTCTTTGCCATAATGAATTCCTCCTGAATATATTTGTTTTACTTTTATACTGATTTATTTATATAAAGGTCTTAGTCGCAATTTGCAACCTGAACCATTGCATGACGAATAATTTTATCACCGATTTTGTAACCTGTCTGGAACACCTGTGAAATACAGTTCTTTTCAAAATTCTCATCGTCAATCTTTGAGATTGCGTTGTGAATTTCCGGATTAAACTCCTCACCCTGCGCACCGAAAGGCTCAACCTTGAGCTTTTCAAGCGACTTTGCAAGCTGATTTGAAATAAGCTCAATGCCCTTTAAAATTTCGGGGTCACAATCTTTTAAATTTGTAATAGCCATCTGAATACTGTCTGCTACAGGCAAAAGCTCTGTAACCGCCTTTGCTGTTGCGTCATCATAAATAGAAAGCTTTTCGTTTGCTGTACGCTTGCGGTAGTTGTCATACTCGGCACAAAGGCGAAGATATTGTCTTTCTGTGAGTTGAGCTCCTCCTCAAGTTCAGCTATTTTTTTGGCGGTTTCATCAATTTCTTCCGTAACCGCTTCAGCTGTCTGTTCGGATGTATTCTCGTTTACAACAGCTTCGTCTTTTGTCACTTCTTTTTTCTTTGACATATTACCTTTCCTTTCTATATTAATGCTCTATAAGCTCGCTTATTATTTTACTTACACATTCGCTTATACATTCTATAATCGAAATCACTCTGCCGTAATCCGTTCGTATCGGAGCTATTACGGCAAGCGTACCGGACGGTGTATCTTTTACGCTGTAGCTTGAAGAAATTACCGAGCTGTACGCAAGTTCTATACGGCTGTTTTCTGTACCTATACTTACCGAAGTACCTATCGGCAGGCTTGTAAGAACACCTGCAAGATCTCCTTTTCTTGAAAGAAGTTCAATTACATTTCTTGCCGCAAGAAAATTTACATTCTGCATAAACAACGGCTTTGTCTGACCGCTCAAAAAGATTCCGACTTCGTTTGCCTTGTCTGCCGCATCTTTTATCGCCGTAAGCACACTTGGCATAAAGAGCGATAACTCGCCAAATCTTGCCGCTGCCGTCTGTATAAACGGACGATTTATCGAAGAAAGCCTTACTCCGTCAAACAATTCGTTAAGCGCTTTGTCAAACACTTCAAGAATTTCGGGAGTGATTATAAATTCGCATCTGAAAAGCTGATTTTTTATAATGCCGTTTGAGGCAATTACAACAGTCATTGCCGTGTGCGAACCCGTCTGCACAAAGCTGATTTTGTGAATCCTGCTTTCTGCGGAATTCGGTGCTGTGGCAACTGCGGTAAGTCCTGTCAGCTCCGAAAGAAGATCTGCCGCCGATTTTAAAATATTTTCGGGTGATTCGGCATTTCTGTAAAGTTTATCCTCCACAAGTTCTCTGCCCCGCTGTGACACCGCCACAATCTTCATAAGATTGTCAACATAGTATCTGTAGCCCTGCTGAGTAGGTATTCTGCCTGCCGATGTATGCGGCTGAACAAGATAACCCTTTTGTGTGAGGTCTGCCATATCATTTCTTACCGTAGCCGATGAAACTTTTAAATCCGTTTCGTCTATCAGAGTTTTTGAACCTACAGGCTCACCTGTCTTTATAAAGTTTTCAACAACAGCCGAAAGAATTTTTTGCTTTCTTTCCGCAAGCTCCATAGGTATCACCTCTCTGCCTGCGTTTTTTGTTGTTTTAGCACTCTCTGTGTGTGAGTGCTAACTCTTATGCTTATACTATAATCTTAAAGTCAGCAAAAGTCAAGAGTTTTATCAGAAAAATTTTACTTTTCAAAAACTTTTCACAAATCCGTCACCATTATTGACATTTCAGCGCAAAATATACTATAATGGAAGTTATATTGACAAATACACCCTTAACTACACAAAATGGCTTAAATTAGCCGTAATTTTGATACAACTAAGATACAAAAGAGGTTATTATGAGAATCGGTTACTTTTTCAGAGTTTGCTCCGGCGCAACATTCAGCAAACTTTCCGGCGCAATAAATACCGTTCACACAAAATCCGGCAAAAACAAAGCCGGCATTTTCTTTGATATGGTAGGTTGCTTTTTTAAATACAGAGCGGGATATAATGACTATGTTCTGTTTGAATACTACAATATGACTGCAGACCAACGCAAAACGTATATGACACGCTTTAAAAACAAGCGTTTTATGTTAATGCAAAACGATCTTACAAGTGCCGAAATATTTAACGATAAAAGATTATTTGATACCAGATTTGCAAAATATCTTGGCAGACGGGTACTTGTAATTGAGGAAAAGATTACTTTGGAGCAATTCAGCGAATTTATTAAGCCTTGGGATGTTTTCATTGCAAAGCCTGCATTCGGCGAGTGCGGAAAGGGCATTGAAAGACTTGTTAAAGCAGACTTTAAGAGTGACGAAGAATTTTATAATTATGTTTTTGACAAAGAAAACGAATTCGGTGTACTTGAAGAGGCAATAAAGCAACACCCCGATGTTTCAAAAATTTATCCTCACTCAATTAACTGCTTAAGAATTGCCACACTTGTGGTAGACGGCAAGCCGAATATTTTGTATGCGGTGTTTAAAACAGGAAATAACGGTAAATTTGTAGATAATCTTGAAAACGGCGGATTTGCCTGCCACTTTGACCTTGATACAGGAACGGTAACAGGGCCGGGACATACTTCCGATATGGAAATTGCATACGAACACCCGTATTCGGGAATAAAATTTAAAGGTTTTAAAATTCCTTACTGCGAAGAGGTCAAGGAGCTTGTTAAAAAGGCGGCACTGGAAGAACCCGAATTTAAGTATTGCGGTTGGGATGTATGCATTTCGGAGAACGGACCTGCGATTATCGAGGGCAATGACTATGCGGCATACGACTTTCCGCAGTTACCCGACGAAGATACTCCAAAGGTCGGATTAATTTCAATTATAAAGCAGTATATTCCCGACCTTAAACTTTAAATCATTAATACATTAGATTTATAGGAGATCAACAAATGGAAACCATAAAATCCTTTTACTTTATATTATGGGCAATAATCGCTCTGTATATGTTCGTATCGGCAAAAAAGCTCGGTTCTTTGTGCTACATCATCGGGGGTTTTTTCAGCTTTATGACTGTATGGTACGCTATGAACAGTTTTTCGGGAATTGCAATGTTTGACGGTGTGCTCGGCATTGTGTTTAAATGTGTAGTAGGTGCTTTCCTGCTCGGCTTTGTACTGATTTATGTAATCGGTAAACTAAAAAAGAATAAGAAATAAAATTTTAAATCAATTACAGGCTTAAAAGTATAACCCCTCCGGCAACGCTGTTAATATGCGTTGTCGGAGGGGTTATTGTTGTTGTCAAACTTTGCATATACAAAAAGCTTTTCAAAATATATCGCATCAGAACAAATTTTAAAAACAATGTAAAAATAATTGACAGCGACTATATCTGATTTTATAATATTTATATAAATACATTCATACAAAGGACTGATATTATGATAAAATTCAATAATGTTACAAAGGTATTTAACAACACTTTAAAAGCAGTAGACGACCTGTCTTTTACTGTAAATAAAGGCGAAATTGTAGGATTTATCGGACCGAACGGTTCGGGCAAAACCACCACAATCAAAATGCTTACAGGTATTCTCTCAAGTGACAGCGGTGAAATAAGCATCAACGGTCACGACATAAAAAAAGAACCGCTTGAGGCAAAGAAAAGTATCGGTTACATTGCCGACAGTCCCGATATGTTCTTAAGGCTCAAAGGAATTGAGTTTCTCAATTTCATCGGTGACATCTACAAAGTTCCGTCAGATGTGCGCAAAAAGAGATTTACCGAAGTTTGCGACAGATTCGGACTTACCGACAGCTTAAACGCACCTATGCTAAGCTACTCGCACGGTATGCGTCAGAAAATTATGGTTGCCGCCGCACTTGTGCACAATCCCGATGTATGGATTCTTGACGAACCGCTCATCGGTCTTGACCCTAAGAGTGCTTTTGAACTGAAAGCTATGATGCGTGAACACGCAGATGCGGGTAACTGCGTATTTTTCTCCACCCACATACTTGAAGTTGCCGAAAAACTCTGCGACAAGGTTATCATAATTAAAAAGGGCAAATCGCTTTATGACGGCACTCTCGATAATCTTTGTAGTCAGAACACAGGCAAATCACTTGAACAAATCTTTTTGGAGCTGACTGAAAATGAGTAATTTTTTTAATTTATTAAAAACCTTTATAAAAACAACCGAGCTAACCTCCGCAGAAAAAAAGCGTTCCAAACATTTTTATACAATTATGGGTACGGCGGTTGTACTTCTTATTATGATACCGGCAGGTGCGCTTGTCGGAATAATCACCTATGCCCTAACACTCGGCGTAATGACATACGGCGGAGCAACACAGGGTGCGGAAGTAATTTTACATATTATTTCCATCCTTTCCGTAGTATTCGGAATTAATGTAATTATCAATATATTTTATTTTTCAAACGATATTGAAAATCTCATTCCTCTTCCGTTAAAGCCGAGAGAAATCGTAAGTGCAAAGTTTGCTTATTCCCTGCTTTCGGAAAACATAATGGAATTTATCCTTATTCTCGGCGCTTGCGTAGGCTTTATGTCGGCAAAGGGATTTTCGCTTACAGGTGTTATAACTTCAATAATCGGCATACTTACCGTTCCCATTATTCCTCTTGCTTACTGCGGAATTATTGCCGTTATATTTATGTACTTTACCCACTCGGTAAAAAATCGTGATTTCCTCAATAAAATTACAGGTATCGGCACTGCCGTGCTTATAGTCGGCGCATTGGTTGCTCTCGTAAGCATCAGCGGATTTAATCCCGATGCAATCGTTACTTCGCTTGCAAGCGCAGACAACGGATTTTTAAATGTTATGAACTTTATTTTTCCGCACATTCCGCTTATGATGGATTCTATCTCAAGCGAATCCGTATATCAACTGCTTTTATACTTGCTTGCAAATGTAATTTTTGTTGCAGTCTTCCTTTTCCTTGCGTCAAAAATGTATATCAAAGGTGTGTCGGACATCAATACCACAAAATCCAAACGCAGTAAAAGCATTGCAAGTCAGGCTGTTGAAAAATCAACCCAAAAAGGAGTTTTTGCAAGTTATTTGAAAAAAGAATTTCTTATCCTTTTCAGAACTCCGCCTTTCTTTATGGACTGCATAGCCATTAACCTTTTGTGGCCTGTTTTTATGGCTGTTATTATGATTTGCAGGGCAGTACAAACTTTTTGTCGGGCACACTTACACCGTACCTTGCGGGAGATCAAAAAAGTATCACTGTAATTACCGTAGCGGCTGTTGTAATTTCCGCCCTTGTCACGGCAATTAACAGCATCGCTTCTTCCGCAATTTCAAGAGAGGGCAAGCACTTCCAATTTATGCGCTATATTCCCGTTACATTAAGAGTTCAACTGAATGCAAAAGCACTTACAAGTATAATCATCAGCGGCTCTGTTATGGTGCTATATGTAATTGCATTTAATATTTACTGCTCAATTCTCGCAGACAGCTTTAACCCATTTGTATTCATCGTAATTCCGCTTATACATATTCTTTTAAGCCTTATCTGCGTTGTTTTTGTAACCTACCTCGGTATATTCTTGGACACAATAAACCCTAAACTTGTATGGGACGATGAAATCAACGCTTTGCGAGGTAACTACAATACCGTAATCAATGCAGCCATAATTATAGCAATTACCGCCGCTATTTGTGCAATTTCTCTTGTATTGCTATGGATTTTTGGTGTTGAACCTGTTATAATTAACCTTGGACTTGTTATTGTTATGTGTGTGCTTGCGGTTTTTGCACAAAGGCTTTGCCTTAGCAAGGGTGTAAAAAATCTTGAACAAACCGAAAGCTGATAGGTTCAAAACATAATGCAAATCAAATTTTATTAAGGTGATTTATAATGACAGAAACTAACTATTCCATGCTCTGCGATTTTTACGAGCTTACAATGTCAAACGGCTATTTTAAAAACGGCTTTTACAAAAAGACTGTTTACTTCGACCTTTTCTTTCGCAAAGTGCCCGACAACGGCGGTTTTGCCATTGCGGCAGGTCTTGAGCAGGTAATTGACTACATCAAAAATCTCCACTTCTCCGAAACCGATATTGAGTATCTTAGAGAAAAAGGAATTTTTGATGAAGAATTTTTAAAATATCTTTCAAATTTCAAATTCACAGGTGATATTTACGCTATTCCCGAGGGAACTCCTATCTTCCCTAACGAACCGATTATTACGGTAAAAGCTCCTGCCATAGAGGCACAGCTTATCGAAACATTTTTACTCCTTACAATCAATCATCAGACTCTCATTGCAACAAAGGCAAACAGAATTGTTCGTGCCGCACAGGGCAGAACGGTTCTTGAGTTTGGTTCTCGCCGTGCACAGGGCGCAACAGGTGCCGTTGACGGTGCAAGAGCCGCATACATAGGCGGTTGTGCCGGTACAGCCTGCACACTTACAGACGCACTTTACGGCGTACCCGCAGGCGGCACAATGGCTCATTCCTGGATTCAGATGTTCGACAACGAATATACAGCATTCCGCACCTACTGCGAGCTTTATCCCGAGAACCCGACGCTTCTTGTCGATACTTACAACACGCTTAAAAGCGGCGTTCCGAACGCAATAAGAGTATTTAAAGAAGTGCTTGTTCCAAAGGGCATTAACAAATTTGCAATTCGTCTTGATTCGGGCGATATTTCTTACCTTTCTAAAAAAGCAAGAAAAATGCTTGACGAGGCAGGACTTGAAAACTGCAAAATTGTTGCGTCAAACTCACTTGACGAGTACCTTATCCGTGACCTTATGATGCAGGGTGCACAGGTCGATGTTTTCGGAGTTGGCGAAAGACTTATAACTTCGTCAAGTTCGCCTGTATTCGGCGGTGTATATAAACTTGTTGCCGTTGAAGAACCCACAAGCGGCGAAATTATCCCGAAAATCAAAGTCAGCGAGAACACAACAAAAATCACAAATCCTCATTTCAAAAAACTTTACCGTTATTATGACAACGAGAGCGGCAAGGCTCTTGCAGACGAACTTTGCGTGTACGACGAAGTAATGGATTTCTCAAAACCACACACCATTTTCGACCAGAATGCAACATGGAAAGCAAAAACTCTCACAGACTTTACCGCAAAAGAATTACTTGTACCGATATTTAAGGACGGCGAGTGCGTGTATGAATCGCCAAAGATTGAAGATATTGCAAAATACTGCAAAGACCAAATCGGACTTCTTTGGGACGAGGTAAAGCGATTTGAGAACCCGCACAACTACTATGTTGACCTCTCGAAAAAACTTTGGGACATCAAAAACATTCTTTTAAATATCTATCAGAGTTAAAATCACAGGAGTTCATATGAAAAATTTAAAACAAATTATCGCCGTAACACTTACCGTCACAGCAGTAGCGGCAACTGCAATTGTTTCGGCATCGGCGCTTGATACGCAAAAATACGACTTAAACGATGACGGCAGATTTGATGTGCAGGATGTTACATACTTGCAGATAAAAATAGCAGGTGACGGAGAACTGACAGACAATCAGAAAAAAATTGCCGACTATAACAATGACGGCAAAATTGATGTTCAGGATGTAACCTCGGCTCAAATGCTCATTTCGGGAGGAGAAACTCCGACACAGCCTGCAACACAGCCGACCACCGTACAACCGACTTCACAACCACAGCCGACCACACAGCCGAGCGGATCTGCAAGCTATAATAAAGAATTTGCCGATAAGGTAATTGAACTTGTAAATGCGGCACGGGCAAAAGAGGGACTTTCTCCTCTCACAAAAGACACAACTCTTACAAACCTTTCAAACATTCGTTCAAAAGAAACAGCAACTCTGTTTTCACACCAGCGCCCTGACGGCACAAGCTGGTCTATGGTTTTAAAGCAGAATAATGTTTCGTACACTTCTGCAGCCGAAAACATTGCCGCAGGACAGAACACACCCGAAGCTGTAGTAAAAGAATGGATGAATTCTCCGTCGCACAGAGCAAGCATAATGAACAGCAAATATAACAAAATCGGTGTTTCGTGTTATGTTGACCAAAATGCTCCGTACAGATATTATTGGGAACAGTTGTTTATTAAGGGCTAACACAAACTCCGATAGCCAACCGGCTTGCTGTTTGGCAGCTTAAACACAATAGAGAAAACCTTTCAATTATGAAAACAAACAAGAAAATAGGCTTTTTAACACCGTCAACACTTTGCGCTGACGGTGTTTTCTTTGCATAATAATTTTTCACCTGTTTTGTGAAAATCGATGCAAAAGCTCTGACAAAAAATTCGACTGTTTAATTTTGCTAAAAATATTGACTGTTATACGCAGAATTGATATAATTTTGTTATAAAAGGCAGGCGGTGAAGATATGAAAAAAACTCGGCTGATAAAAATTATACTTAAACGGACAGGAGCACTTAAGTTTTTGACAACATACATAATAATATTTGCAGGTGTAAGCATTGGTGTATGGATAGTTGAGCCGAACATAAAAACTCCGATTGACAGTGTATGGTACTGTTTCAGCGTAGCCACGACCATAGGTTTTGGCGACATAACCGCCGTTACGATACTCGGCAGGGCAATGTCGATTTTCCTGTCGATATGTTCCATACTGATAATAGCGGTAGTACCGGGAATTATTACAAGCTATTATATTGAGAGTACAAAGCTAAAGGAAAAGGAAAGTATAGCAAAATTTCTTGACGACCTCGAACATCTGCCTGAACTTTCAAAAGAGGATTTACAAAGCCTTTCAGAAAAGGTAAAAAAGTTTAATAGGAAGTAATATTAAATCATTTTAAAATTTTCGTTCCGATTTAATCTAAGCTATTTGCTAAATTATGGTTTAGCAAATTGATTTGCCAATCAATTATAAAAGTTTGGTCGACCTTTTCAAAGGTCGTGGGTGTGGGCAAAGCCCACAAATACTTTCCGTTTATGCAGTCTGACTATAGCCAAACAGCTC
>ENA-OQCO01000089-OQCO01000089.1-human-gut-metagenome-genome-assembly--contig:-NODE-89-length-48646-cov-4.164245_pt1 | contig 48646 bp, 44 predicted proteins | sample MGYA00242500_ERZ504582 | MGnify/ENA primary metagenome ERZ504582 (study PRJEB26092, sample SAMD00036346) | human gut metagenome | host: Homo sapiens | study: EMG produced TPA metagenomics assembly of... | reverse complement strand
ACGGGAGCAACAGGTCCGACCGGAGCAACAGGCCCGACAGGCGCAGCAGGAGCAGCGGGAGAAACAGGTGCAACGGGAGCAACAGGTCCGACAGGCCCGACAGGTCCGACAGGCCTGACAGGCCCTGCTGCCGAACCTGCCCGGTCGGCAGCGTTGATGTCTGCAGTTCAACCGACAGGAGAAGGAACGACTGTACCGAATGGGGGAGTGCTGCCGTTGACAAACCTTCGCAGCAGCGGTGAAGAACTCAGTGCGGATGCGGCAAATAATGCGGTGCGTTCCAATGATGAAAAACTGTATCATATTGTATGGAACGTAAATGCGGCGGAAGAGCAGGGCTCCGGAGCTTCGGGTGATATTGTGATTGCACTTGAATCGCTTACCGGGGATGTGTATGGTTATTCTTCGGCAAACACGACCGCAGCCGGCGGAAATCCTGTGTCCGTTTCAGGCTCGGCCTATGGGCGGATTCCCGCAGGAACGGAGCTTGTGCTTCGAAACAGAAGCGGAAGAACCATAGCGCTGCATGCGGCTGCAACTCCCAACGGCGACTATGCAGGCGGGATCACGGTGGTTAAAGCATAGATAATGCGGCGGTAAACGAGCCGGAAATGTGCCTTCGAAAAAGAGACGGTGCAGGTAAACTCCGCCTGCCGCGTGCGGGCGGAGCAGGCTTTCTGCAAAACAGAATCGTGAAAACAGGGGGAGCGATATGGAAGGTTATAAAGTGTGTGTTTATGCAATTGCAAAGGATGAAGCGAAATTTGCCGCGCGCTGGGCTGAGTCGATGGGCGAAGCGGATGCTGTATATGTTCTTGACACAGGGTCAAGCGATGATACTGTAAAAATACTTCAGGCGCACGGGGTAAACGTTCGGAGTGAAATAATAACCCCATGGCGGTTCGATGCGGCGCGGAACAGGTCGCTTGAACTTGTGCCGGAGGATGCCGACATCTGTGTTTGTACAGATATTGATGAGGTTCTGCATCCCGGATGGCGTGCAGCGGCAGAAAAAGCGTGGTCAAACGGCGCGGATATGCTGCGCTATCGTTATACATGGAATTTCAACGAGGACGGAAGCGAAGGTACGGTGTTCTATATAGATAAGATACATGCACGGCATGGTTTCAAATGGGTAAACCCTGTACATGAGGTTCTTGAATATGAGGGAGAAGGCAGTTTCAGACATATCATTGCAGAAGGCATTCAGCTTGATCATCTTGCCGATGCATCAAAATCACGCGCACAATACCTGCCTCTGCTGGAAATGAGTGTGCGGGAAAATCCGGAGAATGACAGGAACATGCATTATCTCGGCAGAGAATACATGTTTTACGGCAGATGGAACGATTGTATTGCGACATTGAGGAGGCACCTTGAAATGAAATCCGCTGTCTGGCGGGATGAGCGGAGCGCATCGATGCGCTTTATTGCACGTGCCTGCACGGCACTGAATGATATTGCGGAAGCGGAAAGCTGGCTCTATCGCGCAGCGGCGGAAGCACCGTACCTACGTGAACCGTGGATCGAACTCGCGGGCAATGCATATGCACGGCAGGATTTTGAAGGTACGCTGTATTTTGCACTTAAAGCACTTGCAATTGAAACCCGCCCGAAAACATACATAACGGAACCCGCAGCATGGGGTGCCGCTCCGTATGATTATGCTTCTCTGGGGTATTTTTATACGGGCAGAAAAAAAGAAGCACTGATAATGGCCGAAAAAGCCGTTGAAAAAGAACCGCAGAACGAAAGATTAAGAGCAAACAGAGATATTATTGCACAGCTTTCGGAAACGCTTTGATTCGTTATTTTTGTCGGAGAGGCTCGATTCGAACCTTTCCGACAAAAAATGAATCGGCAAGCATTTTGATAACAACTTATCATACAGCAGGAGCAGGATTATAACAACTGACAATATATAATGCGGCTAACCAATCAATTCAGGTTGCATGTTCGGCGGATTTGCGCTATAATAATATTGTTATGCGAAATGATTCGCCTAAATACGGAGACGTATCGAAGTGGTCATAACGGGACTGACTCGAAATCGTGGTCGCTATCCGGTAGCCTCCGTTGCGAAATCCCTTGATTTTACGGGGTTTTTCGGGTATCTTTAACTTAATATTTTTGCTTGTTCTCCCCATCAGTTCTCCCCGTTTTCCGAGGTAGTTTTGATGTTGAGATAAACCTTGGAGAGTTGTCCGAGTGGTCGAAGGTGCAGCACTCGAAATGCTGTGTCCCGAAAGGGACCTAGGGTTCGAATCCCTAACTCTCCGCCAGACAGTACGCCAGTAGCCGGTTTTTCCGGCTGCTGGCTTTACTTTTTTAGTTCGGAACAAGCCCCAAACCATTGAGCATCGCGTCAGCCGAAGTCAACTTCGAGCTGTAATCCAAGTGCGCGTAGATGTTTGCCGTTGTTGAGAAGTCACTGTGACCAAGCCATTCCTGAATCTGCTTCATGGGAACACCATTTGCCAGAAGTAACGAGGCGCAGCTATGTCTGAGATCATGATACCTGATATGCCTCATCCCGTTTGCCTTGAGTAAGTCAGGAAATGCGGTTGTCACATAATGGGGCTTGATCAGATCGCCAATCTCGTTGACACATACATAATCAAGATAGTCCTTGATATAGCTGCGTCCGCACAAGCGACGGTTTTCCTTCTGCTCTTCCTTGAGGGCGAGAAGCCTTTCTCTCATAAAAGGAACAAGAGGTAGTGTTCTCATACTCGATTTGGTCTTTGTGGTGTCCGACGCAACCAGAACGCGCTTGCCGTCGAGATCACAGGAAGTAACCGTATGACGGATGGTGATGGTGTTCTGGTCAAAGTCGATGGCATCCCATTTCAGACCGATTGCTTCACTGCGGCGCAGACCGTAGAATGCACCGAACAGAATCGGAAGCTCAAGCTTTGTTCCTTTGGCTGCTTCGAAGAGAGCGTTGACTTCATCGGCATCATAGAAGCTGCCGACATAGCGATCTTTCTTCGGACGCTCAACCTTATCAGCCGGGTTTACATCAATCAGATCAATCTTCACGGCATACTTGAGTGCCTTATGAATGTTGGCATGATAATGGATGACCGAGGAAGCACTGACGCGCTGGAGTTCCTTCAAGTAAAACTCCTGAATGTCCTTTGCCGTCAGATTCTTGAGTGTGACTTCCTTTTTGCGGAAGTACGGTGCAACGATCTTCTTGACCGTAGCTGCGTATGAAGCGTATGTCGGGACAGCTACCGAGCTTTTGATGATGTCAAGCCACTGTTCCATGTAGTCAGCGAAGAGAATGTCTCCATTCATGACCTTCGGCTCTTCGGGATTGAAATTGCGTCGTGCATCCATCAGGATTGCTTCGGCGCGTTTTTTATTGCCCTTTACAGTAAGCCCGGTGGAGATCCACTTGGTCTTTCTTTTTCCGAGAGAATCGGTGTAGTTCAACACGGCGTAGTAATATCCGCTTTTTTCGCGGAGATGTCCTGCTACCATAAATTTTCCTCCTTCATTGCGTAGCAGTAACACCTACCTTATACCGGGATCCTATTATACCAGAACCGGGTTCGAATTGGAGGACCTTTCTACGCATTTTTTTGTAAACATTTTGAGTCCAAACTTTACGCGGTCACTGCTTCTCCGCATCCAATGCAGAGATAAGTGAAAAGATGAGCCTCGGAATACGATAGGCTCTGCCGACCTTGAGGCTGAGTATTTTGCCTTCGCGCAGAATACGATAGCCGGTCTTTGTGCTGATGCTGAGTATTTCGCACATCTGCTCGATACTCATAACATCGGGATAGTCTTTCAACATGAGCTTATAGGCATCGCGCTGAGAAATAGTTGATGCGGTATTCACCCGTCTCACCTCCGTTAGATTTTGATTTTTGCTTATCAGCAAAAGGATAGGCAGCAGTCGATTTGCAAAGACTGCTGCCCATAGTTTTTGATGATAAAGCCCTTTCGGGCGTTTTCAAATTGATTATCCTTCCAGCATATTTATCTCCGCCCCTGCTGAATAGGGAGTGCTACGGACTACCGTCGGTGAAACAGTATCATGGGACTCTCACCCCTCCGAGGATCGCTCCGAGCCGCCCCAAGAAGGGACGGAAGTATCATTGTACCCAACTTCTCCATCATGGCAAGCAACCGCACCACACGGTTGTTTAGTCTCTCTGTTGATCGCTCGCTCCGCAAGGGAGGTCGTGGCGGCAGAAGACAAGTCGCTTCGAGAAAAGAGGAAAGATCCGTAGCACTGACTATTCAGTTTTCAAGGTACAGCGAAGGAGTTTTGCCCCTTCACTTACCTAAGTGAATTAGAGGTCAGTTTTGTCCCAAGTTTTGATAAATTTCTCGAAGAATTTTTTTGAGGCTCATAGCTCGGTTGCTGACGGTGTTTCTGGGAATACCGTATCGTTCTTCAATCTGCCGGGATGTGAGCTCCTTTGTCAGATAATAGCGGATGATGATTCTGTCTCGCTCATCGAAACGAGATAAAATATCCTCAAGCATGATGTTAGACAAAATCTCTTCTTCCATGTCATGAGGATCAGGAATCTCATCGCAAAGATCGTAGCTGTCTCCAAGAGGATGACCGTAACAGAGCTTTCTTTTTAAGCTCATAGCCTCGTCATATCTGTCCTCATTCTCATGGCTCATCAGCTCGTAGTAAACCTCCTTGCTGATTTCCGTGGTGATGCCATTGACCTTCGTATAGTAGGTCCCGGTAGCCTCATCTCTCCAAAGTGCGTAGTTGAAAACCTTGATTTTCATTGTCTTGTCCTTTCCGCTGGCGCGGAGCAGCGGAGTGACAAGACAAAAACGAGCCGCATGACGGTGAGCTTTGATCCCATGCCGATAAAACAGAGTCGTGAAACTCTGTTCATGCGGCATCGGAAGACTCACCAATCAGCGGCTCCATTGCACAGCTATAAAAATATTTATTTGTTAAACGCTAACCTCTACTTGTGGCTCAAGAGATGATAGCGAAGTAACCGTCTCATACTGAGAACATCAAATACAGTCTCGCGTCCGCACTGTTTGCACTTGGCTTGGACATGACCTCTTGTGTCCTCGAACACGGCGATTGAGTTGTGTTTGCAGTATGGGCATTGCACCATACGCTTCTTCTGCGTCGATATAGCATGACGCGCTCTTTGGATTTTGATCTGCATTTCCGCAGATGGCTCAGTTACACGGATGTTTCTTCTCATGCCCATACCTCCAACGGATCAGAATACTCAAGGTACGGACGATCTTCAACATATCCGAGATGTCTCAGCCGGATCACAGCAGCGGTTTTGGAAACACCGAGCTGTCCGCATATCAGATTGAGCGTCAAGCGGTCACGGTAAGCAAACCTTCCCTCATAGCTAATCAGGTTTTTATTGCCACCGAAATACCACATGGCGAGATCCATTTCCTTCTGAGGCATAAGGATCGCCGCCCCTAATACATTTGCTTGCCATTCGTTCCAATCCTCACGGGTTTTGAGATCACGGAGGGAGTATGCTGTTCGTGCAGCATATTTCTGGCGGCAAGCTGCCTTCGATTCCTCATCCTCCATCGAATAGAGGATTTGATGAGCGCATTCATGGGCAAGGGTAAATCTGCGCTTGCCACAGAGTTCCCGAACTTTGCAGGGACGGATAAAGCTCTCGTCCAGCAGGACTTGATTTTGCCTGAGAGGAATGGCGCGCTTGATTCCCATTTCCTCCGTAATGTATTCCGTATCTGCGTAAGCTGTCAGCCCACAGATGCTTCCATCGCGGGATAAACGAGCGAAGGACACATCCAGACCGAGATAGTCCTTTGCGAACTGATCAATCGGTGTGGCACGAGCGATACGAACATCATTAGCCTCTTTACCGAAGAAAAACTCATTGAAGTCTTTGGTAACGGCTGCTGCGATTTCTTCTATTTGCTTGTGGGTTAAGATCATCATCTGCTCTCCTTTGCTTCTACAAACCATTTATCGCCTTCATGAAACAGAAACGACTCCTTTCCTCTGATCATTACGGTGTAACGAATACCGCCGCCTCCAACCTTCTTAGAAGATGCGCGGCACTTATACAGAACTTGGTCGATGTTGAAAATCAGACCGTTCTTCCATCGGATAAAACGAGGATGGAGCGTCCCTTCCTCATCGACATCTACATTAACCGAAACATATGCTTTCCGGCACTGAATACTTTGCATTTGCTCCCTCCGTTCACAAAAAAGTTAAAAAGAAACACGAACAAGTTTTCATGTTCCTATTGACACACGGGGTTTCGTGTGGTATCATAATAACGCGAACAGCATTTCGTGTCAGTGACCATAGTATAGCACGAACAGATTTTCATGTCAATGGGTTTAGACGAAAATGTGTTCGTGTTCACAAAAAGTTTTAGAAAGAGGTGCCTTATGGTATTCAAAGACAGACTGAAAGAAAAGCGAGTGGAGGCTGGACTGACTCAGGCTGAACTCGCAAAGAGAGCTGGCGTTACTGCTCGTACCATCCAGAACTATGAACTCGGTAATAGAAAACCAGCTAACATGGAAGTTATCCAGAAAATTGCTGACGCGCTGGGAACTACCACGGAGTATCTTCTTGGCAGCAGCGGCACTTATGTTGTTGAAGCTCATGAGAAGGGCGGCTCTAAGGCAGCGCGCGATATTGATGAGCTTGTCAGCGAAGTAACCGGTATGTTTGCCGGTGGTCAATTGAGCGAGGATGCTCTGGAAGGAGCAATGAAGGCTCTGAATGATGCGTATTGGATCGCAAAAGAAAAGAATAAGAAGTACGGTAGACGCAAGTCCAAAGAAGTTCCGCAGGATAAGTCCGTATTTTTGTACTATTGAATTGTTATAATGATTCCCCACGAATGGAGGTGGAGCGATGAGTGCTGAACATCTCTCGAAAGTCGGCAGCAATCTCGTTAGACGCTGCGGCACACGAGATCCTTTTCGCATAGCGCAAGAGCTTGGCATAGAGGTCTTGTTTTGTGATGACTTCGGTCCTCTCAAGGGTATGTACCGAGTGATCAAGCGCAATCGTTTCATTTTTATCAACAAGGATTTGAGTTCACGAATGCAGCGTATCGTCTGCGCTCATGAGCTTGGTCACGATCAACTGCACCGTCACCTTGCCAAAGGAAACGCATTGCAGGAGTTTATGCTGTACGACATGACCACGAAGCCTGAATACGAGGCGAACATCGTTGCAGCGGAAATCCTTCTTGATACCGATGAGATACTTGAGTACATCTATCAATACGGATATACCTCGGAGCAGATCGCACGAGCTATGCACACTGATATTAACTTGGTTGCTTTGAAGATCGCACATCTGGCTGAAACCGGATATGACCTTCGCAAGATTGATCATCGAAGCGATTTCTTGAAGTAAGGAGGATGCTATGACTAAGACCGACATTATCAAAGACTTTCTCAAGAAGGCAGTGCTGCCGGTTGTCGTAGCACTCTTCCTATACTCTATTTTCAGCCGTATTTTCATTGAGGACGGAGTAAGGGACTTCTTCCTGATATGGCTTGCTTGCGGAGTGCCTTTTGGCATAGGCAAGATGTTCACGCTGATCCCGATAGGGTTTGGCATTGCCGGAACTGTTGGCGTTGTTGCGCTCAACATCGTCCTCGGTGGTCTAATCGGAGGCGTGATCTTGATTTGGAAATTAGCAGTGGCAGTTTGGTATTTGCCGCTGACTGTATATAGGCTTGTTTCCTAAGAAATGAGGGGAATATGAAAAAGATAACCTCTCTGAAAATTGATTGGTACGACAACGGATTGACTTGTGCAGACTTCATCGTCCATCAAGTCATTTCCGTATATCGAAACAAAAAAGAGATCATCTACAACGGCTTCAATGGGATCAGCAAAGAGCCGCAGGAGCATGAAGTGTTTCCTATGCAACCGGAACTGTGTGAACAGCTTTTCACACTTTTGGAAAACGCAGAAGCACATAACGAATTTGAAAAAGACTATCGTGTTATGGTGTGTGACGGATCGGCATGGGAAATGCGATTGCGCCATTCCGATAACACAGTTTCCTTGATTGAAGGAACCGTGGAGTTCCCGACTCATGGAGAAGAGATCGAGAAATACATTCGAACCGCCATTGACCAGGCATTCATTCTCATTGATCCGATGATCTTTGGATGCACAGTTTATGACGAAGAGGATGAGGAATAACTGAAAGGAATTACAACTCATGACATTACAAACGGAACGCCTCATTCTGCGTCCATGGACCGAAAATGACGCAGAAGATTTATATATATACGCAAGTGATGCAGAGGTGGGACCTCCTGCCGGATGGCCACCGCACACAAGCGTAGAGAATAGCAGAGAGATTATTAGAACGGTTCTTTCCGCACCTGAAACTTATGCCGTTTGCTTGAAAGAAAATAATAAACCTATTGGCAGTGTTGGGCTTCATCGTAACGATCTTGCTGAACATGATGACGAATTTGAACTTGGGTATTGGATTGGAAAGCCGTTTTGGGGACAAGGACTTATTCCGGAAGCTGCAAAGGAAGTCCTTCGATATGCGTTTGAAGAACTTGGAATGAGCCGAATTTGGTGTGGCTATTACGATGGAAATATTAAAAGCCGTCATGTTCAAGATAAACTTGGTTTTATCTACCATCACACGACAGAAGGAATAAAAGTGGATTTACTGAATGAAATCCGCACAGGACACGCAATGTTAATGACAAAGGAAACATGGGCTAAAAATAAATAATAGCGATATGTTATGAAAGGAGGCAGCCGGAGCATGAAGCAGAAAACCTATATCGCAATCGATCTCAAGAGCTTCTACGCTTCGGTTGAATGTCGGGAGCGTGGCTTGGATCCGCTGGACACCAATCTCGTTGTCGCGGATGAGAGCCGGACGGACAAGACCATCTGCCTTGCCGTCACTCCCTCCCTCAAGAGCTATGGCATATCAGGGCGCGGCAGACTCTTTGAAGTCAAGCAGCGCGTCAAGGAAGCGAATGCCGGAAGACGGCACGATGCACCGGGCAGGAAGCTCGAAGGATCGTCCTATCTTTCTCCGAACTGCAATCAAAGCCGGAGCTGGCGATTGACTTCATCATTGCGCCTCCGAGAATGGCTTACTACATGGAGTACAGCACCCGCATCTATGAAGTCTACATGAAGTATGTCGCACCGGAGGACATCGTGGTGTATTCTATCGACGAGGTATTCATGGATGTCACTGACTACCTGAACACCTACAAGCTCTCTCCCCATGACCTTGCCATGAAGATCATTCTGGATGTTCTTGAGACAACGGGCATCACAGCAACAGCCGGTATCGGAACAAATCTGTTCCTCTGCAAAGTTGCAATGGACATTGTAGCAAAGCATATTCCGGCAGACGCAAACGGAGTTCGTATTGCCGAGCTGGATGAGATGAAATACCGTCGTGAGCTGTGGGCGCACCAACCTCTCGCTGACTTCTGGCGAGTGGGACGCGGCTATGCAAAGAAGCTCGAAGAAAACGGTATGTTCACGATGGGCGATGTGGCAAGATGCTCCCACGAGAATGAGGACTTGCTTTACAAGCTCTTCGGTAAAAACGCGGAGCTGCTAATCGACCATGCGTGGGGCTGGGAGCCTACCACCATTGAAGCTATCAAGGCGTATAGACCAAGCACCAACAGCTTAGGATCGGGACAAGTGCTACACTGCCCTTATAAGGCAGATAAGGCAAAGCTCGTCCTCCGAGAGATGGCTGACTTGCTCGTGTTGGACATGGTGGACAAAGGGCTTGCAACAGATCAGATCGTAGTCACGGTAGGCTATGACATTGAAAACCTCACCGATCCTGAGAGAAGCAAGAAGTATCACGGAGCTATCGTGAAAGACCACTACGGCAGAGCCATTCCGAAGCACTCTCACGGAACGATAAACCTTGACGGTCACACATCATCTACGAAGAAAATAATGTGTGCCGTGTCGGAGCTGTTTGACCGGATCGTTGATAAAAACCTTCTTATCCGAAGGCTCAACATCACGGCAAACCATGTTCTGCCCGAAGCAGATGCACCGAAGAAAAACGGTGGCTACGAGCAGCTTGACCTCTTCACGGACTACGCTGCACTTGAAGCAAAGCAAGCTCAGGAACAAGTGGAGCTTGAGCGCGAAAAGAAGATGCAGCAAGCGATGCTGACCATCAAAAAGAAGTTTGGAAAGAATGCCATCCTCAAGGGCATGAACTTGGAGGAAGGCGCAACCGCTATGGATCGCAATGCACAGATTGGCGGTCATAAGGCATAGAAAGACATATAGATATTAAGGAGAAAAATCTATGACTGACGAAAGAATTGCCGAGCAGAACTCAGACGAAGTTGTTGAGAAGAAGAGCTTTCTGTCTTGGGTAAAAGAACACAAAACCCAGCTACTCTTAGCAGGAATTAGTGTAACGACAATTTTAGCTGCTGCAATAGGCTTGAAAAACAAGGATGCAATTGTAGAATTATGGAACACACTCAAAAAAGAGATTGAGAAGGGTGCCTTATATAGCGCGAAGTGGTTTGAGAAGGCATCTCTCGAAGAGCTTGAGTCAGCAAGAAAACTTGTTCAACAAGATTATAATAACCCGAAATTGGATTTGAATTATAGAAACGAATGCCGGAATCTCCTAAACAGATTTGATAATGCTATTGGGAAAATCAAGTGGGCAGGACAAGAGTACGGCTATCCTGTCCATAGCAGTAATGGATGGCATTTACCAAGTGATGACTAACTGACTTATTACGATGGGAGGGATTTGAATGTATGAAGATATTCTCAATCTGCCGCATCATGTTTCAAAGACAAGACCGCAGATGTCTATGCTGGATCGTGCAGCTCAATTCTCTCCCTTCGCTGCTCTCACCGGTTATGATGATGCGATAAAAGAAACCGGGCGTCTGACTGACGAAAAGATTGAAATGGATGAGGACCGAAAAGCAGCTCTTGATATGAAGCAAGCCTACCTCATCGAGATGATCGACGAGCAACCTGAAATATCCATCACCTACTTCCTGCCAGACGCGAAGAAGTCAGGCGGCGCGTATGTGACCGTGACCGGAAACCTAAAACGCTTCGACGAATACGAGCGTTTGCTGATCCTGACTGACGGCAAGAAAATACCGATGGATGACATCGCAGATATTGAAAGCGATCTCTTCCGAGGAATGTTTGAATGAAATATACACGCTTAAAAAGACGCTTTCGAGCGTCTTTTTTCTTTGGAAATGGGACAAAGTGCAACAGTGATTCACTTAGTAAAGTGAAGGGGTATTTTACGGGGAGTACCTACAAGGGAATACGATTTTAGAGAATAGCAAGCACAGCCGGTGTATATACACACGGCGATTTTCGATTAAGGAAACCCTCCCCTTAATCCCTAAATTGCTTGTTGGGAAGTCTCCCAAACCATCTATCTTCATGAAAGGACGGATCGCCTATGGCTAACAGAACAAGGGCAAATCAGATTCTTTTCTGCGTCTCTGATGACGAGAAAAGAATTATCAAGGCGAAGATGGCGCAGATCGGGACAAAGAACATGGGAGCTTATCTTCGCAAGATGGCGATTGACGGCTACATAATCAAGGTGGACTACACGCAGCAGAAAAAACTTGCCGCAGCCGTCAGTCGTGCCGCAGCGAATATCAATCATATTTGCCGACGCATTAACTCAACCGGACACTTCTACGAGGATGATGTTGCCGAGCTGAAAGAGAGGCAGAAGGAAATATGGCAGTTACTAAAATCAAGCCAATCCGAGGAAGTGTGAACAAGGCAATCGCCTACATCATCGATCCGAAAAAGACCGATGATGAGTTGCTTGTTTCTTCCTTCGGATGTGCTGCCAGCGATTCTGCTGCAAAGGAATTTGAGTGGACGCGCAATCTTGCGGCGCAGCATGGAGCGCAGATTCCTACCGTCATCGCTCGTCACCTGATACAGTCTTTTGATGTCGGAGAGGTCACGCCGGAAAAAGCTCATGAGATCGGAAAACAGTTTGCGGATGAATGGCTCAAAGGAAAATATGAGTATGTGATCGCCACGCATATTGACAAAGGACACTGCCATAACCACATCATTTTCAACGCTGTGAACTTTGTTGATTACCATGCGTACCGGAGCAACAAGCGGACATACCGAGAGCTGAGACAGCTCAGTGATTCTATCTGCAAAGAGCATGGGCTTTCTGTTATTCCTCCGTCTCAGAGCAAGGGCATGGACTACAAGGAATACACAGAAGCAAAGCGCGGAACGAGCTGGAAACAGAAGCTCAAGCAGACCATTGACCGGTGTGTTATCACTGCAAAGGACTACGATGAGTTCTTGAAAATGATGCAGGAAGCCGGTTACGAAATCAAAACGGGCAAGTACATTTCCTTCCGCGCCGAAGGTCAGGAGCGTTTCACTCGCGCTAAAACAATCGGTGAAAATTACACCGAAGAGCGCATCAAAGAACGCATTCAGGGACGCAATCCTCGCAAGCGTCAGATGCAGACCGGGCGCAAAGGTATCTCCCTCATCATCGACATTCAGAACAGCATCAAGGCTCAGGAAAGCAAGGGCTACGAGCATTGGGCGAAGCTCAATAACCTCAAGGAGGCTGCCCGTACTCTTAACTACCTCACTGAGAATAATTTGCTTCAATACGCTGATCTTGAAGCGAAGGTTGAAGACATTCACAGCTCCTACACTCGCACCGGCGAAGAACTGAAAAGCATCGAATCTCGTCTGCGAGAAGTGCAACCTCTTATCAAAAATATCAGAAACTATCAGAGGCTCAAGCCGGTCTATGACGCCTTCCAGAAGGCAAAGGACAAGGTAGCTTTCAGAGCAAGGCACGAAGCCGAGCTGGTCATCTTCGACGCAGCAAAGAGCAACCTTCTGGCAATGCAAGGAGACGGCAAGTTGCCGAGCTTGAAGTCTCTGCAAGCCGAGCAGGAACGGCTCACTCAGGAGCAACAGAGGCTTTACGATGAACGCGCAAGCCTCAAGAAACAAGCGAAGCAGATCGACACAATCAAGGCGAATGTTGATATGTTTCTCAGTCTGGGAAGCGACACAGAGATTACAAAGGAAAGAACTTCACAGCTTGAATAAGTGATAAAAGAGTCTTAGTAGATTGAATCTGCTCAGGCTCTTTTTATTTCATTGTCATGACTTCTCCGTCATAACTTCTCGACAGGAAAAAATCGTGCGAAACGGTTGAAAAAGTCTGAACTTACCGAAACCATCTTGAAAAATCGATAAAATTGTGGTATAATAATATTTGACATTCTATGCGGAGGTAAAAATCATGAAGGCAAGTTATAAAAAACTCTGGAAATTGCTCGTAGACAAAGACATGAGTAAAGGTGATTTGCATAAAGCAAGCGGCTTATCATCAAGCACCATGACGAAACTCAGAAAAGGCGAGGATGTCTCAATGGAGGCTCTTCGCAAAATATGTATTGCCCTGAATTGCAATATTTCTGACATCGTAGAGTTTGTCTCAGACAGTGAGTCCTGATTATGGGACAAGACAGAGTTTAAGATAAACCGAGGTATTGGATTGGAGTCAGAGCGATGGGAATGATTGTAAAACATAATATGCTGGCTGCCGACAAGGAAGCATTTCGCCTTCTCATCTACTGCTCGGCGCCACCAAATATAAGAGACAGTGCAGTCTCGATAAACAAGTTGATGGCAGAAAAATTATTGCAACTCAAGCCTTCACGAAGAACGATGAGGATTGAAAAGGTATTCAATGAAGTCATTGACTCTCTACCGGAGAGATCAATCATTAAGGACATAGATGTTCTATTCAATCCGGCATATAAAATCGATGTATTCAAGATGCTGACAACGGCTTGTAAACGAAAAAAGTTTGACATTATATGGTCAGGAAAACTCGACAACAATACACTTGTCTACGGAGAAGAAGGGTTTCCTGACTATCACAAATATGAAATTGAAAACTATGACATCGTGTGTGTCGTATAAGCAGGAGGAACAAAATGAAATACTCAGAATTGATCAGTTTTAATCCGATTGAGGATGTTATTCAGCTTATCACGGCTGACGATGCTGATAAAGCTCGTGAATATGTGAAGACCTATGTTATGTCTGACGCAATGGCTGATAGCCTTCAAGCTCCCGTTATTGATCAGCTTCAAATGGATGAAGTGGTTGACAACAAGGGTGTGCTTGTTGTCGGTAACTATGGTACCGGTAAGTCTCACTTGATGTCCGTCATTTCTGCAATAGCAAAAGACGCGGATAACTTGCAGTATCTTCAAAATAAAAAGTTCGCCAAAAACATGGAACCTATTGCCGGGAAGTTTGAAGTCCTTCGCATTGAAATCGGAGGCGTTACCATGTCGTTGCGTGAGATCCTCTTTGGCTTCATTCAAGAGGATTTTGATGCTCGTGGAATTGATTACGATGTTCCCGATTTTGACACAGTAAAGGACAATAAAAAGCTCATCAAGGACATGATGATGGCGTTCAATGATAAATACCCGGACAAGGGATATTTGATTGTTGTTGACGAGTTTTTGTCTTACCTTACTTCTCGTGATGAGCGTGCTATCGTCCTTGATCTTGAGTTCTTCCGCGCATTGGGAGAAATGTGTTCAAAGTCTAATCTTCGCGTGATTTTCGGTGTTCAGGAAAAAGTCTTTGACAATCCTCGTTTCAGCTTTGTTTCTGACACACTCATGCATGTTAAGGATCGTTTCACGCAGATCATCATCACGAAGGAAGCAACATCGTATGTTGTTTCCGAGCGTTATCTTGAAGAAGACTCCTGAGCAGAAAGCACTCATCAGAGCGCACCTTGAGAAGTTCTGTAATCTCTATACCGGTATGTCTTCTAAACTGGATGAGTTCGTTGATCTCTATCCGATCCATCCGGCATATATTGATGTCTTCAATAAGATTTACCTGATTGAAAACCGTCATATTTTGAAGAATATCTCCTTGACTATCAAGGGCATATTCAACACCGATGTTCCTGAGAATGCTCCCGGTATCATCTCTTTTGATAACTATTGGACTGCTATCAAGTCAAACGGCTTGCTTCGAAGTGATGTTACTATCAGCCGCGTTGTTAATGCCAGCCAGCAGCTCGAAGGTATCATCAATACATCTTTCCCGAAACCGGCATACAAGCCATTGGCGATCAAGATTATCTACGCATTGAGCGTACATCGTCTCACTACCAATGGTCTTGATGTTCAGTTTGGATTGACTGCTGAAAACCTGAAAGACGATCTCTGTCTGTATCTCATGATGCCTGAGCAGGATGCGGACTTCCTGCTTGGTGTTGTTAAGGCTACACTTCGCGACATCATGACCACAGTTTCCGGTCAGTTTATTATTTGCAACGAGGCAAACAATCAGTATTACATTGATGTAGATAAAGTTGTTGACTACGATGAGAAGATCAAGCAGAAAGCCTCTTTGATGGCTGACGGTGAACTTAACCGTTATTTCTATCAAGTGGTGTATAGCTGCCTTGAGTGGGATAAGAAGCAGTATGTTTCTGGCTTCAATATCTACGAGCATGACCTGAATTGGGATTCTCACAATATCTTCCGTGAAGGTTATCTGTTTATGGGGCTTCCCGGGGAAAGAAGCACAGCACAGCCGGAGCGTGATTTCTACCTTCACATTATGCCTCCCTATGGGAACTCCGGTGCATCGAGACAGGACCTTGAGGACGAAGCGTACTTTTACTTCAAGTCAAGCAATGAGTTCCATGAGACAATTTCTCTCTATGCAGCTTCTTGCAGCTTGGCAGATATCAGTGAAGGTAAGGACAAGGATGCTTATCTCGCGAAGGCAAATATTCTCCGTAAAAAGCTGGTCAAGTATCTCAGCGAAAACAAGAATACTTGCTTCGATGTTGTATATAACAAAGAGCGCAAGCAGCTGATCGAAGTCTTAAAAGGACGATATAACCGCGATCTCACTTTCAATGACACCATTGACCTTGCTGCTTCTATCTGTCTGGATGGCTACTTCAATAAAATCTATCCGGACTGCCCAGTCATGAAAACAAAGATCACTCGTAAAAATATGGCTGACAACGCCCGTGCTGCTTTCGACCATTTTGCCGGAAGAAAGACACAACAGTCCACCGCTATGTTGCAGAGCTTTGGTATTCTCGACGGGGACAAGATCCGTCCCGAAGGCTCTAAATTCGCTTCATATTATATCGATAAGGTTAAGGCTCTGCCGCAACAAGGTGTTCTCAACTTCTCTGATATGTTTGAGCAGCAAGGTTTGTATTGGCAGATCGACAAGAAGTTCAAGGTATGGCATATCTTTACGCCTATCATCTTCCTGTCAATGGTTTATGCTGGGTATGCAGTAATCACTTTGAAGAACGGCGAAACGATTACTGCGTCCTCCCTTGATAAAGTTCCGAAGACAAACGTTATGGACTTGTATGAGTTCAAGTATCTGTCCAAACCAGCACAGATTTCTATGGCTGAACTCAAAAAGCTGTTTGATGTCCTCGACATCAATCCTGCTCTTCTGGACAATCCGAATGATCGCGAAAAAGGCGTAGAAGCTTTGCTCAAGGCAGCTCAGGAACTTTGCAACAACTCCGTCCTGCTCGAAAGAAAACTGAATGACGGTTTTGAACTTTGGGGGGAGCCGCTTGCAAATCAGCAGCAGATCCAGATGATGAGAAATGCTTGCACTGCCGTTAAGAACGAGTTCAGCAATTACGGCGCAAGATTTAACACTCCTGCCAAGTTGAACAATTTCAGCCTGACATCTGAGGAAGTAGATGAACTTGCAAAGAAAATCGCTCTCTTGAAGCTCATCCCTGAGTATATTACTTTCAAGGCTGAGTGTTCTGCTGTTGTTACCTATATTTCCAGCATAGAGTTTATTGATCTCGGTGCCGCGCTGAAATCTGAGATTGAAAATGCAAAGGCTTCCTTCCGTTCTATCAGAGATGACATCATGGATGGTGTTACCGGTGAGGCTGCTGCGCAGAAGGTTTCCGCTGAGCTTGAGAAAATCAAGGATAAGTACATCGAGATTTACTTTGAGGAACACAAGAAAAAGAGACTGGGCATCGAAGATGCAAAGCGTAGAGGCAAAGTTCAGGAAAGTCTTGCTCTGAGCAATCTGAGAAAGCTGCGTACTATTGAAATCCTCTCTTCCGCGAAGCTCGGAGAGATCGAGAATGACTTGGCATCTTTGAAGGTTTGCTACGATCTTACTCCCAATGAGATGAAGACCAATCCTATTTGTCCTCATTGTCGATACAGCCTTGAGGATAAGGCAAAGAATGTCTACGGTCAGCTTGATAACCTTGAGGATCGCATTGACGCCCTTGTTGCCGAATGGACAAAGCAGCTCATGGACACCATTACCGATCCAATTGTTCTAAGCCAGAAAGAGTATCTAAGCGCACAGCAGGCTAAGGTAATTGATGAGTTCATTGCTTCCGGCTCTCTGCCTCAGCGCGTGGATGACTTCTTTGTGAAGAGCATTCAGGCATTGCTCAAGAACTATGAGCCGGTTGTCATTGAGATTGAAGACCTTGTTCAAAAATTGGATGAGCTGCCGCCGCTGGATGAAATGACATTCAAAGCGAAGCTGAACGACATCATTTCTGCCTACACCAAAGGCAAAGACTCTGCAACACTCCGCATTGTTGTGAAGAGAAGAGAAAGCGAGGAATAAGCGATGGAAAAGCGAAAACTCACAAAAGAAGACATCGATAAGGTGCGGGGTATTGAGGGCTTCCCTATTGGCAGTGACGAGGACATCATTGCTCTGTCTGACGCGCCGTATTATACTGCCTGTCCAAATCCTTTTATAGGAGAGTTTATAAAAGAAAATGGCAAACCTTACGATGAGAAAACTGACGATTATCATAGAGAACCATTTGCTTCTGATGTCAGTGAAGGCAAAGCCGATCCCATATATAATGCGCACACATACCACACCAAAGTTCCTCACAAGGCTATTATGCGCTACATTCTACATTACACAAAACCTGGGGACATTGTATTAGATGGCTTTTGTGGAACCGGTATGACCGGTGTAGCAGCAAATATGTGCGGAAGCACTGACAACGAATTGCGCTATCAAGTGTCACAAGGGATTGAAGATGCTGAATGGGGGAAAAGATCGGCTATACTTAGTGACCTTTCGCCAATAGCATCCCTGATCGCATATAACTACAATCATGAAACTGATGTAAAACTGTTTGAGAAAACTGCAAAAAGCATCTTGGAAAGATGCAATGAATTGTGCGGCTGGATGTATGAAACAACGCCGATTCAGAGCAGCAACCAAATGTCGCTTTCCTTTGGAGAAGCCACAAAAGTCCGCGCGAATTATACAGCATGGTCTGATGTTTTGCTTTGTCCTCAGTGCGGACATGAACTTGTGTTCTATGATGTGGCATTCGACGACGAGACGGGCAAAGTTGCAGATAGTTTTATCTGTCCTCATTGTCAAGCGCGTTTAGATAAGAAGTCGTGTGATCGAGCAATAACCACTTACTTGGATGATGCCACCCATGAAATTGTATCTGTCGTTAAGCAAGTTCCGGTTGTAGTCAATTATTCTTCTGGAAGAAGGAAAATATCCAAAAAGCCAGATAAATATGATTTTGCAATAATTGATAAGGTTGAAAATTATCGATCGACAAATGGTATCCTACCGATTTGATGATGCTAAAAGGCTCTCAATGGGGAGATAGTTGGCGTGCGGGGTATCACAGCGGTATTTCTCGTGTTCATCAATTCTTTTACAAAAGAACATTGATTTATCTATCAACTCTTTATGACTTGATTCAGAAAGAGAATATGCCTTTGTTGAAAATTTGGTTTACCAGCCAGATAATAAATATTAGCAAACTTAATAGATATAGACCGAAGGTTTCTTTCCCGTACAATCCTTTAAGCGGGACCCTATATATTTCTTCCCTTATTTGTGAGTCTAATCCTGAGATAGCTTATGAGGGGAAAATAACAAAGTTTGCAGAAGCATTAAGCAAAATAAGCACACCCAAAACTGTTGTTTCGGTCAATTCTGCAACAAACATTCTTGCCCCCGATAATTCTATCGACTATATCTTTACTGATCCTCCTTTTGGTGACAACCTTATGTACTCGGAATTGAGCTTTATGTGGGAAGCGTGGATCAGAAATATTACCAACAATAGTTCGGAAGCTATCATGAATGGTAGTCAGGGCAAAGGTATCTTAGAATACCAAGAGTTAATGACACGGTGTTTTATTGAATATCATCGTGTATTAAAACCAAATCGCTGGATGACTGTCGAATTCCACAACTCAAAAAATGCAGTATGGAATGCAATTCAAGAATCATTGCTTAGAGCAGGGTTTATTGTGGCGGATGTTAGAACGCTTGATAAGCAGTCTGGAAGTTATAAGCAGGTAAACAATACTTCTGCCGTTAAACAGGACCTTGTTATTTCAGCATATAAGCCAAAGCAAAGTCTTGATGAATTCTTTACACTCAACGCAGGATCAGTAGACACCGCGTGGGAGTTTGTTCGTCAGCACTTAGATAAACTTCCCGTAGTAGTTACAAAAAATGGAAAAATCGAATTGCTCACAGAAAGACAGGGATTTTTACTCTTTGACCGTATGGTAGCCTACCATATTATGAGAGGAATAGCAGTGCCACTCGATGCTGCTGATTTCTATCGCGGGCTGGATGAACGGTTCCTCAAACGCGATAATATGTACTTCTTGCCCGATCAGGTCAACGAGTATGATATGGCTCGTTCTACTTGCGATGTTGAGACCATTCAATTCTCCCTCTTTGTTTCTGATGAGAAATCCGCTATCGGCTGGCTCTACCAGCAGCTTGACGCTAACAGTGGAGAAGGTCCGCAGACTTATCAGGACTTGATGCCCAAGTTCATGCAAGAACTTAAAGCCGTTGACAAGCGTGAAAAGATGCCGGAGCTTATGGAGATTCTCGAAGAAAACTTCTTGAAGGACGAAGATGGCAAATGGTACATTCCCGATCTGACCAAGAGCGGCGATATTGCGAAGCTGCGCGAAAAGAACTTGCTCAAGGAGTTCCAAGAATACCTGAATAGCAAGGGCAAGCTCAAGGTATTCCGTTCCGAAGCAATCCGAGCTGGTTTTGCAAAGCTCTGGAAGGATAAGGATTACGCTGCCATCGTTGCGCTGGCAAATCGTCTTCCCGAAGAAACAATTCAGGAAGATCAGAACTTGCTCATGTATTACGACATTAGCTTGAGCAGAGTGTAATATAAGAAAGTGAGGTTATTTTATGTCTGAAGCAAGCATCAAGTGCTACATGGGTAGTGAAGAAAAAGAAATAACGCAGGAAACGCTCCAATCAGAGATGGCAAAGTATCTACAGATGGATAACCTCAGCTTTTTGGTAGGAGCCGGTTGCTCCAGCAATATTGTTGATAAGAAGGAAACAGGCATCCCGCTTATGAAAGGACTTTACAATTCCTTTTTTGAAGAAAAGCCTGATTTCGCGGTTGCAGGTGTTAAGTTCAATGGTAAATATGACAGCAATCTTGAGAAAATGCTTGAAGCTATGGGTGCAATAGCTGTTGCAAATCAAGTCAAAGAGATTGAACCTGATATTGATGCAAAAATCAAAGAGATCAGAGATTTTATACGCGACAAGATTAAGGCTGGGCTTGAGAGTGAAGAAGTGAAGGAGATTTATAAATCGTTCTATGCAAAAATCACTCAACGCTCAAGAAAGTCTCCGATAAGCATTTTCACAACGAACTATGATTTGTTTAACGAGATCGCCTTGGATGAGCTTGGATTTCCATATAACAATGGATTTTCCGGATCGTACAGACGGAAATTTAATCCAATCAGCTACAACTATATGTATGTTGAGAACATGAACCTAACCAGGGATGTGTGGGAGCGTGTATCCTCTTTCTTTAACCTTGTAAAGCTCCATGGCTCTATTTCGTGGCTCTGCAAGGATGACGAGATATGGGAACGACATTATTCGGACATTCACGACAGCGAGACGGTGATGATCTATCCTACTCCGATGAAAGACCGCACGACGCTTATGGAGCCATATTCCGATCTGTTTCGTACAATGGAAAACCGTATCGTCCAAAAGAACAGCGTTCTTGTTGTTCTCGGATATAGCTTTGGTGATGACCATATCAATCGCATCATTTTGAATGGCTTGGCGGTACCGTCCTTCCGTCTGGTTGTTTTCGGCTCTGGTGACAACATAACCAAGCTAACCAAACTTGGAGACTCGCGCATCACAGTTTACAATTCCGAAGATAAGATTCACTACTTCGGAAACTTTGTCGAAAAAGCTCTGCCTCCCATCCATCCGGATGTAGACGAAGAATTGAAGCTGAAACCCGTCTCTGCAAGCATAGCAGAATTTGAGGAGATGAAGCTTGATGAATAGCCGAAGCATTGGAAAACTAACATCGGTGAGCCAGCGCGGAATCATTGCCGAAATCTACTCTGGATTAGGAAACTACATCAGCACAAATGATGGAGTTCGGTTTGTCGGTGAGGTAGGGTCGTATGTTTCTATCTACGATGTTAACCGTACTATAATCGGAGAAATAACCGGCGTTGAAGAAAAACCGCAGTTCAAAAACGCCGAACTGAATAAGCCAAACAGCAGCCGCTTGGCAACTATCAATCTTGTTGGGGAGATCGTTTCAGAACGGTTTTACTTTGGTGTGTCAAAAATGCCTCTCGTATTTTCTGATGTCAACATCATTTCGCAAAACGACCTTAGAATAATGCTTGAGGTTACAGACGATGAAACTGTTGTAGATAAGGAGAATGGTAAAACTCGTGCTGAATTGCTGAAGCTTGGCACATCGGTCATTTTCCCTGATTACTCCGTGAAGGTAAACATAGACAAGTTCTTTGGCTTTCATTTTGCCGTGTTTGGAAACACAGGTGCCGGAAAATCGAATACCATAGCCACAATCATGCAGGAGATCTTTCGCAAGAAAGACTATGCAGCTAAAGGTGCTAAATTTGTCTTTATAGATTCCAACGGTGAGTATGAGCAAGCTTTTAGCAAAATTAGTTCTATCAACCCGGCTCTATCTGTGAAAAGCTTTGTTGCAACGGACAACACAGATGATCCACATCATCTGGAGATACCGGCGTGGGCTTTAACTGCTGACGATTGGGCAATCCTGCTTCATGCTACCGAGAAAACGCAAGTGCCTATCTTGAAGCGTGCCGTTGATATTGCAAGAATATTCTTCGACGAGAATAGCACAGACGATGCTGTAAAGAATCATATTCTGGCAAGCGTTCTTCTTGGTATATTCAGTAGTTCCGATACATCTGCTTCAAAATCGGATAAGATAACCAGCATAGTTACGCTGTTTGGAACGGATGCAGTCAATCTAAACACACAGATTACAACTGCCCGAACAAATATAACATTAAGGAACGCAATAAAGATAAACTATGGCAATTTTACCAACGAAGAAGATACAATTAAGTTTCTTCAGGAGCATATAAAGGCAGATATAGTGGATATTGCCCCACAAACGACTACAGTTTGTTACTCGATAAGAGATTTCTATGAGGCTGTTCAATTTGCTACACTCTATGAAGGAAGTATAAGCTCTCAGAGAATCCAAGAATACACATCCACTTTAGTCACCAGACTTCAAGCGTTGCAGGATGGAATACAAGGAAAAATCCTTGTAAAAACGAGTTTCAAAAACATTGACGATTATATTTCCGATATTCTTGGGCAGAACCAAATAGTTAATATTGATGTCAGTTTTCTTGATGATGCGTCGGCAGAAGTTGTAACCAAGGTGTTTGCAAAGCTTCTCTTGGATTATCTAAAGCGGCGCGAAAAGAAGGCGGATATGCCGATAAACTTTGTAATTGAGGAGGCTCATCGCTTCATACGCAATGAAACAAATTATGGACCTCTTGGATATAACATCTTTGAGAGAATTGCAAAAGAAGGTCGTAAATACGGGTTGCTTTTGGGCATATCATCTCAGCGTCCGAGTGAATTGTCTAAAACTGTAGTTTCGCAATGCAGTAACTTCATCATTCATAGGGTACAGAACCCGGATGACCTTCAGTATATTTCGAGGATGGTTCCCTATGTCAATCAGGGTATGATAGATCGATTAACATACCTTCAGACTGGTCATGCGCTTGTTTTCGGTACGGCGATTAATCTACCAACGCTTACGAGGTTTGATGAAGCATCGCCTAAACCTGATAGTGAAAATGCAAAGATTTCGGAACGATGGTATGTTGAATAAAGGAGTATTTTGATTATGTACAATGTCGGAGATTTGGTGTTTGATACCACCATCGGTGCAAGTGTCCAAGTGTTGGAAAAGATTGAAGCATGGGGCTATGTGTCCTATCGCGTCTTCAATCTTGCTACCGGAGCTGTTTATAAGGCAACGGGAGAACAACTGAATATGGATGGCGGGACCAATACATACGACGAAAACTATCTCCGGTATGTTACACTCTTATCCAAGATCCGCAACGAGACTGCAGGAGGACTCCTGTCATCTCTCGCAAGCGGAGTCATTCCGCTTCCTCACCAGCTCCATGTTCTGAACAGGGTAATGGAGAATAACACCATCCGCTACATTCTTGCTGATGAAGTGGGGCTTGGTAAAACTATCGAAGCCGGAATGGTCATCAAAGAGTTAAAAGCTCGTGGATTGGTAAAGCGTATTCTGGTAGTTTGCCCTACCGGTCTTGTTACTCAGTGGGCGGCAGAAATGCAGGACAAATTCCATGAAAAGTTCAATGTAATTCTTCCGTCTGACTACGATACAATTCGCCGTCTGACGGATAACGAGGATGTTTACGGACAATATGATCAGGTCATTTCCCCGATGGACTCTATCAAGCCCATCGAGCGTCACGCCGGTTGGACAGAGGAACGCATTGAAAAATATAACGAGGAAAGAATCTATTCCATCATCAATAGTGGATGGGATTTGATTGTTATTGATGAGGCGCACAGAGTTGCCGGATCAACCGGCGAAGTTGCGCGATACAAGTTGGGCTATCTGCTCTCTCAGGCAAGCCCCTATCTACTGCTGCTTTCGGCTACGCCCCATAACGGAAAAACTGAGCCTTTCCTGAGACTTGTTCGCCTTCTTGACGAAGAAGCCTTTCCTAACTCAAAATCAATAGTTAAGGAACAAGTTGCACCTTACCTGATTCGTACAGAAAAGCGTGAGGCAATAGACAATAACGGCAACAAACTTTTCAAAAATAGAATTACGCATCTCGTGGAAATGTCTTGGGACGAGCGTCACACCATGCAGAAGGAACTCTACAAGCTGGTTACAGCTTATGTCTCGAAGACCTATAACAAAGCGCAACGCAATCGAAAAAAGAATATGTGCTTGATCTGCCTGCTAATCATCATGCAGCGCATGGTAACAAGCAGCACAACAGCGGTACGCCAAAGCCTTGAAAGAAGACTCGATATTCTCAAGTCTCAAAGTACGCGCATCGGCTCTCTTACCGAAGAAGATTTGGCTGAACTTGATATTGAGGACGGTGTGGAAGAAGCTCTTGAAGCAATTTCTCTTGATTTGGATGAGGAAATAGCAGAGCTTGAGAACATCATTTCCATTGCAAAGCAAGCTGAGTTTCAGCACCCAGATGTCAAAATTGAACATCTGCTCAATACGATAGATGAAATAATCGGAGAGGACCGCGATCAGAAGATAATCATCTTTACTGAGTTCGTTGCCACTCAGCAATACCTTGAGCGCATCCTTACAAGTAACGGGTACACTGTATCTACCCTCAATGGCAGTATGACAATCAACGAAAGGAATCTTGCTCTCAAGGATTTCCGAGATTGCGCTAACATATTTATCTCTACTGATGCCGGTGGAGAAGGCTTGAACTTGCAGTTTTCCAATATTATCATCAATTACGATCTTCCATGGAATCCCATGAAGATTGAGCAAAGATGTGGACGAGCTGACCGTATCGGGCAAAAACGCGATGTCCATATTTACAATTTCATCATCGGAGATACTGTTGAAAACCGTGTTCGTCAAGTTCTCGAAGAGAAGCTATCCGTTATTTTTAAGGAAATGGGCGTTGACAAATACTCTGATGTTCTGGACAGCGAAGTTGCAGAATGTGACTTCACGGATGTATATATGCGCTCAATCAGCCATCCAAGCAAGATTGCTGAATCACTTTATCCTGTCGAGGCAGAAATGAAACAGCAACTTGCTAATGCAAAGAAATATAAGGATGTAATCCGTGAAGAAAAAGACCTAACGACGCTCGTGGGCAGCGAATCTGATTTTGATGTTGAAGAAGCGTTGCGTATGGTTTTGACATACTATGATCGCTGGCAAGGAGAGCAACTTAGCCTGTTTGATCGAATTGGCATAAATGATGAGAAAGTAACGAAGCACCTGAATGTGGACATTATGCAGGATCGCTTCTCGCCAATACTTTCCGTCGGAATAAAGAACTTCCCTAATGAGGCTGGTTATTTTATGCTCTGGGAGCTGTCATTGTCCGATAATGATGCAGATAAAAGAATCGTTCCTATATTTGTCAACAACAACTTTGTTCTGCGCCCTATGGCTGGAAAACGGATAATGGATGTTTTTCTTGATCCAAACTCAAAATTGACCGTGGGTAGCAGAGCAAATATCTCAAATGATGAGTATGAGCATCTTGAAAAGATGTGTATGGAGTTCGCATATGACACATTTGTTGATCTTAAAGAAAAGCAGCTTAAGCGAAATCAGGAAAGCTACGACAAGTATATGTATGCTTTGTGCCTGAGAATAGAAGCGGCACAGCAAATTGGTATTGAGAATATACGGAAAGCCCGATTGAAAAGATTGGACGAGGAAAAGCGTTCTATCGAAGAAACCTATATTAAAGGACAAAAAGTATTTCCTGACTTCCGCTTAGTTCTTCTTGCTGGATTGGAGGCTTAAAAATGTTTGGAAGCTATCTCTATGAGCAGTCAGCAGCTCAGTACACAAATAGAATATTGATTATTGACTGCGACGGCTTAGGAGATCGCATTCAACTCGAAAAGGTATTTGAGGATCATGGCTTTATAGTGTTACCGTACATTGATGATCTTTATTTCCGCGTTGAGCAGCATGACAAACTCAGTTGTGAATCAGAGAAATATGCCGTAATTGTCAAACCAAGCCAATACATTCCCTACGACATATATCATGAGTTTACCCCGTTCAAACTTACATATGCTAAGTTGTTCCCCAAACTCAGTGCTGCTGTACTGAAAAATCGGAATGATATAAACCTTGATCTGCTGGTCATGGCATACAAAAATTGTTTTTCTGATTTGTCCGTGAGTCAGTTGACTGAACAGTTTATCCAACGAAAAGTCTATTCACGAGAAAACATTCAAATATATCTTGATATTGCTGTCAAAAAGCTGTCTGAAAAATGCTCCACGGCAAGCAGTTATCAAGATTGGTTTGCCATCGCAGAAGATAAAGCTGCCATCGATGTCATGGCAACGGAATATGATGTGTCTGCTGATACAGATCGGTTTCATGCGTTATTTGTTGACTTTATTGAAAGCAATTTCGGAAAATTGTCTTCCAAAATTGATCGTGCTACGCCTGTAACTGTCAGCAGAGCTATGGAATACATCAAAGATCATAGCGACAAGTTTGTAATTATTGTCATGGACGGTATGTCTGAATTTGATTGGGAAATAATCAGCCGGTCATTCAAAGGATTGGTATATGACAAATCCAACATATTTGCAATGATACCTACTACAACATCAATTTCAAGACAATGCTTGCTCTCTAATAAATATCCGAGCCAGCTTATGGAGCCGTGGAAGCAAAGCAAGGAAAAGCAAGAGTTCTTTGATTGCGCTAACGGTTTAGGCTTTACTAACGAACAGATTGATTATGTTAGAGGATACGAAGTTAGTTTCAGCTCCTTTGTGAAATGTGGCGCAGTAATTATAAACGATGTTGATGATATGGTTCATGGTCAGCAGCAAGGACGAATTGGAATGTTTAATGACATCTCTGTTTTGGCGAAGCAAGGGCAACTTGCAAGTTTGACGAAGCGATTGCTTAACGCTGGTTACGATGTATATATCACAGCAGATCACGGAAACACGCCATGTGTTGGAATGGGAAAACTCATGAAAACCGGCGTAGAAATAGAAACCAAGAGCCGCAGAATGCTCGTTCTCAAAGACTTTGCGGATAAAGATAAGCTGCTTGAACAGTATTCGCTTATTGATTATCCGAAGTATTACTTGAGTAAAGAGTTTGATTACCTCATTTGTGGCGTTGGATGCTCCTTTGATGCAAAAGGAGAAGCAGTAATGTCGCATGGTGGCATTACGATAGATGAGGTAATTGTTCCATTCATAAAGGTAAAGGCGGTAGACAATAATGGCTAAAACAGTAGGATTTGCTTGTAGTATAAAGCTACAATGGATAAAAAGAACAATACAACTTCTTGAAGAAGGTCATGACAAAGAGAGCTTCAAAAAAGAGCTAAATGATTATTTGAGCTTTGAAATTGAAGGACCGACCAGACTTCGAAAGACAAGAGAAATCTTGATGAATATGTGGTATTACGAGCTGGATGATGTGTCTCCTGCGCGGAAAGAAGCTCTTTCTTTAATAGAAAAATACCCTGAATATATCGTACCAATAAGCCTATGCATACTCTATTTGGCTTATCCTGTTGTTGCAGATGTATGTAAGTTTATGGGCAGAATGTTTGAAGCACATGATGAAATCACAAATGCAATGTTGAAGCAGAAGCTCTTTGATGAATGGGGTGAGCGCGGTACACTGGAAGCAACCAGCCGTCGCGTAACTCTGACACTCAAAGAACTTGGTCTCATCAAAGATGCTTCTCGTACAAGATACATCTTGACCAAACAGGAAATTACGAATACCGAAGTTATCAATTTTGTCATTGCAACGATTATGAAAATTGATGGTGGCAGCTATTACTCCTTTAGTGAGCTTCATGATTTTGTACTTCTATTCCCGTTTGATTACAAAGTGAGCAAAGAAGAACTTATTACAAACAATCGGTACACCGTAAGCACATTTGGTGGCGAAGTATCAGTTTCCCTCCGCGAATAAAAAAGAGCCTCAGCCGACACCCACGACGGGTATCGACTGAGGCTCTTCATGATTTATTGGGACTTCAACTTAGTGCCTGAAAACGACACTTATCCGTACAGTAACGAGGAAAGACTGCCAGATGGGAAAACATACAGGGCTGCTTCCTTGCGCGGCTCTGAGCGCGGAAAATCCGTCATTTTCGACCTTTATCCTTACAGTAAACCGCATCCTCAGACCGCTTTGAGAAATAACGGGAACAGGCAACAACTTCGGCGCGGAAGCTCTGCTTGCAATCATGGATGCAGCGGCGGCACTGGTCATTGTACTTTCGTCTTCCGTCCGTGCCTAAGAAGAATGCCCACTCATCCTTCCATTTCAGGCTGCGGCTCATAATTCCAGTTCCCCCTTGCGTTCCTTGTGCGGCGTGGGCTTTTCCTTTGGAGGCTCGGACTTCGATGCTTTGAGTCTGTCCATGATGGAGGACTTTTCGCCTTTCTCAGCGGACTTGTCCTCTTTGGGACCGTTGTTGATAATTCCATCAATCATGCCGTAGTCATCCTCCATAGACATCTCGGCTGCCTTCAGCGGATTCTCTCGTTCCAGAGCGGCAACCCACTCAACCTTTTCAACACCGAAAATGCCGCCCTGAGCCGCATGAGCTTTGAGTTCGCTGGTATCCATGACCATGCCCTCCGTGTTATCGCCGTAAAGACGATAGACGGTGCAGGACTGCATAACCTTGGCCGCTGCGTCCTCTCTCATTGGCAGCATACCGCCCCACGAATAACCATACTCCTTCATCTCATCAACAGAGATGCTGTCATCCGGCATCCGGTCAACAGGCATGACCTCCTGACGGAGAAGATCAACGGTATGCTCGTCAAAGCCGTCATATACATCGGAGATCGTCAGCTTGCCGCGCTCGTCTACGATAATGCAAGCTGCCTCATCGCCGTGAGTGTCATGCTCCATGAGCCAGAAGGTGTGACCGTAAACCTCCTTGTGATCAATCGCGTGCCAAGTACCGATGTGACCGGCAACTGCCAGACCGGAGGTGTCCATATTCATTTCAAAGTCCCTCTGTTCCACTGCCTGATGCTTCTGCTGCTCTTCGGAAATCATGGGAATGGCAACGATCTTGTCTCCGAGCTTCGCAAACTGCTCAGGCGTTTTGAAGTGATCGGTGAACTGCTGCATCAGCTCAGGTGTCAGAGAGCCGAAGCTGTCATCGGTCAGACCAACTACCATGAATGTTCCTGCAACGATGTCATAGATGTCTCCATCCTCATCACGGAGAGCGCGGTTGAGAGGAAGACCTTCGAGCTTCGCTTCTTCATTACACACAATGGCAACCGGCTCTTCAAACGGGTACACTGCTTGAATATAGCCGCCAACCTCATGCTGCAAAGACTCCAGACCGGAGTCAATCTCCTTTGCATACGGCTCTTTTCCCGGCTCAACAATCAGAACGGTGATGGTACTGTCATGCTCCTGCTCTTCACCGGAACCGGTAATCCGGTACTCATCGGGAATATCCTCCCGTGTTCCGTCAAAGTAGTGATTCCAGCCGTCTCCGGTATTACGGATGTAGCCTTCGTCGGTGAATTTTCCGCTCTCATCCATTGCAATGTCGCGTCCGAAACGCTCATAGTCAATGTAGTTAGCAAGAGGTCCGAGTTCTTTTTCGGAGTAGATACCGGCATCGTGAACATAGTAGTAGCCGAGATCGGATTCATCGTGTATATCGGGGATGAAGTCATAGCAGTCCAGATTGTAGGTCAGGTTAATGAGATCGTCAATGTCACTGACCTCATCGCAGCCAGCCTCCATGATCGCTACGAACTTTTCCTGCTCCCACTTGTCCATCTCGTCGATACGGGACGCAAGGTAGTTGAGCTTATCGAGGCTTTCATACTCACTGAGCATATCATAAACGCCATGTACCGGGCATTCGTAGTCGGTGATAAACCATTCCTCATAGGGCTGTCCGAACTCATCCGTCGAGCCGATACCGATTCGCTCAAAGACCTTCTGCATTTCCTCTTCGGTAGTCGGGAACTTCACCCATTCACCGACAAGCTGACCTTCGTTGTATTTGCCGAGGTTGGTGACAAACGCTTCAAAGTTTCCATCTAATACGGGCATTGGCATCCTCCTTTCAAGCCTCAAGCAGACTGTCCGGCACGATGTAATACTCATCAAACTCGGCGTCAGTCATGCTTTCGAGCTTCTGAACGGTCTTATAAAGCAGCTCTGCCATCTCATTGTCCAGATCATTGATGGGCAGATTTTTCATTTCAGAGATGAGCTTGCTGCGGCTGGAAGTGTCGAAGCAGCACATCAGATTGGTTTCTTCTACTGTGAAAATCATAGTTCCATATCCTTTCCCTTAACTTTTTTCGGTCTGTCAGTTGTTGTGGGCTGTTCCTTCTGAGTCGTTTTCAGCTTGTCCCGTATAGAAGCGCGGTCAGAAGTCTTCTTCGGAATCGTATCGTAGATCGCAATCCCAGCATCCTCCACAAAGCTGCGTACATAGGCTATGCCTTCTGTGAATGGAACTGCTTTCGCTCCATCGGAAAGGTTGATGAGACGGACTTCATCCGCCGCATAGTCAACGGCATCAATTCTGCACTTCGAGCCGTCTACCATGAGAGTTGCGCCTACGGGAATATAATCCGCGCCCTTGAGTTCCTTGAAGGTTTCTCCGCTCTTAATGAGAAGGACATCCTCGCCCGTTTTCCATAGTTTGTGAGAACCGGCTACCCACTCAGCTTCGCGGAAACCGGTGACGGGGATGTTTGGCTTCCCGTGTACCTTTTTCTCAAGCAGTTTTGCTCCAAGAATCGGGGCTGCTTTTCTGGCATCTTCACCGTAAAGCTCAAAGTAACCGTTCTGTGCAAAGCAAACCATCGCGTCGGGATGCTTCTGTTTGATTGCTTCATATTTCCGCAGCTCTGCAAACGGAAGCGGAGCAAGCCTTTCAGATTCCTTGCCATGCTGTACGGCGAGTTGATGAATATGCTCGTCTATATCTCCGCTTTTTGCATGATAGATTGTTTTCAAACGCTCCCGTCTCAGGATCATTTGCAGCTCTCGCTCACTTTCAGGAAGATAGGCAACCGATTTTACTTTGCCGTGTTCCTCCTGCATTGCCGTCATTTCACGCCGATACGACTGAAACGGGAGATAATAGGTATTCTGATCTTCAAAGGTAACAGCAACCTTGTCTATCGTGACGGTAAGCTGTTTCATACGCTCTACATGGGCATCGTAGTCCAGCTCAATCAGATTACCGACAACCGATCCGTTCTCTGTACCGGTAATTTCAATCGAGTAGGCAAGAATGTCATCGCTCGTTTGATCATGGTAAAACTCCCAAGCCTTGTTCTCGTAGGTGTCTTCGATATAAACCTCCCGTTCACGCATGACATGAGTTCCGTGAGGACGGGACATCCAGAGAAGACGCTTGTCTTCGGAGGATTGTGTTGCAGCTAAACTGCGGATGAGCTTCTGATCAAGCTCAAAATCTTCCTTGTAATGCTCGGTGTGGATGTCCATGATTTTTTGAAGTGCATCAAGCAAGTCTATATTTTCGTATTTCATAGGCATCACTCCAATCCCATGTCGTGCTTCTTCGCTCTTGCTGGGGCTTTACGCTCAGGCTGTGCTTTTGCAGCAGCCTTGAGCTGTTCGCGGATAGAAGGCTTTTCCTGCTTTGCCTCCTGCGCCTTTTCCTGCCTGATGTATTCCAGCGTAGGAGTCAGCTCACGATAGCAGCCCTGAGTTTTCTTTGCCGAATAGCGGCGATGAATGGCAAACATCGGCTCACCGTTCTGTGTGACCGTGTTTCCTTCAATCTTGATTTTGTGTTGAGCCATGAGCTTGTGAGACTGCTCAGAGGCTTTCACCGTTGATCTCATACCGTCGTTGGCATAAGCAATACGAGCCTTGAGCGTGTCCATGACAGCATCCTTGATCTGCTTCTCTTCGGGAGTGAGGCGATGCTTTGGCGCAGCAGCCTTTTCAGGATTGGGTGTGGGTATAGACGCAGCTTCAATCTGTTCCTGCGCCTTGTCCGGCAGCAAATCCTTGAACTGATTGATGAAAAGATTTACCAACCCCGGATGCACCTGACTGACGATAAAGGATTCGCTGTTTTCCTCGCAGACAGAAATCCTTCCTGCCCAATCCTTATTCTCAGCATGATACCTTCCGTCATGAAGATTGTGCTGTACCGTGTTTGCTAACACATACTGAACACGCTCTTCGGAAAACTGCTCAAGCACTGTCTCAACGGCAACTCTTGTGGAGAGCCTGTAATCGACATAGTTCTCACTGATCGCCGCTTCAATGGCTTCTTTGCAAGCGATATTCGCGTCACGAGAGGCACGATAGGTTTCCAGCTCACCGGCTTCGTAGGCGTAATTTGCCATCTCACGGTAGACGGGGATGTCGTGGTAAGACGGCTGGCTGATCTCTGCGACCTCTGCCTCCTGAATGACCTCAGCAGATTGCTCTCTTCGGGCAACAAGCTCTTTGAGCTTCGCGTCAATGCTTTCGATCATCTCCGCAGCAGTGCTTCGGATTGTCTCAAGAGAGCCTTTCAATTCTTTGGTTTCCTTATCCGATGACCAACCGGCAATATAGCCAAAGGAATAGTCAGAGGTTTCAAGCCCATATCGCTGACAGACAGTGTAGGCTACACTCTCTGCCTCAACCTCTTTGGTGTGCCGGTCTTTCCGGTCTTCAGGCGCGGTCTTTTCATCCGGGGTGGTAGCGTGGAGCTTTGCGTGAGCAATCTCATGGATGAGCGTCTTGATCGTCTGCATTTCGCTCATCCCTTCGTCAATCGCAATGCGCTTATCGACCAAGTGGTAATAGCCGTGTGCGCCGCCTTCGATTTTCTCAAGCTCAACGGGAACGGGAGAGATTTCTTTCAGGGCGCGCCAGAAGTCTTCGTACTGCTCAACACTTCCGGTCAGCTCTCCAACCATGATGTCAGGAATCTCTTTGCCGTCCGTCTGAGAGACATCGAAAACACTAACGACCTTGAAGGCAGGACGCAAAACCTCCACAGTCTCCGTGACGGGCTTACCGTCTGCATCCAGCACCGGCTTCTGCGTGGCAGGATCAATCTTCTCCATCTCCATTGTTGCCTTATAGGGCGCGGGAGCAAGGATTTTGATACCTTTCTCGCCTTTCAGGACATGACGGTCAAAATTGCGCTGCCACGAGGTATATCCGGCAATGAGGGTAGCGTCCGGTTTCTGCATGGCGATAAGAAGTGTATTGTTGAACGAGTAGTTGTAAAACTTAGACATCGTGCGAAGGTATTCCTTGAAACGCTCGGATTCAAAGAGTTCCTTGATGCCCCGTTCCAGTTTATCTGTGATTTCACGGACTTGCTGGGCATTTTTGTTTTCAGCCATTTCAGACCTCCTTATTTTTCAAACTCCATCTTGAAGCTGACATAATTGCCGCCGGTATCATCCAGCTTGATGATCGCGTCGTAGAGCTGAGGCTTCTTCGGGGTATAAAGCCCTTTCACTCGACACCATCCCTTGTCAAGCAGCTCCTTTGCAATCTTCTTCGTCAGCTTCTTTTTCTTTGATGCAAAGAACTTGTTGTCCTCCCACATACAAAAGGAACACTCTTTGCTGGAACAGTAATAGTTGCCCTTGCCGACATAGACCGGTGATCCGCAGCGAGGGCATTTACCGACGACCTCTTTGCCGGATTCAAAGCGGTTTGCCTCCGCATCTGAGAGGAATGGATATGCTTTCACGAGATCGCCGGTCATCTGAACGATGCCCTTGAGGAAGACATCTGCATCCGCATTGCCGCGCTCAATCTGCATCAGGGTGTTCTCCCATTCCGCAGTCATCGTAGGAGATGTAATTTGCTCAGGCAGGACGCAGACGAGATTGCTGCCATCCTTCGTAGGCACGAGAGACTTGCCTTTACGCTCGATGAAGCCGGATTTCACCAGCTTTTCGATGATACCGGCGCGAGTGGCAGGAGTGCCAAGTCCCTTTTTTTCGGTTTCTTCATCGAACTCATCATTACCGGCAGTCTCCATAGCGGACAGCAAGGTGTCCTCTGTGTACGGCTTCGGAGGCGTAGTGTAATGCTCTGTGACGCTGGCAGAGACGGGACTGAGGATGTCGTTCTCATTGACCGCAGGAAGCACCTTTTCAGGATCTTCTTTGTCTTTGGTCTTGAGAGACGCTTTGAAACGCTGCTCGACAGCCTTCCAGCCTTCCTGAGTGACCGTTTTGCCTTTGCTCTTGAACTCATAGCCTTCGCATGAGAGCGTGATCCGTGTCTCGTCATAGATGTGCTTCTCGCCGGTAGCAGCCAAGAGGCGCATACCCACAAGGCTCAAAACCTTCTGCTCAGACTGAGGCAGCTCAGAGATGTCCTGCTTCTCAAGCTGGACAGTGGGAATGATAGCATGGTGGTCAGTGACCTTTGCGTTGTTGATGATCCGTTTCATATCGGGATCGTGCCGGATGCCGTCGAAAATCGACACTTTCCGACAGATGATGTCAATGACCTTACGGGCAGTACCTTCCATGTCATCCGTAATGAACTGACTGTCTGTACGAGGATAGGTCAGGAGTTTCTTTTCATAGAGAGACTGAACGAGATCAAGCGTCTGCTGTGCCGTGAAGCTGAAATAGCGGTTTGCCTCACGCTGCAAGGTGGTCAGATCGTAGAGCTTCGGAGGATTGACCGTCTTCGTTTCCTTGCGGACAGAAGAAACGACGGCTTGCTTTTTATCACAAGCCGCCGCAATGGTCTTTGCCTCTTCTTCGGTTTTGATCTTTTCCATGTCGGCTATCAGACCGTCCCTCTCAACATGGACATTGAAATACTTTTCCTTATGGAAGGTAGTGATCTTGCCTTCGCGCTCTACCAGCATTGCAAGCGTCGGTGTCTGAACACGCCCGACTACCAGCTTTTTCTTGTAGAGCGTCGTGAACAGCCGGGTGCCGTTGATACCGACAATCCAGTCAGCCTTTGAACGGCTGAGAGCTGCTTCATAGAGCTTATCGTAATCACTGCCGTCACGCAGATGATTGAAGCCCTCACGGATGGCAGCATCCTCAAGGGAGCTGATCCAGAGACGCTTGAAGGGCTTTGTGCATCCAGCCTTGTGGTAGACAAGACGGAAGATCAGCTCACCCTCGCGTCCTGCATCGGTGGCGCAGACAAGCTCGGTGACGCGCTTGTCCTTTATGAGATCGCGGAGAATTTTGAATTGCTGTGCCTTATCCTTTGGAACTTCAAATAGCCATTCCTCCGGCACGATAGGCAGATCGTCATATCTCCACTTAGCATAGCGTTCATTGTAGGAGCTTGCATCAGCAAGCCCCACGAGATGACCGACACACCATGAGACGATGTAGTTGTTTCCTTCAAGGTAGCCGTCCTTGCGAGATGTCGCGCCTAACACCTTCGCAATGGACTGAGCTACGCTCGGCTTTTCAGCGATGACTAATATCAATAAATGTACCTCCTTCAGAAAAATGTGTGCTTCCATGTCTGATTGTGTCAGAAAATGTGCGTGATTGCTATTGAAAAATTCAGAAAAATGTGTTATACTATATTCAACCACGCAGAAGGGAGTGATTTACTTGAAGCGTAACGCGATTCAAGAGCTTATAAAATGGAAGTCCAGCGAGGATCGCAAGCCGATGGTTATGCGCGGCGCACGACAGGTAGGCAAAACATGGCTGATGAAGGAGTTCGGGCAGAATTACTACGAAAGCTATGTCTACTTCAACTTCGACGAGGAAGATGAATTGAAATCCATCTTTGAAGCAAACAAAAATCCTCATCGCATTATCGAGCTGCTGTCCATGATCGCCGGAGAGAAGATCCTGCCGGAGAAAACACTGGTTATCTTTGATGAGATTCAGGAATGCCCGGAAGCACTCAACACACTCAAGTATTTCAAGGAAAAAGCCAACGAATACCATGTCATTGCAGCCGGTAGCTTGCTTGGAACACTGCTTGCAAAACCGAAGTCCTATCCGGTTGGAATGGTCAATCTGCTTGACATCTACCCCTTGACCTTCGATGAGTTTCTTGATGCAACGGATGCAGCCTTGTTCTCTTACTATGAGAGCATTCAAAAGGAGCAACAGATCGAGGAAATTTTCCATAACCGTTTACTTGAGGCATATAACAACTACCTCATTATTGGCGGTATGCCTGAGTGCGTGTCCTCTTGGGTAAAATACAAAGATCCTGCAAAGGTTTCGCAGATTCAGCGCGAGCTTGTTGAAATCTATGAAAACGACTTCTCCAAGCACAACGGGAAGGTGAACAGTGGACGCATCCTAATGGTGTTCCGCAGCATTGTTGCCCAGCTTGCAAAACCGAATGAAAAGTTCATGTACGGAGCAGTCCGTGAAGGCGGCAGAGCGCGTGACTTTGAAGAGGCTATCGAATGGCTTGTCTCAGCCGGAATGCTGAATAGAGTCTACAATGTTTCCAAGATGGAGCATCCTCTTTCCGCTTTTGACAAGCTCGATCAATTCAAGCTCTTTGTTTTTGACACCGGACTGCTCAAGCACATGGCTGGCATAGACAACAGCGCAATCCTCTTGAAGAGCGACTATCAGTTCAAGGGACCTCTGACTGAAAACTATGTTTTGCAGCAGCTTCGCGGTCAATTTGAGGTTGAGCCGCGCTATTTCTCAGATAAGAACAACGAGATTGACTTTGTTCTGCAATACGGTACTGAAATCATCCCCATTGAGGCTAAGGGCGGCGAGGATAAATCCGCGCCCTCCTTCAAAAAGTACATTGCAGACCATGAGCCGGATCACGCCATCCGCTTCTCAAAGCGCGGTTATCGCAAGGACGGATATATCACCAACCTTCCTTTGTATCTTGCACGAAAAACGAAGGACCTTCTATGATGCAAGCCCCTCACAGCCGTTGTGAGGGGCAATTTTTATGGGTTTAGACCTCTTCATCCTCCGTTTCTTCATCATCCTCAGCGATGTCCGGCTCGGCGTCCTCATTCACATAAGGCTCTTCCTCGTAGCCTTCATCATCGAAGAAGTCAAGGTCTTCGTCCTTCTGCTTCTTGCCGCGCACGAACTTGAAGTAGTAATAAGCCGCGCCGCCGATACCCACAACGGCAATCACGCCGATGATCATGCCCATATTGGACTTTTTCTCAGGTTCTTCGACGGAAGTATCTGCCGGATCATCCTCAACGGGAGTCTCAGGCTCAGGAGCAACACCGGTGCATTCGCTCATATTGGTTTTGCAGACGGGACAGTCAGTGTTGACCGCACCGGCTTCACAGTGTTCTTCGCATACGCAAGTAGTCAGCTCTGCGACTGCCTCTTCATCCATCAGGGCAAGCAGGTCCGCTTCATCTACCATGTTGAGGAAATAAGTCTGGTACTGTTCCTCTTCATCGTTTACGGGAGCATCGTAGTCAATGACGATGTAGAAGGTATTGCCGCTTTTCGTCTGAACGGTGATGAACTGCTTGTTGGTAGCCTTGTCATAGAGCAGATCACGGGTGTAGGCATTGCCCTCATCGTCGATAGGCTCACCTTTGGGCAGCTCAACGGGAGGCGTAGGCTCGGTGGTATCGGGCGTTTCATCGGGCATGGTTGCATCCGTCACGGGAAGATTTTGATCGGTGTCATCCGCTTTGGCAAAAGCCGTTACGGAGAAGCTGCATACCAGCATCACGCAGAGGACAAGTGCCGTCAAAAGGCGAAATCCTTTTCTCTTATTCATTCTCATTTACCTCCATGTTTTCGGCTTTAGGCTGCTTTGAGGGAGAGCCGCCCTTCATGTTGGAGAGGAAAGCCATGATCTGTTCCTTGTCCATGACCATAGCGCGGACAGTATTGATGATCTCAAGGTTTTCCAGCTCGGTTTTCTTTTCGCGCAGCTCACCAAGCTGCTTTTCGATGTCTGCCGCCTTGCTTTCCAGCTTTGCGATGTCAGCGCAGACCTTCTGATACTTAGGATTCATAGAAAAATCTCCTTTCGCTTAATAGTTCGGTCTTCCGAAGGCATAGAAGTGAGACTGCCAATAGGAAGTGTTGATGGATGAATACTGAATGGGATCGCCGCAGTGCAACATGACTCCATCACCGACATAAATGCCCACATGGGAAACGCCGGGGGTATCGTATGTGCCGACAAAGAAGACAAGATCACCGGGCTTCGCATCTGCTTGATACGGGAGTGCAGACATTGTAAAGCCCTTGCGCCCCAAGTCTGCCGGTATTCACAAGCCCTGAATTAGTCAGGACATAGGACACAAAACCGGAGCAGTCGAAGGATGTTTCGGGATTGCTGCCGCCCCATACATAAGGGTAATTCAGATATTTCTCAGCCTCCGTGATGAGTGTTGAGAAGGTTTCATCCGATAGATAGCTCGGATTGACCGTATACTCGTCGGGAGGGTTTTCGATGTACTTGTCTACATAGGGCGAGTCCGGGAACAGATCCTCACGGTTGCCAACCACTGACATATAGGTGGCGTACATGGAGAGCTGATCCTGAGACATGATGTAGACCGGTACATGGCTGAGATTGAAGTTTTCCAGCGTCACATTCATGATGCAGTAGTTATATGGAACTTCGACCTCGTAGGTGTAATAATGGGTGCTTGTCGCACCGGTTTCGGGATCGGTGGTGGTGTAGCTGCCAACTCTCGTCTCCGTCCGGTAGCGGACTTCGACAATCTCTTCCATCGTGAGGATGTACTGCTTATCAAACAGCATTTGAAGCGTACTCTGGATTTCATCAAGCGTGAACTCAGCCTCATGAAGTGCGGAGAGTATGGAAACCAGCACATAGGGATCGTGTTCGATGTCATCCAAATCGTAGTTGTACTCGTCGTAGCCGGGGTAATAGCTCTCGAAGTTGTCCAGCTTATCTTTCAGCTCTGCCTCCATCTGGCAATACTGCGCTTCTGCGCCGAGCATGGCTTCATCCTCGCTGAGATAGGAGGATGCGATGACCGCCGAGCCGGTTGACGAGAACATAGCCGTACAAGAGCTGATACCGGCTGCAAGCAAGACAAGGATCATCAGTCCCACGCCGAGCCAGAGAAACAACTTCTTGTTTTTGGAAAAGAACTCCTTGACCTTATCCGCTGCCTTCTCACGGGCTTTCTTACCGGTCTTCTTGGTAGCTGTTGCTGCCGTCTGAGAGCCGGATTTCCGCGCCGCTGCATAGTCTTTCTTGATGGCTTGCTTCTGATAATGCTTGTTCATGTTGGGACGCTGCTTCTTCATCTCAGGATGTTCCTGCTGCGTCTTCTCATAATGGAGCTTGGTGTCGGCAACTTGAGCCTCATGTTCCAGCTTTGAAACCTTCTCAAAAGGCTTGTTTGCCTTGTTTTGCCGATGATGGCTATAATGCCGGACAGCAGATTCCGCAACGATCTCAGAACGGTGAGCCGCTTCAACGGCTGAGTTGTCCTGCTCAACCTCATGGATTTTGCCGTGAATGCCGGAGGCAAGCGTATCACCGACCTTGCGGACGGATTTGTCAGCCTCAAACTGCAATCGGCTTTGTCCCTTCGGCATCTTGATTTCATCCTCGAAGCGAAGACGGGTTTTGCCCTTGCCGCTTTCCTCATCAAAGACGCGCTCTTTTTTGAGAACTTTCTTTGTAGGCAGCTTCTCACGGGCAGCATCCAGACGCTCATGCGCCTTTTCGGACTTCTTTTCAAGCCGCTGGATTTTCTTCGTAGTCGGAGCAGCTTCATCATAGATCGGTTTTTCTGCTGCTGTCTCTGCCGCCTTGCCAAGAATGGCTTCACCATCTACGGCTTCGACAGCCTGAGTGCGACGGGCAGAGCTGGTCATTACCGTCTTTGCAACGACAATGCCAGGATCAACCGACGCTGAGTGATGGACTTCGGGAACTGAGGGTGTAGGCGAATGAGATTCAATGATCGGCATCTCACCGGGCTTATACTCCGGCTTGATTTCCTCAGTAGGTGCAACTTCTTCGGAGCTTTGCTCATCCTGCTTTGGCAGAAGATCCTCCGGTATAGGCTGCTTATGCTTGACTGCCTCTTCGAGAATGACAGCGGCATCCTCATGAGGCTTTACGAGTTGGGCGTCTTCAAGACGCTTAGATATTCTTTCGGATGTACCTTCCGTGAGGTTTTCTTCGACAGCACCTTCTCGCGTCATCCTCATGACAACCTTGTCTTTTGGCTTGTACTCTTCACGGGGCATCAGATTTCACCTCCAATCCGCGCATAGGCAAGCTCTGTGAACGCAGGATTCAACTCAATGCCGACATAGTGCCGGTTGAGCTGCTTTGCAACCATGCCGGTTGTCCCGCTTCCCATAAAGGGATCGAGAACAACGCCACCTTCGGGACATCCGGCGAGAAGACAAGTTTCCACCAGCTTCGGAGGATAGGCAGCGTAGTGACCGCCCTTGAAGGGGACGGTGTTGATGATCCAGACATCTCGCTTGTTTCGGAGCGGATTGATCATCGCATCCGTGACTTCGCCGCGCTCCCGTGGACGGTTGATGGTCTGTACCTGAGACTGTCCGGGAATTGCCTTGCCGAACTTATTGCCGCCCTTCATGCCGCGCTTGAGCCGTTCTGCCGTTGTAGGCGCAATCGGCTCAGAGATCGCTTTGTGGTCAAAGTGGTACTTCCTTGACTTTGAGAAGAGGAAGATATGCTCATAGCACCGAGCGCAACGGTCTTTGACGCTTTCCGGCATGGGGTTTTCCTTCATCCAGATGATGTCGTTTCGCAGATACCAGCCAGAGTCACGGAGAGCAAATGCCAGCATCCACGGGATGCCGATCATGTCCTTCGACTTGCAGCCCTCAACCTTGTAGTTGAGAGCCACAGCCTGACCGTTTCTGCCGTTAGGGTTTTTCGGATCCACAAAGTCACCCTGATTTCCTTTTCCGGCATAGGTGTCGGAAATATTGAGCCATAGCGTTCCATCTGAACGCAAAACGCGCCTGACTTCTGTGAAAACTTCGGTCAGACGCGCGATATATTCTTTTGGCGATGCCTCTCTGCCGATCTGTTCCTCCATGCCGTAATCGCGGAGTGCGTAATACGGAGGGGATGTGACGCAGCAATGAACGCTTTCATCGGGCAGTGTCTTCAGGACTTCGAGACAGTCACCAGTATAAATTGTGTCGAGCTGTATAGCGGTTTCCTCCTTTCCGCAATCTGACGGGATAGCTTAACCGTGTACGCTGCTACCGAGAACAACGCGGAGTGAATGTTTGCGGCGATAATCATGTTGTTAATCAGCACAGCGTAGATGCCGACGCAAACCATGATGAGGAAGCCCTGAAATGCCAGAGCGAACAAGCTCTTGAGATAGTTCGTACCGATGCTGCCCCATTCGCGGTTGCTCATTGTAGCAACGGGGATAGGCGCAACGCTCACGGTGCAGTAAATCTCAATCATTCGACCATAGAGGATGACCGTAATGAGGATGGACATGATCTTGAGGCAAAGACTGATCAGCAGTGTCTCTATCGACAAGCCGAGAAGTTCTCCGATGCCCATTGCTTCCATTCCGCCGCGCATCTGATCAAGAGTGGATTGGATGTCAATGCTTGTGCTGCCGTGTATTACTCCGGCTGCTCCTGCAACGACATTCTGACCGATGTCAAATACCGCCATCACAATGTCAAAGGTGTTGGTCACGAGGTAGATCGCCACGGCTGCTTTGAAAAACCACTTGAAGAACATCCATGTGTCCATATCGTGCATATTGTTTTTCTCTGAGATCATGGAGATCAGCTCGTAACACAAGACAAAGGTGATGATGATACCGGCAATGGGGACTATCACATTTTCGGACAGCCCCCGGATCATGTTGTAGATGCCGCTGTTCCAAGCAGAGGGAGTTCTGCCGACTTCCGCAGCTATCGTGCCTACCTTGTCATTGACATCGGTGAACATATTGGTCAGGTTACTTTCAATCCACCCGATAAGCAGTTCTTTTATCGCCTCTTCGATTTTTTCAAAAATACTGCCCAATTTTTCACCACCTTTCGGTTAGCTGGAATAGCTGAGATTAGAACAGTGTCGAGAGCAACGGGATCAGCGTAGTACCGATGAGAACAACGCCACCACCAGCCATGAGCTGCTTGATGCCCTGTGACTTTGCTTATGTGTGATAAAGAAGCAATAGAAGTGCAAAAAATTTTGCCGTTCCTATCCGACACTTGGCCATTGTGTCGGATAGGTCGGGCGGTTATTCGGGCAAGTCAATCTTGCCGACAAAGCTGTAATAAATCTCAATGTCCTGCCTGCGGGTGCCGTTCTCATCATAGCTGCACTCATGCACCACAATTTTCTCGATCATTTCCCGCAAGAGAGTGGGGGTCAGTTCTTCAAAGGCAAGGTGCTTGCGGACAATGCCCATAAATTTCTCGGCGTTGACGGTAGCTGCCTGTGACTTGTCCAGTTCGGCTTGCAGGGCGGCGGCTCTCTTTTTCAGCTCCGCTTGCTCGGCTTCGTAGTCAGCCGACAGTTCCATGAAACGCTCATCGCTGATTTTGCCGTTTACATTGTCCTCATACAGCCGCTTGATAATGCGGCTGATTTCAGAAATGCGTTCCTGCGCCTGTTCAAGCTGCTTGATGGCTGCGGCGGTCTTTCGCTTGCCGCCGATCTCGTTCTGCTGGACAAGTAGTTTCACAAACCGGCTCTCATGCTTGGCTGCGTATTCGGTCACTTGCCGGAGATTTGCCAGGACACCAGCGGTCAACAGATCGGTGCGGATAAAGTGCGCCGTACAGTTGCGGGTGCGCTTCTTGTAGCTGCCGCAGATGTAGCAGTCCTGTTTGCGGTCTTTGTTCTGATACCGCTGCTGATACAGCACATGGCCGCAGTCGGCGCAGAACAAAATCCCGGAGAACAGCCCCACTTCATCGTAGCGGTTCGGGCGTTTGCGCTGTTTGCGTAACTCCTGCACCCGTTCCCATGTTTCCTTGTCGATGATCGGCTCATGGTGGTTCTCGAAAATGGCCTGCTTCTCGACGGGGTTCTCTATGCTGTGCTTGACCTTATAAGAAGGCTTTTCCGTTTTGAAGTTCACCAGACATCCGGTGTACTCTCGGTTTTCGAGGATATGAACGACGGTGTTGGTCGCCCATTTGCACTCATAGCCTGGGTGATAACGGCGGGTGCTGCCTGTCCGCTGATATTCCAGCGTCCCCGGCGTGGGGATTTGCTGCTCCGTCAGCATACGGGCAATCTTGGTCGGGCCGTTCCCGGCAAGGCAAAGCTGGTAAATCTGCTGCACCACCGGGGCGGCTTCCTCGTCTATAATAAAATTCTCGTCCTCGTCCATCACATAGCCGTAAACCGGCTTGCTGGTAACAGGCTTGCCGCTCATGCCTTTTGACTTTTTCACTGCCTTGATTTTCTTGCTCGTATCTCTCACCAGCCATTCATTGAACAGATTTCGCAGCGGGGTAAAATCGTTGTCCATGCCCTCGCTGGCACTGTCCACATTATCGTTGACAGCGATAAAACGCACACCCTTTTGAGGGAACAGCATTTCCGTGTAAAACCCTACCTGCAAGTAGTTTCGCCCTAACCGGCTCATGTCTTCTTGTGTCAAGTAGGGACTAAAAAAATTTTGAGAATTTACAAGCCGTTCATAGGTGGACAACCACCCGTGAACGGCTTGCGTTTTCTCTATGCTCTTTTGCCGTTCTTTGTGCGACGCTTCTTATACGCCGTCTCAAACGCCTCCATCATTGGAGTGACCGGAAGCTCGTTGTCAGGCTTGGACAGATACTCGAACCGGATGCCGTTCTCCCGGAACTTTCGCTCAAAACTCATGAAAGAGGAAGTGTCCCGGCTGATCCGCGAGGTGTCGCGGGCGAGGATCGTGCCGATGCCCTGACGCTTGGCTTCGTTCAGCAGGAAGTTCATGATGCCTTCCGTATGGACGCCGGAGATGCCGTCTGCGGCAACCGCAGCAGCTACCTCATAGCCCTTGTCCTTCGCATAGCGTTCCAGCTCTTCCCGCTGGTTTGCTGCCGCAAGCTGATCCGCACAGGCAACACGGATATAAAGAAATACTTTCGGCAACACCGCACAAATAGCGTATAGGGAGAGCCATAGTAAGCTCGTCTGTAGGGCAGCCAGTATTATCCCCTCAGTTCGCCTGGCAGGGCGCATCAACTCAGGCTGCCAGGCAGGGCCTGTCAGCTAAGATCAGGTTCGCCAAAGCGAACAGCATATTCAATTTAGCGGCCTGCTTCCGCAGGCCCCGATACCGTGTCTTTCGGTATCGGAACCGACCCTTGACGACCGCAAATACGTGTTCCACTTTAGCGCGAATAGATGACTTTTCGTGCTCTCTGCGCTTGAGCTGGCCCTGTGCCCTGGTTGGTTTCTTCCTGATTTGAGAAGGGCGGCGGTTAATCCTGTAGCGGATGCTCCTTCCCTGGCGATTCCTTCGGATGCTATCCTCCCGTTTGTCCGCACCAAGATACCCGCTGTCTCCATAGACACTTTCTTCGTCACCGGTCAGCAGCTTGGAGGTCATAACGACATCATGGGTATTGGCCCCAGTCACCTCAACGGTGTGGACCAGACCAGTATCCTTGTCCACTCCAACGTGCGCCTTGTAGCCGAAGTGCCATGTGTTTCCCTTCTTCACCTGATGCGCGTCCGGGTCCCGCTGCTTTTTCTGATTTTTTGTGGAGGATGGCGCTGCAATGATCGTGGAGTCCACAATGGTCCCTTTTTTGAGGATAAGTCCTCTTTGCTGCAAAAGCTCCACTACCTGGCGGAACAGCTTCTCCTGCAGCCCATTGCGTATCAGCAGATTCCGAAAACGCCCCAGTGTATCTCCGTCCGGCACCTGGTTGCTGGAGTCCACTCCGCAGAAATCCGAAAAGGCTCGGCTGTCTATGACCTCAGCCACCGTTGCTTCGTCCGCCAGATCATACAGGTTTTGCAGCAGATAGATCCTCAGCATCCGCTCCAGATCGTAGGGCTTATTGCCGCGTTCCCCCTTGTAGTAGCACGGCCTGATGAGTGTGAGCCACTTTCCCCACGGGACGATGCGTTCTATCTGCGATAGAAATTCTTTTTTCTTTGTCCGTACCTGCGCCAATTCATCACTCAGGCCAGACAGACTTACTTGCTTATCCATGCCTATATTTTACCACACTTGCCTTTATTCCGCATCTTTTCTGTGCGGTATTGCCTTTCATTTGGCTTCTCCTTCTGATGTAGTGAGGAAGTCCTTGAACTTCCAGACGATTTCTATGTTGTCAAGATCGTAAATGTAGACCGCAGAAATGAATGCGTGGGTCAGCTCATAGGTCAGAGCTTTGCAGTCGGCGTACTGTTCGCAGACCGCATCCAGCTTTTCATCTGAACAGGCGGTCTCGGAGTCAAGCTCCTTCATCCGCTCGTGACTGCGCTGGATTACTCCATCGTTTTCAGCAATCTTCACATCCGTTGCCGCCTTCTGCTGAATGTACGCCTCCTTCGTGATGCTTCCGGCTGCATACTTCTCGTAGAGCCTCAGCTTGGACGCCTTGTGCTGCTCGTTCTGCTTTTGCAGAGTGCGGATTTTATCAGCACTTTCCTTGATGGCAGATTTCCGCAGATCACCGACTTCGCGGTTCTGTATTGCTTCCTTCTGTGCCAAAGCAAGAAACTGAGTAAGGGCATGGAAGACAACCTTCTCAATATCCATTTCCGGAAAGCTCCTGCCAACCGGACAGTCTGTGTTTCCGTTGTTGACCGAGTGAATGCACTGGAAGTATCGAATGCCAGCCTTGTTCTTTCGGCGTGTCATAGCACGTTTACAGTTACCGCAGCGGACGAGTCCCTTGAGCGGGTAGTCATGCTGCTTGCGCGTGGGATTCCGTCCTCCGCCTCGAATGACCTTCTGAGCAAGCTCAAAGTCTTCCTTGCTGATAATCGCTTCATGCGTACCTTCTACGATAATCGGCTCATTGACAACACGCTTTTTTGAGCCGACACCGCAGGACTTCATTTTGCGGCTGACCAGTGTTCCGGTGTAAACAAGGTTTTTGAGGATGTTATAGACCATCACGGTTTCCCAACTGATTTTCTCGCTCATGTTACTGAACTTCTTCTTGTCGGGATGCTTGCTCTTGAAGTATTGCCCCGGCGTCGGGATGCCGTCATCATTCAGGCTGCGGGCGATCTGAGAGGTGTTGCTGCCTTCCAGCGCCTCGCGGAAAATACGACGGATCACATCAGCCGCCTCCGGGTCTACGGCAAGTTTGTTCCGAATGGTGGGATGCAGGACGTAGCCGTATGGGGCGTAGCCACCGACATACTTGCCCTGCTTCATCATCTGGATTTTTGCCGATGTGGTCTTTACGGAGAGGTCTTTGCTGTATGCGGCGTAGATGATGCTGCGCATAACCACTTCCAGACCGCCCGTTGTGCCTTTGTAATCGTCACTGTCATAGCCGTCGTTGATGGAAATAAAGCGGACGCCCATGAATGGAAAAGTGCATTCCAGATAGTTTCCCGTTTCAATGTAGTCACGAGAAAAGCGGGAAAAGTCTTTGACGCAGATCAGATCGATTTCGCCGCGCTTGACCTTCTCCATCATCTGCGTGAACTGAGGACGGTGAAAGTTCGTGCCGGTATAACCGTCATCCGCAAACTCAGACCGCTGACAGTGAGACAACTCCGGATGATTGTCGAGAAAGCGATTGATGAGCATACGCTGGTTGCCGATGCTGTCACTTTCCGCCTTGCTGCCATAGCCGGTATCTTCATCAGCCATTGAGAGGCGGATGTAGATGCCGATGTTGTATTCCTTGCTCATTTACATCGCCTCCTGTACTTCCTTGATACTCTGAACGGTCAGAGCGTAAATATCGCCGTATTTCATGACCAGCTCGATTGAGCCGTCCTTATGGACTTTTACAAGCTCTACGGACTCGTCAATCAACTCCTGAGAGAGTTTTGCTGCGCCGCTGACAGATTTCATCAGCGTGAGCCACTTATTGTCCTCGGACATTGCCTCGGCAAACTTTACCTTCCGCTGAACCGCTTCATCCAACCGCCGTGAAAGGTCGGCATACTGCTCATCGTAGGCTTTCTTGGCAAAGGCGTATTCCTCTTCATCGAGAATGCCTTCCGTGAAGTCCTCATAGAGCCGAGTACGCTTCTTGGAGATGCCGCTGAGTTTCAGATTCAGGCTTGTGATGAGCGCATTCTGCTGATCGTGGATGCTGCGTTCGCCTTCGCTGTTTCTCAGCTTGGCAAGCAGCTTGTCGTAATTGAGAGCCGCCTTGACTTGAAGCTGGATCGCCGCAAGCACATCGGCTTCGAGTTTGTCCTGCCGCGTATAGTGTGGCGTACAGAGATTGCCGCGCTTGACGGATGAACTGCACTCATAGAAGGCGTACCATGCGCCGTCCTTACGCTTGTCAACGCGCTTGCGATGGAAATAGAGCTTCCTGCCGCAGTCTGCGCAGACGATTTTGTCTTCAAAGAGATTGATCAGCGTAGCGCGGATTTCCTCCGTGCGCTCCATCTTCTCAACCCTTGTCCTTGCAGCAGCGTTCCGCATTTCTTGTACCTTCTGGAAGTCCTCACGGGAGATAATCGCCTCGTGAGTATTGGGAAAAACAATCCATTCCTCGCGGTCGATATGCTGATTCTTGACGCCCTTATAGATGGCGTTCAGCGTCCGTCCGAGAACGGTATCTCCGACGTAATGGGGATTATCCAGAATGGTAGTGAGTGAAGATTTGTTCCAAATCTTCTTTGCCGTAGCATTGCCTGTGCGGACGCCGACCTGATACTTCTGAAACTCCGGATTGGGCGCGTTCATTGCATCAAGCCGGTCTGCAATCGCAGGAAGGGACAGCCCTTCAATCTTCCATTGGAAAATCTTCCGGACAATCGGCGCGGTTTTCTCATCGAAGACCATATTGCTATGTTCCTCGTCCCAGCGATAACCATACGGGAGATTGCGTTTCTTGAACTCGCCGCTTTCCATCTGTGCCTTGAGCGCAGTGGAAACCTTGCGGGAGATGTCTTTCGAGTAGAGCGTGTTGATCATGTTTTGCAGAGGGATAATGAGGCTTTCGCCGGAGCCGTCCGTATCAAAGTTGTCGTAGTTCTCTTTGATAGCGATAAACCGAAGCCCGATCTGCGGAAAGACCCGTTCCAGATAGGTTCCTGCCTCGATGTAGTCACGCCCGAACCGGCTGAGATCACGAACCACAAGGCACTTGATCCTGCCGGTGCGGATGTCGTTCATCAGACGGTTGAACTCCGGTCTATCAAAAACCGTACCCGTTCGCCCGTTGTCAACATAGGTATCTATCAGATTCAGGTAGGGACGCTCTGCAATGTAGGACTTGCAAATCTCAATCTGATTTGCGATGACATCCACCTTTTCAGACTTGCCGCTGTTTTCAACGGAAAGACGGGCATAGATGGCTGTTGAGAAGACCTCGGAAGAGACAGATTCAACAACCGGCTCTTCG
>ENA-OQCO01000088-OQCO01000088.1-human-gut-metagenome-genome-assembly--contig:-NODE-88-length-48829-cov-3.362613_pt1 | contig 48829 bp, 42 predicted proteins | sample MGYA00242500_ERZ504582 | MGnify/ENA primary metagenome ERZ504582 (study PRJEB26092, sample SAMD00036346) | human gut metagenome | host: Homo sapiens | study: EMG produced TPA metagenomics assembly of... | reverse complement strand
ATTTTATTATTTTACTTTGAGTTACAGTGCTCCGAATTACGAATCACAACTATGGAGGATATTATGGCAGGACATAGATTAGAACGCACTACCGAGGATATAAAGCGTGAACTTACGGCTATTTTTCGTGAGCTTAAAGACCCTCGTGTGCAGCAGGCTTTTTTATCAATCATTCGTGTTGATGTTACTAATGACCTTTCTTATTGTACGGTTTATGTAAGCGCTATGGAGGGACTTGACCGTGCCAACGAGGCAGTTAAGGGACTTAAGTCCGCAGCAGGCTTTATTCGCCGTGAGCTTTTTCACCGTCTTACACTCAGATATGTTCCACAGCTTATTTTTAAGGCTACCGACAGCATTGAGTACAGTGCAAACATCAGCAGAATTTTAAATGACTTGGACATTCCCGAGGACGAGGTGGACGAAGATGAATCTTTATGATATTTCCGTTTTCCTCAGAGAACACAATAATTATGAAATATTAACTCATAACTACCCCGACGGCGATACTCTCGGCAGCGGATATGCGCTATGCATTGCTCTTCAGCAGCTTGGCAAAAACGCAAGAGTAATTACCGCAAAGTTACCGCCAAAATTCGAGTATCTTACAGAGGGTGTGGAGGAGCAGGATTTTACCGCCGACTACATCATAAGTACAGATGTTGCGGCAGACAGTCTTTTAGCCCCCAATATGGAAAAATATCTCGGTAAAATTGACATTTGTATTGACCACCACGGTTCAAACTCCGTTACCGCAAAAGAAAAGTTTGTCGATAAGTATGCGGCGGCAAACTGTGAGATTATCTACAAACTTCTTATGCGTATGGGCGTAAACTTTACAAAGCAAATCGTAGACTGCCTTTATACGGGTATTTCTACCGATACGGGTTGTTTCCGTTATACAAACACCACTGCCGATACATTCAGAATTGCCGCAAGCCTTGTTGAGCTCGGCTGTAATTCGGCGTACATTAATAAGGTGATGTTTGAAACCAAATCAAAAGAGAAAATTATGCTTGAGCGTGAAGTTTACGATACTATCACTTATTGCGCAGACGGCAAGTGTGCGATTGTGTGGGTTACTCTCGATATGCTCAAAAGCCTTAACATCGGCGAGGATGAAATAGAGGGACTTGCCTCTATTCCACGTCAGATTGAGGGTGTATTGATAGGCATTACCATGAAAGAAAAAGAGGGCGGATTTTTTAAAATTTCCGTTCGTACAAACGGCAACATTGACGCTGCAAAATTCTGTTCACGCTTTGGCGGCGGCGGACATAAGGCTGCTGCGGGCTGTTCTGTAAACGGCAGCCTTGAAGATGTGCGCAGTCAGCTGATAAAGGCAGCGGAAGAAACTATATGAACGGTGTAATAATTATAAATAAACCGCAGAAATTTACTTCGTTTGATGTGGTGGCTGTGATACGAAAGCTGACAGGTCAGCGTAAAATCGGTCATACAGGCACACTTGACCCAAACGCAACGGGCGTGTTGCCCATACTCCTCGGCAACGCCACAAAAGCCCAGGATATAGTGCCGAATCACGATAAATCATATACCGCAAAATTCCGCCTCGGAATGACAACCGATACCCTCGATATATGGGGTGCCGTAACATCACAAAGCGATAAAACCGCAACCGAGGCAGATGTTTTATCGGCGCTTGAAAATTTCAGAGGTGAAATCGAGCAGCTGCCGCCGATGTACTCGGCAATCAAGGTAAACGGTCAAAGACTTTACGACCTTGCAAGACAGGGAAAAGAAGTTGAACGAAAGCCGAGAAAAGTTACGGTTTACAGACTTGAACTTAAAGATTTTGACGAAGAAAGCCAAAGCGGAACATTGAATATAAGCTGTTCAAAGGGAACATATATCCGAACAATAATTGACGATTTAGGTAAAATTCTCAAAACGGGTGCAGTAATGACTGCTTTGTGCAGGACGGCTGCGTGCGGCTATAACCTTGCTGACAGCATTACGCTTGAAACTGCAAGAGAATTAGCCGAAAAGGGAGAGATTTCAGAGCATATTATGCGCACGGAAACTCTTTTTGCAGGTTACCGCAAAATATATGTGTCTGACGCACAGGCAAAACGCTTTTCAAACGGCGGTGAACTTGATATGTCAAGAACCGCACTTGCAAAAGCAAAAGCGCAAGATAAGGAAATAATCAGAGTAAGCGACAGACAGGGAAAATTTTTAGGTCTTGGCATTGCCGATAACGAAAGCGGTCAGTTGAAAATTCTTAAATTGTTTTTGAACTGATTTTTTTAACATTCTGTTATAATAATGTTGAAGAATTCAGGTCAAGCCTTTTTAAAGGCTAATGCCGTTGTGTTCAAACCGCCAAACAGCGAGCTGTTTGGCTATCGTTAGATGCGTAAGCGGAAAGTATTTGTGGGCTTTGCCCACACCCACGACCTTTGAAAAGGTCGACCAAACTTTTATAATTGCTTGATAAAGCAATCAGCCAAACAATAATTTACCACAACTTTTGATAAAAATCCAAAATTTTTACATAAAAATGCGAGCATACTTTTGGTATGCCCGCAAAATTAGAATTTAAACTTTAAAATCACTCTTCGTAAGTGCCTGACCAAGCCTGTGCTTTTCCGTCATAAAGATTTTTACCTTCTACAACCTTTACATTCTTAGTCTTTTTAACCCAAGTGCTTTCTGTATTCTTAAAAAGGAAACTTTCTGTACCCGGATAAATAGGTTCGGGAAGTTCGTATTTCCAGATGTCTGTGCCCTCAATTTGAGTCATTTTATATGCCTCTTCGTAAAGACCGTTGCCCCAACCGTAAATATAAACTTCTCCCCACTTTGTTTTTGAATTATCAAAATATACTACATCAAGTGTCCATTCGGGAGCCTCTTCTTTTACATACGGACCGACTGTTGCAGTTGCTTTGTCTGTTGCTTCATCAACGCTTTCAAGGTTGTAGCAATTGTTTGTGCTGCTTACAGTTGCTGCCCAAGCGTTGTATACAGGGCCTGAACTTGACGCCTTTGTCATTTCGTCAACCATATCTAATGCTCTGTAGAAAGTAACACTTGTAAGTGTGTTTGCTACCTCTGCCTTAAATACATTCGGATAATCGTCGGTATCCTGCTCAAGCAGATAAGACTTCTTTGTATTGTTATCAAAAGCATAGAGATTTGTACCCATTGATGTCATCCAAGGAAGCTGTGTCTTTAAGTAAAGTGTGTAAGTAGAAGGTGCGGGAGCAGTTGTCGGCTGTGTAGAAGGTTTGGTTGCCTCTGTAGGTTTTGCAGGCTGTGTAGGCTGTGTAGGTTGTTCAGCCTTATAAACTTCGCCTGTTTTGCCTGTGTCCTCTCTAATACCGGAAATATATCTCTGGATCATTGTTACATCTCTGATATCTACAACACCGTCAGCTGTAACATCGCTCAATGCATATATAAGCTGTGAAGGCTTTACGGACTCTGCAACAATAAACTGGAGTGAGGTTACATCCTGAACATTAAATTTTCCGTCTGTGTTTACATCGCCGTATTTATATGTTTTGTCGCCTCTTGTAACTTCGGTTGCAGGCTGTGATTCAACAGTAGGTACAAGTGTTGTTTCTTCCCATGAAGTTGTCTTTGTAAGACCAAAAATTCTAGAAGTTCCTTTTAATTTAAGGCCTTTTTCCGACGGATACTGACGAGGAGCAGAGTTTACATTTGAGCTGTCGCAGAAGATAACTCTTGTGTTTGGAGAGTGTGCAAGGTCAAAATTTGACTCAGACTCGTTTTCATCTGCATCTGTTGCAATACAGGTTGTAGGAACTTCTGCATAGTAATAACCTGTTGCCTTATCATAGTTCATCTTTGTACCCGGCCAGTTTGATGCCTTATAAGTTTCTTCCTTTGAAGATTCTTCGTCGTAGATGTAAACATAGTAAGGAGCTTTCCACTTTGAGCTTGTTTCTCTTTTTTCAGAAGCAAAGAATACATACACACCTGAACTTGCAGATTTCTGCTTGGTATATTTGTAAGTAGTGGTTGTTGTATTTTTGCCGTCTGTTGCTGTAAGAGTAAGGTTGATTGTTTCGCCGTAAGCGTAGTCTGAACCAACTCTGATTGCAATGTCACCTGTGTAAGCTACAGGCTTAGAATTGTCAATGCAGTATGTACCTGATGTTGCGTTGTCAAGACCGAGGTTGAGTGTAATTGTGTCACCCTTGAAATCACCGCTCTCTACAGAACAAGTATTTCTCGGAGTTGTTGTGCCGTTGTAAACAACAGCTACACCTGTTGAACCGATATTACCTGTAAGAACACCGTTAGCTACAGTGAATTTAGCGCCTGAAACTGTATCTGTGTAAGTACCGTTTGCAAGGCCTGTGCCTGAAATACTTACAGACTTTTCGTTGCCGCCGCAGTTAGCAAGAACTACACCGCTTGTGCCTCTTGCAACATAAGCTACATTGTCAACGGCACCGAGTTTTTCACTCTGACCAACAAAGAGGTTATGGAACTTATTAATTTCAGAAACAGCTGTGCTCTTATAAGTTATATCGCCTGCTGCCTCACCCATTAACGATGCACCCGGACGGGCAAAGTAAAGAGAAGTAGCGTCTTTTCTTGCGGCTATGATAGCCCATGCTTTAGTGATGTTTTCGTCAGATACTTTAGCGGTATTGCTGATACCGCCTGAACCCGACTCGCCCTCGTATGTATCGTGCGACTCTGCCCAAAGAACTACATCGGAAGCGGCAACGCCTGACTTGTAGCTTGAGTTTGCGGCATTTGATGCCTTGCCTTTTACCACATTTGCGAGTACAGAGTCACCTGTTTTGTTATCTGTTACATTAATGTACTTTGTGTAAGAACTGTAACTTCTGCCGGAACCGCAGTTGTTAAGAATCTCACCGTAAATATAAAGATTGTCGCCTGTTTTTGCTTTGTAATATGAGCCTGCAGACTCTGTAATGTTCTTCCAATAATCAGAAGCATAGTCACCGTCATCGGGAGTTTCAATGTGTTTTGCCGCATCAAAACGGAAACCGTCAACACCGCAGTCGATACATTCCTTAAGGAGTGAGATAACCTTATCCTGAACAACTTTGCTGTTTGTGTTGAGGTCAGGGCAGGAAGTAACATGTCCCTGAACTACATTTTTTACACTGCTGTCTGATGCAACAATATCGTTGTTACGGAAGAAAGCACTTGCATTGTCGTAAATTTCAGGATCATATGTTTTAACCTGTGAGCTTACAACATTAGGTGTATCTTCGCTTTCATTGCCCATATGGTTAGAAACAATGTCGCAAATAATTTTTACACCGTACTTTTCAGCCTCTGTACAAAGGTCTTTGAGTTCGTCTTTTGTACCGAACCATGCGTTTTTAGCTACAGAAAGGCTTACAGGCTGATAAAGTTTCCACCACTGACCTGTAACATCTCTTGATGTTGAGTAGTCTTTCGGCTGCTGAACAGGTGAAGTCTGAACTGTAGAATAACCGGCTGCTGCAATTGCAGGCAGGTTTTCCTTAATTGTTTTGTATGACCAGTTAAAAGCGTGTAAAATTACGCCGTCCTGAACATTTCTTTGCAGATTATTGTTCGCTGCGGAAACCGCATTATCATTTTCAACTGCGGATGCTGTCAATGCCATTGCAGATGCAGAAGAAACGATAGTTGCCGCAAGCACAATGCTTGTCAGCTTTTTAAGTTTACTCATAAACGAAATCCGTCCTTTCCAAGTATTTGATTTCCTTTTAATTATACCAAAATACTCCACAAAAATATATGTTTTATTTTAACAAATTAACCGTAGTATTTTTAGTTATTATAACAAAGAACGCTTTATTATATACGCAAGAAACAAGCATAGTAAATAAATTTATTTTTTATTTGAATCGGACAAAAAAATTCGCCTCACGCCGCAAGTTTCTCGTTGGTAGTTATTTCTGTCTGTTTGTATTCTTATTTTACTCTCCGTACATTTTCAAACGAAGTGCAGAGCAGAAATAGATGGTAAAACCTATAAAGCCGAGATTACAGTAAACTAATAACTATTTGGTATATATAAATGAAAGGACGGATTAATATGAAAATTAAAAGAGTTTGCATAGCATTGATAATATAAAAAGGCTTGTGAAAAAATTAGATGTAAGCTATGATCATCTGTTTTTTGCAGTTTCAAGATAAGAAAACAGTAAAAAAGATAAATGAAATTGTGAAAGATAAAATAAGATTTTAAAAGGCTGTTACAAAATTTGCAGCAGCCTAAAATATTGCACAATTAAAACAATAATACATAGTGTAATAAGATGAATTTATGCAAAATAATTAATTATTGTTGCTTATTTATCTTTTGTATGGTAGAATTATGCTGAGGTTAAATATTGAAATGTTACTGGTAAATTTCACGGAACCGTTAATAAACAAATTATTACGAATACAGCCTTATCTGTGTTTTGGCAGAATAAATTAAATTGTAGCTGTTATGAATTTGATATATTAAAAGTTTCAGAGTAATTAATACATAATGATTACTGTATTTGTAAATTTCTAAGGAGAAAGTGATATTATGAAAGTAAAAAAGAAATTGTCGCCGTTAATCATATGTTTAATTATATTATCTGCTTTGCTTTTGGTTATTGCTTTTTTTGTTCTGACCAAAGAAAAAGTTGACCTTAAACCGGATAGCGATACCTCGTATTATAACAGCTATGAATACGGTTGTAACAGTATGCGTATTTATAACGGTAAAAGGTTTCCTATGTCAGATGATTATATGGTATATAAGGACGGCAATTTATATGTAAAAGACCCTATGTATTTTAGGGCTGATATTTATTATTCTGACAGAAAAGAAAATGTTTCAACTTCAATTACTTCGCAAAGAGTAGAGAATATTGAAGTTTATTGCGATGACGGCAGTTTGTATATGGAAAATCACGCAACACAAGAAAAGCAAAAATTAGATGAACAAAGCCAAATCCTTTTCTTTGATGGCGACAGGGTTTTATATTCAGTTGACAAAAAGAAACTTGTAATTGTTGATGCTAAGAATATAAACGACAGGAAAGAAATAGATTATATCGGTGAAATATTCTATATTTCTATAAACAGCAATACACTTAATGTTATTACAAAAAATGAATACAAATATGAAATTTTTCAATATGATGTGGATACATATTTGCAGAAATCACACTTTGAACATAGTACATTAAGTGACTTGGACGAGCCGGCTATTATTAATGATTACTTTTTATATTGCTGCAAAGATCTGATAAACACTTCTGAAGAATGTACTTTCTTAAAATACAATTTAAAAACCGGAGAAATATCACGAGCAGCCTTACATAATTATGTTCAATCAGTTACTTACAATAATAATAAAATTTATTTTTCGGCTGAAAAGTCAGAGTGGAATATAGTAAGAACAACCGTTGAGGATGAAAATAACGGTTTGTGGGAGGTCGATATAGAAACCGGAACTAAAAAGAAGCTTTCTGATGAATGTATATTTGACGATTTGCTTGCAACAGAAAATTATCTTTATTGCTACAGAAAAGACTATTTACTGCCACGAGGAATGGATAACGCTCGGTATAAGGGATATATTTTAAAGCAAATTCCAATTAATTAGCAAAAATTACAACTTAAAATCAAAAATTTAACTAAAAAAAGCTTGTGTACCTAATTATATCTACAACGAATTGAAAAAAACAAGCTAATGTTAAGAGGTGTTTTTAATGAATTATGTTTTTATGTTTGTTATGATTTGCTTTTTATTTTTAGCCATTTCTATTGCTATTAAATGTGTAACTTGTTTTATAACTTCAGAAATACTTTCAAATACTTTGTGTAAAAGCAACTTTACAAAAGAAATGAAAAAGAAGACTATAATTTGTGGCTTTATATCTGACTTATTATCTGTTGTTATTCTACCACTTATTTTGATTATTCAAAATCTGTTAGAGTATGATAGTTTTTTGAAATTTGACGATATAACCATATATAATTATATTTTTTATATTTTTTATATTGCAGTATATCCTGATTACTCAACTATTGCTTCTGATGTTGATTGGTATATTTATTCTGTTCAGCCTCTATTATACTTAATTATTCTTTCGGCTTGATAGGATTACTAATTAATTACTTGTTTATATTTAAAAAATCTAATTTAAGCAAAATGCAAAAAATATGTTCTTTGGGTATATTGGCTATTACTACAGCTCCGTATTATTTTATGATTTCATTAGGACCATTAGTTGATCCATTAGCAAAAATTTAATATTGTAATTGTGATTATAAAAAGTTAACAAAAATGTATTCTTGGTCAAATGCCAATAATCTAAAATTCACTTGCTACGAAAACGGTAAACGCATAGTAATTTATGATGTTTGTCAAATAGCCCGTGATTATAGGACTGGCAATGAATGGCTTAATGATTTACATACCACTAATTACGAATTAAATAGAGGATATGATTTAGATAGTTATAATTGTGTTTAATCTTCAATGGATATATTACTTCAAGGAACCTTTAGTAGTGAAAGTAAAAAAATACAAGGATAAAATCAAAAGTATATATGGTAATGTATTTAAGCTTGATTTTTATCCCAATAAAGTTTACAACAAATTAATTGATTGTTAAAAGTTTAGAGGTGTTAAATATTATGCATCACATATACACTCCGATTATTACACTGTTTTTTATAATCGTTATAGCATTTTTGGAAACAATTTTAGCAAATTGCGTATCTGTATATATAATTAATTCCAAATTACCAAAGCCACTTCTAAGTAGTGAATACAATAATACAATTTGGAAAATTTTTAGGCTGTTGCTTTTTAGCAGAATCGATTTCAATGGTTATTCTTTCGATATTATTTCCTGTAATTTTAGGTGAATCCATTAAATATGCAGTACAAAATTCCGTTATACTACTTATATATATGATAACAACAGGAACTAACTATTCAAATTTACAGAGTATATTATTTACTATTTCGACCATATTTTTATCATCTGTAATAATATTCTTACTTTGCAGATTTTTTATATTTAAAAATCTTGATTTATTAGAAAAAAAGAAACGATATTCATTACTTATTGCAATTATGTCGGCTCCATATTTTTTGTTAATTCCATTCGAAAATATTTTGAATTTTATTATTATGATATTATATAGCGTGTAAAAACTTTAAATTATTGACTCTGATATGACTAAAGCACATACCTCGGACTGTGATCTTGCAAATATAAATCCGTTCCGTTATCGAGGATATGTGTATGACAGTGAAACCGGTTTGTATTATCTCAAGAGCCGTTACTATGACCCGGTTACAGGCAGATTTTTAAATGCAGATATGTATTGTGACACTCAATCAAATATCTTTGGAACAAATATGTTTGCATACTGCAACAATAACCCTGTAAATCAAAGAGATCCTGAGGGTACAGACGCTTATTGGGTACAATTCGGTAATGCGGTTAGATTATTTGATACATCAATTACGAATTAAATAGAAAATATGATTTAGATGGATATAATTGTGTTCAAGTGTCAATGGAAGTTTTATTAGAAGGCTCGTTTAATAAGCAGTATGTTAAATATAAAAATAAAATAGAGTCATACAACTTAGAATTCATTTCAAACAATATATTCTGTGAATTAAAAAAATCAAATAACGAAAGGTTATTTTACTATGGATATAATTTTATATATATTACCGGTTTTTCTCATAGTTTTGCTTCTGCCAAAATATTTTATGGTACTGTTGGCGAAATGCGTGGATAACGCTTTGTTTAGAGAAAAAATAATTGATAAAGAAATCAGGAGAAAACTTTACCGCAATGGAGTGTTTGCTGATCTAATAGCATCTTTTAGTATGATTGTGATTGGCTTTATTCAGAACATAATTGAGTCCCCAAGCTATTACTTTACAGATTTAGAAGACTATTTTGAGTGTTTTAATCTTAATTTTTTTTCATTTTTTAACGCACCTTTTTACTCCAGCCAAAGTATGTTTAAAGGTTCTTTTCTTTTTATTTTAGTAACAATTATAATATCAGCTCTAATCAGTCTGTATTTTGATTATTTCACAATTTTCAGAAATCCGGATCTAACAAAAAAGCAAAAAATCTGTACTTTGCTGATTTTTGTGTTAATGACTGCTCCATACTATTTCCTGATTTCTCCTACTTTATTTTATAATTGATATATATAATAAAATCCTTTTTATAAATACAATTTGATAACCGAGGTTTTTCACGAATAGTTGAACATAATTATCTTACTAAGAGCAGAGGAAAACAAGGTTATGATGAAGAAGATATATTTACACTAATGATGATTTATGCTTCCAAATATGGTATTTATGAAAGGTTGAACCTTTGGGAAACGCTGATTAAATATAAGCCATACGAAAAGCTAAAATCAAATTAAGTAGGTGATTTAATGAATATTACATTTATGGTAGTAACAATATTTTTATTTTTCTTTGGATTAATATTTTTAGGCAAGCTTATAATTTCCGGCTATGTTACATACCTCCTTTCGGTTAAGTTTGGCGATGAATACATAACTTCTCAGATGAAGAGAGATATCTATATATTTGGCATTGTGGCTGACTTAGCAGCGATTGGCATTGTTTCTTTAGTTTTAATAATTTTAAGCAATACTACAAATATCTCTGTAATTCAAATTGATGATATGACATTTCTTGAGTATTACTTCTGTCTGTTCTTCTATGCCATTTATCCTCAATATTCATACTTGGGCGTTAACGATCAAGCATTTGCTGAGGGCTTTTACATTATTCTTGCCTTGATTGCAGTTTCTCTCATAGCAAGCTGTATTATGTATTACTTTTTCGTGTTCAGAAAATCCGAATTAAGCAAGCCAAAAAAATTCTATTCGGTTTTTATTTTAACTATTACAACTGCACCGTATTATTTCCTAATTTCATTTGCAAGTTTTGGAAACTTATAAGTCATAGAACAGTAGATTAATATCAGCGGATAATAGTTGGTATAAGAAATATAGTTTAAAGCAAATTTCAATTAATTAGCAAAAATTACAACTTAAAATCAAAAATCAACTAAGAAAAGGCTGTTACAAAATTTGTAACAGCCTTTAATACTATGATAATAATTAAAACCCGACTTTTCTACATAAAGTCTAAAAGTGTGATACAATACAAAATAATGTTAGCCTGTCAAAAGTATGAAAGAATAGAGATAAAAAGACTCTATTCGAGCCAACTTGTGAAAGTTCGCATAAACCGCCAATAGAACAATCACCCTGTTGGGAGATAGTGTGACATAGACTGTAGAGTATGAAAGCGTTAAATACCTACACCTGTTCATTGTCGAGGAAAGTTTTTCCTGAACGCCAAAAAACTTTTATTAGTTAATAAAAAGGATAGTCTGAAGTATAAAACCTCAGACTATCCTTTGGCGGAGGACAAGGGATTTGAACCCTCGCGCCGCGTTAGCGACCTACTCCCTTAGCAGGGGAGCCTCTTAACCACTTGAGTAATCCTCCGTGTAGTTAAACTACAAAAATATTGAATAAATGGCGGAGAGAAAGGGATTCGAACCCTTGGTCCCTTGCGGGATCACTAGTTTTCAAGACTAGCTCCTTAAACCACTCGGACATCTCTCCGTATTGAATGTTATCACAACTCAACGATATTAATTATATCACTTTGTGATATATTTGTCAACAGTTAAAATAAATTTTTATATAAAATATTTTAAACCGTATATATAAAGCGATAAGAAAATCGGCAATCAAGTGGCGGAGAGAAAGGGATTCGAACCCTTGGTCCCTTGCGGGATCACTAGTTTTCAAGACTAGCTCCTTAAACCACTCGGACATCTCTCCGTATTGCCGATTATCTTACGCAACGATATATTTTATACCATTTTTTCAGCCGTTTGTCAAGATTTTTTTGAATTTTTTTCAAACTTTTTCAAAATTCTGTAAATTTATTCTTTTTCCGCCGCCTCACGCTTTGAAAAAACACAGCCGCAGTAATTTTGTCTGTACAAATTATGTTCGGCAGAAAGTACGATTGAGCGTTTGTAACCCTCTTTTTTCTTAAAATCACTGTTTAACCACTTTACATCGTAAACATCAGCGAAACGCTCGCCTATTTGATTCAGTAACGGTGCGTTTTTCAGCGGACTTATCGTCAAAGTGGTTGTAAAGTAATCGAAATTCATTTCCCGGGCAATGCGGGCGGTCTTTTCAAGGCGCAGTTCAAAGCATTTTTTACACCTTTCCCCTCCCTCGGGTTCGTTTTCAAGACCTTTTACGGCAGAAAAATATTCTAAAGGAGAATATTCGCCCTCAATAATATTTACGGGATACTTAAAATTCATTTCGGAAATAAAGCGTTTTTCTTCGTTTAATCTGTGCTGATATTCAGCCTTTTCAGAAATATTAGGATTATAAAAGAAAACCGTGATTTTAAAATACTGCGACAAATACTCAAGACAATAGCTTGAACAAGGCGCACAACAGACATGCAAAAGCAGTGTAGGAACAGTATTTGTCTTTTGAAGATTTGAGATTATTCCGTCAAGAATTTTCTGATAATTTACCTTGTTCATCGCTCGTCCTTATTTCTGTGCCAAAATCATATTCAAAAGTTCGTCGGCGGTTGCGGCAACCTGCGGAGCGCCTGCCTCCGTAAGCTCTTTCCTGCCTCTGAATCCCCATTCAACGCCAAGCATACTTACGCCTGCATTCTTTGCGGTGAACACATCAACATCGCTGTCGCCGATATAAATACACTCGCTCTGCTTTACATTGTGCTTGCTCAAAATTGCGTTTAAAGCCTCGCCGTCGGGTTTGCACTTATATTCCTTTTTGTTGCCCCAAGCCTCGGTAAACTTATGGTTCGGGAACACTTTTGCAAGGATAGCGCCGACAAATTCATCGGGTTTGTTTGAAAGTACGGCCGTCATAATGCCCTTTTTGTCGAGCTGCTCCAAAAGTTCGGTACAGCCCTTGTACTCGGCTGTATGGTCGTTGCTGTGAGCGCCGTAGTAAGTGTTAAATCCGTTCATAACCGTATCAAAAAGTGCCTTATCTTCGCTTTTCTCGCCCATTGCACGCTTTACAAGCATTTCTCTGCCGTTGCCTACAAAATGATTGTAATTCTCCATAGGATGTACAGGCAAGCCTGCCTGCTTAAGTCCCTCATTGGTGGCAATACCAAGGTCAACAAGAGAATTTACAAGTGTGCCGTCCAAATCAAATACTACCATTTTTACCATATCAAAGACCTCTTTCCTGTTCAAACAAAATTGCACGGCAAGGTGCAGCCTCCAGACCGCCAAGCTTAATAGGAAATGCAAAAAGCTCATAGTCGCCGTCTGCTATATCCGATAAATCAAGATTTTCTAAAATTGCAATGCCTGCCTCGGCAAGAATTTTATGTGTTTCGTTCTCGTTATATTCGGGTGCGATTGACTGTGCGTCCGTGCCAATCATAACCACATCGCTGTCAGCGAGCACTCTGGCGGCAAAAGCAGACACAAAAGCCTTGCAGTTGCCGTGCAAAAGCAGTTTCTTACGGCTGTGCGCAAGAATTTTGTCCATATCTTCGCCCGTAAGAATACCGTTGACCGTGACTACCGTACATTTGCCCGTAAAGGTATTAAGGCGCATTTTGGATATAGAACTGCCGTCGCTCGAAAAATGCAGAGGAGCGTCAATATGAGTGCCTGTGTGGGTGCTCATACTAATGGCAGAAAGATTGTAATCATCGCCGTTTTCAATACTTTTTATTCTGTTTACCTCGGTCTGCGGGTCGCCCTCGTAGACCTTACTTGTGAGAATATCCCTTGAAATATCGTGAATTATCAAGCTATGCACCAACTTTTTGTCTTAATACATCTATTATACTATATAATTACAAAAAATTCAAATACAAAAGGGACTGCCTTTCGACAGCCCCGTAAATTTATACATTTATCAAATTCTTGCAACGCCTGTTTCGATAGCGGCTTTTTTAACAGCCTCGGCAACAGTCTTACCGATTCTCTTATCGAAAGCCTCCGGAAGAATGTAGTCGGCATTAAGCTCACTGTCGCTTACGAGTGAAGCGATTGCAAATGAAGCGGCAACTTTCATCTCTTCGTTGATGTCGCTTGCACGGCAATCAAGAGCACCTCTGAAAATGCCCGGGAAAGCGAGAACATTGTTAATCTGGTTCGGGAAGTCACTTCTGCCTGTACCTACAACGGCAGCGCCTGCTTTCTTGGCAAGGTCAGGCATAATTTCAGGAGTAGGATTAGCCATAGCAAAGAGGATTGGGTCTTTTGCCATAGAAGCAACCATTTCTACGCTTACACAGCCTGCGGCTGAAATACCGAGAAATACATCTGCGCCCTTCATAGCGTCTGCGAGTGTGCCTGTCATATGCTCAAGGTTTGTAATCTCTGCCATTTCACGCTTAACGGCATTAAGTCTTTCGTCACCCTTGCAGATGATACCCTTACTGTCGCAAAGTATAATGTTCTTAACGCCCATATTTAAAAGGTGCTTGGCAATGGCAATGCCTGCTGCGCCTGCGCCGTTCATAACCACCTTAATATCCTCAAACTTTTTGCCTACAAGCTTTAAAGAATTGATAAGTCCTGCGGCAACGATTACGGCTGTACCGTGCTGGTCATCATGGAAAATCGGAATATCGCACTTTTCCTTAAGTTTTTTCTCAATTTCAAAGCAACGGGGAGCGGCAATATCCTCAAGGTTAATACCGCCGAATGAACCGCTGATAAGGTAAATTGCATTTACGATTTCGTCAACATCTTTACTTCTTACGCAGATAGGAAATGCGTCAACATCGCCGAACTCTTTAAAGAGAGCGCATTTGCCCTCCATAACAGGCATACCTGCCTCTGGGCCGATGTCGCCAAGACCGAGAACCGCTGTACCGTCTGTTACTACTGCAACAAGATTGTTTCTTCTTGTAAGCTCAAAAGACTTGTCGTAATCTTTCTGAATTTCAAGGCAAGGCTCGGCAACGCCCGGTGTATATGCAAGAGATAAATCCTCGGCATTAGAAATAGGAACTCTTGATATTACCTCGATTTTACCGTTCCATTCGTAATGCTTTTCGAGTGATTTCTGTCTTATGTCCATTATAAACTCTCCTTTGTTACAAATCTTTATTTATTATAAACTGAAAAATCGGATATATCAAGCTATTTTATGAAAATTTAAGTTGACATTTTGCAAAAAATCATATAGTATTATAGATATGAGTGTATTGAACAGCTGCGGGAAATTGCCGAAAGGCGTTTTGCGAGGAAAGTCCGGGCTTCACAGAGCAAAAATAACGGCTAACGGCCGCCGGAGGCGACTCCAGGGATAGTGCAACAGAAAATTACCGCCACTTTTGTGGTAAGGATGGAAAGGTGAGGTAAGAGCTCACCGGAGATAGCGAGAGTTATCTGCCGTGTAAACCCTATTTGAAGCAACACCGTGGTAGGACATTATACGCTTGCTCGGCGTGTCCTTAGGAGGTGGCATTGAGCAGTTCCGGCAACGGGCTGCCAAGATAGATAGCTGTTCACGACAGAACCCGGCTTACAGATACAGTCATATTTTTTAAAGACTGCTGCATTTTTGCAGTGGTTTTTATTTTTTTGCTTTTTGCGTTCTGTTCTGAATGTCAGCATTAGTAAATTATGGTTTAGCGAAGTGTCGGTCGGGCATTGAAATTTAGCTAACGCTAAATTATCCTCCCAAAAAGCAAAAAAGTTTACTCAATTTTTTTAAAATAATGCTTTTCAGCATATAAAATTCACTGTTATATTGCAGTAAAAAGAAAATACAAAAAGCACTCACAATCGGCGACCGACTGCGAATGTTCGGTTAGTATTTTTTAATAAGTTTTCTTTATTTAGTTTTATTAGGGTTCAGATTATGAAGCAGGCAGGTGCAAAAAATAAAGCGGTTATCCTCAATATTTTAAGCACCCTACTGCATTGATTTTTTAAGGTTGAGCGTTTCTCTTTGTAAAATAATCCACAAGATTTGCTCTTGCAAAACCTTCGTTGTAAAAACTCGGGTTGAGTTCATATATAAAAGAAGTGTTCTGCTCCTTGCCGAATTTGCTCGCACGAAAGCCGCCGGACTTTGAGATAATCTCTCTGTCCTCAAGTTTTCGCACACACTTGCGTACTGTATTGTCTGACATTGCGCAAGCTGTTGCAATTGTATGAATAGACGGATAGCAAATGCCTGTATCGTCACTGCAACGCACAAGATAGCTTAAAACGGCAAGCTCGGACGGAGTGAGCATAAGGCAGAAAACCTCGTTTGGTAATGTAAAAAAGTTTTTAATGTTTTCAAAATTATCACCTCAATTACATTGCAAAAAAGGTAAAAGTTGCACTAATTGCAATAATTTTTCTGAAAATATTTTTGAGAATTTTAGAATTACGGTTTAACTAACTGTTTAGACAAAAAAATCTCCCGATACGCAAGATTAATGCAATATCGGGAGATTTGATTTTAAATTATTTTATAAAGCCCTGTACAAGTACAATAAGCACAAGAATCGGGAGTACGAATTGGAAGTAAGGTTTTAAAAATCTTGCAAATTTCATACCCTTGCCCGTATTACATTCAGTAAGGTAATTGTCAAATCCCCAACCGAATTTTGTAACGCAGAACAACAGGTAAATAAGTGAACCTACAGGCAACAGAATATTGCTTACGAGGAAGTCCTCAATACCGAGAACATTCTGTCCGAACAACTCAAAACCGCTCCAAATGTTAAATCCGAAAACGCAAGGCAGGCTTGCAATCAGAATTATAACGGCGTTGATAATCACTGATTTTGTGCGGCTGATTTTGAACATATCAATGCAGAACGAAATAATATTTTCAAACACGGCAATGATTGTTGAGAAACAGGCAAATGTCATAAAGAGGAAGAACAGTGTGCCCCAAATTCTTCCGCCTGCCATATTTACAAATACATTTGGCAAGGTAATGAATATGAGTGCAGGGCCTTGGTCGGGCTCAACTCCGTATGAGAAACACGCAGGGAAAATAATAAGTCCCGCCATAATTGCCACAAAAGTATCGAGTGCGCAGATTTTCACGGACTCGCCCGGAAGAGTATCGTCCTTTGACATATAGCTACCGAAAATTTCCATAGCCGCAATACCGAGGCTCAAAGTAAAGAAACTCTGATTCATAGCGGCGGAAACAATGTTGCCGATACCTATTTCGGATACTTTTTCAAAATCGGGAACAAGGTAAAACTTAAGTCCCTCGCCTGCACCGCTAAGCAAAATGCTGTTTACGGCAAGTGCGAGAATGAGCACAAGCAAAGCAATCATCATAACCTTGCTCACCTTTTCTATTCCCTTTTGAATACCTCTGCTGCACACCAAAAAGCCGAGTATGGTAATAATAGCCATCCATATAACCATTTCAATCGGGTTTGACTGCAACTGAGAAAATACACCGCTGACTTGCTCAGAGGTCATTCCGCTTTCAAAAGTGCCTGTTGCAAATTTGTAAAAATAGCTTGTCATCCACCCCGAAACGGTTGTGTAGTACATCATCAGCAGATAACAGCCAAGCATACAGAACCAACCGTGAATATGCCATTTGCTTTTCGGCTTTTCAAGTTTTTTGTAGCCGAGCACGGCGCTTTTTCGGCTTGCTCTGCCCACTGCAAGCTCCATAGTTAATACGGGAATACCCATAAGAACAAGGAAAACGAGGTAAAGCAAAACGAACAGACCGCCTCCGTTTTCGCCTGCAACATACGGGAATCGCCATACATTGCCGATACCGATTGCACAGCCCGCACTTACAAGAATAAATCCAAGCCGTGACTTAAAACTTTCTCTTTCCATAGAAACTCTCCTAAAAACAAACTGTTACAATTATATAAAAAATAATCATACACTGTCAAGCATAATGTAAAATATTTATCTGTATTTTAATTTTCGCTTAATGGCACATAGAGCTTATTTTTCGGGATTTTGTCACCGAAGTTATCGCAAAGTTTCCATTCGATCGGTTTTTCGCTTAAATTCATTTTAGATTTATAAGCCATCTTGCTTTGAAGCTGTTTTTTCGGCATAAGATAAGTTTTGCTGTCTTTGATAAACACAGTACCCGTTTCTATAAAGCAAAAAGTGACATTGTACTTTTCACATTCCTCTCTAAGGTGCTTTACCCAATCAAAATTACATGGTCGTGCGCCGTCATAGTTTTCTCCGCTGCACCAACACTCATACAGCCTATGCATAGCTTTACCTTATTAAATTAAAGTTTTTCTGCCCAATCGGCAAGGGCTTTTTCACTCATACCGTTGATTACTTTACCCTCAACCCAATTTGCGCCCGGACAGCTCGGCTTTAGATTTGCCAAAGTCTTACCCATTCCGCTGCCGCCGGAAGTTGCAAACGGAATAACCTTTTTACCGTCTAAGTCAACATTTTCTACAAATGTGTTGATAATTGTTGGAGCAACATACCACCAGATTGGGAAACCGATAAAAATTGTATCGTAATTTGCAAGACTGTTAGGAGCTGAGCAATCTGCGGACGATAGCTTTTATCGTTCATTTCAACCGAAGAACGGCTGTTTTTGTTTGTCCAGTCGAGGTCTGCTCTTGTGTAAGGCGTCTGCGGCTTGATTTCAAACAAATCTGCGCCTGTTGCCTTAGCGAGCTTTTCTGCCATTGCCTTAGTGTTACCGCTTGGCGAAAAATATGCTATTAACTTTTTCATTATAATCAACCTTTCAAAGAAATTCAGCTTGTATTTAAACTGTATTTATATTATACTCCTTTGTTTTACAAATGTCTAATGCCTATTTCAAATTGCTTGCTATGCCATTTGGTAATCACAAAAAAGCAAGGCGGAAATTAAACCGCCTTGCTTAAATTATTTTTTATTGCATTTTAGCGTGCAGGCTGAGCAATTACCGCCACACTTTGAAATCATCTTATCCTTTTTAGCTTTTCTTACGGCGAGAATAACCAAAAGAGCTACAATTACTAAAATTATAATACTCGGTATATCCATATTCGCCCTCCGTTAAGCCAAGCCAAAGGCAAGACCGACTGCGTGAATAAGAAAGGCCACACACCATGCGATTGCGCACTGAATAATAACAGTTGCGACAGCCGCCTTAGTGCCGCCCATTTCTCGCTTTACGGTTGCAATAGCGGCAACGCAAGGAGTGTAAAGCAAAGTAAATATAAGGAATACAGCGGCGGTAAAAGGAGTAAACAATGTACTTACAAGCTCGGCATTTCCGCCCATAAGTACAGTAAGTGTAGACACAACGCTTTCTTTTGCTGTAAAGCCTGTAATGAGAGCTGTTGATACTCGCCAATCGCCAAATCCGAGCGGAGCAAAAATAGGAGCAACCAAGCTGCCAATCATTGCAAGCAGGCTCTGTTCGGGTGATTCGGCAACATTAAATCTTGCGTCAAAGGTCTGCAAAAACCAAATTATAATTGACGCTACAAAAATAATTGTAAATGCCTTTTCTATAAATCCCTTTGCCTTTTCCCAAATGAGATGCACAACGCTCTTTGCCGATGGAAGTCGGTAATTAGGCAGCTCCATTACAAACGGAACAGGCTCGCCCTTGAACTTTGTGCTTTTTAAAATCAAAGCATAAATAATGGCACAAATAATGCCGAATATGTATAGTCCCACCATTACAAGCGCCTGATACTGCCTTGGGAAAAATACGCTTATAATCAGCGAATAAATCGGCAGTTTTGCACTGCAACTCATAAACGGAGTGAGCAGGATTGTCATTTTTCTATCTCTTTCGCTTGAGAGTGTTCGTGTTGACATAATTGCAGGAACAGAACAGCCAAAGCCTATAAGCATTGGCACAAAACTTCTGCCCGACAGTCCTATTTTTCTTAACAGCTTATCCATTACAAAGGCAACCCTTGCCATATAACCTGTATCCTCAAGAATAGACAAAAAGAAAAACAGAGTTACGATTGTAGGCAAAAAGCTGATTACACTGCCCACACCGTTGCATATGCCGTCTACCACAAGCGAATGCACAACAGGGTTAATCTGTACAGCGGTGAGTGCGTTGTCTATAAGCGATATAACAGAATCTACGCCTAAACTCATTAGGTCAGAGAGCCATGCGCCCACAAGGTTAAAGGTCATAACGAATATGAGTGCCATAATTGCAATAAAGCAAGGAATAGCGGTATATCTGCCCGTAAGCAATCGGTCAATTTTCATACTTCGCTTATGCTCTTTGCTTTCGTGCGGACGGACAACTGTTTTTTGACACATTTTTTCTATAAAGCTGAATCGCATATTTGAAATGGCGGCCTCTCGGTCAAGTCCCGTTTCATCTTCCATTACGGATACAATGTGCTCAAATGCCTGCTTTTTGTCATCGGTCAGGTTAAGCAGTTTTTCAATAGGCACATCGTTTTCTATCAGCTTTGTTGCGGCAAATCGCAGCGGCAGTCCCGATTGCTTTGCCTCAGGCTCTATCATATGCACTACGGCGTGTATGCAGCGGTGAACCGCTCCGACAGGGTCTTTTTTATCTACACTGTCTGTGCAAAAATCTATTCGCCCCGGCTTTTCCATAAATCTTGCCACATGAAGTGCGTGACTTACAAGCTCGTCTATACCCTCATTTTTTACGGCTGAAATAGGAATAACAGGTATTCCGAGAATTTGCTCAAGCTCGTTTACTCTGATACTTCCGCCGTTTTCTCGCACCTCGTCCATCATATTCAGCGCAAGCACCATAGGAATACCAAGTTCCATAAGCTGCATAGTAAGGCATAGATTTCGCTCAAGGTTTGAGGCGTCTACAATATTTATAATTCCGCTCGGCTTATCTTTTATCAAGAAATCTCGTGTAACTATTTCTTCGCTCGAATACGGCGACAATGAGTAAATACCCGGCAAGTCGGTAACTGTTGCCTCAGGGTGATTTTTAATTGTGCCGTCTTTTCTGTCTACGGTAACACCCGGAAAATTGCCCACATGCTGATTAGCGCCCGTAAGCTGATTAAACAAAGTGGTTTTGCCGCAGTTTTGGTTTCCTGCAAGCGCAAATGTAAGTTTGCTGTCTTTCGGCAGTGCTTTGCTTTCATCGTGAATATGATAATCGTTTGCCTCGCCAAGTTCGCCTACTCGTGGATGCGGAATAGATTTATGCCTTTGCGGTTTGCTGTCGGCAACAACTTTTCGTTCGTGTATGTTTTCAATTTCAATTTTCTTAGCCTCATCAAGTCGGAGCGTAAGCTCATAGCCTCTCACTTCAATTTGAATCGGATCGCCCATCGGCGCTATTTTCTGCAAAGTAATTTCAGTGCCGGGTGTAAGTCCCATATCAAGCAAATGGTGTCTTAATGCTCCGTCACCGCCAACCCTTGTAATAAAGGCACTTTGTTTTGGCTTTAGTTTATCCATTTCCATAAATAATGCCACCCCTATAAATGCAAATGTTCATTTCATTTTTTCATTTTATAATTTTCCTTCCCTTATATTATAATAAACCTTATGTCTATATGCAACCATTTAACAGTTGAAAATTGTAAAAATAAGGAATATAATCTATATAGTATGAATTTATGTGAAACAAAAAGGTGGATTTAATGGAAAAGGAACGGAAAAAGCAAAAACTTGATATGCTCAACGGCAGTATATGGAACAAACTGCCTGTTTTTGCCCTGCCGATTGCGGCAACGGGAATACTTGAACAGCTTTTTAATGCCTCGGATATAGCAATAGTCGGAAACTTTGCGCAGACCGATAAAACCGCAGCGGTAGCGGCAGTAGGAGCAAACAGCCCGATTATCGGTCTGATACTGAACTTATTTATCGGCATAGCGCTCGGCGCAAATGTTGTAATAGCAAATGCCATAGGACGAGATGACAGGCAGACCGTACAAAAGGCGGTGCATACCTCAATGGTGGTGTCGGTAATCGGCGGCGTATTGGTTGCGATAATCGGCGAACTTATAGCCGAGCCGTTGCTTACGGTGCTGAATGTACCCGATGATGTGCTTGAGCTTGCACTGTTGTACTTGCGAATATATTTTCTCGGAATGCCTGTCATACTGCTGTACAACTTTGAGGCGGCGATTTTCAGAAGTATAGGCGAAACCAAAATGCCGCTTATTGCGCTTACGCTGTCGGGAATTTTGAATGTACTGCTTAATCTGTTCTTCGTAATCGTACTTAAAATGTCGGTAAACGGAGTAGCAACCGCAACAGTGCTTGCAAATGTTGTGAGTGCAGGTATTCTTTATATAAAGCTCGTAAAAAGTGACAAATACATAAAAGTAGAATTTAAAAAATTAAGAATTGACGGAAAAGTCTTTGCGAAAATTATGCAGATAGGACTTCCCGCAGGAATACAGAGTGCGGTGTTTGCGGTTGCGAATATTGTAATTCAAGGTGCGATTAACAGCCTCGGCACTGTTGTAATTGCGGCGTCAAGTGCGGCATTCAACATAGAGATTATCGCTTACAATGTAATGAACTCGTTTAGTCAGGCTTGCACAACATTTGTCGGACAAAACTTTGGCGCAAATAAGCTTGACCGTTGTAAAAAAACTCTTTTTCTTTGTCTTATCGAAGACGCAATTGCATCGGGCACGGCAATACTTATAGTGCTTATAACAGGAAAATTTTTGCTGTCAATATTCAACAACAACCCCGAAGTAATAGAAATAGGCTATACAAGACTTGTAATTATTTTTATAGCTTACATATTCTCAATGCTGTATGAGGTAATGTCGGGATACTTAAGAGGATTCGGATTTTCGCTTGTTCCTGCAATTCTCACTACCGTAGGCGTATGCGTGCTGCGAATAATATGGATAAATACCGTATTCCCCGCAAACAGAACTTTTGTAACGATAATGACCGCTTACCCTGTCAGCTTAGCTACAACGGCAGTGCTGATATTTATAGCGTTGATTATCTACAGACCGTCAAAAAGATTTGCAAATAAGGGTAAAGAAAAAATGTAATGAAAGGCAACAAATTATGGAAAAAATTATTCTTGATTCAGTTCATTTCAATAAATTAAAAGGATTAAATAATGTTAATATTAAATTTTCTGATACGTTAACAGCAATTATGGGCGTTAATGGTTCTGGAAAAACAACTGTTATACACGCTTTAGCTTGTCTATATCAACCTGACGGAAATGGTGAAAATCACAAATTTCCTGAATTCTTTGTACCAAATACTGATGCACTTTGGAAAGGAAGTAAGTTAAATGTTGTAAATAAAAAAGCTAGAGAAAAGGCTGATAGAGAACCCGAAGTAATGGCATCTAAATGCTATTGTAAAAAAGAAGATAGATGGTCACCCAGATATGATACTCGTCCTAAAAGAAATGTTTACTATATTGGAATTGATACTTGTTTACCTGAAATTGAAAAAAGAAATACCAATAGTAGAATAATGTATAAATCAAGCGATTTAGATGACAATCTGTCAAGAAAGATTATTGAAACTTCTGCTTATATACTAAACAAAGACTATGATAAATTAGTTGATAATTCATATAATAAAACTCATTTAACAGGTGTCAAATTAAAAACTGGATTAAAATATTCATCTTTAAGTATGGGAAGCGGTGAACAACGAGTAATAAAAATTATTGACGTAATACTTAGAGCAGAAGCATATTCTTTAATTTTAATAGATGAAATAGATTTATTATTACATGTATCTGCATTAAATAAATTAATAGAAAGAATATATGATATAGCAAAAAATAAACATATACAAGTTGTTTTTACCACACATTCAATAGAAATGCTTAAGCTTACAAAATATGTTTTTATTCAGTATATAACAAATTTTAATAATAATGATAATACTCTGGTATATGAAAAAATTACACCAGATTTAATTTACAATATGATAGGTGAAAGGTCAAAAACTCTTACCATATATGTTGAAGATGAATTAGCAAAACAAATTGTAATGCAAATAATTAGAAAAAACGAAATGATTTCCACAACTGATGTTATACTACGGTTCAATAGAAAACGCATTTACTCTTGCAGCTAGTTTTGTTATTAGTAATGACCAAAAACTTTCTAATAAACTTATAGTACTTGATGGGGACAGATATCAAGATAATAAAGAAAAAGAAAGACAAATAAACAAAAAACTAAGTGGTTCAGAACCAAGTGCCGATGATAAAAGGCAAAAAGCTTTAGGTTTAATAACTGAATTTAAATTACCAGAAGAATGTGCTCCTGAAAAGTTTATACATGATTTAATATTAACAAATTTATATGATAAAAGCGAATGTAAAGAAATTTATAATGCAGCAAATGAGATTAAATCTGTATTAGATAGTCATGAATGGATAAATGAAATATGTAATAGATTAGATACGAGTGTTTCTTACATAATTAATTCTATTTTTCGTTATTTATATGATGATGAAAAATGCAAAAATATATAAAACCAATAGAAGATTGGGTTTTGAACCACAAATCTTAAAGTGCAAAAACAAAACAATTAAAAAGCACAACAGCCTCTTGATGAAAAAACACCGAGAGGCTGTTGTTTTATATAAGGGAAATGGGTGGATAGCAAATTAATTTTTAAATGCCGAAAGAATCAGTCTTATACCGTATGTCATAAGCAAAATGCCCATAAACAGTCCGAGTGTTTGCGCTGTGAATATAAGATTAAATATTCCGTATATGCCTGCAAGCAGTACGAGCACTCCGCATATAAGCGGAAGTACCCATACACTTGAACCTGATTTTTTAACCTTGAATGATGTTGCTATAGAGGAAATTCCGTCTACAATAAGCCATACCGCAAAAATCGCAAGGATTAATATATCAAACATCACTCTTATGCCGGGCATAAACATTGCGAGCGCAGACACAACCGCCGCAGCTATGCCTGCTATAAGACCTAAAGTTCCCATTAAAGCTTTTTCTTTATTATTACCGTCGTTGCGTGAAGCTGCATACGAAACAATTGTGGAAATTCCCCATAATCCGAGAATTATCGTTACAATCCAACCGATGTTAAGAAATGTAAGTCCGGGATAAAATATGCAATAGATTGACGCAAGAACAGTCAAAATACCCAAAATACAATTAAATACCTTCATAGTTACCTCATATGTTTATTGTGAATAAAAAATAATAATATAACAAATGCAAGCAATGCAATGCACAACAGCAAGGCTATCAGCAAATATGTTTGTGTTCCCGTTACCATACTCGTGTTATCCTGTACAGGTACGGTCGGGACTGTGGAATACGGTTGAGTTGTCGGCGATAAAATGTTAGCCGTAATCTGCGTACTGCCCTCATCCCTTGCAGTTACCGAAACAGTAGCCGTTATAAAGACTGCGGCAATCACCGTACAAACCGCAATTGTGCTAAGCAATTTTTTAAAATCAGTCATTTCATAATCATACTGTTACAATTGAGCTGTGGAATGTCATTGTACCGCTGTAATCGCCTGCAATAGCGTCAAGGTCTTGTCCGTAGAGTGCCTGCTGATTAAGTACAAGTGTACCCTCCTGAACCTGACCCTGTGAATTGGCGCTGAAGGTTGTAAAGTGGAAACCGTTTGCACCCGGAGCACCTGCGTCATTGATAGCGATTTTGTCGGCAAGATTATCGTCATTTACTTTTTCCGAATAAATATCATACTTGATTTTGAACGGGTTGGTTGCGTCTTTCTGTGTAATATAGAACTTATCGTCAATGTCCTGACCGTTAATATAAACAGATACAAAGTTGTTATCGTTAAGTTTAAGCTCTGTTGCAGTCACATCAAAGTTAAGATACTTGTTGCTCTGTGTATCTGTCTGCGGCTGTGTAAGAGTGCCGAAATCAACCATATCGGGGATTGTAATAACATAGCTTACATCTCCCGGTTGTGTACCCTCAATTCTTGCGGTAACTTCTGTGGAAGAATCGGGATTTTCGTTTGTAAGGGTTGCCGCCGATGCGGAAACCACACCTGTTGCGGCGAGCATAGCCGCCATAATTGCCGATATAAATTTTACTTTTTTCATATAAACACTTCTTTCTTTGTTTTTACCGAATTTATCGGTATTTTACTTAACTTTGAGTGTAAACTCCGATTCCGCCGAATTGAGTTTTTGATGAGAATCGTCAAGAGTTACACATTCATACAAAATCATTGCTTGATACTCGCCTTTCTCAAGCGACTTTGAAAGCGGTACATCTGTAAGACCGCTGCCGGGTTCAAGCAAATCCGATTTATAAAGCACAGTTCCGTCGGAAAGCCTTAGCGTTGCGTATAAGCCGCAGGTGTTTGACTTTGGATTGCCGATACTGATGTGCAGAGAGGTATCGCCCGCATTCATTTCAGCAGTGCTGTAGCCGGGTATCTGCACGCCTGTTTTTTGGTATTGTCACTGCCTTTTGAGTTTTCGTCTATGCCTGTATCCCAATCAGTGCGTATCTCCCCTACCACACCCTGTGTGGGTGCGGCAGGTTGAGAGTTTATGTTATTGTAGATTAATACTGCGATTAGCGCTCCGATTGCAACAATAAGTGCCGCTATAATTGCAATATATATTTTTTTATTTTTCAATGCGTCCTCTTTTCTTCAATACAGCAAAGGCAAGCAAAGCAATAATTGCTGTAAATGAAATTGTAAAAATCACGGTTGCGCCGTCTTTATTGTTGTAATGCATTTACGGTTACGGCTGTAATCGGAAGAGCCGTTAAAAGCATAAGCACACACAGGGCAACACTCGAAATACGCTTTGCTTTTTTCTTGATTTTAATAAGAATCTCTCCTTTATGCCCAAGGGTCATTCGAAGCGGGAGTTCGTATGTCGGAGAGTGCAAGATTGCGCCACAAGAACCATTGATCGCCCTTTCTGCGAAGCTCAATCGGGCGAGGTGAGTCCGCTCCCGACGACTGAACCTGAACCTTTGCATAACCCTCGCTCTGATAGGTATATGCATACTCGGAAACGGTTATTTTGTACGGAACATTCGGTGTATAATCGTTATTCACGGATGAACCCTCAAAATACGAGCGAGGAATATATCCCCTGCCCTTGATTCTGTCACGCAAAAACTGAATATCCATCCCGTTCATCGGCTGAGGTCCTTTTAATACATTGAGCATTTCTATTGTGTTTTCCGGACTTTCATCATATTCAAGCAACACAAGTATTGCAAATGCCGCTGTTGAAAGAGGTGACGAAAAGTCAAGCTCCGGCATTTTTTTGAGTTCATCTGCATTTTTCGGATAATCGGCAAATACAAATGTTTTGCTTTTGTACATTGCATTGTTTACTGCTCCCGAAACAGCATTTGAAACATTGTTTTTTACAGTCTGATTTGTCATATTTTTTAAGCTGTCAAATATACCCATAAATAGTACCTCCTTATTAAAGTGCGTCAAGTGCGGCAGGTTGAGAGTTTATGTTATTGTAGATTAATACTGCGATTAGCGCTCCGATTACAGCAATAAGTGCCGCTGTAATTGCAATATATTTTTTTATTTTTCAATGCGTCCTCTTTTCTTCAATACAGCAAAGGCAAGCAAAGCGATAATTGCCGTAAATGAAATTGTATAAATCACGGTTGCGCCCGTCTTTATTGTTGTATTGTCAATCTGTGTATTGCCTGTGTTGTTGCCGCCGCTTGACGAGGTTTCCACAAGTGCAAAATCAGTCGGCTGTGATAATGTAAACACTGCTTTTCCGTTTTCAAAAGAGTCGGGCTTTATGTATTTTATGCCGCCGTCGCCGTCAAGTACCGCAAGGCTTACATTTTTGCCGCTTACCGGCAAGGTGAGTTTTAAATTATTGTCACACCAAAATTCCGCAAATGCAGAGTTTCCGTTATTGTCTGAAAGTGTGCCCTTGTAAAAATCAAGAATTTTTCCGTCCTTAATAAGCGACTCGAATTTTTTATACTGTTCGTCATCTGTTGAATAAGCAGTGTAGCTTACATTGAGTGACGAGTGCATATTGCCCGAAAGAGTAATGCCGCTGCCTACAGATTTAACGCTGTACTTTAGGAAGTTGCCTTTGATGTACGGATAACCTCTGTTAAAATCAGAGCAAATAAAGTTTATACTGTCATCTGTAACACTGTTTAACTTATCCGCAAGGCTTGCACTTGCCATTTCAACCGTTCTTTCGTATGCAATATTTGTACTGTCAGCTTTTGCCTGTGAATCCGTGCCTACTGCATTGAGTGAATTTTGTGCTGTGTAAAATACATTCTTGACTGTTACACCGTCAGTTCCCGCAATGCCGTTCAAGCCGACAATCGAACCCTTTGCAGAATTGATTTTGCAAAGTACATTGCCGCAGTTATAGGAGCTTTCAATTTTGCCGCTGTTCTTGCCGACTAAACCGCCTGCAACCGTTGAAGTATCGAGTCCTGTCTTGCCTGTGTTTGCACAACCGTAAATTTCGCCTGTGTTAATTGCCGAAATACCGCCGCACACGCTGCCCTTTACAATTGAGCAATTTCGTGTGCCTGTAATTTTACCGTTGTTAATACCCGCAACACCGCCGCAGACATCTGCGTTAAGAATTGAGTTAAGATCCGATGCGTTGATTTTTAAATTTTTGATAAAGATTGTACCCGATACAGCGTTTATACCGCTTACGCAATGGTCAATCACACCGTCATTTACAGCCGCAATTCCGCCGCCTGTTTTTGCACTGCCCTTAAAGTCGCAGTCATAAACAAACAAATCTTTTACAATGCCTTTTTCTCCGATAAATTCAAACAGTCCGCCGTACTCGCCTGCGGAAATATTAAGTGCGCCTATGCTGTAGCCGTTGCCGTCAAATGTGCCGTTAAACGGTTTGTTTTCAGCAACAGAGCCGATTCCCTGTACCCAGCTTGAATTTTCATCTGCGTAAATATTATTTACAAGAATATAATTCTTGTCGCCGTATCGCTTGTAATCGGTTCTTACAACCTGTGAAAGTTTTACAAGGTCGCTGTAGGTTTTTATAATAAATCTGCCGTCGTCGTCCTTGTCAAACTCATCGGGTGTTCTCTCAAAGTTTGAATATGTATTGTCAAAGTCCGCATAATAAACCGTACCGCCGTTAAATACGGGGTAATTGTCAGGAGTAAGACCGTTGTCTATGTTCTGATACCAAGCCTGTGTGCCGTCGGTAACACCGTTGTTGAGTTTAAAAGCAACTTCACCGCACTTAAATTCGGAAATTGTTTTTTCGTTTGCCGATAACCCCAACTTGCTGTCTGTACCGAACGGAGTGTTTCCCGTATCTTTGTTGTAATAATTGTTTGCGATATTCGACTTGTTAAAATTCCTTGCCCAACCGATAATTGCGCCGCAATGTATGCCACTGCCGTTATCGCTTATCTTTGTGTAATTGTAGCAGTTTTCGATTGTCGGGTTTGTATTGTTAAGGTAGCCGAGAATGCCGCCGACATATGCGCCGCTTTGCGTTGCTGTAACTGTGCCTGAGTTTGCGCAGTTTTTAACTCTTGCGCCGCCGTTTTAAGCTATTACGCCGCCGATACAATCGGAAGAATTATTGAGGTGAATGTTTCCGTAGTACATACATTTCTCAATATCTGTTTTATCATTTCCTACAGAGCCGATAATGCCGCCTGCGTGCGTTACCTGCGAACCGTATTTGTCATTATTTATATTTACATAAGAAACTACATTTTTGACAGAACCCAAATTAATGTAGCCGACAACACCGCCGATATGACTTGCGGAATTTTTGACTGTAATGTCGCCGTAAACCGTAATATCGGAAACACTGCCCTCATTTACAGAACCGAAAAGTCCTGTGTAATCTGAAGCCTTGCTTATATTAAGATTTAAAATACTGTGTCCTTTGCCGTTAAAATTGCCTTTATAATTATTGACAGGCGCCCATTCCTTATTTTCAAGGTCAATGTTTGCGGCAAGTTCTGCGTTTGCACCTGCATTTTGCTTATCAAAATCAGCATAGCTGTGGTCGCCGTTTACAAGTGATGAGAACCAGAAAAGCTGACCTGCGTTGTTTATCGTATACACATCGGTGCTCTTATTATAAACGGCAGGCTGATACTGACCGCAAATTGTGCAAAAGCCCTTTTCGTTATATGTATGAGTGTGTTGGGATACAAAGTTTGTCATATAAATTCTTTCGCTTAGCTTTGCGTCAATATAGTTTGCCATAACAAAACCAATGCTTTGTATAGCGCTTGATGTGGCAGGCTGTGACAAAAAGCTGTCCTCCATAAGCGACCTGTTTACTATTCTTGGCTGATTAATATTATCCTTAGCACCCGAATAGTTAAAAAGATAATTTCCTTGCTCGGTATATTTATTCTTAGTAGCATCGGAAATTGTGCTGTAAAAATAAAGGAGTTTTTTATCTGCGTCGCGCTCGCCGTAATTATCCTGTACATAAATATTGCTGTTTCCTACACGAACGGCATTTTTATTAAGAGAATAATCATTATCGTCCCATCTGCTTGCATCCATACCGAAAGCGTCCATTACAGAAAAGCCCAAATCTTTGCTTTCTGCTTTTTTAATGTAACTGTCCGAAAAATCAAGTCTGCGAATAAATACAATTTTTCCTCTTACATCCTTGAGCTTAGGCGAATACTCACTTCCACCCTTCTGCGGTTTGTAAATCGGATAATTTTTATTATTCAGATATTGCTTTAAAACAATATCACCGATAATTTCGTCACTGCCGTTCGAATCTCCCTTCAAGGTCATCACAACAGTTTCGTAAGGATGTTCTTTAAGGAAATCCTTGGCAGTATCCATTATATTACGCAGAGTCATATCACTGCCGTCCCTGTTGTGGCAGGCGTAATAATTTAATCCGTGAATAATAGTAGGATTACTGTCTTCGTTAGTTGATTTTCTTCTGTTAATTCTTATGTCCCATGCTCTTACTCCCGAATTAAGCTGTTCGTCGGGATAAAGCTGCTGACAACATACTTTTGAAACCTGTTCTGCGACATCAGTCATATAAGTTGCGCCTGTGTCATGCGTTCCGGGCATATTAACCTCTGAAAGATACATATCATCAGGCAAATGTGACATCCAATTGCCGCTGTTTATTGCATAGCTTTTATCGGTTTTGTTTTTTACATCTCGGCAGTATATGAATTTAATGAATTCATATTAAGGAATTTCAAATCCCACTTAAAAGCTTTTTTTGAAAGAATAAGTTTTACATCATTGTTATCGTTTTTATTTTCATATCCCTCAATCGAAAGATACAGCTTGTTGCCTACATTATAAATGTAATAAACATTAGCCTCGGAATCAACAGGAATAAATCTCCAAAGCTGACTCAAATGATTGTCGCCTAAATTTTCCCAAACATGAATAACAGCCTTATCGGGGTTATTCGTACCGTCTACATCCCATACGGCGTCATACGAGAGTGACGGATCATAAATGTTATACGGAACATTCTCGTTAATATCATAACTTCTCAGTCTGTAAGCTCTTCTTGAGCTGACCCATTCCGCAGTAATTTTAGGAGTTGTGCCGGTGTAATAAAGCTGCAGGCAATTACCTTCAACTTTTGCGTCATTATTTACATTTACATCACTGATATAATCTTTTGGATAAAGCATAAAAACAGGAGCGTTTTCCTGCGGCTTTATTTTATTGGAATCTCCGCCGGGGATCTGCTGTTCTCCGAAATTTTCGGATACATCGTCCGTAGCCCTAACAACCCACTCTGTTTTTTTAGATGTCAATGCAATTTTTGATTCTTGTTTATAAGCATCCTTCTCTGTACCGACATAAAGATTGTTGTTTTTTTGGTCGGTAATTTTAGCAATTATGTAGTATGTATCTGCTTTGTTAGGTACAGGCTCAAATCTGAAATATTGATTATCATTTTTCAATGTGTCGTCCCATTGATGAATAACATTACCTACCTCTGACTTTTTATGTTCAACATCGAGCCATTTTTTAAAATCATCACATTTTATACCGTAATAATCATCTTTTTGCTGAAGCTTCATCTTACATTGCTTACCGCCGAGATAATCAAGATGAGCTACATTTGCTCCATATCCTGTACCGTTGATGTTCCAACGGAACTCGTTGCGGGTAAGCGGCTTATCAGTGTCATTATCAGGCAAATTAAGATAAATATAATACAGCTTGGCTGTGTCAAACTTTGCCGATTTTGAGGCATCCATACTTTTTGGCGCTGCCGCATTTGCAGTCACTGCAAAAGTGCCGAGCGTAATAATCGCCGTGAGCAGCAGTGCCGTGAACGATTTAGTCAGTCTGATTGCTTTGTTCATTTGTTTCCCTTCTTTAACAATATTTTATTTTTTATAATTATACCTATATTTTGCGTTTTATTCTATACAAATAGCACGAATTGCAGAAATCCGTCACAAATTGATATGCAAAGACAAGATTTTTACAAAAAAATGTGGTACAATGTTGAATATAGTTATATCGTACCGAGGGGATTACAATGCGCATTGCTGTTATTGACGATCTGAAAAGTGACAGACAATTGCTGATAAGCAGGCTTAACAAGTTACTTTCGGATAATAGCATTAACGGAGAAATATACGAATTTGAAAAAGGAATTGATTTTATAAATGCCTCAAAGCAAACTGCATTTGAAGTTGCATTTATGGATATTTACATAGATAAAGAAAACGGAATAGAAATTTCAAAACTGCTTAGAGAATTTGATAAGGAATGTATCCTGATTTTTACAACCACTTCGTCGGACTATGCACTCGAGGGCTTTAAAGTAAGGGCATTTGACTACCTTGTCAAACCATATACGACAGATGAACTTAAAATTGCATTTACGGATATTTTAAACCGCCTGCCGTCATCGGACAAATATATAGAAGTAAAAGTAATCGGCGGCACACAGAGAATCAGGCTGAATGAAATAATCTACGCCGAACATTTTAAGCACTGCATCAACATATACAAAAGCGACTGTGCAACCACCGTGGTTCGCTGTACATTTGCGGAGTTTGGCAAACAGCTTGAAAGCGACGAAAGATTTTTTATGTGCAACCGTGGAGTAATTATTAATTTTGATTACGCAAGCGATTTTGACGGAACGGAATTTATACTGAACAACGGAGTGAGAATTTCGGTCAGCCGAAGTCTTACAAAATCCGCAAAAAGTCGGTTCGCCGATTTTATCTTTAACAAGAGGTGATATTGTGACGGAAATGCTACGACCTATGCTTGAGCTTGCCGTGCTGATACCCGGCACTTTACTTGCATACCTGCCTATGAAAGAGCATTTAAAAATAAAAATGGGCGCATTGACGGCAATTTGGCTGTCAACACTCCTTATGCTTTGCATAGTGGGCGGATTGTTTTGTTATTCGTTTGAAATAAAAACAATTTCTTTAATCCTGCCTGCCTTTATGCTTATGACCATTGCCTACTGCGCAACGCTTAGGACATCTATATTGAAATCCGCAAATATTGCACTTGCCGTGTGCGGCGTTTATGCCTGCCTTGCAAGCATAACACGAGCCATTGACTCAATAGTTTATCCTAAAAATATCGAGCCTTGGTTCGGGCTTACGGGCGGAATTGTTTTCAATATTTTTTGCTGGATATTTGTAATGCTTGCGTTTTACCCTGCCTCTCACGCAGTGTGCGACCTAATAGACGACGAAAACATTGCTCACACATGGTATGTGTTCTGGATATTACCCACTGTTTTTATCGCCATAAACATATTTATAATACCGTGGAATCCAAACATTCTGCATACAGGAAGAATTATGCAGGGATATATTGTAATCTGTTGTACGATGCTCGGTTTGCTTTTGCTTTTTTACGCTTTGTTTTACATAATGGCAAAAAGCCTTAATAACAATCACAAGCTCACGCAGGAAAACACAATTCTGTATATGCAGCAAGAGCAGTACAACACGCTTAATAAGGCGATTGAAGAAACCCGACATGCCCGTCACGATATGCGGCATCATCTGTCGATTCTTAATTCGTTTGTCAAACGAAAAGATTGGGCAGACCTTGAAAATTATTTAAGCAAAATGAGCAAGAGTATTCCGAGTTCGGAACTCAAGCTGTGCGAAAACAATGCGATTGACGGAGTAGCGGGGCATTATTATCATAGGTATAAAGATTTGGAAATACCGTGTGTATTCAAGCTTGAACTTCCAAAAGAGCTTTCCGTATCTGAAATTGATATTTGCCTTGTGCTCTCTAATTTGCTTGAAAATGCGCTTGAGGCAAGTATGCGAACCGCACCCGACAAACGAAGAATAACCGTGTTTGCAAGAATGCACTCGGATAATGTAGTGCTTATTAAAGTAGAAAACTTCTACAACGGAGTTGTAAAAGAAAAGAACGGAATTTTTGAATCAAGCAAACACAGCGGCGAAGGCATCGGCACACAATCCGTCCGCCGCATAGCCGAAAAGGGCGGCGGCTACTGCCGTTTCACGCAAAAAGACGGCATCTTCACCGCCGATGTAATGCTTAGAGGAAATAGTAAATAGTTACAGGAAAATAAAAAGCACAGACTTTTGTTATTTTGAAAAGCCTGTGCTTTTTAATTTTTAATACTGAATTTTATTCATATCCCCTTATTCTCACCGCAAGAACCGTTTTTTAAATTTTCCGAAATATTATAATTAGTTTTTCAGAAAAGAAAAAAGAGCAGTTAAAAACTACTCTTTTGGTGCACCAAGCGAAGTCAAATCCGAACACAAGTCCGAGTTTTCTATATCGTCAAAGGTTATGGTTCTGCTTTCGTCTTTATAATTGAATGTAAATACTATCCTGTCGTCGAATAAGTATATTGCGTTAATGAAGCTGTCAACAAGTCGTTTCCTGTGCTCAAAATTAGTTGTATCAAGTTTGCGGAAACGAGTAAGACAAAATACGATTTTGTCCTTGTCAATAGGCGGTTTAACCATTTCCTCCTGCATAATGCGGACACTCAAATCACTTTTCTGTTGTTCAAGTTCTTCAAGTCTTACCTTTGTTGATTTAGTGAAGATGCCTTGCTGGATTGCATTCAGCATATTATCAATGCTTTTTTCAACATCTGAAAGCTGTTTTTTCAATAACGGTAAAACCGTACTTTCTTTACTGAGTGCCTCAATTAAAGTATCTGCAAGGTCGTTTATCAGATTATCATCGAAAATTATATCCTTGATGACTTTGATAACAAGGTTTTCTATCCAGTCTTTTTTAACGGTTTTCTTATCACAGCCATTGTGATTTTTTATGCTTGCACATTTGTAATAACGGTGAACCTTGTTCCTGCCTGTTCCGCTTTCACCGACCATAAAGATTTACATTTGCCACAGTATAGTTTTGGAGTAAGAAGATAATCATCCTCCGACTTGTGCCGTGCAGGAGCTTTTTTATTTTTAGCCAGTTTTTCCTGAACTCTGTCAAATAAATCCTTTGTTACTATTGCAGGAATACCGTCAGGCACACCACATCACGATATTTGTATTCGCCGATATATTTTCTGTTGTGAAGCATTCTTGTCAGGCTGTTGATTGAAATCTCGCCGTTGTATTTACATTTTAGTGCATTCTCTTTCATACCACGAATGACCTTTTTGGAAAGCTTGGCAGAGTAGTATTCGACATAACCCTCAAGTAAAGATTCAAGCAAAATGGCTTCTGCACCTTGTGAAATGATTTCAGTTGCAGAAATAACCTTTACGCCGTTTCTTTTGAGAATGGATTTATAATGTGCGGAGTCATAGCGATTGCGTGCAAAACGGTCAAGCTTCCATACAAGTACAACATCAAACATATTCTTTTCACTGTCTTTTATCATTCGCTGAAAGTCAGGACGGCGGTCGGTTCTCACAGAAAACGCACGGTCGATGTAGGTTTCTACAATTTGAATATCATTCTTCTCAGCAAAGGCCTTACATTAGCGAAGCTGTCCTTCAATAGATTTTTCACGCTGATTATCCGAAGAATATCTTGCATAGATTACGCCTTTCATTTTCTTCACCCGCCTTTCTTTTGGAGTGTATAACACAAGTTTTCCTTGATGTTATCTGGATTTTGGGGTGTTAGAGATCTCCCTAACAAGCGAATTTGCTGTAGCAAATTCAGCGCTTGCTGCGACAATGCCCGCAAAACTGATTTCTCTGGACTGATTATTTTAATTAAACCTTCTTTTATATCTACATCCTGTAGTCTTATAATTTGAACATCCAAAGAATTCTCCATACGGTCCTCTCTTTTTCAACAATTTCCCGCCACATAACGGGCATTCCCATTGTTCTCGTTTAAGTTCGTTACCGTAGCGTTCTTTGAGTTCCATAGCAAATTCGGATTCTTGATTATTAACAGTAACAAGAAACGCTTTTTTCTTTGCTCTTGTCAATGCAACATAAAAAAGACGGCGTTCCTCTGCATATGGGTATTGATCACAATTATCGAGTAATAAGTTTAGTATAGCAGCATCTTGTATTTTGCTGGGAAAACCCATTCTTGATTTTTTATTATTAATAATAAAGATATAATCTGCCTGTAAGCCCTTTGATTTGTGTGCAGTTATAAAACTCATTTTTAGATCTATTCGCTTTCGGTATTTTACTCCCACGTATCCGCTAACATTATTAAATTGACATTCAAACAATCCACTATCACTCAACAATTTTGCATCAAAGGAGTATCTTCCAATGAAGAACACGCTACTATCTCTCGGCAAATATTCGAGTTTTTTAGCCATAAACTCAATGGAGAACTTATCGGTATATCCGCTAATTTCACCTAAAGCAAACCCTACAGCATCAGTTTTCCCTTTGATGGACTTTTTGATCTGAACTGGATTTTGCATTATGAAATTTCCGCTAATTTCTATAAGTTTTTGAGTAAAACGATAGGTTGTTTCAATTTTACTGATTTCGGTAGAACCCCAGTATTTTTCAAAGTTCAAAATATATCCGATATCACTGCCTGCGAAACGATAAATGCTCTGCCAATCATCGCCCACGCAAAACAGATCATAATCATTAGATTTTCTCATACTGTTTAACAATGAGAAACGAGCCTTGGAAATATCTTGATACTCGTCAACAATAACATATTTGTAAGGACTGATATATTTCCTTTGTTCAACAAACTGGGTTGCCATATTGATCATATCATTGAAATCAATTTCCTTGTGTTCGTGCAAATAAGCACAATATGAATTAAATATTGGTTCAAGAAGTGCCAAAATGGTATTATTATTTTGAGCATTACTATTTCCAACATTTAACTGACGCACAGTAGCAATTGAATATCCATTGCTTTTTATAAGATTGATAACTGTTTCAAACAACTCAATAACGCCATCAAGAATAGAATCGCCGTCAGCAGACACTTGTTTCCATAATTCTTTTGTAGATTTTAGTGTTAGTTTTACGCCGTTTAAAATAAGTTTTTCTTTTAAGTTTTCAAGCAAGAGACCATCGAATTTTTCATAAGCATAACATTCAATCAAGACAGTATTATTAGCAGTATGGGTTTCTCGCTTCCATTTCATAGATGCTTGATATGATTGGCTTGCTGTCATTCCGTTAGCGCCTTTGAAATAAGTTGGAACTTCGCCGTTCTTGTTTATACCAAAATACTCAATATAGATATCATATTCAGGTAAATAAAAGTCCAGGTTATATTGGCCGTATTCACTTGTGCGTGTATCGATTTTATAAGGGTTCTCATAGATATATTGTATTCCGTTTTGTGTTAAAAAGTTAGCTATATCCATTTCACCATAACTTTTTACTGTTTCATTATTTATAGTTCTTGGCGGATTTAATCGCAAATATTCTTCATATTCGGCCTGCGTTTTAAACTCAAACTCGGACTTAGAAACAACGCGATTATACAATAAATACGAACTTAACAGATTTAAGTATGCTTCTGATTGCATATTCAACAACAACTGCTCTTTAACGAACTTCCGCAAATTTAATTGCGTAATTTTAGGGACGATGCCATTTACTTTAGTAATAATATTCAACCCAAGTTTGTGAAAGGTAGATGCATCTATGTTACAACCGGTTTCTTTGTTAATTCGTTGGCTCATCTCACTTGCTGAAACATTTGTAAAAGACAATACCAAAATATCTTCCAGTTTATATTTTCCCGATTTTAACAGGAATTTAATTTTACCAACTACTGTAGTTGTTTTACCTGTTCCTGCTCCAGCAATCACAAGATGATTATGAGCGTCTTTGACAATACAAGTCATTTGTTGTTTGTCTAATCTTCGCCCTTCAACATCACCAATCAAGGTATACGCATTTTGAATTTTGGCATCGGCAACCCTATCGTTATGAATACTAATTTGTTGTTTAAGAGAGTTAGCACTACGATATAGTTCAGCTTGTTTCTCCAATAGTTTTTTATAGTGTACTGCCTTTTTATTTTTTGAGTATTAGTTAAAGCGACGTTTGTCATTAGAGAAGAATTACGATTATGCCATTCTGATTCTTTGCTTGGCTCAACAAAAGACTGCAAATCCGAAAATATGATAGTTATTTCTTGTAGAGCTGTATCAATCTGCATAATTAGGTTGTCGCACATATCATTACGGGCTCTTACTTTTTCTTTATGTTTGGAAATTATTTTTTGAATTATTCCCATAAAACAGTCTCCCTACTCTTCCACCTTGTCGCTATTCACCCATTCGTCAATTTCGGAAACCTTGAACTTCCACTTCTTCCCGACTTTATGCGCAGGCATCTCTTTTGTGGCAATCCAACGCAACGCTGTATCTCTGCTGATTCCGAGATATTTCATGATTTCAGGCATGGAATAATAACGGTCTTCTATTTCAGGCATAAAAATCACCTCAACATAATGTTTTTTATATTATAACACAAGATTTGTGGTTAGTAAATATATTGTATGATATTGTACGATTTAGAACAACAATTTGATGTTTATATTATCTGGACATTTTTTGATATAATAAGCAATAACAAAGTACATTCATTATGATTGTATCTCAGCAACCACTGAATTTGGCTATCCAAATTTTGGGATGCTGCTACGGCATTACCTTAGCAAGCATCGTCTTTGTGTCCACACTTGGCTTAGCAAGCCGCCGCCTGTGTCCACACGACATTGTTAGGGCAAATTCCTAAAACCCTTTGAACGGAGAATTCTATGGATATAAATGAACTCAAAAAACAGCTGATTCCGTATTGGCATGACATTTACAATCTGCAATACGGCAACATTCTCAAGCAACTATTTGTTCGTATCAAATACAGAATATTAGGAAACCGTTTCGGAACATCGGAGATTCCGGATAATATTCTTGAAACCATTGCTCGTACAATGCTGCCGGATATTCGCAAATTTTTCCTTTCCAAAGAGGGACAGGAGGAGTTTGCCGCTTGGAAAGCGGAATATGAAAAGAATAAGAAAAAAGAGCATAAAGCAAAAGGCGAGGGTGAAACCCCCGCCTTTTCGTCACTATTGATAGATTAGCTCATTCAAGATTAATTCCCGTACTCTGCTTTGAATGTTATTCATTCGTCTGATCCATTCAATTTGATTGGTTGATTTGAACTGTTCGGTTACGCCCTCATTTTCAGCCGTTTGCCGGACTAAAGAATCAAACATTTCGCAGGCATTACGATCCATGTCGGCAAGGTAATTGTTTAGAGTTCCGTTTAGCCGCATAACATTGATGTCCGTCCGATTATTGCGGTAAAGAAAATCATAATGCAGTCTGCCCCAAGCGCCGATGATTTTAAGTTCTGTTTTCATAATTAGAAACCTCCGAATTTAATTTTTGCGTTTTGAATTAAAGTTCGGATAGTCTATGAAAATGACAAATCCGAACCCGTCTCCAATCGGAGTAAGGTTCGGATTATTTTCGTTTGGTGCAGGTAACAGGACTTGAACCTGCATGAAATTGCTTTCATATGGACCTGAACCATACGCGTCTGCCAATTCCGCCATACCTGCATATTTATTAATTTGTGTTCTTGCGACAGGTTGGTCTGCCTACAAAATCTATTAAAATAGATTTTGCATAAGTTCGTATTGCCAAATCACAGATTTGGATACTCACTTAAATTCCGCCATACCTGCATATCTATTAATTTGTATTCTTGCGACAGGTTAGCGATACTCAAAAATATCATACTAACAGATTTATTATATCAAATCTATTAATAAAAGTCAATCGGATAGGCGAGATTTTTATATTTTGTTTTACAGCAGACAGCACAAAAATGCTGTCCGCCTTAATCAAATATAATTTAGACCGTAAGAATAAATATCATTCCAATTTCTGTGTATAACTATATCGGCTGTCAGGTCAGTATCATTATACACTATATTATATCAAAGAGGATTGACCTACTGCTTAGAAGGCAGTTGTTCTGTCATAAAAAGGAGTAACCGTAAATTTGAGCCGCCCCAAAAAGTAGACTGAAAATCTAACTTTTTGTAGGTCGGTTTTTTATGGCTACTCCTATATTTATCAGCGTTTTTTATTATTTAGTACCGAAAATTCTGTCGCCGGCATCACCGAGGCCCGGACGGATATATGCGTTATCGTCAAGTTCACGATCGAGTGCGCCAACATAAAGCTGAATGTCAGGGTGCGCTTTCATAAGGGTTTCAACGCCCTTAGGCGCTGCGATAATTGACATAAATTTAATTTTTTGACCGCCGTGCTCTTTGATGTAATCTACAGCCGCAACTGCCGAACCGCCTGTTGCAAGCATAGGGTCTACAACAACAATCTGTCTTTGGTCGATCGGCTCGGGAAGTTTGCAGTAATATTCGTGAGGCTCGTGGGTAACAGGGTCACGATAAAGTCCGATGTGACCTACTCTTGCTGACGGTACAAGTGCGAGAATACCGTTTACCATACCAAGACCGGCTCTTAAAATCGGTACTACGGCAAGTTTTTTACCTGAAATTACAGGCTGTTTTGACTCTTCAAGCGGAGTTTTAATATTAATTTCCTGTGTTTCAAGGTCAGAAAGTGCCTCGTATCCCATAAGCATAGCAATCTCTTCGACAAGTTTTCTAAACTCGTTTGTAGATGTGCTCTCTTTTCTGAGCAATGTGATTTTGTGTCGGATAAGCGGGTGTGTCATATATGAAACAGACATAATTTTCCTCCGTATTTTTAAATATTTTATAGACTTTATATATAATATCACATTTTGTAAATATATTCAAGCAGTAAATAAAAATTTTAGTGAATTGAATTTAACTCGGAAACTCTTATATTTTGAATTGTTGCGTTTTTTGATTCGATACTCAAGCTGTTCAGATTACTGTCGGCGATATATGTCATACCCATAAATACAGTGCCGAAGTCAGCGAAAATTTCAGTATATAAAGTATCAAAAATTATTCTCAAATCTACTGTGCCGTTCACAGATTTAAGCGGTGCGGATTTATCAAGACACTGCAATATTTTATCATCTGCATTAAAAGATATTTTAAGACCGAAAAGCTCCAAAGAAAAAGAATTTTCCGCACTTGCAGAAACAGAAATATCGCAGGCTTTGCTTTGAATACTCTTAATAAACGGCATATCCGAATTAATCACAACATCTGTTTTGACATCTCTGTTTTTATAAAGCGTTTCAAATTCTTTTACAGGCAATGCCGATAGATACGGTTCACCGTTAATTGTTTTTATAGTCATATTTTGCGGTATGTTAAGACAACTGCCAAACGGATTATTCGGTATTACAAATGACGCAAAAGCAGTTCTCACTCGTCTGCCGTTAGGTATATCCGACCAGGATTGAGCGGCATATGATGCATTACCGAAATTCAGTCTTTTTTGTTCGGTTTCAATAATAAATTTATTGCCGTCAAACGAGCCGATATAATACCTGTCGGAGGCGGCTGAAAATATCCATTTAATATTTTTGCTGTCACCATCTGCGCAAAGCGGATAAAAGTCGGGACATTCACCATCGTCGGGTAATGCAATTTCCTGTATTTGCGACCAATCAAGCAGATTTTTGGATTTTAAAATTGCAAAGCTGTGACTGTCAAGGAACAGCACCATAATATAACTGTCATCAGGTTCACAGTATATTACTTTCGGGTCACGGTTTTCTTTTATAATATTTTTAATTATAGGATTTTTGTCATATTTAATCAGCGTTTTGCCGCCGTCATTACTGTAAGCAAGACATTGTGTAAACGGTTTGCCTTTAGAGGTTTCTGATGTATTTCCCGCAGAAGTATAAAAATACAAGATTGCAGGCTCATTACCTCTCTGTAATTCTGTCAGATTTTTCTTGTCAATTATTGCACTGCCCGAAAACATTGTGCCGTCTTTATCGGGAAAAAGTACATCTCCGATTTCTTGCCAATGTATAAGGTCATCACTTACTGCGCCGCCCCAATGCATATTTTCCCATGTTGTGGCAACCGGATTGTGCTGAAAATACATTAGATATTTTCCGTTTGCATACACAAGTCCGTTCGGGTCGTTTATCCAGCCTTTTGAAGCCGTAAAGTGCACCGATGGTCTGTATTTTCCGTCATAATCGAATTTTATTTTATCGGCTTTTTCAAAGCAAATATTCATCATAGGATTTGATATAATTTTCACCTTGTTACCCTTAAATCTTCTCATATTAACAGGAAATTTATAATCGGGAGAATCATTGTCAAGTTTTAAAACTATATCAAAAACAAGTTCATTGTCAATATAAAAATACAGCCTTTTGTTTTGTGCGTTATCGCTTGTCGGGAACAATATATAATTAGTATCACATAAAAATTCCATTTTATCACCTTGAAAAATCGGTAATATTAATAACAATTTAATTATATTATCAGTATTTATATTTGTCAATACTTCACAAAGTGAAAGCCGACAGATTGTATTCTGCCAACTTTCGTTTAATCGTTATTTATAATATTTCTGATTTCTTCTTCCGCCTGTCTTACTTCTTCAAGAAAAGCGAGTGAGGATACACGCAATGCGCCGTTTCCGAGAATTATCATTTGCTCAAGTGCGTCAGAAGTGACAACACGCACTCTGTTGTTTTTCGCAAGTTTATGCGATACTTTCTCTATGTACATATCTGCCGTTTCCGCCTCTTTGGTGTAAACAATGCTGATTCCGTTCACGGTTTCCACTTCTCTGTACTGCCCTTTTACACGGTAAGCATCAAATACGAGAATGAGATTGCACTTGCTGTATCCCTGATAATTGCAAAGAATATTTATAAGCACCTGCCTTGCACCGTCAAGACTGCGTTCCGTCAATTCTTTGAGATGCTCCCAGGCAAAAATCACATTGTATCCGTCTACAAGCAAATATTCCGTGCCGTTGTACTGCGGATTTTTCATTAATTTTTCGGCCGCCTTATCTATTGCGGAAACCGCAGTAACCTTTCGCTTTTCGGGTGCTTTTTTATGAGTAATTGGGCCGTAAGTCTGTTCAAAAATTTGCATAAGTTCTTTGTCAAGAGCAAAAACATCGTCCTGATTTTTGCATTTTTCAAAGGCGTTTTTTCTGTTTGTACTTACGCTGTCCTCCTTAACGGGTTCAAGAATACTCGGCAAATGCATATGCTGTGCAACTTCATTCCACGGCACATTGTAACCTGCACCGTGCGAGCAAAAGACAGAGCCGCAGGGATTTTCCAAGTCGGCATCGCAGTCATAACCGATACCTTCAATAACTTCTTCTGCATTGTGACACGGCTCATATCCCTTTAAAATACACGCAAGTTTGCCCTTGCCGTGAGTGTATTGCATAACCTCTTTTGTGTAACTTCCCATTTCCGAAACAGGGCAGGTGCCGCTCAAAACCGTAACATCTCCCCTGCTTTCCGGTGATGAAAATGTACCGTTCATACGCTGAATATCCGTCATTGCCCTGCCGATATTTTCATTGGGAACTTCAAGCGTAAATTCATAAACAGGTTCAAGCAAAACGCATTTTGCCGAGCGCAAGCCTTGTCTTACAGCTCTGTAAGTTGCCTGTCTGAAATCTCCGCCCTCGGTATGCTTTGCGTGCGCTTTGCCCGATACAAGCGTAATTTCAACATCAGTAATCGGTGAACCTGTCAACACTCCGATGTGCGTTTTTTCGTGCAGATGAGTAAGAATAAGCCTTTGCCAATTACGGTCAAGCAAATCTTCTTTACAGCGTGAATTTATGATAATTCCACTGCCACGCTTAAGCGGTTTTATAAGCAGATGAACCTCCGCATAGTGCTTGAGCGGTTCAAAATGGCCTACTCCCTCAACGGTATTTTCAACGGTTTCTTTATAAATAATACTGCCTGTGCTGAATTCAACCTTCATACCAAAGCGTTCGTAAATTATACTTTTGAGCACTTCAAGCTGAATTTCGCCCATAAGCTGAATATGAATTTCCGCAAGTCGGCTGTTCCAAACCACATTAAGCTGTGGGTCTTCATTCTCTATAATCTTAAGTTTTGTAAGGGCAGTGTGTGGGTCTGTTCCGTCCAAAAGGTCGACACGATAAGTGAGAACAGGCTCAAGCATTGGCAAATCGGAATCCGCTTGTGCACCGAGCCCGTCACCGGGTTTTGCAAAGGTAATGCCTGTTACTGCGCAGACAGTACCTGCCGCCGCCTCGTCAATCGCAGTGAATTTCTCTCCCGAATACACTCTGATTCGGTTCACTTTTTCGGCATTGACATTTTTGTCGCTCTTAAGCACTTCACGCACCTTTAAACTTCCGCCCGTCACTTTTAAAAAAGTAAGTCTGTTGCCCTGATTATCCTCTGCGATTTTAAAGACTTTCGCACCAAATTCATCGGGATAATCGGGCATTTGTGTATATAAGTCAAAGCAATCTATAAATTCACGCACGCCGTCAAGCTTCAGTGCCGAACCGAACATACACGGAAAAATTTTGCGCTGTTTAATCGCTCTTACAATATCCGAATTTTCAACGCTGTCGGTTTCGTAAAATTTCTCGAGAATTTTATCGTCACATACAGCAACGCTCTCACGAAAAGCATCCGTATTTCGGTATGTGAAATCAATGCAGTTTTCATCAAGATTTGTTCTAAGCTGTGCCATAACCGCAAGTTTATCCGCACCGTCAAGATCCATTTTATTTACAAAAATAAAACACGGCACATTGTATCTTTTAAGGAGTTTCCAGAGTGTTGCAGTGTGACTTTGCACACCGTTTGTACCGCTGATTACAAGAATTGCATAATCGAGAACCTGCAAGGTGCGCTCCGCCTCGGCTGAAAAATCAATATGCCCCGGGGTGTCAAGCAGAGTAAATTCGGTATCGTTGTACTTCATTACAGCCTGTTTTGAAAATATGGTAATGCCTCTGTCACGCTCAAGCGAAAATGTGTCGAGAAAAGAATCCCTGTGGTCAACTCTGCCAAGTTTTGTAATATTGCCCGAACAGTACATAAGCGCCTCTGAAAGCGTAGTTTTTCCCGAGTCAACATGAGCAAGTATTCCGACTGCGATTTTCTTCATTTTATCACCGTACCCTGCAAAATAATACAAAAATCAATTAATAAAATTATATCACAGCAAACGCAAGTTGTAAATTATCCAATTGTATTTTTATAACTTAGCAATCATCGGTCTGGTAAACACAGCAAAAGCCAAGCCAATCTTCTTTAACTCGTTTTCCGATAAATTTGTAACTTTAATCATTTTCTTAACTTCTTTTAAAGTTATTTTCATCAAGTAAGTTTTAACTAACTTTTCCTTTTAAGAAAAGCTGTGTGTAAAGCATCGTGTAAATACTTGTCCACACAGGTTATGTTTTTAGATATTATGGTTTATACTATATAATTAGCACTTACAGTTTTTTCTGCGTAAACGGCTAACCTTTTGCCGATTTGCGACATTTCACCGACAAGATTAAAAATATCACCGAATTATTACGGCATTGCGTAAAATAATAACTACGGGGTGATTTTATGAAAAGTAAAAATAAAACAAATAATGCGGCAAAAGAAAATGAATTTGCAAACGCAAATAAAAATCTTGAGCGCTGTCTTGACCAAATGGCGAACGCTTATTCAACCTACGACTGCACAGGGCTAATTCCGAGCAAGCCCGAAAACGAGGCACAGCTTGAGTCATACAAAGAAGTTTACAACTACCTGCCGACCGATGCGGACACTTTATAAAACAATGTTGTTTTCGAGAGCGGCATTTATTTCCCGAGAAATATTTTTCATATCATCGGGAATCGGCGCAGTGACAGTAATCGGCTGTTTTGTTATCGGGTGCACAAAATCAAGTTTACCGCAGTGTAAAGCCTGCCTTTGAATTTTATCGAGTCTGCCTCCGTACAAATCATCGCCCTCAAGCGGATGACCGAGGTATGCCATATGGCAACGAATCTGATGCGTTCTGCCTGTTTCAAGCACAAGACTTACCAGCGTGCAGTCTTTGCCCTTTACAAGGACTTTGTAATGCGTAACGGACGGTGCGCCGTCTGATGTGACCTCTCGCACCATTTTGGAGTCTTTTTTTAACGCAATCGGTGCATTTACAGTGCCGTTTTCATTTATAATTCCCGAGCAGACTGCAATATATGTTTTATTAAGAGCAAATTTTACAGCATTTGCCGTGTATCGGTCTTTGGCAATAAAAACTATACCGGAAGTATCCTTGTCGAGCCTGTTGATTGCACGAAAAGTGAATTCCTTACCTTTGCTCTGCGCATAAAATGCCACAAGATTGGCAAGCGTGTCGCTTTGGTGCTGTTTTACAGGGTGAACAGGCATTGAATACGGCTTGTTTACAATTAAAATATAGTCGTCTTCGTACAAAATGTCAAGCTCGCCCTCGACAGGCTCAATACCGATTTTTTCATCGGGCAGACTGATTTCTACAGTTTTTCCTGCCGACACAGTATCTATCGTACGCAAAATTTTTCCGTCCATCAAAATACCGTCTTTTTCACGCTTTAATCGTGTTATCATTCTTGATGAAAGTCCGCAGAACGAGCGCAGAAAGCTAAGGGCATTCACCCCGTTATATTCGGTTGGAACGGTAAAAATCAGCTTATCAGACATAAATATATCTCCATATCAGAAATACTAAAATACATTGAAGTGCAAAAATTACAGGAATACCAATCATAAATTTCGGATGTTTGGTTTTGTGGCGGATAATCAGCATAGTTATATACATAGACACACTGCCGCCGAGCGCTGAAAGCAAAAGCAAGGTGCTTTCGGGAATTCTCCACTTTCTTTTAATTGCTTTTACTTTATCTGATATTGTTACAATGATTGATACAAGGTTTATCAGTACAAGATAAATCGGTAACAATTGTGAATAAATTTCCATATTACACCTCAAAAGGAAGGATTTAGATGTCTGTAAAAAAACTTGCACCTGTAATTGTATCTGCCGTTCTGCTGATAACCGCCCTTGTGGCACGAGCGTACTCGGTGAAAAACGAAGTAAAACCAACCTCAACCGCAACGGTTGACACTGCCACAATCGACAGTGCAGTCGATGAGCAGCCGAAAAAAGCCGAAAAAGAAATGCGTGGCGTGTGGGTTTCTTACATAGAACTTGATATGCAGAACGAAACGGACAAAAGTGAAGCCTCATTCAGAGAAAAATTTAAAAACATAGCAATCACCAGTAAGAATGCAGGATTTAACACGCTTATAGTACAAGTCCGTCCGTTTTGTGACGCACTGTACGATTCAAAGTTTTTTCCGTATTCGCACATTTTGAGCGGCGAACAGGGAGTAAATCCGGGTTATGACGCACTTGAGGTAATGTGCGAGGTCTGTTCGCAGCTTGACCTTGATATTCACGCATGGGTGAACCCGTACAGAATCAGCACAGACAGCACTCCGCAAGCCTTGAGTGAAACCAATCCGTATGTGATTGACAACGAAATAGGCGAAGAAACCGAAAACGGAATTTTTTTAAATCCCGCAAACAAAATGGCACGAAACCTTATAATCGACGGTGTAACCGAAATTGTAAGAAATTACGATGTTGACGGAATACAATTTGACGATTATTTTTATCCCACGCAAGACAGTGATTTTGACGATACGGAATATGCCGATTATGTGGAAACCGTAGGCGAAATGAACTGTATGTCAATTGATAATTGGCGGCTTGCCAATGTAAACACGCTGATTTGCGATACCTACAGAGCAATTCATAAAATCAGTGATGATGTGGAATTCGGCATTTCCCCACAGGGAAATATCGACAACAATGCACAGATTTACGCCGATGTAAAAACATGGTGTATCTGCAAAGGTTTTGTGGACTATATCTGCCCTCAGCTTTATTACAGCCTTGACAATCCTGCATTGACATTTGAAGATTCACTCACCGCATGGTCTGAGCTTGATATTAATAAATCGGTAAAACTATATGTCGGATTGGCGGGCTATAAAGCAAACAGCGATGCCGACGAGGGCACTTGGCTTTACAGCAACAATATTCTTGCCGACGAATATAAAATAGCTGTTAATAACGAAAAAGTCAGTGGAATTATGCTTTATTCATATTCAGCTCTTGAAGATGAAAACGCAAGTACGGAAATTGCTAATCTTACAAAGGCTATGAGCAATAATTTAGATGCCGAAAATCAAACAACAGTACCCATACAGTAATCATCTTCGGCAGATGTAATTTTAACATTCACAATCTGACCGCAAAGGTTTTCGTCGTCGGATATAATATGAACAGGGGTGTAGTTTTTTGTGTAACCCTCAAGATAGCCGTGGCGAAGTCGCTCAATAAGCACAGACTCAGTAAGACCGACCTGTGTTTCAGAAATTCCGCTCTTGACTCGGCAACAAGCTCGCCCATCTCTTTGGCTCTCTGCTCCTTGAT
>ENA-OQCO01000087-OQCO01000087.1-human-gut-metagenome-genome-assembly--contig:-NODE-87-length-48841-cov-5.824609_pt1 | contig 48841 bp, 46 predicted proteins | sample MGYA00242500_ERZ504582 | MGnify/ENA primary metagenome ERZ504582 (study PRJEB26092, sample SAMD00036346) | human gut metagenome | host: Homo sapiens | study: EMG produced TPA metagenomics assembly of... | reverse complement strand
TCGTCCCAGCGTTTTTCCTTTATTATGGACTCAGTAAATGAGAAGTTCCTTTTGTCAGCCAGTACCCCTGCTCTGGCACTCTCCAGAAATGTATCTGCGATCGGTACCAGTGCCACTCCTCCGATCAGTACACCAAGAATTCCCATGCCGCCAAGTCCGGCCACTTTTCCAACAGTACGTTTCAGGGAATATCGCTGCATGATGCTGTAAATAAGGATATAAAATACAGCAAAAAAAGCGATCATGTACAGGAAATAATAACTGGAGATCAGCAGCATCGTTACCGTGAGCACTAGTCCTGCACTTTTCCAGCGCTGTTCTCCATTCAGATAACACTGAAGAAAATACATAAAGACTGTAAACAGTGCCATACAGGTACAAAAGCCGTAATGCTGTCCCCAGAGAATCACATAACCGGAAAAGGTCCATGCGAGCGCCGCTGCCATAGTTCCGATTCCATCCTGCATCAGTTTTCTGTAAAACAGATATCCAACAAGGGAAATCGTTATCATCTTCAGATAGGCAGATGCAAGAACAGCCCAGGGAAGAAGTCTCTGCGGAGCAAGCAGGATCAGAAGATTGTAGGGAATCAGATATGCCGGATAATAGGATGACACATCCATTCCCAGTCCCGCCTGCAGCACATAACCACTTTCTCCACTCCGAAACAGAGAAGAAAAAAGTCCATACTGGGCATAATTGATCTGCATGGTATCTGCTCCTGTATCTGTAAACACATAGGCATATCCACCCAGAATAAATTTACTGTACAAAATGGCAAAAAGTCCGCTTGTGAGCAGAAACAGCCATACCAGTTCGTTTTTCCACAGTGGTTTTTTCTGTGTATCTGTCATTCCTCGTCCTCCTCCGGCTCGTCAAAATTCAGGCGTTCTTCTTCCACTACAAGCGGTCTGTCAAGAACTCTGGTATTAATGCTCAGAACGTATTCCCCAAGAAGTCCGATAAAGAACAACTGCAATGCCCCCAGGAAAAACATACCGATCACCATCGGTGCTACTCCGGCTGAAAAGCGATCCCAGTACATGAGTTTGAGGACCAGATAGACCACTGCAGCTGCCAGGCTGAGTCCTCCAATGATAAAACCTGCAAAAGTTGCCAGTCTCATCACCACCTTGGAATAAGAAGTAATTCCGATCATTGCATAATCATAAAGACTGTAGAAATTATTTTTGCTTTTTCCTGCACGCCGCTTTGGCTGTGTATATTCAATCGCTTTATAATCAAATCCAAGCTCAGCAATAATGCCTCGAAGATACGGCATCGGATCATGCAGATCACGCACAACATCCACAAATTTTCTGTCATACAGACCAAAGCCGGTAAACTGATCAATATGATCAATATCTGTAATCTTATTGATCAGTCTGTAATAGCATTCCCGCACCAGGTACATACACGGCGTTCCTTACTTGCACTCTTCACTCCAATTACAATCTTTGTTCCCTTTTCCCATTCCCGGACAAATTGGGGGATCATGTCTACCGGATCCTGAAAATCTGCACACATACGTACCACACAGTCGCCATATGCCTGTTTCATCCCATACACCGGTGATCTCGCCTGTCCGAAATTTTTTGCATTAAAGATTGCCTTGATCTTTCTGTTATTTGCACAAAGTCCGCGAAGAAGCGCTTTTGTATTATCTTTTGAATGGTTGTCTATAAACAGGATCTCATAATCATATTCACTGAGGTCTTTCTCCATAACCTCTATGATCGCCTGTGACAGAGGAACCACATTTGCCTCTTCGTTATAGGTGGGAATTACCACCGAAATTTTCTTTCTCATTATTTTCTGTCTCCTGTATTCTGACTTTCCAGCCAGCAAAGCGTTTCTTTTATTCCTTCTTCAAAGGTATATTCCGGTACAAATCCAGTATCCTTTGTAAGACTATCTATATCTGCACACAGATTCCGCACTGCTCCCGGCGGATATGGTCTCGCGCCGATTCCCGGTGAATCCGCTCCGGTAAGTTCCGCCATCTGCATGATATATTCCCACAGAGGATGTGCCTGCCCGCTTCCCACACAGTAAACTGCACCATCTCTGCCTTTTTCGCCGATCAGATAATATGCGCGCCCTGCATCTTTGCTGTAAAGATAATCCCATCTCTGTTCTGCAGGGGTAAACTCTGTTTTTTCACCTTTCAGCATTTTGCGCAGACCGGAAGCGATCATTGTCGTCTCTTTTTCATATATTCCATACACACTGAAAATTCTCGGCCAGATCCATTCCATTCCAAGTTCCTTACAAAGCATGAAAGAAAGCTGGTTTGCAGCGAGCTTGCTCGCACCGTAAGGCGTCGTCGGATGTACCGGACTGTCCGGTGCGATCCGCGGAACATCCATCGGTCCATATTCCGCCTGTGAACCTGCTCCGATAAATCTTTTGCATCCCATTGCATGAGCAGCACGGACAGCCTTCAGAGTATAAAAGACATTTCTGCTCTGCAGCTCTGTACTGCTGTTTCGGTTTTCCCCGGTATTTCCCCATGCAATATGAAAAAACGTATCGCATTCTCCGGTGATCTTCGCCGGAAGTTCTTCCAGTTTTTCCAGTTCACATTCTATCTGATGTATCCGTGCACTCTCCGGCAGACGTTTTGTCTTCGAAGACCCTGCACGTACAACTGCATAAACCTCAATGTCATGTCTGATACATTCTTCGATCAATGCTGTACCGATCATACTGGTTGCTCCGGTAACAACGATTCGTTTCATTGCATTTCTCCATTCGTTTCTGTAAACATATTTTCTTCCAGTTCTTCTTTGCTGAGGAAAGGATACATATCTTCCAGCGGTGCCGATACCATACTTCCATCCGGAAGTTTTTTTGCAGAGGTTTTTGGTTCTGTTTTCTGATATTTTGTCACAAACACCTCGCACACAGATGCCCCGGTTTCCTCCAGGACCTGATGAAGTGTTTCCGGAAGTTCTTCTGCAGCATGCACTGCCCGATAAGAAAATCCATATGCCGGTATGATCTTGGACAGATCCGGGAAACTCAGATCTCCACTCTCTGCTCCAACTCCCACCAGCGGTGGTTCAAAATAACTCTGTTGTGTCTGTCGGATAGAATGATAACCCTGGTTATTGATCACAAATAATTTTACCGGAAGACGGTTCTGCCATATTGTCTGTAATTCCTGCAGATTCATCTGCAGACTTCCCTCACCGGTCACACAGACTACTGGTTTTCCGGGCTGTGCGACACAGATTCCGGTCGCTGCCGGGAGACAGAATCCCATAGACGCAGTATTTGGATTTGTAATAAAACGCTGACCTTTTTTTACCCGAAATGCCTGACTTCCTGCCACTCTGGAAGTTCCCACACTGACCATCAGTGTCTGCCCCTCCTGCATTGCTTTTGACAATTCTTCATAAAAAGCATAAATATTGGTACAGCCTTCTTCTACCGTCTCATAATGTTTCGCTGTCACCACCGGATATTTCTGTTTCCATACCTGACACTGACGTATCCAGTCTCTGCCTTTAAACAACGGATTCGTTTCATCTGCTCCCCGAAGTTTTGCCGCACAGATAAGCTTGCGTATCAGATCTCCTGCGTCACCACAGACCGGAAGACTGACATGGAGACTTGGTTTTTCAGTTCATTTTCATCAATGTCATTCAGGATCGTATAACTGCCCCTTGCCCAGTCCTGATACTGAAAACCGGTCTGTGCAAATCCCTGGCGATTCCCGATAGAAAGAAGCACATCGCTGTTCTGAAGTGCAAAATTTCCCGGACGTGTCCCGGTTCCTCCGCTTCTTCCGGCAAAATACGGATGTTCAGACTCCATGGCATCCACACTGCTCATTCCGGTAATCACCGGAACTCCCAGAATATTTACAAGTTTTTGAAAATCATCCATTGCACCTGCAAGACGTACTCCATTTCCCGGAAACAGAACCGGGCGACGGCTTTTTTCTATCTTGTCCAGAATCTGCTGAATGATATCCTGTGAAATTTCTGCCGGTTTTTCTTTCGGATTCTCCTGTGGATCATATCCTCTCAATTTTTCTGTGTCAATGACTGCCCCCTGCACATCCAGCGGGATATCAAGCCACACCGGTCCCGGTCGTCCGTTCACCGCCATATAGAGGGCTTTTTCCAGATGATACCGGATATCTTCCGGATGAATGATCATCTGTGCATATTTTGTAATTGAGGTCACAACCGGTACAATATTACATTCCTGCACTCCCATGCTTCGAAGTTTCAGCCCGGACGCTGCAACCGTAGTTGCATATCTTGCCTGTCCTGAAAAAACCAGCATGGGAATCGAATCCATCCAACCGCCGAGCACACCGGTAATGGCATTCGTTGCACCAGGACCGGTCGTCACACAGACTGCTGCCATCCGATTATCCATACGTGCATAAGCCTCTGCAGCCATGGCACATGCCTGTTCATGATGCTGATAAGTACAGTGCAGTTTCGGATGATGTCCAAAAGCATCATTCATATGCATGGCACCACCGCCTGTTACGGTAAACACATCACGGATTCCCCACTCTGCTATATGATCCGCTATATAATCCGATACTTTCTGTTTCATTATGCCTGCTTCCTTCCATTCCATTTATTTTCACAGACCATAAATTTACCGGATGCCTGAATCGGGATCTGGTCCACATAGGTGATCCGAAGCTCTGCGTCTTCACCCAGGTAATGTCGGTATGCTGCGAGAAGTTCTGTTTCGTCCAGTCTGGAACGGTCCGCATTCACCAACAGTTCATAGTCTTTTTCTCCCCACTGGATACATTTTGCCTGGTAAACAGTTCCTTCGAACTTCAGCAGTGTATTCATAAAAACGTGAATTGATAGCGGCTCACCTTTTGTGTTATACATAAGAGAACCGCGGCGTCCATAAATCTCTGTATATTTTGCATGCACCCGGCCGTTCTTGTCATAATATACACGCATTTTCCCTGTGTCACCGGTATCATAACGAACCATTGGAAACGTTTTATTATAATAATCTGTCACAACGATTCTTCCCAGTTCTCCCGGCTCCGCCGGTTCATCGGAATCCAGTTTCAGAATCTCCGGATAAAAATTATACAGGTCAACCGTATATTCCGGATCCTCATCAAGCTGGATCGCAATAAAGCCATTTTCATTATTTCCATAGGACCGTACCGGAGAAAATCCGAACAGCTCTTTTGTAAGATCATAAGTTTCCTGCGGAAGTGCTTCTCCCATGGAAAATACCATTTCAACAGACCAGCGGCTGATATCTCTTCCTGTTTTTCTGATATACTGAGTCAACGCCGTCAGTGCACTGGAATACGTAACCAGAACCTGAATCTTCTTCTTCTCAATATCACGGCAGATTTTATCCAGTGACTCATCTCCCATATTGGAAATATCCACCATGATCAGATTATTTTTAAAAGATTTCCACTTACTGATCGTATTTTTTCCTTTTATCCACGCACGAAATTCTCCACGTTTCATTCCCATACGAAAGCCATTCAGTTCCATGCAGGAGATAAAGTTCATATTTACACGGCTCATTTTATCTCCGTCACAGAGTACTGTAAACGGAGTTCCTGTAGAACCACTGGTACTGAGCCTGTAGAGATTTCCTTGTTCTCTGACACAATCCACCAGCACCTCATCATAATGTTCGATAAAGTCACCTTTTGTCATGACCGGAAAATCTTCCAGTTTCGTCCATTCCGGATGTTCTTTATAATAAGGAGAGTGCTGTTTTACATAAGAAAGAAGTGTCTGTACTCTTCTTTCCATATAATCTTCTGTTACACCCTCAACAATTTCATGTTATTGACTTCTTTTAATTTTTTCAGTCTGCCGCCCTTTGCAGCGTCAAGAAGATTAAATACCTCTCTTCTTAAAACTTCACCTGTCTGCATTTCTGTCTCCTTTATCCTTTCCTGCTTTCACAATACCCAGAATCACTACTGCTGCAACACGGAGACTATTGGCTCCAAGTGAAGCAACAGCAAATCCCATCATTCCATATGTGCGTGCCGCAAGTACTGATGACACGAGCAAAATACAAAAATGTGTAAGCTGAATCCACAACTGCCACCGTTCATCTGTAAACGTCAGAACGAGTATAAACAAAAATGCAGAAAACAGCCCAAGAATCTGCGCAAGATTCACAACCGTTACGATCCCTTTTACTGACTCATAAAGATTTCTGTAAAACAGCCACACAAAAAGTGGTGTTCCGATCTGACAGGCCACAAAAAAAACAAGACTTACACCGCCTCCGGCAAGAACAGCCTTTCCAAACTGTGAACGCGTCAGTCGTTCTTTTCTTTTTGTAAGATAAGAGATCACGATCGTATTAATTGGCGCGATCAGAAGTACCAGCGTCTTTCCGATCAGCGAAACAACATAATACTGTGTGACCTGTTCATTACCGAGGATCTGTTTGATCACAAGGCGATCCATATTCATTGTCGTATTGGTAATAAGATACGATAACGTAAGAAAAAAGCCTCGACCGAGTGCCGTCGTAAAAAATTCGCTTCTTCTGAAAAACTGATGAAAAATATTTCCGGTAACACCGACCAAAGCCAGTGCCGCGGCTTCACCGATCAGATAGATCCACACCCATTGTCCGGTTAGGCGATATATACCAAATCCGGCAAGATATCCGATTCCGATCAAAAAATAGTAAATAAAATATCTCCGGTAGTTCAGATTCAGACGATATTCCACATCACCATAATAGCGGAATACAGTCAGCATAAACATCAGGAAAACGCCAGCTGCCATCAACGGACTTTCCAGGCTTTTGCCGGACATAAACAGTGCAACAATACTTCCGATCAGTCCAAAGCCAAGCAGAAGCCAGTCATAGTCCCCATTGGTCACATCAAAATCCCGTCTTACTACAAGACGGCTATTATTCAGAGCCTGCCCGATAGACGGACATATGATCGCAACAAGTCCTGTAATGTACAAAAGACCGCCAAGCTGTTCTGCTCCCATCATTCTGTTAAGAAGCGGAGTGATCACAATCTGGAGCACTGCATTCATAAAAAGCAGACCGCCCATCGTATACAGGGTATTTACCGCAATACCTTTTTTCTGTTCTCTGCCTTCCAAACTGTTTCCTCCTGCCATTTACCCACAGAATCCTTTATGCTGCTGATATTTTTCACATCGGTTTTCTATGTATTTTCTTTTTCCGGAAGCAAGCACCGGAATCTCATCAACGATTTCCACTTTAATGCGGGCTTCCTCTCCCAGATACGGTCGAATACGACGCAGGATTTCCTCCCGATCCATTGCTTCCGGATCACCATTCAGCCAGATCGTATAATCTCTGACATCTTCCTGAATAAATCGATACTGCTTTACTCCCTGAATGTCCCACAGATTATTGGTAATAATATACGGCGTGACCGCTTTGCCTTCACAGTCATAGATCAGGTCGCTCCGTCGTCCGTAAAGTTCTGAAAGATAAAGTTTAAAACGACCGTTTTTTTCTTTCCGGGCCGCAACTGCCGTGTCTCCATTGTCATAACGCAGGATCGGAAATGCATAGTTAAAAAGATCTGTGATCACGATTCTTCCCAGTTCTCCAGGTTCTGCCGGTTCATCAGAATCCATCTTCAGGATCTCATAATAATAGGTTTCTGTATCAATATGATACCCTTCATCTTCCCTGTTCTGAGGCCCATGATTCCGTTTTCTTCATTGGAATACCATGCCCGCACCGGACAGTTGAACTGTTTTTCCAGAGTTCTTCTTACCGGTTCCGGCATTGTCTCCGAAATCGGAATAATTGCTTTCACTACACATCTGCTGCAGTCTCTTCCTGTTTTTCTGATATATTCACTCAGTTCTCCAAGGGCAGAAGAATATCCTACCAGACATTTGACTTTTTTCTTCTCGATCACATGAAACATTTCTTCCAGAGCTTTTTCATCCATTCTGGAACTGTCCATCATGATCAGATTTTCCTGCAGAAGCTGAAATTTGCTTTTGCGTACATTATTTACCCATACCCGGATAAATGCTTCCTTCATTCCAATATAATATCCGGCTGCCGCTCCGAGAAAAATCCCACCCGCTGTATTATGACGGATCTTGTCACGATTCTGGATCATTCTGAGTGGAGTTCCTGTCGATCCACTGGTACACATTACCCGGTTATCTGGTGCATCTTTATATGTGGAAGATACAAAACGGTCATACTGCTGTCGGAAGGTATCTTTATTTACCACCGGAAGATCCTCAAGAGAACAGGTTTCCGGATAATCTTTATAAAAATCAGTAGTCTTAACTGCATGCGCGATCAGATTCTGGATTCTCTTCTCTGTCTCCTCAACAGAGCTGCCTTCTTTCCAGGCATAACGAATCTGGTCATAATATTCTCTGGTCTTTCCACCTTTCATTTTGTCCAGCATCCAGAACCCCATCCAGCGAAGTCTTTCATCTAAAATCATTATTTTCCATCCTGCTTTCTGCTGTAAATCAGTTTAATGCATCCTTGATCGCATCTGCCATCGCCTGCAGCATTTCATCTGTCATTCCCGGATATACACCGATCCAGAAGGTGTCTTTCATAATACGGTCCGTATTTTCCAGACTTCCCGCAATACGATATCCTTTTCCGGAAACACGCATCTGATCAAAGCATGGATGTTTTGTCAGATTACCGGCAAACAGCATACGTGTCTGTACACCTCTGGATTCAATCTCCTGTACCAGTTTGTTTCTGTCTACGCCTTCCTTGCATGTGATCAGGAATCCAAACCAGCTCGGTTTTGAATTTGCACATGCCTCCGGAAGGATCAGTTTATCCTCTGTACCTTTCAGTGCTTCTTTCAGATAATTAAAGTTGTGGATTCTTCTTTCCACAAAAGACGGGAATTTTCTGAGCTGCGCACATCCGACAGCAGCCTGCATATCTGTTGCCTTGAGGTTATATCCAAAATGAGAGTATACATATTTGTGATCATACCCAACCGGAAGTTCTCCATACTGACGGTCAAAACGATGTCCGCAGAGATTATCCTGTCCCGGTGCACAAATACAGTCTCTTCCCCAGTCTCTGAACGAACGTGCGATTCTGTTCAGGAGCGGATCATCTGTATAAACAGCACCGCCTTCTCCCATTGTCATATGATGCGGTGGATAAAAACTGGAAGTTCCGATATCTCCGATCGTTCCGGTCAGTTTCTCTTCCCCGTTGATCGTATAAACAGATCCAAGTGCATCACAGTTATCTTCGATCAGCCACAGATTATGATTATCACAGAATTCTCTAACTGCTTTCAGGTCAAATGGGTTTCCAAGTGTATGAGCAAGCATGACCGCTTTTGTCTTCGGAGACCATGCGGCTTCCAGAAGAGATGGATCAATATTGTACTGTGGAATCGTTACATCAACAAATACCGGTACCGCACCGTACTGGATCATCGGAGAAACTGTAGTCGGAAATCCGGCCGCAACGGTGATCACTTCATCCCCCGGAAGAATCTGTCGTTCTTTCAGAAGCGGAGATGTAAGTGTCATAAATGCGAGCAGATTTGCAGAGGAACCGGAATTTACCAGGGAACAGTAACGAACACCGAGATATTTTGCAAATGCATGTTCAAACTCATCTGTATAACGTCCTGCAGTAAGCCAGAATTCAAGGGAACTGTCCACAAGATTTACCATTTCTTCTGCATCATAAACCCTGGACGCATACGGAATACGGTCACCTTTCTGATATGGTTTCTTTTTGTTATGGTATTTTTCACAATAATTTCTTGTCATTTCCAGAATCTGCTCTCTGGCCTGCTGTTCTGTCATTTCTTCAAACATAATAGTCTCCTTCTGTATTTTATTTTTTTATATAGTACAGAAACTTTTCCCCATAAAAAGGAATCGTCTCTTTTAGTTCATAATGATCCATGAACCACCGATATGTTTCCGGATCATTCCGTTTCCAGATATTCATGGATGATTTTCCGGTAAATGCCCCTGGCACTTCCGCATGTTCCAGCTGGTCTTTCAGCTCTTTCAAACTGTCCGGGCGAACGAGCATATCACTGAAATCCATTGTAAAACATTCTGTCCGCCGATGAAGCATGCTGCAGATTTCGGGAACATTGATACCAAATGACGGTGTATTCTCAGGAACAACTGCTGCGATCTGCTCTGCGAAATCCTCAAATTCCTGCACATTATGATAATTTTCTTTAATCTTGCTGTTCTGTGCAAACTGAAGAACCGTTCCGGTAGCCATTGCAAGAACCGCAACTATACAGATCAGCCCTACACCACTGACGGTCACATGTCTGAGCGAAAGGCTGTCAAATCTTTTCCATTCTTCATTTTTGATAAATTCGATTCCCCTCTGTCCCCAGTATGCAGCCATGATTGCAGCCGGCATGGTAATACAGTCCAGATTGTGATATGCCGGGCGGTTAATATAATACACCAGACATCCCAGTGATCCAACACTCAGAAGAAACAAAAATTCTTTTTGCCAGCAATGCCTCTCTTTTCCACTGAACCAGCCGGTCATTCCCAGAGCCGTTCCGGTCAGAAACAGTGTGATCACTGCCATATATGCATTGGGTTCTGTAGGCATATCCAGATGAAGAACTCCCGTCATATAACTGCCTGACAGCAATGGGATCAGAAAGTCATCAAACGAATTTGCCGGACTGTGTTTCAGGATATTATAGAGATTTACTGTTCCATACGCTCCAAACACCGCCCCGGCCATTCCGGCAAACTGTGCAAAGCTTAACCACAATAGTCTACGGATCTTTATTTTTCCCACAGACAGAAAACGTGAAATAAGCATTCCTGCCCACGCCACAGTAAGAATCAGTCCGGTCTCTGTATTCCAGAGGATTGCCAGCAGACAGATCAGATACCCACCCACTGCCGTCCAGAAATTGCACAGCTCTTTTTTGAGGATCCATGCTCCATACAGAAACAGCAGCATCGGAAAAATTACCCGATGCGGCCAAACCTGCCAGTAAAAGCCACCTCGCATACCAAGTACAGGAAATGTAACTGCCAAAGCACCAAGTACCCTCAACACACGGCTTTTGACTAGCAGTTCCAGGATAAGAAATGCACAAATATGTGCAAAGGCTCCAATTCCGGCAACCATGGCAACAAAGGCTTTGAAATCACCATGAACAAGTTCCATTGGAATCTTAAAGAAAAGTCCGTAATGTCCATAAATACTCGTAACATTATGCGTATATGGCATTCCCTGATAAATATTGTAGACAGAATTGAAATATGCGTGCCCATGGTAAGCATCGCTCAGTTCTCCTCTTCCAAAAATATTCGGTGTGTACATACTGTAAAAAACGAGGAGCACCAACGCTGCATATACCAGCCGGATAATCCACTCACCGTCTTTTTCCGGAAAGCAGACATTTTGACATGCCCAGAAAAAGATTGCAAGTTCTGCCAAAAACAAAAATGCTGCGATCACTGCCGGCTGTGTGTGCCATCCGTATTTCGCCGCCACAGATCCAAGCTGTTCCGTCTCTCCTGAGATACAAAGCAGCCAGAACGGAATCTGTATAAACAGCATCAGCCAAAATACTGTTTTTCTGGCTTTGACATTCTCCGGAAAAGTTTTTCCCGCAACTTCATGCCTGTGTGCGATTCCCATTCCAACTACAAAGAGCAGACAAAACAGGATCAGAGACATTCCATATACAAGCATGTTACTGTTTCCCAGACTGTTGATTTTTTCTGCCAGTCCCGGAATCATAAAACAGCTCATAAAAAAGCATGCCGATAAAACCCACGCTGCAAAAGCGCAGATAACCTCTCTATTCTTTTTCATATTTTCTTTTCTTCTATCCTTTTATACTTTTTATATTCCAAAATATTCTTTGATCTGACAGTCCGTATATTCTGCCATATTCTGACCGGCAAGCCATGCCTGATACCATTTTGCAGTGTTGACTACTGCTTCATCCACCTGCCAGCGAGGTTTCCAGCCCAGCCGGTTTCGAATACGGGAACAATCCAGTTTGAGGAAATTTGCCTCATGAGGACCTCCCTGACAGAGATTTTCCCATGCTGCCCCATTTCCCCATGCTGTGCAGAACAGGTCTGCAAGTTCCCCGGTGGTCAGACAGCTTCTGTCATCTGGTCCTACATTATAAGATCCTGCCTTCCGGCTGTCCTGATACTGTTCTTCCGCGATCAGAAGATACGCGCCCAATGGTTCCAGTACATGCTGATATGGTCTGGTAGAATGTGGATTCCGAACTGCAATCTTTTTTCCACCGGAAACAGCACGCACACAGTCCGGAATGATACGGTCTGCTGCAAAATCACCGCCTCCGATCACATTACCGGCACGCGCAGTTGATACTGCAATATCCATGTCTTTCAAGAAAGATTTCTCATAACTGTGTGTTACAAGTTCTGAGCAGGATTTGCTATTGGAATACGGATCGTAGCCATCCAGTTCATCCGTTTCGCGATACCCCCATTCCCATTCATTATTCTTATAAACTTTATCTGTTGTTACATTCAAAAAAGAGCGGACGCTTCCACACTGCCTTACTGCTTCCAGTACATTGACCGTCCCCATAACATTTGTCTCATAAGTATTTACCGGATTTTTGTAAGATTCCCTTACGATCGGCTGTGCCGCCAGATGAAAGACAATCTCCGGCTGTGTTTCTTTAAACACCTGTATCATATGCTCCAGATCACGAATGTCTCCGATCACAGAATGGATCTGACTTTCCAGATCTGTCAGCGTGAATATTGATGGATCTGTCGGTGGCTTCTGAGAATATCCGGTCACTTCCGCTCCCAACTCCTGAAGTATCCTGCAGAGCCATGTCCCCTTAAATCCGGTATGTCCTGTCACCAGAACTTTCTTCCCTTTATAAAAATTTAGATTGAATTCATTCATATCGACCGCTTAAACTCCTGTAAAATACTTTATAGATTTTTCCAAAATCTCCACATACTTTCCTCATAACCTTTTTTCAAAAAAAGCCATTATTAGTTTTATTATACTATAAAAGCTGACGCCCCGCAATCTGCGAAGCGCCAGCTTCTTAATTTAAAAATTTAAATTTTTTGACTTCTATTTTTCAAACAGATCTACCAGTTCCTGTCCATCGTCATATCCGGCATCTTTCAGCTGTTCTACGAACCACTCGTCCACACCTTCTACGGCTTTTTTGAAGGAATCGATATCCATATCCTCTTTTTTAGTGATTGTCACACCATTCTTTGACTGCCAGCGGTTCATGATTTCTTCATCACCGGAGCGGTTGATGTAACGTTCATACTCAACAGCTTTCTGTCCACACTCATCAACGACTGCCTGCTGCTCTGGTGTCAGAGTATCGTACAGATCCTGGTTGATACAGAAGAACAGACAGTCATAGATTGCATCCCACATGGAGCAGTATGGCTGAACCTCCTGCACACTTGCCGCATCGATTGCCGGAAGTGGGTTTTCCTGGCCTTCTACAGTATTCTGCTGCAGAGCCGTATAAGTTTCAGACCAGTTCATGTTCGTTGCATCTGCGCCCCATCTCTTGTAACATTCCATCAGAAGGTTGGAGCCTGCTACACGGATCTTGAGGTTCTTCATGTCATCCAGAGTTTTTACTTCATGCTTGCTGTTGGTCAGCTCACGGAAGCCGTTCTCTGCGATACCCATGCAGTGCAGTCCGTAACTGGAAAGAATTTCTTTCAGCTTTTCTCCTGCCTCACCATCGAATTTCGCATCTGCATCATCATAGGAATCATAAATAAATGGTAACGATACAACATTAAATCTTGGATCAAACGCTGAGTAGATCAGGTTGGAATGCATGGAAATCTGTACCGGGTCTCCGTTCATCAGCGCCTGGATTCCTTCAGACTGATTTCCATTGGTCAGCTGGTCTGCCGCATAGATGTTGACTTTGATCTTGCCTCCGGTTGCTTTTTCCATCAGCTCGCCAAACTTACGTCCGCCGTCTGCCCAGGTACTTGTCTCCGTTGTGGAGCATGCAAAGTTCCAGGTTGCTTCCGGCCAGTTGAGATCACTGTAATCCGCAACTGTATCCGTAGATTCCTGTGTGAAGAGATCTACCAGTTCCTGTGCGTCATCGTATCCTTCTTTCTCAAGTTCCTTAACAAACCACTCATCAACACCATCTACGGCTTTCTTGAAGGAATCGATATCCATATCTTCTTTATTTGTGATCGTCACGCCATTCTTTGACTGCCAGCGCTCCATGATCTCTTCATCTCCGGAACGGTTGATATAACGCTCGTATTGAACAGCTTTCTGACCACACTCGTCAACAACTGCCTGCTGCTCTGGTGTCAGACTGTCATAAATCTCCTGGTTGATGCAGAAGAACAGACAGTCATAGATTGCATCCCACATAGAGCAGTATGGCTGAACCTCCTGCACACTTGCCGCATCGATTGCCGGCAGCGGGTTCTCCTGTCCTTCTACTGTATTCTGCTGCAGAGCCGTGTAGGTCTCTGTCCAGTTCAGGTTTGTTGCATCTGCGCCCCATCTCTTATAGCATTCCATAAGAAGATTGGAACCTGCCACACGGATCTTAAGATTCTTCATATCATCCAGAGTCTTGATCTCGCGTTTGCTGTTGGTGATCTCACGGAAACCATTCTCTGCGATACCCATGCAGTGCAGACCATATTCGGAAAGCAATTCTTTCAGTTTTTCACCGGCTGCTCCGTCAAATTTTGCATCTGCGTCATCATAAGAATCATAAATAAATGGAAGAGATACTACATTGAATCTCGGATCAAATGCGGAATAGATCAGGTTGGAATGCATGGAAATCTGTACCGGGTCTCCATTCATCAGTGCCTGGATTCCTTCAGACTGATTTCCGTTTGTCAGCTGGTCAGTTGCATAAACATTAACTTTAACCTTGCCTCCGGTTGCTTTTTCCATCAGTTCGCCGAACTTACGTCCACCATCTGCCCAGGTACTTGTCTCCGTTGTGGAGCATGCAAAGTTCCAGGTCATTTCCGGCCAGTCAAGGTCGCTGTAATCTTCAATTGTATTAAAGGAATCACTTCCATCTCCCGCATCTTTGGAAGAAGTACTTCCTGTATCAGATGAAGACTGTTCTCCCGTATAAGAACCATCTTTTGCAAGAGCCTTCGGAAGTGCTGTTGAAACTGCCGGTACATAGGTTACAACCAGAAGTACTACAACGCTGGCAGCGATCATTGGCATAACTGCCTTTGAGATCTGCTGAAGAGTAACCTCCAGACCTTTTTTGATCTTGATACTGATCGCAACAAAAAGGTTTACACCTACCGGAGGGGTAACCTGTCCGATCGCAAGGTTTACAGTTGCCATAACACCAAATGCAACAACGTCGTATCCCAATGCTTTACATACCGGAAGCATGATTGGGATAAAGATGTACATTGCAGAGTTTGCGTCAATAAAACATCCTGCGATCAGGAAGATAATATTTACGATCAGAAGGAATACAAACTGATTGTGCGCGATGGATGCAAGCAGTCCGGATGCAGCCTCTGCAATACCAAACTTGGTACATACAAATGAAAACAGAGATGCACTTGCAACGATCAGCATGATTCCACCGGTAGTCTTTGCGGAATCTACCAGGATATCAAACAGATCTCTGAAGGATACCTCACGGTAGATCACCATACCTACAAAAAGTCCATATACAACAGATACTGCCGCAGCTTCTGTTGGTGTAAAGATACCACCGTAGATTCCGCCAAGGATGATGACCGGCATCAGGAATCCCCAAAATGCATCTTTAAAAGTGGCCCATCTCTCCTTTGCAGATGCTTTTTTACGGGACGGTTTGATATCATGTTTATTTGCTTCAAGAATTACTACAATTACAAGTGCCACACCCATAAGGATTCCAGGTACGATACCTGCCATAAACATATCTGCGATAGACACACCTGTAATGGACGCATATACAACGAAAGCGATACTTGGCGGTATAACGATAGCCACCGAACTCGACGTTGCCATCAAAGCTGTTGAAAACGGTGCAGAGAAACCACCCTGCTCAACCATTGCCGGGATCAGAACAGCACCAAGAGCTGCTACTGTAGCCGGACCGGAACCGGAGATTGCTCCGAAGAAACAGGAAACAATAACACATACGATCGCGATGCCACCTTTTTTGTGTCCGACACAGGTATCTACAAAATCGATCAGTCTGCGTGAAATTCCGGCTTTTGCATGATATTTCCGGACAGTACAAAGAACGGAATCGCAAGAAGAAGGAATTTACTGATTCCTGAATACATATTTGTTGCAACGATGGTAAGTGAGGTTCCCGAATAAAGGATCGCACATACAGAGGACAGACCCAGGCAGAGTGCGATCGGCACACCCAGGATCAGAAAAACAAAAAATGAAATAAATAAAACAGCACTGATCATTTATTTGCCCTCCTTATCGTTTTTATTTCCAAAACAGACATCCAGACAGTACTCAATAAGATGAAGAATCATACAGCCTGCTCCGATCGGTACAAAGGACCAGAAGATCCATTCCGGCCAGTTCAGTACAAAGGTTCTTTTTCCGTTTTCAAGCTGGGTGATAACCTTGTCCATACCATACTTAAAAAGAATCACTGAAAAAATAATACTCAGTACTGTGATCAGGATCACAGATGGTTTTTTCAGTTTTTTTGGAAGACGGTCTGTAACCAGTGTCAGGCTGACCAGGCCACCCTCTCTGCAGGACAATGCTGCTGCCAGAAGTGTAATAAGTACAAAGACCGCTACAACAAGTTCTTCTGTGAAGGACCATGAGCGGTGGATCACTTTACGGGAAAACACGTTTCCCACAGTGAGCACGAGAATCAGCAATGTTGTAACTACCAGTACAACTTTTTCTACTGCTGCAAGTGCATTCATGAGTTTCTTGTAGACTTTCATCCTCTCTTCCTCCCTTGTAAAATATGATGATGTTCCGGTTTCAGAAAATTCTGCATAAAAAAAATCCGCCCCATCAGGGACGGATATATAATTCCGCAACCACCCTGTTTCGTCATTGAAACAAGTACGATTCTGCAACGTACCGGCATACGCGTCTCCTGTAACGGGGAGCCTCCGTGAAAACCTACTGATAAATCTCAAACGTAACGTTCGGTCTTCCTTCTCAGGGATGATATTCAAAACAGTGCCGTTACCGCATCACACCAACTGCGGCTCTCTGTAAACAGCTATTTTCTCTGCTTTTACTGATTCCCTTCATAGAATTTGCTCTTATGCTTTACCTCGTTAAAAGCTTTTTTTATTTTACAACTCTTATCTGCTATAGTCAAGAGCTTTTTAATTGGTCAAAAAAAGCAAAACAGTTTTGCATTCTCGCATAAAATATTTTATACTGTATATACCCAAACTGTATCTATCTACAGGAGAAACAAAATATGAAAAAGAAAAAAAGATTTCTACGAATTATGTTGCTGCTATTATTATTTTTATCTGCGCCGTAGTCATCAGTCTGGGACTTTTTTTGCTGTATGTCCAACGTTCTATTGATACCAATTCCCAGAAAGCCATGACCAGTAATGTAGCAAAACAAAGTGATCATGCGTTATCCATTCTCAATATTCATTACGGATTTCTGAACAGTATCGCTGACAAAATGGGAGATTCCTCTGATATTCTTTCCGATGAAAATATGGAGCTTCTGGTATCCCTGGCAGCAAACACGGATTTCGAAAGAACTGCCCTGATCGAAGCAGACGGTACAGCATACTATGACAACGGTGCCATAAAGAATGTAGCCCAGAGAAAATATTTTCTGGAAGCCATGAAAGGCCAGGCAACTCTCAGTGATCCACTGGACAGCAGTATTGATCAGGAGACACGTGTGATCCTGTGTGTTCCTGTACGCTGTAATGACAGAATCATTGGCGCACTTGGTGGATCTTATAATGTGACCGCCCTTAGTCAGATGCTTTTTAATGATATTTTTGATGATGCCGGATACAGTCTGATTGTCACAAAAGAAGGAGAGATCATCGCCTACGATGGTGAACCTTCATATCATAAAATCACATATGGTGACAATTTTTTTGATTTTTATAAAGACAGAACACTTCTGTCCAAAAATTCTCTTGTAAATGTCAAAAAAGATTTTTCAGCCGGCAACGATGGACTGATTAAGATCCGAACAGACTCCAACAAAAAATCTGACCAGTATATCGCTTATACCCGGCTTGGCATGAACGACTGGATGATCTGCTATGTTATTCCTGTATCCGATGCCCAAAACTCCTATTCTTTCATTAAAAGTTATGAAGGCATTTTTATGTCCGTATTCTGCATTCTGGTGCTGTTACTTGTTTTCTACATTATCCACAACAATCGTATCCGCAATGAAGAGCTGCGTCACGATGCACAGACAGACGGTCTGACAGGTGTTCTCAACAAACGCACGACAGAGGCACTCATCAACGAAATCCTGGAGCAGAGGCCTCATGAAAAAGGTACTTTTATTATTCTGGATGTTGATAAATTCAAAGAAGTAAATGATCATTATGGGCATGCTGTCGGCGATATTGTCCTCAGCACACTTGGACAGACACTCCGAAATTATTTCAGAGAAAATGATATCATTGGAAGAATCGGTGGAGATGAGTTTGTCATTTACATGTGCAAAACAGAACGGCAGAGATGGATATTTTCTTTTCCAAAAGCAGGATAGTATTATATAATGATGACATATCGCAAGAATGCAGGCACAATATCATCTATACTAAACATATAATGCATGAATAAAAGAGGTACAAATAATGACAGAAAAATGGTGGCATGACAAAATCGCATATCAGATCTATCCAAAGAGTTTTCTGGACAGTAACGGGGACGGCATCGGAGATCTGAGAGGAATCATTTCCAAACTGGATTACATAAAAGCACTGGGCATTGATATCATCTGGCTTTCTCCAATCTACAAATCGCCTTTTGTCGATCAGGGATATGATATTTCAGATTACTATGCAATTGCAGAAGAATTCGGAACTATGGAAGAGTTTGATGAATTGCTTGCAGAAGCAAAAAAACGTAATATGCATATCATCATGGATCTGGTCATCAACCACTGCTCTGACAAACATGAATGGTTTCAAAAAGCTCTGGCTGATCCAGATGGTGAATATGCAGATTATTTTTATTTCCGGAAAGGAAAAAACGGTAACCCGCCAAGCAACTATCGTTCTTACTTCGGCGGCAGCTGCTGGGAACCGGTTCCGGGAACAGACAAATACTATTTCCATATGTTCGCCAAAGAACAGCCTGATCTGAACTGGGAGAACCCAAAGCTTCGTCAGGAGCTTTACAATATGATCAACTGGTGGCTTGAAAAAGGCCTTGCCGGTTTCCGTATCGATGCGATCATCAACATCAAAAAAGACCTTGCTTTTCCTGACTATGAACCGGACGGACCGGATGGCATGGCCGCCTGCTGGAAAATGGTCGAAAACGTTGACGGTGTAGGAGAATTCCTTGAAGATCTGAAGAAAAACACTTTTCAGAAATATGATGCTTTCACCGTTGGTGAAGTATTCAATATGAAAGCTGATGAACTTGGTCAATTTATTGGAGATAACGGACATTTCTCCACAATCTTTGATTTCTGTGCGCATTCCCTCAGCGATGGTGCTCATGGCTGGTACGATGCACCTCATGTAGATTTCAAAACATGGCGTGATACAATTCTGAGTTCTCAGATCAATGTCCAAAAATATGGACTGGAAGCAAATATCATCGAAAATCATGATGAACCTCGCGGTGTATCCCGTTTTCTTCCGAAGTATGCCCAAACGCCTGTCGGTGCCAAAATGCTCGGTACCGTAAACATCCTGCTTCGTGGAATTCCGTTCATTTATCAGGGACAGGAAATCGGAATGCAGAATGAAATCTGGAGCAACATTCATGATTACAATGATATCAGTACGATCGATCAGTATAATCTTGCAAGAGAAGCAGGTTTAAGTGATGCAGAAGCTCTGGAAGTATGCGGCAAAATGAGCCGTGATAACGCAAGAACCCCTGTACAGTGGAATGCTCAGGCGAATGCCGGATTTACTACAGGCACACCATGGCTCAAGGTTCACTCTGATTATAAAGAAATCAACGTCGCAGCTCAGGAAAAGGATCCGGATTCCGTATTAAATTACTACCGCAAACTGACTGCCACCCGCAAGGCTCCAGAATACAAAGAGGTATTTACTTACGGCAAAACAGTTCCTGCATATCAGGACAGCGAAACAGTTATGGCATATTATCGTGAGACGAAATCACAACGCGTTCTCGTCGCCGCCAACTTCGGTCGTGAAGCCGTTTCCATCAAACTTGAATATCCGGTAAAAAAAGTGCTTCTGTCCAATCAGAACCGCACCGATTGTCCAGAAGAAATGCTGAAGCTCGATAGCTGTGAAGTAATTGTTCTGGAATGCGAGAAATAAACCAATTTTACTAAGGGACTGTGCATGTATTATGTACAGTCCCTTCTGGCTGCAGGCACTGGCTCGGATAGTTTGTTTAAATTCAGAATACAGAAGTAGCATTCCTTCTTTCCATCCACATACTTCAAGAATCTTTTGATCATATTCTCGAATCTTCTCAGCGACACTACCGCTTCCATCTTGTAAATATGGAAACCCATGTGTTCATAAAATCCCTTAGCCTGCGGGACATACGCTTTGATATTTTTGATTTCTCTATCTGGCAGAAACAGGTGGGTCGCCCTCACACGCTTTGATAATGGTTTCGTAAGGGAGAAGTTTACTCATGACGGTATCTCTCCATTTCCTCCCGCAGTTTCCGCAAGGCAATCTGGATATGCCGCCCTGCTGTGCTGCGTGACCGGCCAATACACGTGCCGATCACGCGCTGCGACTGATGCAGAAAGTAATAGCGCAGGATTTCTTCCCGTGCCTGCTCCGGTAAAACAGAGATCGCGTTGTCAACGGCGGCGCAAAGCAACGTTCATTTTACTGTTGACTGACTCAGCTGGCTTTGTGCTATTGCCTTGTAGTAAACACAAATAGAAATGATTGCTGTAATCGCTTCCGTGATCCAAAACGCATTCCAGACGCCAACCGCTCCGAAAAGCCTGCTGAGTAAAAACGCAGTTGGGATGATAACCACAACATACCGGCAAAGTGAAATCAGTAATGAAGGAGTGCCTTTTCCAAGTCCCTCCAGTGCGCCGGAAGATGTAACGGAAACCGCCGAGACGATAAAACCGGCGCCGATGATACGCAGGGCTGTTTCCCCGCTCTGGATTGTCGCTTCTGTGTGGGTAAACAGCCCCATAAGCTGGCCGGGGATTAGCAGACATATCACTGTCCCAAGCACCATAATGATACCGCTCATGCACAAGACGATTTTATAAATCTGGCTGACTCTTTTGTTCTCCCCCGCACCGTAGTTATAGCCGATCAAGGGGCGCATCCCCTGAACAATGCCATTAGCCGGAAGATAGATGAATGTCTGCAATTTGTAATAGATTCCCAAAACCAGAATATACACTTCGGAATATGCCGCCAAAATAGCATTGAGCGCCGAAATCAAAAGAGATGGGAGCGCAAGATTCAAGGTTGCGGGAATGCCGATGGAGTACAGCTTTATTACCATCTTTTTGCTGAGCAAAATGTACTGTCTGCGGATATGCACGCGAATTGGCCGCACAAAATAAACGACCAGATAAATCGCAAGCGTCAAGGCCTGCCCGATGCCGGTTGCCAGCGCAGCGCCTTCGATTCCCATTTTAGGGAATGGACCATAGCCAAAAATCAGAGCGGGGTCTAAGACAATGTTTGTTATACACCCACACATCAAGCTGATCATGGTTGTTTTCATGTTTCCTACAGCTTGGAATAGTTTCTCGAATGTAACACCAACAATGATAATCAATGTAAAAGCGAACGCAATAACAGAATAGCGGACGCCAAGTTCAATCACTGTCTTGGATGAAGTGAACATTCCTAAAAAAGCCGGCATCATTGTAATACAGCAGACTGTCATAACAACGCCGTGAATCATGGCAAGCACAAGTCCCTGCGTGGCAGCTTGATCTGCTTTTTTGTTATCTCCAGCGCCTAGATATAAGGCGATCACTGCGTTGATTCCAACGCCAAATCCAATTCCAACGGCATTGATAAAATTTTGAACCGGGTAAACCAATGATAATGCCGTCATAGCTTCCTCGCTGATCTGCGCGACGAAAAAGCTGTCGATAATGTTGTATAGAGAATTAACCAGCATGGATAAAACCATAGGCAGGGTCATGGATAAAATCAGCGGCAATACCGGTTTTTCTTTCATAAAAGTATCGTTCATCATTTCTCCTCCTTGGAACATGTTATAAGATATTTTTGTGGCGATGCCATGCCATTATTACGAGAGCAATGAGCATAGTGGCGGTTTCCGCAACAGGAAATGCAAGCCAGATTCCGTTCAGTTGGAATAATTTGTCCAGACACCATAAGGCAGGAACAAGGAAAAGCAGTTGTCTGCATAATTGAATCGCTATGCTGGAACCTACTTTTTCTGTCGCCTGAAAATAGGTGGAAATCATGGTAGAGAGACCGCAAAACAGATAGCTTGCTGCCATAATTCGCATAGCGGATATTCCAAAGGAGCGCATGGCTTCCGACGCTGTAAATAATCCCAAAAGCTGCGCCGGAAAGAAGTTGACGGTCAATGTTCCCAGTATCATCATACCAGAGGCCAAAGCGGTTCCATATCGGAAAGCGGAGTGCAGCCTATCTCTGTTTCCCGCACCGTAGTTAAACCGCATAATAGGCAAACAGCCCTGAATCAAGCCGTTTACTGTCATAACGATCAGCTGCTGCACCTTAAAATACGCACCGAAGAATGCAATCGCCGTATCGGAATACGCCACCAGAAACAGATTGACGAATGTCACCATAAACGAACTGAGGGCATTCATAATGAAAGATGGTAAGCCAAGGGCGAATATACGGGCAATCATCCACTTTTGTATATGAAATTCTTTGATCTTTATCCGCACTTTTTGCTTTTTGCCCAGCAGCAAGGCAAATGCCAAAATCATGGATAACAAATAGCCCGCAACAGTAGCCACCGCAGCGCCACGGATTCCCATAGCTGGAAAAACACCAATACCAAAAATTAGGAGTGGGTCAAATACAAAATTAGCGACCACTCCTGCAATCTGGAACCACATAGGAGCAACCATGTTCCCAGTAGCCTGTATCATTTTCTGGATTGCGATATGCACCATGTTGGGAATTTGCATGAACGAACATACGCTCATATAAGCAAGACTCAACTGATAAATTTCTTCGTTATTGGTGAATGCCCCAAAGTAGGGTTTCATAATCAGTAATGACAGAAGATTGAGCACAGCACCAATTCCAAAGGCCAGTAACAATCCATGTGTGACGGTAGTATTTGCCTCATTCTGCTTTCTCTGTCCAAGATACCCTGCAATCAGTACATTCACGCCAACGCCGATCCAGATAGATGTCGCATTCATCAAAGTTGTAATGGGAAACGACAGGGAAACCGCCGTCAAAGCATTTTCACTCAGCCGCGCTACAAACGCACTGTCTATCAGATTATAGGAATATTGCAGAAACATAGAAATCAGCGGCGGTATCGACATTTGCCAGATGAGTTTTCCAACGGGCGCAACCGCCATTTTGTTATCGGTCTGCATGCTTTCCCTCTTCTCCACAAATTGTCCGAACAATATAGTTTTGTTTGCGTGCTGCAGGCTGACCGGCTTTCTGGGCCGGATAAGTCCCTGCTTCCAGTACAGCGTCCAAAGCCTTGGAAGGGACAGGTTCCGATTTATAAGCCCGTACACTACGACCCGTCTTGATAAGAGACAAAAAATTTTTTTCCATACAGATATAGTCCTCCATTCTGCTAATACTTTCGAGATACAGGCAACAAAAAAGCCACACAACTATCACAAGATAGCTGTGTGGCAAAAAGATGACCGAATCCGGAAAAGTCCACTAAAATTTTGCGTTTATTATTATAGTGAACTTGAAGGAGACTGTCAAGCATCAATCATTACGGAATTGTGGCGGCTGTCTGTTGGTTTTTATGTTACTTTATGGCACATGAGAAATTCTGTCTGGTTTTGTACTCGTAGTGAGTGAGCATGCGTTATTATTATCAATGCCTTTTGCCATAACAACACCAAAACAGGCACTCGGCAATTCTTCAAAAATTTCTTTTTTAACAACGAATCTCATTTTATGCCCTTCTTATCTGCACTTGACCGGAATACATATTTCAGTCACAAATTTTTCACTGTCATTAGTAATGCCATAGTCTATGAGCGTGATTTCTCGCGAAAAACCAACAATCTGTATCTGTTCTTTTGTGATGTAGTCAAGGAGCTTTTCATAGTGCGCTGGAGCTTCTATATGACTGCCTCGAAAACGCAACCGTACACAAAGTGTTTTGGGAAGAGTAATGGTTTCACCTGTATAAATGTCCTCTTGATCCAGTATTAGAAAAATGCTGTCATAACGATTTACTTTTGATTGCTGCAAATGTTCCGCGGAAATGCCAAGTCCGACCTTTCCAAGAAATACAACGGCTTCGGCATCAGATTGATCCAGCTTTCTAATCGGCACTTCCATATCAAGAGAGCCATCTACTTTCAGTGGAACGTCTACCCAAGCAATGCGACAGGACGGAAGCTCTATTAAGGAAACGGTATCCAAAGGCTCACTTTGTGCGTCTCTCAGCCAATTTAAGCGGTGGTTAATCTTTTGTTCTATACGTTGTAATTCTTGTTGCTTTTTCAGGACTGCATGCTTTTGCTGTAACAACTTTTCCTCAATACGGCTGATATCCTTATTTTTGAGAAAGTCCTCAATCTCGGACAAAGGCATATCCAATGCCCGCAAATACCTGATTGTGTTTAGTACTTCAAATTGTTCGGTGCCATAGTAACGATAGCCAGAATCTGAGGAAATGTATTCTGGTGTAAGCAAACCGATATGTTCATAGTGCCGCAAACTACTAACACTGATATGAAACAATTTTGACACTTCACCTATTGGGAAGAGATTTTTCCGATCCATATCTTACTCCTCCACCAGAACAAGCGTTGATTTGCGCCGTATGACTCCAAAGGCGATTAGGCAGATCACGACCGATAGCAGTGAGCCTGCCGCGGTAGCCAGTCCCATCGGGAGAAGCGTTGCCGGGAATAATTTTGAGGTCACATAAACGCCAGGCACACGCATCAATACAATGGCGAGAATATTGTGTAAAAACGACAGGCCGGATTTCCCGCATGCGCAAAAAAAGCCGCTAAAACTAAAATGAATGCCAGCAAAAATACAGTCAAAAATGTAACCACGCAGATACTGGCCGCCGAAAAGGATCACCGCCGCTCCGTCCGCAGTGCTGGGATCGGTGAACAGCGAAACGATGCCTTCCGCTGTAAACTGAATCGCGATAGAAGCAAGCACGCCAAAGCCTGCGGCGAGCATCACCGCATAGCGCAGCGTTTGAATGGCCCGATCCGGTTTGCCCGCACCGATATTTTGCGCTCCCAAGGCAGAAACGGTAGACAGCATAGAGGAGGGTACCAAAAAGAGGAAACTGATCACTTTCTCCACAATCCCGACCGCCGCTGCGTCATTCAGTCCACGCTGATTGGCAATAATCGTGATAATAATAAAAGCAACTTGAATCAGGCCGTCCTGAAACGCAATTGGGATGCCGATCCCCAAAATTTTCCCCATGACCGCACGGCAAGGCTTGAAGTCGCTTTTTTTCAGAACGATGCTCCTGCGTTTCAAAATAACGGTAAGGGAAACAACTACACTGATTGCCTGAGAGAGAGTTGTACCAAGGGCTGCGCCCGCAGGCCCAAGGTGCAGCACACCCATAAAAAGATAGTCTAAAGCGATGTTGGCAGCACAAGCTGTGGCAATAAAGCACATCGGGCTTTTGCTGTCGCCCAACCCTCTAAAAATAGAACTGATGATGTTGTAGGATGTAATAAACGGAATCCCGATAAAGCAGATGGTCAAATAGGTGACCGTACCGCTCACCGCATCCGCTGGCGTAGACATGGCAACGACAATGGGATGAACAAGGGATAACAGGATGGCCGTAAGTGCAATGGAAAGCACCAGAAACAATATTACCGTATTCCCGATGTTATGCGCTGCCTGTTTTCGATTTCCTGCCCCCACTGCCTGACCAACGCTGACGGTTGTTCCCATCGATAACCCTACAATCATAACCGTAAGCATGTGCATCACTTGTGAGCCGATAGAAACAGCGGTAGTACTGGCTACACCCTCGAACTGTCCGATGATAAATAGGTCAGCCATACCATAGAGCGTTTGAAGGAAATACGAGAGCAGATACGGCAATGATAATAATACAACATTTTTGAACACACTGCCGGTAGTAAGGTCCTTTTCCATATTGCCTAATCCTCCTTTTTGGTTAAACTACCCGTATTATAAAATCTACAACAGATGTAGAGTCAAGCGTTTTTTCTTATTTTGTAGCACCGTTCAAATGACTTTGTGTAAGTTTATTTTTTTCACGCAAATTCTTGAGAATATCTCGTGTTTCCATGTCTGTCCCTCCTAAGGAATATGTTATTATTTATTATAAAACTGCAACCTATATACATTAATCATATATATCTTTATATAAATTACCTTGTTACCTGAATTCACTGATGCTATACTAACATTATAAAAACTGCGTGAACACTTATTAAACCTTGCAAGTTACGCGGTTTCTTTTATCCTGATAAGTTAGTTTATACTAATCAAAATCAGGCAGACATAAAACCGTTGTAAAATGCAATACATCATATTGAGGAAATATCTATGAAAGAAAATGAACTTATTTTTGACCGTACAAAGCACGTCTGCTATTCCGAAGCAGTTAAACAAGTAATTACAGACTGTCTGAAAAAGCAATTTTCTAAAAAAGAAGCTGACATCCTCTGGGAAAAAATCCAGTTGAAATATACCGAATATTTACAGACGCTCCCTTATCTGGGCGGTGCAAAAGACAATCATAATGCTCCCGGCGGAACCTACGACTGCATCGCTTTATTTGCATATTACGAAGTGTTAGACCGTAAGCCATCCATTCAGGAAATCTATGAAATGAATAATGCAATTCTTCTTCCGCCGTTTCGGAAGCTCGGAAAGCTCTTTAATATCAACCATCCATGGCAGCTGAAATTATTGAACTTTGTTTTTGAAACGACGGCAAAGCGTGATCAGAAAAAACACCACAGTTGTCCTGCCGGATATATTATGCAAACAGAACCATTTGATCCAAAGACAGGAATTCATTACCGCTTTGAACAGTGCCCGATTGCGGAATTTGCCAAAGCGCATGATCTGTTAGAAATCATGCCTGCAATCTGTAATGGCGATTACCCTGCCATGGAACTTTTACATGCCGGTCTGATCCGCACTACGACCTGTGCAAATGGAAATGTGTGTGATTACTGGATCGTCGGAGATAAAAGTCCATATTTGAAAAAATATCCGAAAAAGACAGATGAACAGGGATATTTTTATAATGAATATCGTAGAAGTATTGCAAAGGAAAAATATTTAGAAGAAACCCCTATGCTAAATTATTCTGCCAGGAATATCCAGCAACTCTTAGCAGAAAGGGACTGGAATACATTGAATGAATTTGAACGTCTGAAATCTATATACAATTTTGTACGAGATGAAATATTATTTGGATATAATGTAGATGACAGCATCCCTGCATCAAAAATCTTATCCGATGGATATGGACAATGTAATACAAAGGGCACACTATTTATGGCTTTGTTACGAGCCTGCAATATTCCCTGCCGGATTCATGGATTTACAATAGACAAGAAGCTTCAAAAGGGCACAATGACCGGTATTGTCTACAAAAGTGCCCCCAAAAATATATTTCACAGCTGGATAGAAGTGTATTTCGAAAATATCTGGTATGAATTAGAGGCATTTATCCTCGATAGTGCTTATTTAAATAATCTTCAGAAAAAATACCCAGATTGTACAGGTTCTTTTTGTGGTTACGGTGTAGCAGTCAAAAATTTCCAGAATCCCATTATTGATTTTAACCGGAATAGTACCTATATTCAAAGTGAAGGTATCACCCAGGACTTCGGAATCTACGATTCACCAGATGACCTGCTAAAAGAGCATCAACAGGAACTCTCTGTCTTAAAAGCCTTTATATATCGGAATCTTGGACGGCGTCTAATGAACAGAAATGTCATGAAATTGAGGAAGAGTTAACCAGGGTTCTATCCTTGTTTGTATTATAATGCAGTTTTAGGGCATTGCTAATTTGTGTTTTTTGTGTCTGGACCAAAAGATACACTCCTTTTTCCAGATCTCTGTACATAACTTCTCCGTCTGAGTTGGTCTTTCCGGACATTCCTTTGATGTTGTTATCCTGTACATATTTTTCCAGTTTTTTGCAGCTTCTGCCTGAGCGGAAGAAGCATCAAAATCAAATATGACTCCAGACTTTGCAAACTCACTCACTAATGCCCATGAATTATTTTTATATGTTCCAACCTGATACATCGTAAATTCAGTATTACTTAGCTACACTATTTTATTTTCCTTTTCTGGAAGACGTTCATACAACCATGTCATACGATTTAATCTCTCCACCGCCTTTTTATCAAACTGCCCCTTTTCCATGCTCCAACCGCAAATATGTAACATATTTTGAAAGCGTAATATGAAAATGTTCTTTAAAATATTGCGATACATATTTTTCAGAAAGATGGAACTGTTCCCCAAATTCCTTTAATGATATCTCCCCTGTAAAACTCTGCTGTATGTATGAAATCATCTCTTTTTCTACAGTATTTCTTCCACTTTTATCATTTTCGATTATAAATCCATTCTCCCACATGTGAAGAATAAATTGTAAAAGAATTATTTTTGTCTTTATCTGAACAGCTATTTCCAACTTCTTTTCATCATTTTTTGCCATATATATTTCGGCCAACTGCTCACACAACTCTTTTGCTGCATCCTTGATCCTTGGTCTTATCATCAAATGACCATTTTTTAATGGAGTAAGCAATTTATCATCTAACATGTCATCTGTGCAAAAAGAGATATATTCAAGTGGAAAAAGGAAAGTAAAATAATCCACTTCTCCAGCCTGTGAACCCATGAAATGCAGATTGCCCGGCGACACTACAAAAGCATCCCCGGGGGTTCCAATATAATTTTCTCCTGCTATACTTACAGTCAAAAACCCACTTTTTACATATATAATTTCCAGTTCATCATGCCAATGTACCGGTATCTGAAATGATCGTCCCTCATTTTCTATATGATATGTACTAAACGGATCATCCTTTGTACCATGCGGTTTATTTTCCTTTAAGTGGATCCCACATGACTAAAGTCACATGCTCCTCTGTCGCTTTAAGCGACAAGGCTAAATATCGGCGGATACGCCTGTAACTTAGGATATGCGCAGTCATGCGCTTTTTTTCATGCCAGATATGGCAGGTTCCCACACCACAGGTAATCCGCTGTATATCTGCCTGTGTTTATGCTGCTCTTAAGAGTTCCATTTCTGAAAATAGTTCTCTTAAGTCCGCATATACACATGAGATCCTACGCTTTACTGAAGGGACTTTTGCCTCCAGCAAAGACCTTTCCGTTACCGGAAGGGGTTTTAAGAATTCCCGTATAAAATATCTTGCTCCAATATTATAGGACGCTGAAAGATCACAGTTATATCTTTTTCCATTCTGGAATGTACATAAACTATGATTGCCCGGGTCGCGGGCAACCGTTCCCGACCCATCACAGGCAAGTCTGCTGGTATTCCACGCACAGATCCTGGAAATCCGCATCCCTCTGCGATGTGCCTGATGTTCACATCTTTTCTGGATATCCCTTTTTCTCCACAGGTGCAGCTTCTGTTTCTTTCTTCCGGACATCTTTCCTTTTATTTCCAGATACTCAAACACGATCACATCCGCATGGTTTTCTTCTGCATATCCTGTGACTGCTCCTGCAATCTTTCTTCCAAGTTCTGTGTTAAGACGCTTCGCGTAGGCCCATCTGCTTTTCACCTGTGCGGAGCCATGCTCGCGCTGGAATCTGCTTATCCGTCCCAGCACACGGTACATCCGGTCTTTTTCACTGGGAAAATCAATAAACTTTCTTCCCAGGACAGTTCCATCTGACCGCATAATGGTACAGACTGCATCCGTATTGAGTCCTAAATCCACACTGCAGATGACCTGTTCTTTTACAGGTGTCTTTGTAAACAGCACCTCTTCTGTATAAGAAAAACGCAGAAAGTATTTACGATGCCTTTTTTCCAACACGGGAGCTGTTGCTCTTTTTCCTGCCCAGTTCTTTCTGAGATATTCCATATCTGTATGGCTGAGGCTGACCCGGAACCATTTCCAGTCATGACCGTCATAAAGTTTCAGGCACGCTCTATCTTTTTCTTCTGTATCCTCACGGTACATCACATCACGGTAGAATACCGGCATGGCATGATTATCACACACCAGCTTCGGCCTGCCGCCTTTCTGATCCGTTTTTTCCCACAGTTCCAGCCTTGTCTTATATGAGGATACACTTCCCAGGGCATGCTGGATAGCTGCCCTTCTGAGATAAGAAGGCATCTTTGGAAATCGCAGGTCAAAATCAAACCTTGCCTGGTTCTTTTTGGTGGTATGCACCAGATGTTCTGCCGTGTTGAAACGTTTTTTAGGTTCCGTGATCACTGCCAGTTCATCCCATGTCTGGGCATAGATCTCAATCAGACAACTGACCGCAGAACGATAAATATCCAGTGTCTGGCGGATCGGAATATTCTGTTTTCGCAGTTCTACACCATAACTGGATACTGTCCTCATCTTTTTTCCTCTTTCTTACAAATATAAATACGGGTTCTTTCAGGTTACTGCTTTTCTTTTTGCCCCTCGATATAAGAACATACCTGTTCCCTGTTCCTGTCACTCACCGTTACTGCACAATAAGATGGATTCCACAGATGCCCTCCCCAAAGTTCCTTCTTCAGTTCTGGATGAGCAAGAAATATCTGTCTGGCAATGTTCCCCTTCATGATCTTGATCATATCAGAGATATAAAACTGTGGTCTGCAATCTACAAGCAGATGGATATGATCCGGCATAACCTCCATTGCCAGAATCTGAAATTTATATTCTTCTGCAAGGTCATAGAGCATTTCTTTGCATTCTGTATCAATACCATCTTTTAAAACCTTTTTCCGGTATTTTGTACACCATACCAGATGATACTGCAGGGAATACACATATCCTCTACCATATGAAAGTTCGTTATTATTGATATTAAACATATTTTTATCCATGTTTTTATTATACCATATGCGAGAAGAATTTACAAACATTTGTTCCCCATCCAAGAAAATAGTGCGTCTAACTCATCACTGAAGTAACGAGAATGCAACGCACAGTTGTTCAAAGTACATAATCTCTCCTATACTTCTATAAGACCTTTACTTTTCCATTTTCCACTCTTCCATCTAAGTACCATTCCCACAGCTCTCGCACATTCGTCACCTGCCATAGCAATATATGATCCTACAGCCAGAAGTCCCATGTGTATTCCGAGAAAATAAGTTCCGCCAACTGCAAACAAATACATAAATATTGCACCTAGTATAACCGGGAAAAGTGCGTCTCCACTCGTTTTTAATGCCTGACCATATACAAGGTTTGTTACCCTTCCAAATTCAAGAAAGACATCTACTATTAACAACTTTACCACAAGATTTATCATCTGTGTATCATCAGTAAATATATGCACGATAAAATGTCCTGCCAATGCAAATGTCACGGAAAAACAGGTCGCTGTGATGATACCGTATATCGCAGCTTTTCTCGTTCCCCTGTTACATTCCTCAAACTCTTTTGCTCCAATTCTCCAACCGGTCATAATTGCATTTGCCTGAGCAAGGGCAGCTCCCACACAATATGAGAAATTTGCAATCTGTACAGCATATGAGCGTGCTGTAACATTCATTCCATCCACATCCATCTGATTCATAAAACGCACAATAAAGGTCATTGCGATGTTGTAAAGTGCTGTTTCAAGCGCAGAAGGAAAACCAATCTTAACAATTTGCGCAAATATCTTTCTTGATGCAATTCGCTCAGGACTCTGTTTTGCTTTTATAAGCACAGCCCCCATACCTGCTACAATAATAAGATTTACAACTCTTGAAATAACCGTGGCAACAGCAACTCCCATTACACCCCAGTTGAATACAAATAAGAATACTGAATTAAGTATTATATTGAGAACATTTCCAACAACAGTTCCTATCAAAGAATGTTTTGTATATCCAAACACTCTCAAATAACTGGAAAAAATAGGAATCAGTGCATTTAAAAAACATGCGCCGCCAACAATTCTAAGATATATTTCAGCCGGCTCAAGCAAAGCCGGAGCAATACTTACGATTCGAAGTATCCCACCAGAAAAAGTAGCAAGAATGACAGACATTACGATACCTATCAATGCGTTGAATATAAGTCCAAGTTGTCTTGCCTGATACGCTATCCCCGGTCTTCCGGCCCCGATATTTTGTGACATAACAGCTATCATACCCGACGATATTACGCCGAACATGATAATAAAAACACCTATATATGTATTTGCTGTTCCCACTGCTCCTACAGCCTGGTCGCTTACAGATGATAGCATAAGCGTATCGACCATACCTGAAAGCATATAAAATAAAGTTTCTAAGCATATTGGCACAGATAACTGTGTTAATGTTTTTCTTTCAGCTGCCATAGTTTTCTCCTCACATACAATTCAAGAATACTATATCAATAATACGATATATTTCTATGTAATTCTTGTATAATATCCTGTGAAAATTGCACTATTTCTACTTTATCTTAAAAAGTACTAGATCGTGTTACTGAAAAATGGACTATGAGCATTAGAAACTGGGGACGGGTCTACGGTGAACTCAGCATTATGTATGAAGGACGACTCCCAGAATAACAGAATCTATATGCATGATGAGAAGGACGTTTTTGACGTCTGCTCTTGACATGCCCGAAATCATGTCGTATATATATATCAAGCAATTCACCGATACGCATTCCGGTCCAGTACAACAAAAGAAACGCCATTCTTGTTTCCGGCTTATCACTTACTGTCTCCAGAAAAGCATTGAACTCTTCCTGCATCCAGAAGTCCTTCGGTTCTCCTTTACTCTTCCAATCGCTCCTGCCTTCCTGCAGGGATTATCCTGCAGGTTATAATACCGCATGGCATAATTAAAGATCGCAGTCAGCTGGCAGTTCACTGTTTTCAGATAAGTAGGAGAATATCCTTTCCCATTCCTTAGCTTCACCCTTGGTCCTGAATCCTCTTTTCTGTTTTCTTTTTCGGTTTCCTTGCCAGTCTTTGTAATAGACCTGTACTTTCCAGTTTTTTCCTTCTTTGTAAACCCCCATTACTAATCCTCGACTTTCATGCCATAAATCTTTTCTGCCAGGAATTTTGTAGAGATTTTTCCAGCTACTACAATATATCCTTTTTCCTTCAATTCTTTGTTGTATTCTCGCATCAGACTATATGCATAAGTTTTTGAAACTCCAAGAATTGCACACACATCATCCACATCCATATACATTTTTTCCTGCATCATACTCATACCGCTTTATCCTCCTTCAAATACTGCTCAACGTGTTCCAGACCATAGATCTTGTCCTCTACATAGTGGGTTGGCACCCGACCGAGAATCACATAATAGTTCTTGCTTGCCAGATCGGCATTCATTCTTTCCACCACCCGGTAAGCAAACGAAACTGATAATCCAAAGAGTTCTGCAATGTCTTCCACTGATAAATATATTTTTCTCCTATGCATGAAACCATTCCTTTCCCTCTTCCTGTGGAATCTCACAAGTATCTTCCACTCCGTAGAAACGCTTCACAAAATACTTTGTCGGAACTTTTCCTCTAAGCGTCAGATAGCCCTGTTCTTCCAGTTCCTTGTTCAGATTTCCGATGATCTCATAAGCCGATGTCTGTTTTACTTCCAGAAGTTCACATATATCGGCTGCCTTTAAAAATAATTTGTTCTGCATAATCAGTACCTCCTGTGTTTTGAATATTTATCTCTTCATATACTCTGTACTGGCAGATACAAAATCGGACATCCTTTTCCGAAATTTATCAAATTTTTTTGTTTTTTAATTCTCCATCAGTGTGGTTACTGTGTCATGGAGTTTAGCTCATCAAAAATAAAGATCCTTTCTTTGGTATCTTTTTTCTAAATGCAGGCAACAAAAAAAACAGTCTGCCTTGACGAAAATCACTTCAATCAAAACAAACTGTTCTTCTTATTTACTCTAATTATATTTTATGAAAATAACTGATTTCACGAAATTTGCAGGTGAATTTGGAATATAAACAAGAGAAAAAAATATTTTTTAAACTCCATTTGCACTCCATTTGGTCTTTTCGACTGCCTGCAAAGCCTTTATTTATGGGCTTTTTCGCAATTTAGTCCGCTACTCAAACTCAATCGTTGCCGGTGGTTTCCCCGTGCAATCGTACATTACTCTATTTACATGCTTCACTTCATTTACAATTCTGCTGGTTGTTCTTCCGATGACATCCCATGGAATCTCAGCGCTTTCTGCAGTCATGAAGTCTGTGGTGGTTACTGCACGCAGTGCGATGGCGTAGTCGTATGTTCTTTCATCACCCATAACACCTACGGAACGCATGTTGGTCAGCGCTGCGAAGTACTGGTTTACTTCTTTGTCCAAGCCAGCTTTGGCGATTTCTTCACGCCAGATGGCATCTGCATCCTGTACCATCTGTACTTTTTCTGCGGTTACATCGCCGATGATACGGATACCGAGCCCAGGACCAGGGAATGGCTGACGGAATACCAGGTAATCCGGAATGCCAAGTTCCAGACCGGCTTTTCTTACTTCGTCTTTGAACAGGTCACGCAGAGGCTCGATGATTTCTTTGAAATCTACATGCTCCGGCAGACCACCTACGTTGTGATGAGATTTGATTACGGTGGATTCTCCGCCAACACCACTTTCTACAACATCCGGATAGATAGTTCCCTGTACCAGGAAGTCCACAGCTCCGATTTTCTTTGCTTCTTCTTCAAATACACGAATGAATTCCTCACCGATAATTTTTCGCTTTGCTTCCGGTTCTTCCACGCCTTTCAGTTTCTCATAGAAACGTTCCTGTGCGTTGACCCGGATAAAGTTCAGGTTATAATTGCCGTCCGGACCGAAGACCGCCTCTACTTCATCGCCTTCGTTCTTTCTCAGAAGACCATGGTCTACGATACACAGGTCAGCTGATCGCCAACTGCTTTGGATAACAGAACAGCTGCCACGGAAGAATCCACACCGCCGGACAGTGCACACAATACTTTACCGTCACCGACTTTTTCACGGATCGCCTTGATAGACTCTTCTACGAAAGAATCCATCTTCCAGCTGCCGGCACAACCACATACGTTAAATACGAAATTTGCCAGCATCTGTTTTCCTTCTTTTGTATGAAGAACTTCCGGATGGAACTGAGTTGCATACAGTTTCTTTTCTACATTTTCCACTGCTGCTACCGGACAGTCCGGTGTATGAGCAATGATCTTGAATCCAGGCGCTGCCTGCTCGATATAATCGTTATGACTCATCCAGCAGATGGTCTTTTCGGATACATTTTCAAATAATGCAGAAGACTGATCTACGGTTACTTCGATCTTACCGTATTCACGAACCGGCGCCTTGCATACTTTTCCGCCCAGCTGGTGCATCATCAGCTGAGAACCATAGCAGATACCGAGAACCGGGATACCCAGATCATAGATTTCTTTTGCATAAGAAGGAGAATCCTCCAGGTATACACTGTTGGGACCGCCGGTGAAAATAATTCCCTTCGGCTCCATAGCTTTGATTTTTTCCAAATCGGTTTTGTAAGAATAAATTTCACAGTATACATTACACTCACGTACGCGTCGCGCAATTAACTGATTGTACTGTCCACCAAAATCGAGTACGATTACGGTTTCTCTCTTCATGAACGTCTCCTCCTGATTTTCTGATATCCATTGTTTCTGCCCGGTTTTCGCCGAAGCTTTATATTTCTCTTTATTTCTAAAGTACCCTATATTATAAAGTACCCTCTGCCTTTTGACAAGTCCCATGTTCTTTCCACCAGGCAAGCAATTTTTCTTTCTCATTCATCTCTGGCTGATCCAGTACCATCTCCAGTAGTTCCTGAAGCACAGCTCCCATCTGCGGTCCCGGTTTCATTCCTTCTGCGATCAAATCCCTGCCGGTCACTGCCAGTGTTTTCAGCGACACACACTGGTGTTTTTCCATGATCTCATGGTAAAGTTTTTCCACACCGTCGATCCGCGCCAGCTTCTCCTCTCTCAGATACATGCTCTGCGCCAGGTTATCCGCCCGCTGTACCTTCAAAAACAGCGGAAACAGATCTTCTCCCACTTTGTGGATCGCCCGCCGGACCGCTTTTTCTTCCGGTGCCGGTCGATAATCGTGCCAGTAGATCAGATGTGTCACCTGTGCGATCGTATCGTTATCAAACTTCAGTCTGCGAAGAATTTTTTTCGCGATTTCTTTTCCCGCCGGACCATGCCCTTTAAAATGATCCACACCGTTTGCATCGGTCGTCCGCATACTTGCTTTTCCAATATCGTGAAGCAGCATCGTCAGACGCAGGATCCGGTCTTTTTCCGTCAGGCTCAGCGCCTTTAATGTATGTTCCCCCACATTGTACATGTGATGCGGGGTATTTTGCGGCGTTTCCATGATCGCATCGAACTCCGGCATGATGATCCGTGTGATGCCAAGATCATACACACTTCTCCACATCTCCGGACGATCCGACATCAATAGTTTCACTGTCTCTGTCTGGATCCGCTCCGCACTGATCTTTGAAAGCGTCGGTGCCAGTTCCACAATTGCCTTTTTGGTATTTTCTTCAATCTCAAATCCAAGCTGCGCTGCAAACCGTACCGCCCGAAGGATCCTCAGTGCATCCTCACCGAACCGCTGCCACGGATCTCCCACACAGCGGATGATCTTTCTTTGCAGATCATTCATCCCGCCAAATTCATCAATCAGCCCACGATCTTTGCTGTAAGCCATGGCATTGATCGTAAAGTCACGACGTTTCAGATCTTCCGTCAGATTTGAGGTAAACTGTACCTCTTTCGGATGCCTGCCATCTTCATATTCCCCGTCAATCCGGTACGTGGTCACTTCATAGCCGACACCATGTACCATGACCGTCACGGTTCCATGCTGCAGACCGGTGTCCACGGTTTTGTAAAATAGTTCTTTCACCTGATAAGGAGTGGCAGATGTGGTTATGTCCCAGTCATCCGGCGTTCTGTTCAACACCGAATCCCGGACACAGCCACCCACTGCAAATCCCTCATACCCATGCGCCTGAAGCACATCAATAATCATGTTTACTGCTGCCGGTAACTGTAACCGCATTCTATCCACTCCTTTTCTGTTTCATGCTATTCGTTCTGAACACCGATAACAGCCGAATGCCTTTATTGATGTTCCCACACTTTTTCTTTTAGTATGCTCTGCCCCAGTATACCATCTTTGTCGCCGGTTTTCCACAGCATACACAGGTATCTGCCAGATGTTCCTGGTTGAATGGGATACAACGGGAAGTTGCTGCTGTATCTTCTTTGATCTTATCCTCACATGCCTGATCGCCACACCACATAGCTTTAATAAAGCCAGGTTTTTCATTGATGGTCTTTACAAACTCTTCGTAGGTGGTTGCTGTATAGGTATGTGCATCTCTGTGTGCTCTTGCTCTCTCCAGCATATCTGTCTGAATCGTATCCAGGATTTCTGTTACTTTCTCAGCCAGTTCCGGTAAAGCGACAACGATCTTTTCACCGGTATCTCTTCTTGCAACAACTGCCTGATTTGCCTCGATATCCTTCGGTCCACACTCGATACGAACCGGGATACCACGCATCTCCTGCTCAGCGAATTTGAATCCCGGGCTCTTGTCGGTAGCATCTGTTTTCACACGGATACCTGCTGCTTTCAGTGCAGCTTCCAGTTCAGCGGCTTTTTCCAGAACACCTTCTTTTCTCTGCTGGATCGGGATAATCACTGCCTGTACCGGTGCGATTCTCGGCGGCAGTTTCAGTCCGCTGTCATCGCCGTGTACCATGATCAGCGCACCGATCATACGGGTTGTCATACCCCAGGATGTCTGATGTACATACTGTAATTTATTTTCTTTGTCTGTATACTGGATGCCGAATGCCTTTGCAAATCCATCGCCAAAGTTATGGCTGGTACCGGACTGCAGGGCTTTTCCGTCATGCATCAGGGATTCGATGGTGTAAGTAGCTTCTGCACCTGCAAATTTTTCTTTGTCTGTCTTTCTTCCTTTGATAACCGGGATTGCCAGTACCTGCTCGCAGAAATCTGCATACAGATTCAGCATCTGGATGGTTCTCTCTTCTGCTTCCTCAGCCGTTGCATGTGCGGTATGTCCTTCCTGCCACAGAAATTCTCTGGAACGCAGGAATGGACGGGTTGTCTTTTCCCAACGCATAACGGAACACCACTGATTATATACTTTCGGCAGATCTCTGTGAGACTGGATCTCTTTTGCATAAAAATCACAGAACAGAGTCTCAGAAGTCGGGCGAATGCACAGACGCTCCTGCAGCGGTTCAAGCCCACCGTGTGTCACCCATGCAACTTCCGGTGCAAATCCTTCTACGTGATCTTTTTCTTTCTGCAGAAGGCTTTCCGGAATCAGCATTGGCATATACACATTTTCTACGCCTGTTTCTTTGAATCTTCGGTCAAGTTCATGCTGGATATTTTCCCAGATCGCATAACCCGCCGGTTTGATCGCCATACATCCTTTTACACTGGTGTAATCAATCAGATCTGCTTTTTTTACTACATCGGTATACCACTGTGCGAAATCCTCTTCCATGGAAGTGATCGCTTCTACCATTTTTTTGTCTTTTGCCATCTTTATTTCCTCCATTTTTGTTTTCACGTACTCTCGGAATCTTTCTGTGCCTGATTTTGCGAGATGATTTTTTGTCAGTTGTATCCGAGAGTACATTTCTCTATCTCCAGGGGATTCCAGATCAAAATAAGCACCTGATCCCCAAAAAGGGACCAGATGCTTATCCGGCGGTACCACCCTAATTAACAGCCCGAAGACTGCTCACTTTCTTTCACTCTTTTTTAACGCCAAAGTCGCGGTCTGCTTACTCACAGACAGCTCCGGGGTCGGTTCCACACACTCCGCACAGAAATCTTCCACCTCTGATTTCCTCTCTGTTGATTGTCACCTGTGTACTATTCCCTTCATCGCCTTTTTTATTTTATTGCTGATAGGATTTTATCGGAAACTCCCTGATTTGTCAAGGGGTTGATATCCGACTCCCTCTTATTTTGTTCCGAAGATTCTGTCTCCTGCATCGCCAAGACCCGGTACGATATAGCCGTGATCATTCAGATGATCATCCAGTGCACCGATATAGATATCCACATCCGGGTGTACTTCCTGCAGTTTCTTTACACCTTCCGGTGCTGCAATGATACACATAAAGCGGATATTTTTTACACCTTTCTGTTTCAGCATGGTAATTGCTGCTTCTGCGGATCCACCGGTTGCCAGCATCGGATCAACAACGAAAATGTCACGCTCGGAACTGTCTGCCGGAAGTTTGCAGTAATATTCTACCGGTACCAGAGTTTTCGGATCACGGTACAGGCCGATATGTCCTACTTTTGCAGCCGGAATCATTGCCAGCATACCTTCTACCATTCCCAGGCCTGCACGGAGAATCGGTACTACAGCCAGTTTCTTTCCTGCCAGTTCTTTCGCAGTCATCTTTGTGATTGGGGTTTCAATTTCCACCTCTTCCAGCTTCAGATCTCTGGTCGCTTCGTAGCACATCAGCATCGCGATCTCACCGATCATCTCTCTGAATTCCTTGCTACTTGTCTCTGTTCTTCTGATAATTCCGATTTTATGTTGAATCAACGGGTGATCCATAACTACTACTTTTGACATTTGTTCTCCTTTCTGCCGTTTCCGACATAGCGCTCTTTTATCATTCTGTATCACAGTCGGGAATTTCATTCATAACTGTATCTGTTACCTTCTTTTTCATGTATTTTACTGCACTTTACTCTCCGTCTGTCGGCTCCTCGATCAGTTTGATTCTGCGGATGTGACGTTCATCGTTGGAAAATGGAGTATCCAGGAATGTCTCCACGATCTTAATGGCAAGTCCAGGTCCTACAACTCTTCCACCCAGTGCCAGTACGTTGGCATCGTTGTGTTCTCTGGTTGCCTGTGCACAGAAACAATCGGTACATAATGCTGCACGGATTCCAGGTACTTTGTTGGCTGCGATAGAGATACCGATTCCAGTTCCGCAGATCAGGATTCCTCTCTCACATTCTCCCTTAACGATGGCATGAGCCACTTTTCTTGCATAGATTGGATAGTCTACGGAATCTGTGCTGTCGCATCCATAATCCCGGTACTCCAGTCCTCTGCTGTCCAGGTATGCCTCAATCTCCTTCTTCAGTTCATATCCGCCATGGTCACAACCAATTGCTATCATGTTACAGTTCCTCCTCTTCGTTTAACCTTGTTACCAGTTTTCTCATCAATAATTCCAGTTCCGTATAGCACTGACTGTATACAGTCAGTGGCTGACCGTGCAGGGACGGTATATCTCCGCTCTCCCCCACGTATTCTTTTACTGTATAGACATGGGGCGCATTCTCATACGTTTCCCAGATCTGCGATTTTTGTTTGTCCTCCATCGTCAGGATCAGAACATCATTGTTGATATCTTCCTGCTCTAACTGCATGGCAATATGACTTGGCTGCGGGTAACCGTTGCTGGTCAGTACTGCCTCCGCTTTCGGATTCAGCGGTTCCGGAAATAATACCACCATCCCTCTGGACTCAATCGTCAACGGATTGGTAAGAAATTTTCTTTTCAGGATCATCTCTGCCATCGGCGCCCTGCAATTATCATTGGTATCTACAAAAATCAGTTTTTTATACCGTATTACCATAGTTCATCCTCAAACCTGAATCTTTTTCTGACCTGCAGCCTTCATCAGACGGTTCATAATCGCCTGTCCCATCTGGGGCGTATCAAAAGCTTCTGAATAAATATAAGTCACTCCACAGTCGTCAAATTCCCGCAGTACAGCAAACAGATGTCTCGCAATGCTCTCTTCATCTGCCTTGTTCCGATGCACTTTACAATTCCTTCCGGATAAGCCTTTATACTCTCCTCTGTAGCAATCACGCCCACCTTTTCTCCTGCTCTGATCTTTTCTTCCACCAGCGCACAGATTTTCTCCTGTACAGCTTTCGTTGATCCTTCCACCACGGTCAGATCCGCTTTCGGTGCATAGTGGCGGTATTTCATTCCGGGAGCTTTCGGTTTGACTTTACTGTCTGCCTGGATCAATCCCCGATCCATCTGCACCTGACCGATCACACGTCTTACCATCTCCTGATTAATATATCCCGGACGCAGAATCGTCGGAATCTCTTCCGTAAAATCCACAATTGTTGATTCCAGGCCGATCCCCACGGGTCCGCCATCCAGAATCATATCAATCTTCCCATCCAGATCCTCTTCCACATGGGAAGCCATCGTTGGACTCGGGCGACCCGATGTATTGGCACTGGGTGCCGCAACATAGCCTCCCCCTGCCCGAATCAGTGCCTGTGCCAGCGGATGATCCGGCATACGCACTGCCACAGTATCCATTCCACCGGTCGTCTCATAAGGCACAATATCGCTTTTCTGAAAAATCATTGTCAATGGTCCCGGCCAGTAAACTGATGCCAGTTTTTTTGCACTCTCCGGCACCTCTTTTACAATTTTCTCCAGATCTTCCATATCTGCAATATGAATGATCAGTGGATTATCGGAAGGCCGACCTTTCGCCCGATAGATTTTAGCAGATGCCTGCGGATCCAGCCCGTTTCCTCCAAGTCCATATACCGTCTCTGTGGGAAATGCTACCAGACCGCCCTGTCTCAGAATCTCTCCGGCTTCCCGGATACCTTCCATATCTAATTCCTGGGGATTCATGCGAATCACTTTTGTTTTCATTTTCTTTCACCTTATTTCTTCACATCTGATAACAGTATACTAGAGTAACGTGCGATGGGCAAGTGTAAATTTATCACAAGACTTCTCAGGCTCCTGTGATTTTTTTATTTTCACTTTTTCTCTGCCAGGCTGCTCAGATATTCCAAGGTACCACTGCAGATTGCTTTTGCCACCTTGTTCTGATATTTTTCATCTGTCAGCAATAAGGCTTCCTGATTATTACTTAAAAAACCACATTCTACAATCACCAGTGTTGCCTCTGTCTTTTTCAGCATATAATAAGTCCTGTTCCCTTTGGCCTGTCTGTGATTTTCCTTATCCAGCACTTCCACCAAATGTTTCTGTAATATCTCTGCCAGCTTTTTTCCTTCTGAAGAATCCTCATAATAAAAGACCTGTGCCCCATGAATTGCTTCTTCCGGGTAGCTGTTTTGATGAATACTTAATACACAGTCCGGCTGAATCTTCCGAACCATCTCACAACGTCTTTTCAGATCCTGTACTTTACTGTTTCCTCCGTCTCCTTCCGAAAGATCTACATCATTTTCTCTCGTCATATAGACCTTTACCCCGTTTTTTTCCAGTTGCTTTTTCAGCCGTTTTGCAATCTGCAGATTAATATCTTTTTCCTTTTCCTGATGAATCCCTATTTTTCCCGGATCACTGCCCCCGTGACCACTGTCTATCAATACCACACCATTCCCCGCTCCGGCATCTGCCCCTGTAAGTCTTGCTCCCGTCCTTGCCAGCCAGAACACACCGGTCAGAAGTAGCACCGTCATTCCCAGTTCCCATATTTTCTTTTTCATCATAAAAACTCCCGGAGCATATTTATTAAAATATATGCCCGGGAGTCTGGTTCAAGTCCTGTGTTTTTCATTCTTCATCCTGACGGTTCATCATCTGTTTCATCTCTTCCTCGGAAAAATCTTCCTCTTCCTCGTCGAGATCTTCTTCATACTCCGACTCCCCCGTCTGCAGATTATTCTGTGCAGCAACTGTACTTTCGTCTTCTTTTTTTCTGGATGCCTCTTCATCTTCCAGCTCTCGCATGGTTTCCGGCATCGCACTGACAATCTTATGTACTTCTTTATAAGAAGCCATAAAACGAATCTGTGCCTGATTGATCAGTTCTACAATTTCATTCATCTCATCCTGTACAGCAATGTATTTTCGTTTTCCATCAGCCAGTTTCGCATCCACTTCTGCCTGTACGGCTGCCAGGCATTTCTCTGCTTCTTTCTTCGCTTCGTCCATCAGTTCATCTCTCGTAGCAATGGCCTCTGACACAATCTGATCTGCTGCTTTTCTTGCATTCTGTGTTGTAGTCTCTGCCTGCTGATCTGCATCGTTGAGTACCTGTTCTGCTTTTTCATTTGCTTCTCTGATAATCTTTTCCGCTTTCTCCTCAGATTCCAGCACCAGTCCACCGATCAGATCATAGCGGTCAATATATTTTTGATATTTTTCGCTGATCTCACGCTCCAGTTTTTCTTTCTGTTTCTGTTTTTCCTGAATTCGTTCTTCCAGATGAGCGATTTCTTCTTTATGTGCTTCTTTTTGTTTCTGCAGTGCTGCTGCTTTTTCACTGTCCTTTTTCGCAAGCTGTTTTTTCAGTTCCTGAATCTGCTTTTCCTGTTCCTTTTTTTCTTTAATCAGTTTGCTTTTTTCCGCATATGCTGCGTCCTTCATCTCGCGAACCTGATTCAATACATCATCTTTATCAAAACCACCCATCAACGTCGTTTTAAATCTTTCTTCTGCCATCTCTTTTTGTCCCTTTCCCTTCTTGTCTATACTCCTTTTATTTTACTGCAGATACTGTGCGATCACCGGCCATACAGATGCCCGCTCAAATCCCAGTTTCCACTCAGCTACTCCTGCCAGCTGATTCTCCTGTATCAGTTTCATCTTCTCCCCGATGGACTGTTCATCTTCCACCCAGATGGTATAGATTCCATCCTCAGCTTCTACACTCGCTACATTCTGCCCGGCTTCATCATCCCAGTAAGTATCCATACCATGTTCACTGATATAATTTGCAGCTCCATCCATTCCCAACACTTCGCTGGTCAGATTTCCCGCACCAAACGGCTGGATCCAGACTCTTGTATAAAATGGAATCGCATTGATCACTTTCTGTGCCGGCACTTCTTTCAGTGTATCTTCGATACCTGCTTTTACAAATCCAAGTGAAGACACCGAACCTGCATCTGTGCTCCCTGCATAATGTTCATCGTAACCCATAATGATCACATAGTCTGCAACAATTCCCTGTTCTGTTCTGTCATAGTGTTTGCTGTAAGTCGGAACCGGGTCATCAATGGAAAATACTATTCCCTGATTACGGCAGGCAATCGAAAGTTCTCGTACAAACTGAATATAATGCGGTGCCTGTTCTTCTGTAATTGATTCAAAATCCAGGTTGATTCCATCCAATCCCACTGAGGCTGCCTGTGTCATCAGTTGCTGAATGATATTGGCACGTGCCGCTGTACTTGACAGGAATGTCAGATTATCCGTTCCACTGTTAAAATTATCGATCAGTCCCCAGACCTCCATCCCCATAGCATGTGCCTGGTTTACATAATCAGCGCTTGCCAGTGAAGAAATTGTTCCATTATTATCCGTCACTGAAAACCAGGTTGGTGAAATCGTGTTCACTCCCTGTGCATCTGCACCATCTGTGCCAATGTTGCGTTTCCATCCATACTGGTCACCTGATGAAACGCAAGATTAATTTTATAATCTTTGCTGATATTGGTATATTCCGGTGCAGTACTTGCATGTTCCTCATTATCATCCTTCGGGTCCGAAAGTACCTCTTTTTTTATATATCCACTGTAGCCATCTGCCGTAGCAACTCTGCTCCAATTGTCCAGCTCCTCCTGCAGATACAGCGTATCTCCTTTTTTTACCTTGGCCACAATAGGACTCTTAATCCCGCCTTTCTGACGAATCTCACTGTTTTTCTGTGCCGTTACCAGCTGCAGATCATTCCATTTTGTTCGAACCACCACACGAGCCGGATCTTCAAAAGCAGTATACGTCATATCCGTATACTGGCTGACAAATTCAAGATCCAGATAAACACCGCCATCAATCTGTTTCAGTATCACATAATCCGTCATCTGAGTACCTGCCGATGTCACATACTGCGTACTCTCAGGAACAATCTGAAATTCTTCCGTTGGCAACGTATACAGCATCACCTGCTGCTGACTGTCCCAGTAAAATCTGCTGTTAATATATGTAGCAACGACAGAATTCTCTACATAATACCTTCCGTCGATCATTTTTACTTTTGCATCTTCAAGCTGATGGTTCACCACCAGCCCCGCCTCATCATCTCCGGTGAGCTGAAAATAGTCTTTTCCGTCTATGATTGTTCCGGACGGAGTATATTTTTTAATAAATATAGAAAGGATCCCTGCGCAGATCACTAAAAAAATCAATATGATCACCGAAAAAACCGGTGTTATTTTTTTCTTCATTTCTGATAACCTCCTACTGCCCTTTATTATAACAACAGAATGATTTCCCGTCATCTTTTTTTGACATATTTTTTGTTTTTTCTACATTGCAAATATATTGTAACTATTCAGTAGCCACTGTCCCGCGAGGTGTTTTGACATGAATATGTCAAAATCCCGAGACATAAATGCATTTTGGCTCGTAACTGTGAAGGTACTGAACAGTTACAATATATTTTATCTTTGACTTTGACTCGTTGCTCGCGTAAAAATCAAAATTGGTCCACCGTACCAATTAAGGATATGCAATGCAAAAAAGCCACAGCAAGAATAACTGAATTTTTTCTGCTGTGGCTTCTTCTTTTTGCAAAACAGCTTTTCTATGCAAGGGAGGGAACCTTATAGGACATTATTGTTTCTCTGCTGCTTTACATTTTCTGTTTCCATTTATAATTTCTGTGTATAACCATCTTCTTTCTTCACCGCATCGAACTCCAGTCGGAGCAGACGTCCGTAAGAATCCGGAACGTAATCTCTCATATAGGAAATATCTTCTGCGATCTTATGTGCTTTCCAGATTTCCTTCGGACTGCTGGGTTCTCCGTCCAGCCACAACGAAATCCCCTGTGCCTGATAAGCATCCAGTTCCTTTCGAAAATCATCCTTTTGCTTCTTATTTTTTTTCATGTTTTTTGTGATATATGATCCTTTCTTAAGTGCACAGCACCATTATTTTTCGAAAAGATGACACTCGTCCCATCAATTAAATTAATTACATTCATTTTTACACTTTGGGGAAAATACGATATTATACGCTAATGAATTGAATAAAATTGTAAATAGTTGAAACGTTTTTTGAAATGTTTATAGATTATCAAAACAGTGGCTGGCCTCACATCCTTTCCAGGAACCGTGCCACCTCTTCTGGTTTTTATTATACCTGATTTTTCCCATAATGCAAGAAGAATATTACGAAAAGGCCGAAAACCATTAAAATATTACACATTTTTCTCAAAATTGTTGAATTCTGTCTTTATTCGTCGAAAATCCTCTTCCGTACAGTTTGCAATCTTTTTCTATCACCTGCAGAAACTACTGTGAAATAACAAATGCAGAGATTTTAATCCTTTACATCCGGTTTGCATATAGTATATAATAACAATGATTCAATATGCTCTTTTTGTAGCTAGCTACGCTGAGGCTTTTTAAACTGTACAATTGGATTCGCAGACAAGTGAATGATACAGTTTTTTCAGACACGCTCTAGAACAATGGTTGATAGTAAGGATGTGATATCTGTGAAAATAGAAAAATTAATGATACCCAGATTCGCTGCACACTGACCAGCGAAGATCTGGCGGATCGCCAGCTAAAGTTAAGTGAACTGGCTTACGGATCCGAAAAAGCAAAAGATCTTTTTCGTGATATGATGCTACAGGCTCAGGATCAGTTTGGTTTTGAAGCCGACAATGTTCCACTGATGATTGAAGCAATTCCGATTACACCGGACAGTATCGTACTGATCATCACAAAAGTAGAAGACCCGGAAGAACTGGATACCCGTTTTTCCAAGTTTGCTGCCGGTACCGATGAAACTGCTCCTTCCCAGACGGAAGGGCCGTCTGTTACCGGTGCAGACGACATCCTGGATCTTTTCCAGAAATTGTGTGAAGGACGACTCAAAAAGCCTGTTGCTTCCTCTGAAAAAAATAAAACCGAAGATTCCTCCGACAGAAAAACAAAGATTCAGCCGGATACTGCAGAAACACACTCTGATACAGAGGCAGCGGAAAATAACATTGCTCAGACCCGTCCGGATCTGACCCGTATCTTCACATTTTCCAGTCTGGACACCGTTATCCGGGCGGCTCTTGCTTTAAACGGATGGTATACCGGCACAAACACACTCTATAAAGACCGTGAGACTACTTACGTACTGATCCTGCATCAGTCCGGCATGAATCCGGAAGACTTTAACAGAGTCTGCAACATGCTCTCCGAATATGGTACCGGCAAAGCCTGCACCGCTGCAACAGAAGCCTATTTCAAAGAACACGGTGAGATTCTGATAGCTGATCAGGCACTGCAGCAGCTGTTATTATTGAATGTATAACTTTCAAAATCAGGTTTCGGTTGAAATTGGTTCACGGAGTCAATTATTGATATACAATGCGTAAAAAAACGAAACGGCAGGACATCTGAATTCTTCCTGCCGTTTCGTTTTTCTTTACACGATTTTTTATTGTGCCAGATAATCATTAATCTGATCTACCAGCAGATCCACATCCAGTCCATGAACCATCGCTGCCTCTTCCAGCGTCTCTCCCTGTGCAGACGGACAACCAATGCAGTGCATACCGGCGCGCATTAAAATTACTACGATATTTGGATCGATCGTAACCAGATCGGCAATAATCATATCTTTGGAAATTTTTCTCATTCTGTTTATCTCCTTTCCTGTAATACGCACATTATAATACCATTTTCTCCCGTAGGCAACTGTTGTATCACACCAAAATCATACAAACTCCTGCGATTGTACGTAAATTTGTACTTGTAATCCCGCACTACTTATATTAGAATGAGCATATAGCCGAGAGTATATCGGTAAATACGAAAAGGAGGATTTGAATTATGGCATATGTAATTTCTGACGAATGTGTAGCATGTGGAACATGCGCTGGTGAATGTCCAGTAGAAGCTATCAGCGAAGGTGATGGAAAATATGTTATCGATGCTGATACTTGTGTAGAATGCGGTACCTGTGCAGGTGTCTGTCCTACAGAAGCTATCGTTGAAGAATAATTATTATTTTAAATATAATTATTTCCGCGCGGAAAAAGGAGCTGTACACAAAACTGTGTACAGCTCCTTCTTTATGTTATTTAGTAACTGTTTGCTCCCTTCACAGCTACATTATTTTTTCTTTTTGCGATTTTCCTGCGTGGCGGCGACCATTTTTCTGGATTGTTGATGTCGCCGGATCGCTTCATCCAATCTTCGGTAACGTCCTTCTTTCCTCTCCTTCAGTTCAATATCGTGAATCAGGCGTTCCATGATTGCCTGAAAACGTTCTTCTTTTGTCGGTTGTTCAGATCTTCTTTCTGCTTTTCTTCTTTTTTTCAAAGGACTGTCTCTG
>ENA-OQCO01000085-OQCO01000085.1-human-gut-metagenome-genome-assembly--contig:-NODE-85-length-49259-cov-1.633640_pt1 | contig 49259 bp, 42 predicted proteins | sample MGYA00242500_ERZ504582 | MGnify/ENA primary metagenome ERZ504582 (study PRJEB26092, sample SAMD00036346) | human gut metagenome | host: Homo sapiens | study: EMG produced TPA metagenomics assembly of... | reverse complement strand
TAATAATAAATAAAAAAGGAACGCTCAAAAGCGTTCCTTTTTTTAATTACGTTGGCTTTCCGCTATATCTAAAAACGATTGTGCAAGCTGAGATCTATCATTTCGCATGTTGTACGATTATAAAATACATCGGTTATATCCCATAGCATAGGACACATATTTCTTTTATAAGCCTCTTTGCAGACGGTTGTCAGAAATAGTCTTACGGATTCCGGATTCTTATTTTTAGTTGCACACCCGTATTCACCAATGATTACTGGTATGCCATTATCTACAAAGGTTGTTTTCATAAGCTCCATATTTTTTTCAAGCTCTTTTAAATCAATTTCTGAGCCCCAGTCTGACCTTGCTTTACCCCAATCTGCATCCTCTTCAAGAATGCAGAAATTTGCCGGTGTGTAATAATGAACTGATACGGCGCAGCTTGACTCTTTATCGTCCGGCATTTTGAAAAGGGGATCGCAGGTAAGAGTTATATCAGTTGCATAACCGGCTATCAGCAAATGACGTTTTTCATTGTTACCGCCGGAATTTCGGACAAGATTAACAAATTCCTGATTTATGCTGTTGAGGATTCCGTATGCTTCCGCCTTGCCTTCGTCTGAGCCGCTGTATCTGTTCCATATATCCTCATAGTATCCTTCTTCGTTTAGCGATTCAAATATCAGCTTATCTCCGTAATCCTTGAAATTTTCGGAAATCTGTGACCAGATTGCAGTATATTTTTTTAGACATTCGTCATATTCCGTAGAAAACTTTTCAAACCATCCGCCGTCCCAGTGTATGTTGACAACGGCGTACATATTGTTGTCTATAACGTAATCAGTTATCTGTGTAACGCGTTTCATAAGATCCGGATTAACGGTATAATCGTCCGATATCATATTAGACCACGCCACTGGTATTCTGACTGATTTAAAGCCCGCTTTTGAATAGCCTGCGATCATTTCCTCGGTTATAACAGGGGAGCCCCATGCCGTTTTCGTAATTTGTTATGCTGCTGTCGTCTATCCAGTCTCCGCATGATTCAAGGGTATTGCCAAGGTTTATACCAAGTCCCATTTCAGTGACGATCTCAGCGGTAGTCAAATCACGTACCTTTTCTTTTTTATCCTCCTTGTCGCTTCCGCAGCCTGACAAAGCGGTGAAAAGAATTACGGCGGAGGTTATTACTGTAAACGCTTTTAATAATTTCATTTCTTACCTCATTTCATAAATACAAATTCTTTAAGCTCAAAAAGCCTTTTACCCTTAAACATTTCAGCAGTCCAGTCTGTATAGTTGTCGTCCGCAATAAAATATATCGCATGTCTGCCTGTAATCGCTTTTATACATGCTTTGTAAATGCCGTCGTCCAGACCGATTTTACAAACGCCTAATTCTTCTCCGTTTTCATAGTTATCCGAAACGATTCTTATAAGTCCTCTGCATCCCTGCCCCTTTACATTAAAGCAAACTTCCATAGTTTTGCTTGAATAATCGTCACCGAAATCAAAATATTTGAATCCCATCACACAACCCTTTGTAATATCGGTTATATATCTGGAAAATACATTTTTTTCAGTTAAGTAACAGCCCCCCTTCAAAACGCACGCTGCGTCTGCCGGAGTGATTTTATAAGGAGAAAGAGAATCCTCAAAGCCGAGAGACGTCATTTCTACCTGCGGTATAGAGCCGTCGGCCAATATTTCGATTCTTTCGGCACACGCTTGTCTTGACATAATAGTATTATTTGTTCCTCTGTGATAAAATATATACCATTGCTCGTTTATACAGCACAAAGAGCCGTGATTATTGCTGCCGGGATAGTCAATACCGTTATCTATTATCGTACCCCTGAATTCAAACGGACCGAGAGGATTATCCGAAGTAGCGTAAACCAGCTTGCTACCTGTTTTTGGTGAATATATAAGATAGTATGTGTTTTTAATTTTTCTCACAGAGCAGGCTTCAAAAAACTCAAACGGCGGCTCGGTAGGTATAATATCCTTTACATAGCTTCCGTCTATTATTTCGTTCATTTTCTGAGGATTGATTTTTGCGGCAAATGAACTTTCAAATCCGCAGTAAATATATATCTGTCCGTCGTCGTCGGCAAAAACCCCCGGATCTATAAACCATCCGTCGCCGAAGCAGTTATTCCGGTTTATGTAATCATATGGAGCTATTAGCTCAAAGGGACCTTCAGGGCGTTCGCTTACAGCCACACACCCCTTAGCGCCTATTATATATGCAAAAAGATAATACTTGCCCTTATATTCAATGACGTCCGGAGCAAAAAGCTTGTTGTCTGTCCAGTTCTCAGTGTCTGAGCTGTGATCGCGGTCAGCGCGTGTATGGAAGCAGTCGCCGTGGCATGTCCAGCGGTTCGGATTACTGACGGGAGCCGACCATATTTTTAATTTGTAATCGCAGAAGGAATCGGAACCGGCGGTATCATGAGAGCCGTAAATATATATGCGATCGCCGAATACTCTTGGCTCTCCGTCAGGTATGTATTCCCAGGAGGGAAGGTATGGATTGGCCATTTAAAATAGCTCCTTTTTCTATATTTATATGTATAAGCCTACGCTCAATAATCAGTATTAACTTTATAATAGCTGTCCAGATCTTTAAATTCTGGAAATTCTATTATTATAGGATAGCTTAGTGCGTCAGCAAGATTAAAGTCAGGGAATGCTTCGTCGTTATCCAAAAGCGTCCATGAATAAGTTTTACCGTCAACATCATTTGTAATAATATGAACCATTTTAAAGCTGTCGCTCTTAATTTTAACATCTGCGACGATTTCTATTGAATCAAATTTATCAATAGAAATGCGCTCAAATTCAATGATTTCAATGCTGTCATAAGAATTGCCATAGGTGGAAATATAGGAATCCTCTGTTTTTGCAAGGAAGCTATCTTTTTCTGCACACTCGTCTGCGACTGTCACAGTGATTGTATTTTTCGTATCAAGATATTGAATAACCGCCGGAAACGACGTAATTTCATCAGTCTGATTATCTGTCGCAGTTCCGCCCTCCGCAATTTCCCAGCCGTTTTTTAAAAATAATGATGTGTTTAAGTCTTTTAACGAAAAAGCTTTATTGGGGTGCTTATATGACTTGACCTTAGCAGAGCTTACAATTGGAACATCAGGAACGGAGTTAATTGCAGTGAGCTTCTTTGTTTTTTTTTCAGAATTATCATCCTGAGAGACTTACGGATTCCTCTAATAGATTTTTGGGGATTTCATTAGTATTGCAGGCTGTAAACATAGTTGTCATACATATTGCCGTTGATACCGTTAATAAAATCTTATGTCTCATAATTACCTCCGTAAAAATAAAAAAGTCCGTAAAAAATGAAATTTTCTGAGCGCTGTTGTGAGGATAACAGGAGTTGAACCTGCACCGAGTTTCCTGACTTGCACCTGATGCGGCGTAACGTTAGCGCATTATTTATTCGTACCTTTAATTTTTATCTGCGTATCTGTTTTTAATACTTTTTCTACTTAGCTTTTATCATTGATAGGATCATAATGTTCGGATAATTGTTCTTTTAATCTAAAAATTACAGTTAAAATATTATTAACATTCCAAGTTTCTAATAAGCTTGAAAGCTTATCCAATATCGTCTGCTGATAATTTACAAATCGGAGATAATAGCTTTTGGCCGCTTTAAAAAAATCAGGATTAATTAAGTATAACACAAATATCTTAAATAATCAACAATGAAACTATTCATTGATGAACAAATCTTAAAATTTTGTGCACCCATCTGATTATAGAATGTTACCAGTTCTTCTAAAGTAACAGGAATAATGGTAATATTTTTACAGTTACAATTACAGCATACTGATATGGCAGTATATTTATATTCAGTGGTGAGTATTTTAAATTTGTTTGTTTTGTTCATAACATCAAATGATAAAAGCGGTGTTGAAAGTCCCGTTCCAATCATTTTTACATACGCTTCCTTGGATGTCCAGATTTTCACAAACTCCTTAAAAGGATTCACAGATGAATTTATATGCATAATTTCATTTGCGGTAAAGTTATTTCTATAAATATTTTCATATTCTTTTATACTGTTAGAATATGTTTCAATGTCAATTCCTATAGAACTGTTATAATCAGTAAAAACAGATTTTCTATATGTGTGTGATATTGAGAATTCATAACCCGTTAAATTGGTAAGGTATGGCTTACCAAACTTATTGGTTTGAAAGTTCAGACTATATTCAGCCAAGCCTGTATTTTTACTTATTATCATGCGCGTCATCAAAGCGGTTACGAGAGAAGAAATCCTGTCGCGTTCAAACCTGTACTTGTTTATACGTTTCTGTCTTTGAATTGAAACATATTTCTGCATACCGCATATGTGGTTCCATTTTAAATTTTCGGTAGTTTCGAGTAAGTAAACATTGATTGTATCGAACATACATTTATCTCCCATAAAATTTAATGCAATACCGCATAACTATTGTGCGCGGTATTGCATTAAACGGTTGTTCAGGAATGTTCAACAGCATTAAACTGTTTTTTCCATAATTCATTGTAGAGACCTTTTTTCTCCATAAGCTGAGTATGAGTTCCTTCCTCAACAACTTTTTTATCATCTATAACAACTATCTTGTCCGCATTTTTTATAGTGTTAAGATGATGAGCAACTATGATTATGGTCTTTCCTTTGACAAGTTCGTTTATCGACTGCTGAACAAGACTCTCATTTTCTATATCAAGACTTGCTGTAGCTTCATCAAGTAGTATAATAGGCGCGTCCTTCAAAATAGCTCTTGCAACTGCAATACGCTGTCTTTCACCACCTGATACACTACTTCCACTTTCACTTATAACTGTATCATATTTCTTTTCAAGACTTGTTATCCACTCATGACAGCCTGCCTTTTTAGCCGCTGCTATTATTTCTTCGTCGGTGGCATTTGATTTTGCAAGCTTCATGTTATTTTTAATGGTATCATTAAAAAGATAGCTTTCCTGAAAAACAATACTTATCATGTCAAGGAGCTGACTGTAAGGGAGCTTTTTTGAATCCACTCCGCCGATACTGATACTTCCCGACTGATTGTCATAAAAACGTGAAATAAGCTGTAAAACAGTAGATTTTCCGCATCCTGAATGTCCTACAAGCGCTGTCATTTTATTCATTTCTGCCTTGAAGCTCATGTTTTGCAGCACGTAGTTTTTGTCGTCGTAGGCAAATGTAACGTTTTTAAACTCCACGTCGTATTTTTTTACAGGTAATGTCTTGCTGCCCTCCGAGAGTTTTTCCGAACGGCTGAGATCGTAGAGATGATCTATGGAATCAAACAAGTACCTTAACTGATCCATAAGGGCAAATTCGGTAGTCAAAGGAGTATATATCTTGGGCAGCGCTATTAGAAATACTATATAAGCGGTAATACTGATAGAACCTGCATACCATAGAAGCAGTCCCGCGACCGCTGTGATGGGGATACCAAGAGTGAGTATCATTGAGCATGAGCCTATAAGCGTTCCCACTGCTGTTTGCTTTTCGATTGATCTATTTTTAAGCTGTTTTAAGTTTTCGGAAAATCTTACAAAGCTGTCGCCCGTCATGTTAAAGCCCTTCAGCAGATGGATATTTTTCACATATTCCAACACGCCTGCATTTACTTTATCGTTTATCTCGTTGAGTTCTTCACCTGCTTTAGCGCTTTTTTTCTGCATGGCAAAGTAGATCGCAAAGGAAAGTACGGCCACTGCCAAGGCTATAAGGTCAAGCTGCCATGAAATAAACAGCATTGCAATAAATCCCAGCACAGGCATTACAATGGAATGGAGTATCGGATCGAGAATATCCGAGATTACCAGCAGAAAGTTCTCGTGATCGTCCACCACATAGCCTGTTATCTCATTTGTGTCCTTTTCCAGTATTTTTCCCACCGGAAAACTGTTAAAGGAACTCAACGTGCTATTTCTGCCGTTTTTCACTATAGAGGCTGCGTCGTAGGAAATGGTTATCCATGACTTCATACTGAAAATATACATGATAATATAAGACGCTATCATCATTATACAGTAGATAATCAACATTTTTTTGGTTTATTGTCCCGCCTGCCAGCGGCTTTATCAATTCCGCCGCTGACATGATGATAAACATATAGGGCAATGCCTTTGCAACGGCGGATAAAAAGCCCCATATGAGTATTTTTTCAGGCTCTTTTTATCTATTTCCGATAATAATGTCATTAGCTTTTCTTTCATCACCTGTTCACGCTCCCTTCGATCGTCCAGTTGCTTCCCTTTATATACTCCTCCCACAATCGGCGGTAAATTCCAGAGATTTCCATAAGCAGTTCGTCTGTACCCGACGCGGTGTTTTTGCCATCGGAAAGTACTATTATCTGATCCGCATTTTTTATGGAGGACATCTTATGCGCTATCATAACAACCGTCTTGCCCCTGCTAAGTTCCGTCAGCGCTTTGTTTATAAGCTGCTCGTTCTCTGCATCTGCATAAGAGGTAGCTTCATCAAGGACAAGTATGGGAGCATTTTTAAGGAATACTCTGCTTATTGCTATCCTCTGTTTTTCTCCTCCGGAAAGGTTGTGACCGCCGTCGCCTATGACCGTCTGATAATGCCTGGGAAGTGTCATTATAAAGTCATGTATCTGCGCCTTTTTAGCGGCGTCTATAATGTCGTCCATGGTGGCAGTTGTGTTGTTCATTCTGATGTTAGCCTCAACTGTATCCGACAGTATGAGGTTTTCCTGAAATACAAAAGCCATACTGCCGTACAGTTCCTCCTGTGACATGGAGCGGATGCTTTTGCCGCCTATTTTTATATCCCCCTCATAGTCGTTCCAGAAGCCTGCGATAAGCCTTGCGGAGGTGGTCTTGCCTGCGCCCGACGGACCTATTAGAGCTGTGATTTTCCCTTCGGGGATAGTCATGGAGCAGTCGTTGAGTATCAGTTTATCCTTATTGCCGTAGCCGAATCTCACCTTTTCAAATGTGATGTCATATCCCCGACGCTTGGCGTTATCCTGATGCTGTATCATTTCCTCCGCTGTAAGAATATCGTTTACGTTATCGTTGGCAACACCGAATTTTCTTAAGGCAAGGGTGAATATGGTAAGGTTCATCATAGGACCTGCAAGATTTGCACCCACGATATAGAAGAACAATACTTTTGAAATGATCGCCCAGAGATCTCCCCCCGAACAGTACTCGTAAACGCTCATAAGAAGTATGCCGAGAAGTGAGGCTGTGATAAAGGTGGTAAAGAAGGTGTACCCGAACATGGAGTGCTTGCCCTGTTCATAGGTGTATTTGTGAATATTATCAATGTCCTTTCTCAAAGCGTCTTCACTTTTTCCACGACTGTTGAAAATCCTGACAACGGGGAGCGCCTTGAAATATTCAACTGCGTCAGAAGTGATGCTGCCCATTGATTCGCTGTATGCCTTATTTGCTTTCATGTACTTTTTGTTGAACATGATAAATATCATGCCGATTAGCGCAAAGGGTATGGATAATAACGCTGCAAACGTCATTTTAACATCAATATTGAACATGAGGATTATCAGACAAATAGGCGTAAGTATGCCTGTTACCAAATCACCTATATGCTCTGCAAAAAATTTTTCGATGGAGGAACAGTCCTCTGCAACCGCCTTTTTTATGTCGCCGCTGCGGTTTTTGGAAAAGAAGCCCAGTTCCACCTTTGACAGCTTTTCCATTATGCCCTTTCTGAGTTCGTATCCCACCGAATAGGACGCTGAATGTGCAAGTACAGATCCTATAACGGTACAAAGCACCGCTGCCGCCGCACATATCAGCATACCTATACACATGGAGGCGAGTACCGATTTATCAATATCGTCGATAACTGCATGTTTGTCTGCTATTTCCTCAATTACCTTATATATGAAATAGTAGATGGCTATAGTTCCCGCTGTTCCCGCAACATCAAGAAGCACAGTTAACAGCAGGCTCCATTTATGTTTTAGTCCTGTTTTGATAACTACATTTTCCCTTTTTTCTGCTTTTTCTGCCATTTTTCTCTCCTACCTGTCCGATCCTATTTCCGCTGCCATATCCTCGATTGTGGTACATCTGAATACGGCGTTCATATCTATGTGATACCCGTGTTCCTCTATTCTGCTCATAAGCCTTATGGCTTTAAGAGAGTCGCCGCCCAGTGCAAAATAATTATCCGTTATGCCTATTTCCCGTACACCGAGGTTTTCCTTCCAGAGTTCTGCCAATTCCCTTTGCAGTTGCGTTTTCGGAGGAACTATCTCTCCTCTTTTTTGTGCAGCAACGTTCATTTTCGGCAGACGCTTAACGTTCAGTTTGCCGTTTGCTGTCAGAGGAAATTTCTGCATTTCGATAACGAATTTTGGCAGCATATAATCGGGCAGCTTTAGTTTGAGCTGTGACATGATATCCTCCTCGTCAACTACGGCAACTGTCTCCTTTGACTGAGTAAGTATAAGTACTGTTTGCAGCTTTTCCCTTGCCTTGTCATCATAAGGATACATCAGCGGAGACGAATAGTTATTTTTGACTATACTGTTTCTCCACTGCTCCTCTGAATATGCAGGAAGATCCGTTTCCACTCTGTCGTCCGAATAAGCTGTAAGCCCTTCGGCAAATCCGGCAGTTATCATCTGTATCGCTGTATTGACTGTAGTTTCTATGATAAGCAGCTTTCCGTCATTTGCAAGGAGCAGATGCAATTCATCAATGGTATCATCAATGTTGTGCGCGTCATGCAGCACATTTGCGCCTATTATAAGGTCAAAGCTGTGAAGTGGTATCCCCTGTGCCTTGGGGTGAAGGTTTATGTCAAATATGCTGTAATCCACAAAGTCAAGACCATCGTAACGTTTTCTTGCTTCATCAAGGAATACATCAGAAAGATCGGTGTACAAATAAGTTACGTTGTTCATACTCTTTATACGGTCAATTACATAATCGGAGGTACCTCCCACACCTGCACCGACTTCCAATATCCTGAAAGGTCCGTCCTTGTTAGCCGTCGCTAACGACATTGTGAGTTCCGCCGCAAGTCTGCCGTATATCTGTCCTGTCACGCTGTTGCGGTACACACCTACACCGTTTTTAAGATCGCCGTCCTTAAAGAATACCTCGGACATAGGGTCTGCATTTCCCAGCATTATATCAGGCAGCAGCTTTCTTACGGAAACAACATAATGCATTATATGTTCCGCAGCGTCAGGAATACCCATGTCCTTTAGTTGTTTCATATATTCATCGGGAAAGTGTATTTTTGAGACGTCAAAGGTAAAAATACCGTTTTCATAGCCAATAACACCGTATTTTTTCAATGTGTTGTACCACTGTCTGAAATTCTTCACCCTGTTGTCGGCTATTTTCAGCTTTTTAACTATCTCATTCGGGGAGATATGCTCTCCCGACAGTTTTTCAATGCCAATTGCTGTAAGCGCTTCTGCCATACAGCTTACACAATGTTTTTCAAGTGTGTTCATAAAGCTGTGGTAGCTGTCAATATCAAATCCCGACAGTATCTCGTTTTCCTGTGAAGTGATATTTAATACGGTATCATCTGCATCGAGTACTGCATCGGTGTTCTTGCTGTTACAGCGGATATATGTGCAGATAATATCACCGCCCTCGCCGTTGTCTGAACAGCCGAAACGGAGTCTTTAATGTACCGCATTTTCTTAACGGCGCTGTCAAGATCGCCCAGTTCTATTCTCAATCCGTTTATCTTTACCTGCATATCCTGTCTGCCGCAAAATTCCATACAGCCCTCTTGGGAGATATATCCCCTGTCACCGGTACGGTATATCCTGCCTAATGTTTTATGCTGAATAAAGGCTGCATCAGTCTGCTTTTGATCGTTCTGGTAGCCGTCAGCAATTCCAACGCCGCCTATATATATATCCCCCTCAACATTTTTGGGCAGAGGCTCACAGGAACCGCTAAGCACATACATATTTTGATTTCTCAAAGGATAGCCATAGGGGATATGTGTGACATATTCCTTTTTTGTATCAATGTCATAGGCTATCGACCAGACGGAAGCCTCTGTTGCACCTCCTAAGCTTACGACGTTTATATCACCGAAAATGCCTGTTATCTCCCGTGGAAGCTGTACGGGTATCCAGTCGCCGCTTAGCAGTACGAGACGCATAGGAATCGTATGCTTTTTGCCCATGTTGGACCTACGTTCAAGTTCGGAAGTGAGAATACTCATAAGTGCAGGAACGGTGTTCCAAATAGTCGCCCTGTCACGTTCCAAGCTGTTTATAACTTCGCTGATATTTTTCATATTACGCACAAGCGACATTGCCGCACCTGCATTAAGAGATCCGAATATATCATAGACCGAAAGGTCAAAGGAAAATGATGACACCGCCGCAAACACATCTGTTTCCTTTACGAAGTAACGCTCGTTTATGTCAAGGATCGTATTGGTAACGGCGCTTTGATTTATAAGCACACCCTTTGGCGCGCCTGTACTTCCCGAAGTATAGATAACATAAGCGGGGGCATCGTAAGCAGTTTCACGGTATTTAAAGCTGCCTTCTGTTATTTGTGTCTTTTCATTAAACAGATATTTATATTTGCTCTGCTCTCTTATAGCTTTTTTTCTGTCATCCGGCCATGAAGGCTGTACAGGGATATATGCGCCGCCACAAAGTATTACCGCCAGTATTTTAAAGAGAGTTTGTGCGTTTCTCTCTCCTTCAATGCATACAAAATCACCGCATTCTATCCCCTCCGACTGTAAATGCGCAGCGTACCTGTACGCATTTTTTCTTGTTTCCGCATAAGTATAGCTTTTATCTTCATCATACAGCCATATATTGTCTGCAAAGCCGTCATTGTCAAGACTTTCCTTAACAAGCTGCTGCAAAGTGATGTTGGGCGCCAGCCATGAAGTATCGTTGTAGTTTTTGTAGAAGATTTCAGTTTTTTCGCTTTTTGGGAAAGGCTTTTCAAGCATCTTCTCACCGCCGAGAATAAACTCGGTAAAGCATTCAAACATCTCGTCTATATAGCTGCTATCGTAAAGTTCTGTCGGATAGTCCCATACCACATTCAATTTTCCGCACTGGAGCATTGCTTGACAATCAAGATATACCTGCGGTGTCCGTGAAGCGGCTTTATCATAGTCATACACCATGTCATTGTCAAACAGTGCGCTTGTGAATACTACAGGCATGATGGGGCGACCGTTTACAGGCTTGTTTTTCTTTACAAGTTCACGCATAAAGTCAATACCGTCATAGCGAAGATGTGTAAGATATTCATTCAGACGGTTGTGACTGTCTGATAATATATTTTTGAAGCTGTCCGAGTTTGTAAAATCGTAGTCGAGCAAAACTATCTTTGTAAAGTCGCCCAGTATCTTGTCCACCTGTTTGTGTATCTGTTCACGGCTGAAAACAGTAAGGTTTACCGCAAGCTGTGACTGACCGCTGTAAAGGGACAGTGTATAGGCATAAAGACCGCACAGCAGCACCGCAGGAGTTATATTCAGCTTTGCCGAAAGCTTTTTTGTATTGTTCCATACTTCCTCTTCAAATGTCATGTGCTTTCTGCTGAATCGTGAGTTTTTTATATTTTCGGGAAATGTTTTAAATTTAAGTGACGGTGCAGACGGGAAATCATCTGCTTTAGCTGTCCAGAATTTCTTATCAGTTTCATATTCCTTATGCATTTTCTCTGTTTCCAGAACATAATCCCTGAAGGAGAGTTCCAGTTTTTCGTTTGAAACTTTTCCGCCGTATGTATCTTTCAATTCTCCTGCCAGCATTATAACGCTGAATGCGTCCATGATAAGTGCATCAAAGGCATAAAGCACATGAACATGATCCTCTGCCGTCCTTATCATATGAACCTTGTACATAGGCCATTTACCGATTTCAAAAACAATATTTTTCATTTCGTCGCTGCGGTGGCTCAAATATTCTCTTTGCTCTTTATCGCTCATACCCCTTATATCCTCTTCGCAGAGTTCGTAAAACGTCTGCTCAGGAGGAAGTATCTGCTGATGTCCCGAATCGTATATAACGGCTCTTAGCATATCGTGCCGTTTAATGAGTATATTAAGCACTTTTTCAAATTTTTCTCTGTTATAATCTCCTTCAACATCGGAAAAGAACATCGTTCCGTAACCGCCAAGGACAAGATCGCTGCTCCTGCCCGAAAGATAAGCTATCTGAACATTGTTCAAGGGGAATTTGTCATATCTGTGTTCTGTGTCGGGAGTGATCTCCTTTATCTCCTGTGCCTTTACTTCTCCCATAGAATCTATGTATGCCGCCAGACGTGCGGGAGTTTGTTCTCTGTAAAGGTCTGCAACAGTTATGTTATAGCCCTTTTTCTTTGCCATTGCGGTAAATTTCATTGCCTTTATGGAATCTCCGCCGATATTGATAAAGGAGTGTTCCATTCCGAATCCACTGTCACCCATTACCTCCTTGAACAGTCCGTAGATCTCTTTCTCGGTATCGGTAACGGGAAGAACTATTTCCTCGGTGTGTTCTTCCGGGGCTTTCAGCAGGCTTTTGTCCAGCTTTCCGTTTGAATTTACAGGCAGTTCATCAAATTTGACAAACTCCGCAGGTATCATGTAGTATGGGAGTAAATTTCCAAGCTCTGCTGTGATCCTCTGCTGTACCTGTGCAAAGCTGCCGCTGTTGCCTTTAAGTACCACAAATGCAGTAAGATACATACTTCCGTGCTTATTTTTAAAGGGTAAAACAGCAGCATTTAGTACATCTGTGCATTCACGCAGCGCCGCTTCTATCTCCTCGGCGCTGATCCTGAATCCCCTTATCTTTAGCTGCTCATCACATCTTGCACTGAAATAAACATTCCCCGTATCATCTATATGACCGTAATCGCCGCTTTTGTAAGCAGATATGCCCCAAGGGAGCGTTACAAATTTTTCCGCTGTTGTTTTGCTGTCGCCGCAGTAGCCTAAAGCAAGCCCCTGACCGTAAATGATGATCTCGCCCTTTGATCCCGGAGGCAGGGAGATAGATTTTCGTCGCATATCAATACGCCTCTTGTGTCAATGGGCAAGCCTATGGGAACAGTGTCTTCAAGGCTTTCTGGTGTTATCTCAAAACTTGTGGTAAAGGTAGTGCTCTCTGTAGGACCGTAACCATTCACAAGTTTAGTTTGCGGGCATGCTTCGATAAACAGCTTACCGTGGTATTCCGAGAACTTTTCACCGCCTGTTACAACGTAAGAAGCGTCGTCAAACATAGAGGCATTCCGCTCGGTAAAATTGTTGAAAAGAGTAGTAGTAAGAAACAGACAGCAGCCCTTGTTTTCATGTATCTTATCGGCAAATTTCTCGTCTGACAGCAGAGTGTCCTTATCTATAATAACTACCCGTTTTCCGTGCAGCAGACCGCCCCATATCTCAAAGGTAGCGGCGTCAAAGGCGATGGAGGAATTTTGGAACTGACAGCTTATCCTGCTGTGATCTATCACGTTTCCGTGTTTTACAAGTCCCGTCACACCTCCGTCATTGAGTACCACACCTTTGGGCTTTGCGGTAGTACCGGATGTAAACATAATATTTGAAATGCTCTTTTCATTTCTGTTACATATGAACGCTTTGTCGCTTGGAACTGTTGTATTTTTAAGTTCATTTACTTCAACTGCGATAGTTTTGATATTGAATGAGGGTATTTCCTTGGTCCCAACAGTCAAAAGAATATCTATATCAGCGTCTTTTATAATATCATTTAAACGCTTTTGCGGCAGCGTCAGATCAAAGGGAACATAGCAGCCCCCTATTTTAACAGCCGCTATCATAGCTGCAATCACCTCAAAGGAGGGAGTAATATCTACCGCTATCCTTGCATTCTCGCCAAGTCCGAGACTATGCAGTTTCCAAGCAAGGGCGTCTGTTATCCTGTCAAGTTCATTGTAGGAAATCACATCGCCGTTTAATTCTAAAGCGGTATTGTCTCTCTGTTCCCTTACTGCTTTGCTGAATTCATAAGTGATACTGCCCTTTTCCGTACTGTCGGCAACAGCTTGTATTTCTCTCTTCAGTTTGTGTGCAAATTCCTCCGATATATTTTCTATATCCTTTGGATACTGTGCGTTTACGGCGCTCACGCAGATATTTTTGTAAAGTTCTGCTAACCTTTCAATACTTTCGGCGGAATATCTGCCGCTGTTGAAATTGAATCTTATCCTTATTCTGTCGGTTTTTGACACTTCCAATGTGAGAGCGTATTCGGTACGTTCCTCCAGTTTGAAATTTTTCACTTGAAAGCCTGTGTTTTCTTTTATGCTGCCAAAATCCATTTCGGGGAAATTGTCATACACAAATAAGTGATCTATAAGATTTTTACAGTCCTCGACGGCCTTGCTTATTTCTCCTAGACCTATCCACGAATGTTCCATTGAGTCAAGGAAACTCCTACGGAAAGCGTTTAGCTGTTCTGTGATCTTGATGTCGCTGCTGCATTCAAAAACAACGGGTACGGTGTTTATCATAGGACCGAGAACACGCTCAGCATTGCTAAATTCCGCAGGACGGTATGATACCACCGTTCCAAATACAGCTTTATCACAGGAAAAATTTCTGCACAGTGTAATGCCCCAAAGCCACTGCATATATATATTTAGCGTCGCATTTCCGGCGGCGGCAGCCGATAGCAGTTCCTTGGTTTCAGAAGGGGTAAATTCAACTGTAAGGGAACTGTGTCCCACATCCTTTTTCCTGTCGCTTCCGAATTGTATAAGTTCCAAGGGCTGAACAGGTGAAATATCCTTTAGATACTCATGCCAGTATTCACGGCTTTGAGACATATCCTGTATTATTATCCAGTCCTGATAAGCGGAGAACGGAACATACTCCCCGTCGTTTTCGATCTGTCTGCCCAGCAGCTTGCCGTAATTTTTCATTATTATATCGGCTATCATTGCTGCGCAGTATCCGTCCATGAGAATATGATGAAAGGAAAATATTATCACGCTGCTGTTTTCACCAACAATAAGGTCAAGCCTTATGAGAGAATCCCTTTGAATGTCAAATCCTTTTTCAAATTGCTCTGCATTTATTTTATAAGTGAGCAGTTTTATTTCCTCATCAGTTACCGCTTTGTGAAATTCAAAGGGTATTGTACGCTTGTCTATAACAACGCTTTTAGGCACATCTATTTTATCATATATCACATTGGTGCGGAATACTTCGTATTCGTCTGAAATTTTCTCCAGTACGCTCTTAAATATATCGGAGTTGATATTGCCTTCCAGTTCAAATATCTCCGTACCCATATATGACGACTTGTCATTGGAGAGCATATACTGGAAAAGCATTCCCGACTGAATGGGAGTAAGCCCATTGACCTTTATTATCTTCATTTCAGACGCCTCCCATCACTTCAAGTATAGAACTTAGCTCATCCGTATGCTTTGTATTGTAGTTGTCAGACAGTTGCTGCACATTTGTTAAAAATGCTTTCTGAAAGCTGTTCATCTGTTCTCTTGTATAAATAAGACTGTCATAGTTTACATTACAGTACAGCCTGCCCTTTTTAAAATACACTGTAAAGTATATGGGGGTGGATCTGCCCGTATTTTTTCCACTGAACTGTCCGAAATCCATTACGGTAAAGCTGTCAAAGTCCGAACTAATATCAATGTTTCCTATGTAGTTCCATGTAAGCGCTTTTTCAGGTTCGCTGCCGTCAAGTCCGTCCTTTTCAAAGGTAAGACTGCCAACTGCTTTTCCGATCCTCGCAGCCATTTCACACTGTTTCCCCAGTCCCAGTACACGATAGGTCAAGTGCAGCCGAGAAACTGATCCAACCGCAGGTGTCGTCCCATTTTCCCATTGTATCTCTGCCTATCCTTTCCAATTCAATGACTGTTTCTGGAAGAAACGACGCTGCATTATAAAGCTGTACAATGAGTATGCTTTCAACGGATACTCCCCATTCCTTTGAAATGTCTACAAGGGTGTCATAGCAGTCTTCCCCGGAAGTCATAACTGTTTCGTCAGAATTGTAGGACTTGACGCTCTCCTCCATATAAGATAGGTCGTCTTTAATATTTTCCGACTTACCGTACTGCTCCCATGCGTATTCGCAATACAAAGCGTTGTCAAAATCGCCGTCAGCATCCTGCTTGTCTATTGCGGAAAGGATATTTTTCAAGGTTACAGCGTCAGAGAACAAATGATGTATTATAATCATCATATTTCCGATATTATCATATACCATACAGCAAGTTTTTCCGTTTTCAAGGGATATGTTTTCCCTCGCCGCATTTTCGCCTGCTTGGTGGGATAAAGGCGCTTCTGTCTTCACAAGTATGGGCGTATCTTCTGACATTTCAAAGAACAGTCCGTTATCACCTCTTATTATGTTGAAATTGCGAAGAAGCTTTTTTTCAAACAAAAACTCCAGTACCTTTTCGGGAGACATGCCCTCTGCATTCTTTGGAGATATAACCGCATATTCACACCATAGATCTCGTTCCCGTGTGATCCTACGGAAAAACCATTTTTGCTGTATCGTTGCAGGATATGAGCGTTTCTGTTTCTCTGTGAGAGACGATGTTCCTGCGGCATTGCTCAAAGGCCTGACTGAATCTAAAACTCCTCCCAGCGTGGGATCGTCAAAAACCTCCATAAGGCTTATGGTATAACCCTTTTGTTTTAACTGTTCCGACATTTTCAGCGCCATTATGGAATCTCCGCCCAGTTCAAAGAAGTTATCATCGTAATCGGAATTTTCCTCTCCGAATATATCTGACCATATTTTAGTTACTATAACTTTTTTATCTTCCATTTATACCTCCACTATTTAATCCCTTTGCTTCAATACCGTATTCATTGGTATCTTTTTAAGTCTTGCCTTTAAAAACATGGCGACGATAAGATAGCATATCAAACCGAATACAAGTATCACAGCATATGTATAAAAATGTATTTTTACAGGTACAAACCCCACAAGATTTGCATTGAGTGCAGGCCATACCGAAGTAAACAGCAGTTTGTCTATTATCACAGAAAGTATCAATGAGATAATAATCGTAATGAAAAAGCTGTTTAAGTAGAAACGGTTATTTTCTTTATCGGTATAACCGAATATTTTCATAAGTGATATGGAATGTGTACTTTTTTCGATTATCATTTTCAAAAGCATATACATTACCGCGATAAATATAATCAAAGATACAACAATGAGCATTATTATCATAGGCTGCATCATGGAGTTCATTTCCTTTGCCGCCTTCTCCTGATTTTCATGTGTAATGGTTTCCGCGACGCTTCCTTCGGGCAGTTCCAATTCCTTGTCAGACAAAATGGCATTGTAGTATTCATTTGCATCATCATATTCCAGTATTTCATTTAATGCAGTTCTGTCCATGTACGCACTAAGTCCAACAGGATCGTGTATAACCCTTGTTACTTTAAACTCCACGTCTTTTTTCAGCTTTTCGGAATATACGGTCATGGTATCCCCCTCGTCAAGGGACAGCTTTGAAGCGACGCTGTCAGATATGACGATCTCATTTTTATTGGATGTTATGCCATCAACACGCTTTGTGTTCTTAAAGCCGTAGACTGTCAGTTTCATGTTTATACCTGCATATTCCACACGGAAACCCTCCACTGTAGCTTTGTCGCAGTCCTCTGTATCATCTGTCTGAACATGCGCGCCTAATATGTAGCAGTATTCATACAGCGCCTCATTTTCTACGTCGTCAACATATTCCGCAAGTGTGTCCTTCATGCCGAATCCCATAACAAGGAAAAACGTTGCGATAACTATTCCGAAAAACAGTATAAGCTGATTTTTTATGCCACGAAGCATGATCCTTATATACATCTTAACGGGAAAGCTGAATTTTGAAAGGTCTATCTTTCTGAAGCCTTTGCCCGACTTGCCTTTTCCTCTCATAAGCAGAGCAGGAGTTATCTTCAGCTTTCTTGCAAGCAGCAGACAGTTAATGACAAGCTGTATTATAAACGGAATGATACAGCATATGATAACAAGATACAGATTCACCTTACCGCTGAAGGAGGGGAGGGAATATGTGCTGTAGGTGGTCTTTCCTATTATTTCCGCAAACAGCAACGAACCTGTGATCATGCCCAGAACAGAATCTATCAGGGTTATTATCAGGGGAAGCCGTATATAGTGCCTGACTATTTCCCAGCGGGTATAACCCATTGAGAAAAATGTTCCTATAAGAGCGCCGTCTTTTTCCACAGAAGCAGAGGACATTGCGTAAAAAATGAATGCCACCAGCAAAACAAAAACAATACTTATTAGCGTTATTTCCGCCTTGAGCGTCTTTGTCTTATCGCTTATGGACTTGATCCTTGGATTATCGCTCTGTTTGAGTATGCTTACAGCAATCTCTTCATCTATAAGGTAGTCATAAGCATCATCTATGCTCTGCTCATCTTCTGCGGTAAAGCTGTATTGTATCGTCATTTTGGCGCTGTCAAGTCCTTCAAATGCCTGCTTTGAAACAAAACCAAGTCCGAATGCTTTTAGGTTTGATACGCCCGATGAGACCGTTTGAAGTACATTATTGTAGTCTACCGCTGCCACTGTTCCCGACAATGTGTAATTCCTGCCGTCCACATTGAGTTTATCTCCTGTCGACAGCTTTTTAGTGGACGCTGTTTTACTTTCAAGTACAATCTGCTCGTCATTTTCTGGCATTTTACCATCGATAAGTGACAGCTTGTCAACTGTTTCTCTCATCTTGAAAACGCGCAGTATATAGTCGCTCTCACCTAATGCGTTAATGTCGCAATAGCTTGTGTCTTCTATATCCTTTATTCCCATTTTATGCAGCTTTGAAATGTTTTCGTCGCTAAGCTGTTCGATGAGCGTTACGTTTGCGTCCTCCACATTACAATTATACTGTTCGCTCTCTATAGTACCCATTAAACCGTCGGTAGCTGCAAAGAAGGCGGATATTATAGTTATCCCCATAAATAAAACAAGACCTATAAAAAAGTATTTTGCAAAATTTTTTTTTAGTTCTCGTTTCAGTCTTTTGTTAATAGGCATTTTACCATTCCACCTCCGCTGCTGAAAGGATATTGTCATTGTATTTATCCAAAGCTACCATACCGTCCTTAATCTCGATAACATGGTCTGACATATCTGCAATGGCGGTGTTATGCGTCACTATGATTATGGTCGTATTTGATTTTTTGTGTATATCCTCTATAACTTCCAAAACATCGTGTGCCGATCTGTAATCAAGAGCGCCTGTGGGTTCGTCGCAAAAAAGTATCTTTGGATTTTTAGACAAGGCTCTTGCAATGCTGACCCTTTGCTGCATTCCCCCTGAAAGTTCGTCGGGGAATTTGTTTTTATGCTCCATCATTCCCACTCTGCTCAGCATATCCTCTATTTCTAAAGATTTGTCTCCAAGCCAGTGGCATACCTCAACGTTTTCATAAACATTCAGATCCGACACCAGATTGTAAAACTGATATATAAATCCGAAAGTGTTTCTTCTGAATGCGGACAACTTCTTTTCGGAAAGTCCCACAATATCCGTCCCGTCTATTTGTATACTTCCCGAATCGGCGGTATCAAGTCCCCCTATCAGATTCAGCAGGGTAGACTTACCCGAACCCGAAGGTCCGAGAACAGTCAGTATCTCGCCTACCTTCACTTCAAAACTGACGCCCTTTAAAATTTCGGCGCTCATCCTGCCGTTTCCATAACTTTTTTTTAGATCATTTACTTTAATAAACATAGACCGATCTTTCCTCCTGTTTACTACTTGTTATCCAATACTCCATAACGTTGATGCTGCATTTTTGGCATTTGGCTGATAATGCTCATTTATAGTTTGTTACCCTCTGAAGATCATCTCCTCAAGACTCGCCACGACGCCTTGAGGATCATCGCTTAAATAAAAATGTCCGCCCTCAAACAGTTTTTGTTCAAAGCCGTTTTTTGTGAATTTCTCCCATTCCAAAGACTGCTCCAACAGCTTTTTGTCATCGTCTCTGCCGTTAAAGGAATATATAGGACAATTTACTTTCTGTTCCCTCTGTCCCTCATAGTCATAATTTCTTAGCAACGTCATGTCTATTTTCATAAGGTACATATAGTATTCAAAAAATTCCTTTTCCCTGGTTATAGACCTGTCGATAAAGCCCATTTCACATAGATAGTCCACTATATCGTCACGGCTCATATCATCTGCATTCTTTATTGCTCTTTCGGCAGGTGAAGCGGAGGAAGATACAACTACGGCACAGGGCATTTTCATGCTGTTTCTTTGAAGTTCCAGCGCTATCTCCCAGCATATCAATGCTCCCATACAATGACCGAAAAGCACAAAGGGCTTTTGAACTAAAAGCTCTCCTTCGTCCTTTACGAATCTCTCTGCCAGTTCCCTTATTGTTACGGAAACCGCATCCCTGCGGCGGTTTTCCCGTCCCGGATATTGTACGGGATAAAAACCGCATTCATGTGGGACATTACGTTTCCAAGGTGCAAAGAAAGAAGCGGAGCTTCCCGCATGCGGGAACAAGAATACATTTCCTCGGGAGTCTGCTGCGCCGTCCTCATACTTGAACCAATTTTCTGCCATATGTTTTATCACCTGCCTTTTTGTAGTTTTTCGCTGATGCTTTTTATGGCGAAACTAACGGGCGCTATATCCTCCGTCAAGTAAAAATGCTTGCCGTTAACAGTTATATATTCCACATCGCCGCTGAGCAGTTCCGCCCATGCTTCGGGCTTTCCCATTTCAAGTTCCTGCTCCGAATATATCACCGCTGTTGGAGAGGGTATTTTACCGTTTTCGCAGCTTTCGTAGCCTTTAAGGAATCTGTTGTCCTTATTCATCTTTGAAATTACCCCATCGAGAAAAGCATCGGGTAGCATATCAAGATTATTCATGCCCAGCTCCGAGGAATAGCTTTTGGCGTTTTCACGGGTAAGATCGCTGTCAAGCTGTCCCAACAGTTCCCTTGTGGGAGGGAGCATACCCGATATTATCAGTCCCATCCGGTCACAGTCTATCTTTCGGACTAATAGCTTAGCAATTTCAAAGGCGACTACGGCTCCCATACTGTGACCGAAAAGGATAAACATTTCATCCTTCTCCAACTTCTTAGTCACCTTATCGGCGGCGGCAGTTATATTTTCCTTGAATGACTTGCTTTCGTCAATATCCATGTCCGACGGTATTATATCAAAATTTTCCCCAAGGAGTTTTGAATACTTAAAGAATAAAGCGCCGTTTCCTCCCGACCAAGGATAACAGAATAGTTTTTATTTTTTTCAATAGATTAACCTCCGATAATTAATATAAGGTATAGCCTAATAATTGCCGCTGTTTATCTCATCTATCGCCTCAGCCGCCGAATGTACCGTAGGCTTTTCAAACAGATTCATCAGTATACTGTCGAAGGCTGATGCGTCCTTGATCATTGGCGCAAGTTCCCCTGCAAGCTGTGCCATTACCAATGAGTTTGCACCGTAGTCATAAAGGTTCGCATTCGGATCTACACTGTCGATACCAAGAGTCCTTTTTACTATCTCCGCGGCTTTTATTTCCGTAGGTGTCATCAGCGCGTCCGTTTCATTGATATCGCTTTTGCTTTCGGAGATGAGCTTTTCCGCAAGTTCTTTAAGTTTATGGTTGTTTACCTTTCCGTTTGGTGTCAAAGGCATTTCGCGGAGAAACACAAACCTGTCGGGGATCATGTATTCGGGGATATTATCTTTAGCATACTTTCTCAGCGCTTCCTCATTTGTACCGCCCTCAGCTGTTACAAAAAGAACCAGTTTCATTACCCTGTCCTTTTTTATCAGTACCGATACGGAATTGCTCACCCCGTCGCAGGAATTGAAACAGCTTTCTATTTCTCCCAGTTCTATTCTGTGCCCTCTTATCTTTACCTGTGTGTCCATTCTGCCAAGGAACTCTATCTCGTCATTTGCGTCGTATCTTCCCATATCTCCTGTTTTGTATATACGCTTGCCGTTTGGCGCTGTAACAAAGGATATATCGGTTTTTTCCTTGTCATTCAGATAACCCTTTGCAAGTCCGACGCCACCTATACATATCTCTCCCTTTACACCCATAGGGCATATGTTCAGGTTTTCGTCCATTACATACATTTCCTGATTCAAAAGCGCCCTGCCGTAGGGAATGCTTTTCCATTCAGGTCTGAGGGAACTATATTCATGGATATTAGACCATATAGATGCTTCTGTTGCGCCGCCCATACAAGCTATACGCACGTTTGGCATATACCTTTTCAGAGCGTCGGGAAGTTCAAGGGGTATCCAGTCGCCTGAAAGCATTACTGTCTTGAAGTTGTTATAAGTCAAATTCTTTTCTGTGTCAAGATACGAACAAAGTATCTGTGCAAATGCAGGAACGCTGTTCCATAAGGTAATATCATACTTGCTTATAAGTTCTGCCCAGTGGGAGGGATTAGTGTACTTTTCCTTTGAGGGATAAACAAGAGTACCTCCCACAGACAGTACACCGAATATATCATACACGGAGAGATCGAAATTAAGCTGTGACAGTCCGAGTATAGCATCATCTGAGCATACTCCGAATCTGTTGTTTATGTCCTCTATGGTGTTTACAGCAGCCTTGTGGGTTATCACCACTCCCTTGGGGACGCCTGTTGAACCGGATGTATGTATTATGTAAGCCACATCTTCAGGATTGCCTTCGGCTTTGAGCACGCTTTTGCCCGCTATGGGTAGAGTATCTGCCTTTATAACATCATACCCTTCAAAGCCTTCATCATAGCCACTTACCGTAAGAACCGCCTTAATGTCTGCATTATCCAGTACCAGCCTGCGCCTGTTTTTAGCCTGTTCCGCATCAATGGGGACATACCCGCAGCCCTCCGATAATATTCCAATTACCGCTGCTGTCTGCCATACCGATTTGGGCATGACTACGGCTATATATGAACCTCGTTTGACATCTCTTTTTCTAAGTTCCAGTGCGACCGCAGACGCTCTTTTTACAAGTTCGCTGTAACTCCATTCGTTTTCGCTGTCAGCCACCGCTGTTTTGTTAGGGTACATCTCGGCGCTTTTCAGTATATTTTCATGGATAAGATGTTCTGGCAGCCTTTGGTAGTTGTTTTCGTCGGAGTATTTTTCAGTCTCTTCCAATTCGATAAGACTGCTCTCGTTCCACTTACCGGCGGATCGGGCGAGTTCCCTTATCCTGTCCGAAAACAGTTCAAACATTCTTTCTGGCAGTCCTTGAGGGAATATGTCATCACGGACGTCCCAGTTTATGATAAGCCCCCATTTCCCGTCCATTACCTGACAGTCTATGAACACCTGAGGCGTCTGACTGATACCGCCCCGGTATCTTCCCTTCATAGCTCCGGACTGCTCATTGTTAATAAGTCCCACCGAACTTGTGAACACATAGGGCATAAGGAATTTATCACCTGTTCCGAGCCTTGTTTTCTCCCTTGCCACTTCCATACCCGTATACAGGTGGTTATCCAATACTTCAAACAAGGTCTTATTGGTATCTGCGGCTCTTTGTGAGAAAGTCATGTCACCTCTGTTGTCAATAGTGATAAGGCTTAGGGAAGTAAAATCGCCGATAAGGCTTTTTACCTGTTCGTCAAGGGGCATTCTGTTAAGGGTGGTGAGATTTAAAATGAACCTTTTATTTGTACTGAATCTTTCAAGCGCTGAACTATATGCCGTAACAAGCGCCGCAACGGGAGTAACACCTATCTTCTGTGCCTGTGACTTGAAAAACAACCAATCCTTTTCGGGAAGTCGCAGTTCAAAACGCTTAAATTCCTGTCCGCCTCTACCAACTACAGGCAGCTGTGGCGCCGAGGGAAGATCGTTTATGCGTTCTTTCCAGTATTTTTCAGCTTTTTTGTACATTTGGGTGTCGGGGATATTTTTGTATGCTTCCATGTAGTCACGGAAGGTAATGGTAAGTTTATGCTTTTCTATATCATCGCCGTTGTAGTAATACTCTTCAAATTTGTTTAGCATCAGCCAAACGCTTGTCCAGTCCACTATGAGCATATCAATGGAAAAGTGCATGACAGTACAGTTTCCAAGCTGTGAAAGTTCTACCTCAAAGAGCGGTAGTTCTGTCGTGTTGAATACTCTGTTCCCAAGTCGGCGCTTTATCTTCTCCATCGCTTCAGACTGCTGTGATTCCGAAAGTTCTGTAAGATCGTTCTCATTTAGCTCAAATCTGTTCCATTCGGGAAGAACTCTTTGCCAGCCTTCACGGTCTATGACCGCATGGAGCATATCGTTTTCAGATATGATTCTGTTCCAGATATTTTGTGTCTTTTCTCTTTCCAACTTGTCATATTCAAACTCCATGTAGATATGGCAGGCAAGACCGCCGTACTCCATGTTCTTTGACCTTCCCATAAGGTATGCGCCCTGAATACCCGAAAGAGAAAACCTTTCATATCTTTTTTCTTCGTCATGGATTATTTTTAAGATCGTCCTTTGCACGGCTCAGATTTTCCATTAAGCTATCTTTGTTATTCTTCAAAAGCTGTACTATGTTACTGTTCATAACGCCTTGTGGTGCGGAATAACGCAGCTTCCCGTTGTCCGTCCAAAGTTTTATGCCCTTATCTTCCAAAGAAGCGATAAGATCGTCGGTTTTCATTTCTTCACTATTTTCATTCATTTCTATATCTCTCCAAATTCCATATCTTCATTGCCGTTACCGCTCTCATCTATCAGCTTTCCAAGCTGACGAATTGTAGGATTTGCATATATCTCAGATAATCCTATGTTTATACCCCTGTCGTGCAGCTTTGTATTGAGAGTAATACCTTTTAAGGGAGTCGATACCCGAATTTATAAGATTTGCCCCGACACTTACATTTTCATTGCCAATCATCTCGCCGATAAGCGCTGCAAGCATCGTTTCCGTTTCCGTCTCGGGCGCTTCATATATTTCGTCCTCCGCCTGTACCATATTTACTACAGGCAGATTCTTTCTGTTCACCTTTTTATTGGCAGTATAAGGCAGGCTTTCCATAATGATTATATCATCGGGTATCATATAATCCATTACCCTGCTATTAAGCGCCGTATACATTTCGGTCATATTCGGATATGCATGGTTCGTATCTTCCCGAGGCAGGATAAATTTTTCATTACCTTCGGCGGTGAACACCCTTATAGGCGTATCTGTACCGCCTGTGCTTTGAACGTCACTTACTGCCCCTGTCCCCGGCACAGACATGGGCGTTACATATGCGAACAGCTTTTGAACGCCGTTTACCTCCTTGACCGTTGCCACTGCTTCGGACACGTTTTCGCACCGACACAGACAGCTTTCTATCTCTCCCAGTTCGATACGGTAGCCGTACAGCTTAACTTGAAAGTCCTTGCGTCCCAAAAATATCACATAGCCCTTTGGTGACAGAAGTCCAAGATCGCCTGTTCTGTATATGCGGCCCAGCTTTTCATGGTTAAAAAACTGTTTTTTGGTACGCTCCTCATCATTGAGGTAGCCATGGGCAACTCCTCTGCCGCCTATGCATATCTCTCCACGAACTCCGGGGGGACAAATGTTGTCATCATCGTCCATTATCCAGATGGTCTGATTATCAAGGGGATAGCCGTAGGGTACGGAGTTCCAGTCCTTTTCCACTTCTTCCACAGGATAATATATCGACCAAATGGCCCCTTCCGTTGCACCGCCCAAGCTGATGACCTGTGCATTCGGGAAGGTATTTTTTATCTTTTGGAGAAGGTTCAAAGGTATCCAGTCACCGCTTAGCAACACTGTACGCAGCGAATTGTATTTTTGTCCCTCATCAAGATTGTTTATTAAAAGTTCCATTATGGAGGGGACTGTGTTCCATATAGTGACGCCCTCTTTGGTCATAATATCCTTTATCAAGTGCATATCATATGCCGATGGAGCAAGTTTTAGCTGTGCCCCCGAGGAAAGTGCACCGAAAATATCGAAGACCGAAAGATCAAAACTGAAAGAGGAGATACCGATAATTTTATCATCACTGTTTATAGAGAATCTGACGTTTATATCCGTTATCGTATTGCAGACGGCATCATGGGTTATCACCACGCCCTTTGGCGTACCTGTACTTCCAGATGTGTATATAACATAAGCTATGCTTTCAGGCTCGGAGAGATCGTAGCGCTGTCCCCATTCACCGTCGGCAAGTATTTCCTTTACATTCTCATCGGTGAGTATCAATTCGCTTTCCGACTGTTCCTTTATAAATTCAAGTCTTTTTTGAGGACAATTATGTGCAACGGGGATATAGTACCCGCCTGCTTTTATGACGCCTAATGCCGCAACAACAGCATTTCTGCTCCTTGTCATTCGCATGATAATAGCCGATCTCGTCTTGTGGTTTTTGATTATGTGATCTGCGACAATATCGGAAAAACGGTCAATTTCACTGTAGGTGTAGCTTTGCTTCATGTCGGCAACCGCTGTTTTGTTGGGAAATTTTTTCACCTGATCTGCAAAAAGTCTTACAAGAGTGTTTTTTTCCTTTTCCTTGAATGTGTCGTTGTATTTAAAAGCAAAGGAATCGTATTGCTGCTGAAGCTTTTCTGTATTATCGGTGATGATACTGCAATATTCCTCTTGCATACTCTCTATTCTGCCTTCCGGGAAATACTCTCCCAAAAAATCCCAGTGGATGCAAAGCCGTCCCTCTTTAAGGGAAATCTGATTATCAAGTATCACTTGCGGCGTTTGACTTATCTGATACCGCCTTTCGCCCAGCCAGTCCCATTTACTGCCTGCAAGATCAAACAGCATACAGGTACACACAGCAGGGAACGGGAAACCGTTTCCGCCGCCGTTTAGGGACATATAATCCTTTATCAGTTCCGAGCTTGCGACGCTTCCGTGTTTTTTTCGGAGGCTTATTTTTTTCTGTGTTTCCTTTGCCGCTTCTTTAAGGCTTTTTTTCATGCTGAAATCGAAATCCACAAGCATGACCTCGGTAAAATCGCCTATGGCATTTAAAAGAGCTTTGGCATTTCCCTTTCTGTTGGACATGGTCATGTTAAGCGTTATCCTGCTCTGACCGCACCACCTTGATAGCAGCTTTGCATAGGCGGCAGTAAGATATACCGACGGGAGTATCCTTTCGCTTTTCAGTTCACGACTTTTTGCTCCCCACTTATCCGCAGGAACACTTATTTCACGGGTATCAAAGGTGCATTCCTCATTGCCGCCTGTTCTCTCAAAATGGGGACCCGAAGGAAGTTCCTCTATTATCTCTTTCCAAAACGCCTTGTCATTGTCATAATTTTTAGCTTTTTTCTGTTCCTTTAAAGCAATATGATCTTCAAAGGCTTCTATGGATATTTCCCGTACAGGCTCGTCCTTTTCATAGTATTTATACAGTGATTCGATAAGTATTTCCGTACTTAGTCCGTCCATTATCATCATATCTGAATCAATTATCATCACATTTTTATCCCTGCCCGTAATGCATATATTAAATTCAAACATAGGCCAGCTGTCAAGATCGAAAATACGGTTTGAGCAGCGCTTTCTTATCTCCAGTAGCTTTTTCTCCTGCTCTTCATAGGAAAGGCGGGAAATATCCGTTTCCTTTATTCTGTAATATTCGGGGGCTTCGTCCATGCAGCACTGCATACCGTCAGAGGTGATATAAGACCTTAATGACGGCTGTTCTTTTATTACGCTGTTAAGCGCCTTTTCCAACTTGTCTTTGTCAAGGCTTGTCATGCATTCAATGTAAAAATGAGTAGAGATCCCTCCTAAAAAAGTACCCTTGCTGCGTCCGTAAAAGTAGGAACGCTGCACATCAGACAATGGTAAATATTTATTGTTCATTATTCCTCCCAAAATTTATTTGTTTTTTACCGTATCAATTTCTTTTCTACCTGACCACAAATGTCCCTGCTGCAAGTTTCGCACACATCATGTCCGCCGCTTAGCATGACATTTTCAAATTTTCCCAGTGTAAAATCCTTCCAGAGCAAACTGTCTTCTTCGGACATATAGGCGTCTTCCCGACCTATGAATGAAACTATATCCCCCTCCAAGGGAGCGCTTCTGTCGTAGCTGTACCCCTCTGCAAGGCTGAAATCCTTCACCGTCAGCTTTCTGTAATATTCCATGACGAATTTATTATTAAAAAAAGAATCGTCAAGGGGCATGAACTCCTTTAAGAACCTGATAAATCCATCCATGTCAAGCCGACTTATAGGCTTGCCTTCAAAGTATGTCGGGTTGAACTTGTTAGGTGCGGGAATGCTTACCGAAAAAAGTGTCGACAGTATAAGACCGTATTTTTCTTTCAGATACAGCGCCGCTTCATATCCCACCAGACTGCCTGCGCAATGACCTAAAAAAGCAAATTCCTTTTCCCTTATAAGCTCAATGCACTCATCACAAAACTGCTGTGCGAGTTCTGTTATGGAATCTGGCATGGGATCTTTAGCACGTTTTTCCCTCATGGGATATTGAACGGGATATATGTCTATATCCTCATTCAGATACTCATGCCATTTGTGATAGGAGGAGGCTGTTCCTCCCGAACATGGAAAAATAAACAGGCTCACCTTTCCGTTTTCACTCACTCTTTCATTGAATATCCACTTGTTCATAGTTTTACATGATCCCCTCTCACATTTCTGATGTATTTTCTCAATGTTTTGCTTATCTGTGCTGTAACAAGGTCACAGTGTTCATTGATAAAGAAATGATTTCCCGGAAAATTCTTTATGGAAAAACCACGGGGAGAATACTTCTTCCATGATATTAGATCGGATTCGGTAAGTTCGTCCTCCAGACCGTTGAAAACAGTACAGCCGCAGCAGAATTTTTCGGTCATTTCCGAACAGTAAGTTTCGGTCATTTGGTAATCGGAACGTATTATAGGGAGAAAATACTTCACAAACAGCGGTTCTTCGATCACTTCCTCGGATATCCCTCCAAGTCTTATCAATTCACGCTTCATGCCCTCATTGTCCATTTTGTGGAATTCGGTAAGATGTGCGCTGTCGTTGTTGAGATGAGGAGCATAATTTCCGGACATAAATATATGTACAAGATTTTTCTTCATTTCAGAGTCCTCGCTTATCCTTCTGTACAGTTCATAGACTATAAAACAACCCATGCTGTGCCCGAATATCGCAAATTTATCCCCGTCGTAGTTCTTGGACAGGGTGTTGTAAATATCATTAGCTGCTGACTGTATGGACGTATAGGCTCATCTTTGAACCTTGCGCCTCTGCCTGCAAGTTCCGGCGCTACTATTTCAATATCACGGGGCATATACGATCTCCATTTGGCAAAAACTGACGATGAACCTCCTGCGTAAGGAAAGCAAAATATCTTCATAATTATAATCCGCCTTTCTGCGAAAGACACCAATATGGTTATGAAAAAAGCGCTTTCGCTAAAATTGTTTATGCGATATAATGTAGTTGAGTGAAACGGTCAACTACAGAAACCGTGGAGGCGAGCGGCAGGGCTGTATAGCGGCAACCCCGCATAATTATATGGTTCGATTCTCTATTTAGGCATAAATTGAAATGGCGCAAACAAGCAGTCCTTAAACTTATCTCTTTCAAGTCGAAGTTGATATATGACATTTAAAATCTTCCGTCAGAATTGTTATGAATCCGATGTGCATAAAACACGGATTTATACCTGTATCGGTATCACTGATGCCAACAATCTTACAGAATACAAACAAGCTCGTTTTTCATCTTTCTCTTATCATATCTCATATTCTTCATCAAACTGCCAACCGCAGTATATGCCTTTTTCTTTACATTTTTTTCTGTAATCATCCATTATATTTTCCGAAAGTATATCATTTGCCCAGTATATGCCTATATCGTCGTTTCTTTCAAGTACTGCAAGTATCACAGATGCCGCCGAATACGCCGTTATATCCATAGTATTTTTTAAGTCAATACGGAGCTTGACATTTTTTATTTCGTCGTCCTTTATTCCTTTAGCGATGATATACAGCAAAGACCACTCATCATTCGGTGTCTTTGTTTCAATTTTTTCCAAGTATTTCGACAGTTCCGAGTAAAGCTGATGAAAATCCATTTCATTGCAAAGTTGATAATATTTTATAGCCATAAGGCCCACCACATTATCGCTTGTAATATTATACCAGCGGCATTCCTCTATCATATCATCGGGATATGTTTTCAGCGCTGAATACAGCTCATTGCCAAGAAACTGTTTCATCATTATTTTTTTATCAAAAAGTTCGTTATCGCAACTTTCAAAACCGTTACCGCATTTAACAGGTTTACCGTTTTTATAGTATCCGTTAATACAGCGGGGACTTGAGCCGCTCATTATTATATCAAGATAACTCATAACGGAATATATTTCCGAGCCTCCTGAGTATCCTGTCAGACTGTCTATCCTGTCAAATTGTTCTATCACCTTTTTTAGCATCACACCGGTTATTCCGGGATAATACCCTGCAGCTATATAAAACTTTCCTTTGCCGTCCACTCTTGACATAACCTCATCGTTAAACATCAGTGCATCAGTAACATCGACATACACCGCGCCTGCCCTCGCTGAAGCAAGAGCCACTTTTTCAAATAAAACGTATGCAGGGCCTGCACAATTGAGTACAACATCACATTCGCCGCAAAAATCTGAAAGTTCTTCACCGTCATTTATATCGAGATGTTTCCACCTGAAGTTTTCAGGATATTTGCAAAAATCAGGTTCACTCCGCTGACCGCCAATGATTTCGACATTTGCACTCGAAAGGTAACTGCAAATAATAGGACCTATCGTTCCGCCACAGCCAATTACTCCAATCTTTTTCATAAAATTCTCCTTGTTTTCAGGATGATATTTTTGCAATTGTTATAGTACATACAAACTCAACTCAACCTTTTTTTATCTACTTTCTTTGCTATTGCACGAACAGAAAGACATTCAAAAAAGTCATATATTTCCAATCCATCTACTTCTTCCGACAGTTTCATATATATACGCATAGCCATAAGAGAATTGCCACCCAATTCAAAAAAATCATCGTCTATACCAAAATCCTCTCTACCGAATACCTGCTTCCACACTTCCAATATTCTTTCTTCAGTTTCAGTCATTTATCATTACTCCTTTTTTATACGATGCAAATATTTGTGCAACTTATCTTACAATACATAATCTGTAGGAATACAGACTATAAGTTAAAATGTAAATCATTTAGTTTGCTATGGCTAACTAAAACTCCAAAAAAATAAGTCCTATCTATAGACCGAAATATTCTGCTATTTACGAATAGATCATCCGCAACAACGTTAACAGTACCCTTGCGGACATTTACACAAATGATTATTTGATCGCCAAAAAACTTTTTCTCTTGCCAATGTATCACTGCTAAAGTAGACTATAGCTAACTTTTAAGCAGTGATACAAAATGTTCCTGTTTAATATTATACCGTGCCTATATCAGTTTGTCAACCCTGAATTATATAGGAAACCAGTAAATCGTCATATGCGCTGAATATTCCATTTCGATCGCAGCAAGTCCTGCCCAGTTTGTCTGACTTTTACACGGCGCCATGCAAAGAGTGTGGTCTATGATTAATTCGGAAGAATTTGAAAAATGTTTTATCCAGTGGGTATCCGCTGGCTGCCGATGAACAAACGGAGAAATTGTCAGTATTGATGGAAAAATTGTGAGAAGAAGCAAGGATACAGGCAAAAATCTGATCCATATGGTAAGTGCGTGGGCAAATCAGATGGTTGTAGGACAACTGTCAACAGACGAAAAATCAAATGAAATCACAGCAGTGCCGGAATTGCTTGCGGCTTTAGATATCACTGAAAAAATTATTACGGAAGATGCGATGAGCTGTCAATAAGAAATCGTGAAGACAATTGTGGAAAAGAAAGCAGATTATGCAATTATATGGGCTTAATTATCTGAGCAATTACATAATGAGACAAATTAAACGATTTAATCAGAAAACGATAGCATTAAAAAACGTTTATCCCTAAAATAAACGACAACTTGATATCGTTTTATTTTACCCCGAAAATGACAAACAGCCAAAGTGATTTTAACCTCACTGTGGCTGTTATCGTTTGATGATTGCCAAAAAACACCTGTTTCTCGGCTTTTTTAAATAAAAATGCACCCAACGATTGTATCATTCGTTAGGTGCAGATATGGTGCGGATAACAGGAGTTGAACCTGCACCGAGTTTCCCCGACTGGCACCTGAAGCCAGCGCGTCTGCCTATTCCGCCATATCCGCATATATTATGAATCTGAAATTTTTACTCGGCTCAAATTCAAAAATATAAAATCACCTTATAATCAATGTAAATTATTATATCATACTTACGATAAATTGTCAAGCATTTTTTTCACGGCAACAGCATTTACTTTTTGGGGGTAAATGAGAATATTCAATAGCAATGTGCTTAGCGATTTCCATTTTGACAACTCAATTATATTTATCACATAATTACGGTTTTTCATACTGTGATTCCAATAAAAGGATTATACTGATACGATTAAGTTAAAGGTAAATAGCAGGTAGAGTAAAAACGAAGGCTACAGCATGTTTTATAATCAAAAAAACAATAAAACAAGCCCTTTCTCTTACAGAGCTAATGAATATTTCAAACGTCGGTTCGGATAATAATTAATATGCGTTCACGGTTAACTTTACAATAAAGCTGAAAGTATTCTTCAAGAAAATCTATAAAATCCTGTAAAACACTTGAAATTTATTTTTAAATATGATATAATAATGAAGATACTTAATAGGAATTAAATTATTCCGGAATATAGGTGTGCGGGCCCTGTGCAATGAAACACCGTGAACCATGTCAGGCGGGGAACCGAGCAGCATTAAGCGGATCGTTTTGTGTGCCGCAGTCAGCCTGCACACCTATGTCCGGAAATTTTTATATAAAAATTTTTTTATAAAATAATTACATTGCCGAAAATAGCGAGATTCATATGGAGGTGACCGTTATTTACAAGGCTTTATACAGAAAATGGCGGCCGCTGTCCTTTGACGACGTTATTTCACAGCCGCATATAACAACCACTTTAAAAAATCAAATCAAAAGCGGCAGAACGGCTCATGCGTATTTGTTTACAGGATCCCGAGGCACAGGAAAAACAACATGCGCACGAATCTTTGCTAAGGCTGTAAACTGTCTCGACGAATCAGACGGAAATCCCTGCCTCGAATGCAGCGTCTGCCATGACGCGGATAATTTTGCTCTTTCTGATATTATAGAAATTGACGCGGCGTCAAATAACGGCGTTGACGATATACGCGGCCTCGAGACGGCGCCGCCTACACGCCTGAAAGATGCAGATATAAAGTATATATAATCGACGAAGTCCATATGCTTACTCCCAACGCTTTTAATGCGCTTCTCAAAATAATGGAGGAGCCTCCGGAGTATGTAAAATTTATTCTGGCGACAACCGAGGTGCATAAGGTTCCGGCCACGATTTCATCTCGGTGCCAGCGTTTTGATTTCAGACGTATACTTCCGGACGATATAACCAAACGTCTTTTATATATTGCCGATCAGGAAAATATATCTCTTGATGAAAAAGCGGCGCGTTTTATTGCAAAGCTTTCGGACGGCGGTATGAGAGACGCCTTATCGCTTTTGGATCAGTGCGCGGCGTTTTCAAGCAATATAGATTCCGATACGGTTTCTGCCGCTGCCGGAATTGCCGGTCGGGAGCATTTATTTGAAATAATAAACGCTTCCGCTGAAAAAAATCCAGGAAACGCTCTTGCGGTTGCGGACAATCTTTACAGTTTATCAAAGGATATGCAAAAGCTTTGCGTTGAATTGACGGAGCAATTCCGTAATTTAATGCTTATTAAGGTATGTCCCGAACGCTCGGAACTGCTTGCCTGTATGCCTGACGAAATCCAAAGGCTGACTGAAATCGCGGCAAAAATGGATTTGCAGGAGATATTAAGCAAGCTTAATATTTTACAGGATTGTAATGAAAAAATAGGAAGATCGTTAAATAAGCGCGTTGAAATAGAAATGTGTCTTATAAAGCTGTGTGCAAGACAGATTTCACAAAAAACACTTGACAATACTCAAATTTATGATAAAATAAAACAGTCGGATAACAGTTCAAATAAACCTAATGAAATATCGGCTGCCAATGCGGACAGAGAATTGCAAAGCAATGCCGCTCCGGTAAATTCCGAAGCAAGTCCTAAGCTGTCGGATTTTAAGCAGCTTGCGGAATGGTCCGACGTTTTAGAGGAATTTATGCGCATATGCCCTTCGGTTTCGGGAACGCTTACCGGTTCTATGGCTTATGTGTATAAAAATATCATGCTGATTGACGCAAAAAATAAATTTTTTCCTTAAGCTGTTTAAAGTAAAGGATAATGCGCTTCAGCTTGACAAGGCAATCCAGACAGTTATGGGTAAGCCGTATATTATCAAGGCAAGATGCTCGGCAGCGCAGAATGAACAGAAAAAGGCTGACGAGCTGGTAGAAAAAGCTATAAACAGCGGCATTGAAACCGCTGTTGAATAAAGTTAAGGCAGCCTTTTGAATAAAATATATTTCCAGCCTTAAACTAAAAATACTTATACTTAAATATAAAGGAGTTAGAAAAATGAAATCAAGAGTACCTAAGAATATCGGCGGAGCTCAGAATATGAATTCTATGATAAAGCAGGCTCAGAAAATGCAGGATGAAATAACAGAGCTTCAGAACGATATAGAAGCGAGAGAATTTTCCGCAACCTCCGGAGGCGGACAGGTAGAGGTAGTGGTAACAGGTGCGAAAAATATCAAATCGCTTACTATCAAGCCGGAGGTAGTTGATCCGGAAGATATAGAAATGCTTCAGGATCTGGTTATCAGCGCAATAAACGAGGCCATGGCAAACGTTGAAAAAACTACCGAAGAGGAAATGAATAAAATAACCGGCGGAGTTGCGCTGCCGGGATTATTCTAAGATAATATGGCTGATAACAGCGCGCTTCCTTTGATAGTTCTTTCTGAACAGTTTGCAAAGCTGCCGGGTATCGGCATGAAAACTGCTCAGCGGCTGGCATATGCCGTTATGTCAATGAGCGAGGAAGAAGCCAGGCAATTTGCAGAAGCTATAATTTCAGCCAAAACAGATGTCGGCTATTGCAAGATATGTCAGAATCTAACTGAATTCGACGTTTGTCCGATCTGCTCTGATACCAACAGAGACGATTCTGTTGTCTGCGTTGTTGAAACGCCTAAAGACGTTACGGCCTTTGAAAGAACTAATGAATACGGCGGAACCTATCATGTCCTTCACGGTCTGTTGTCTCCGATTAACGGAATCGGTCCGGACAATATAAAAATAAAGGAGCTGCTTGATAGAGTCGGCAAGGAAAATATCCGCGAAATTATAATGGCTACAAACCCAACCGTTGAGGGGGAGGCTACGGCCATGTATATTGCAAGATTACTAAAGCCTTTAGGAATAAAGGTTACGCGGCTGGCATTTGGAATACCGGTCGGCGGGCATCTTGAATATGCGGACGAGGTAACCTTATTTAAGGCTCTTGAAAACAGAAGTGAAATGTAATGAACCGTACCGGTTGTATCCGGTACGGTTTTTATTTGCGGAGGTGTAAAAAATGAAAGTATCAGTAATAGGCTACAGCGGATCGGGAAAATCGACGCTTGCAAAGAAATTAAGCGAAATTTCCGACGTTCCGCTTTTGTATCTTGACAAAGTAAGATTTCTTCCCGGTTGGAAGGAACGGCCTGAACAGGAATGCATCGAAATAATAGAGAATTTTCTCAAAAATAATGAATGGGTAATAGACGGAAATTACAATAACTGGCTTTATGACCGCAGAATGAAAGAATCTGATCTTATTATTTTTATGAATTTTTCACGGATAAGGTGTTTTATAGGAGCTTTAAAAAGATATTTAACATATAAGAAAAAAAGCCGAGAAAGCATAACGGAGGGATGTCCGGAAAAGCTTGATTCAGAATTTGTAAAATGGGTGCTCTATGAAGGCAGAAAAGCTGATCGGAGAAAGCGTTTTAATTCAGTATGCGGCAAATATTCTGATAAAACAATTATATGCAGAAGCCGCAGGGATGTAAAAGCTAAGGTATTAAACAAGTCATTTATCCATGAATGCAGATAAATTCAGCTTAAACATATTTCTATCAAAGGTCAGTAAGCCGTCGCGCCTCATTTTACTTAATTCATTGGACATTGCGCTCCGATCTACGCAAAGATAATCCGCAAGCTGCTGGCGATTAAACGGTATCGTTATATAATTGGATTCCTGCTTGACGGCTTGAGATGACAAATAGGAAATAAGACGTTCGCGAATTGTTTTTGGCGTAATATCGTTTATTTTCCTTGATAATCCGATATTCTTTCCGGCAAGCACAGCTATTAGATTTGATATGAATTTACGGTAAACATCATAATCGCCGATTATGCCGGAAAAAAATATTTTTCGTGCTTATAAAAAGAATCTCGCAATCTTCGGCGGCTGAAACGCTCACCATCAGCGGTTCCTCCGGCAGGCAGGAGTAGCTTCCGCAAATACCTGTCCTGAATCCGCGTTTCCTATTATATTTGTATTTCCGAAAATATCGTTATACTCTATATTTACGCTGCCTGAAATCACAAGTCCGAATGAATTTATGGTTTCTCCGGTACGGAGTATATTTTCACCCTTTTTAAATTTGTGTTTATAAAATCCAAGGTTTCTAGCGAGTATCTGAAATTCGTTGTCGTTTAAATTTTTAAACAATTTTGTTTTAAGTAAATTTTCAGAATCCATAATTCCTCCTGAAATGTTGTTTTAACAACATACTTATTTTATTATCTGTATTATAATTTAGTCACAGCAGAAAACCAATAAACAATTTTTACGGAGGAAATAAAATGATTAGAAGGATTATTAATATAGACGAAGAGAAATGCAACGGATGCGGTCTCTGCGCCGAGGCCTGCCACGAAGGCGCAATCGGTATGATAGAAGGGAAGGCAAGACTATTAAGAGACGACTACTGCGACGGTCTTGGAGATTGTCTGCCGGCTTGTCCCACAGGTGCGATAACCTTTGTGGAACGGGAAGCCGCGGCATACGACGAAAAAGCCGTAATGAAAAATAAGACGGCAAAAAACAATTCTGCTGATAAACCGCTGCCGTGCGGATGTCCGGGAACTCAATCCAAAACGCTGGAGCGAAAAGCTGAAAATTCGCCGGAAAAAACGGTTCATTCTTCAGAATTAAGACAATGGCCCGTACAGATCAAGCTTGCGCCGGTTAATGCTCCCTATTTCAGCGGAGCGAATCTGCTGATAGCCGCAGATTGCACGGCTTACGCATACGCTGACTTTCATAAGGATTTTATAAGAAACAAAATCACGCTTATCGGATGTCCAAAGCTTGATAATACCGAATATTCTGAAAAGCTGACAGAAATAATAAAAAACAACGATATCAACAGCGTTACGGTAGTGCGTATGGAGGTACCGTGCTGCGGCGGAATAGAGTACGCTGCAAAAAGCGCTCTACAGGCGAGCGGAAAGTTTATACCGTGGAGTATAGTTACAATATCCACAGATGGAAGAATATTGGATTAATCGTCATTTCTAAGACTGTAAATACATCCGCAGTAATTCTGTCTGTATAAATTATACTCACGGCATAATTCAATTGACCGTTTATAACCGTTTTTCTTTTTAAATCTGATTCAAGATAGGGAATTCCATCTTCTATTTGCAGGGAATTCCCTGTTTCATTTATATAAACCGCATTTTTATGAGGACTTACGGTCAGCGTAGTTGCAAAAAAATCCGCTTTGTATTCCCTTGCGGTTTCCGCTGCTGCTTTTATGCGCATTTTAATACATATTTCGCAGCGTTTTCCGCCCTCAGGCTCATTTTCCAGACCTTTAACGGCTTTGAAAAATATATCGGGGATCGTATTTGCCCTCTATCAATTTTACAGTGTCGTTTAATTTCATTTTAATCAGAACGTCTTTCTGTGTTTCTAATCTTTTTATATATTCTGTTTCCGGATGTATATTAGGATTAAAAAAATAAAGCAATATGTCAAAATACTGAATCAGGTATTCAAGAACATAGCTGCTACAGGGACCGCAGCAGCTATGCAGGAGAATGAGGGGCCGCCGTCCGTCCGCGCATGAAGATTCTATTGTTTTTTCAAGCCGTTTATGATAGTTGATTTTATTCTCCAACGCTGTCCTCCCGTATTTCCGTATTTTTCTCAGCGGCAGCCGTTTCAAGGTATGCTATATACTGCATAATGCCGTCGGATATTGCTCTGCCAAGCTCGTCCGTATGCTCGATTATCCATTTTGCGTGTTCTGCTGTGTCATGAAATTCAACCTCAAGCAGACAGCTCGCCGCCTTTGACGTTGCCACCTCGTAAAGATAGGTCGTCCCTTCTGCGCCGTTGAACATTCCTCTGTCCTCCGTAGGGGTAAGTCGTGATACCTTGCCGTAAATATATTCCGCAAGTATTTTACTTCCGTATATTTCAGGGTTATAAAAGCATTCCGTACCTTCTCCGCTGCCGCTTTCGCCTCCGGCATTTGAATGTATAGCCACATGCGCCGTTACGTTATTTTCATTTGCAAACTCAACCTTTTCCTGAAGAGAATAATCCTCTCCGGCCGTATAAACTGTAATTCCGTTTTGTTCAAGGTATTTCCTGGCGCTGTCGCTCACGCTTCTCATCACTTTTGCTTCGGTAGTATCTCCGGAGGCGTAAGCATTATCGGTCTGATTAGAAGGACTGAGATATATAACAGCTTGAATTCCTCTGAATCGGAACCGGACGCCAACGTAGGTATTTCCTCCTTAACTTCATTTCCGAAAAGCTGTTTTACAACATAGACGGCAAGAATAAATATCACAATAACGGAAATGATCCTGTCATATCTTATTTTTAATTTTCTTTGTGTTTTATACGACATACCATTCCTCCTAAAAGAATATAATTATTTTATTCGATTTTAATTATATAATAAATTCACTGAAATGTAAAGCTGATAGTTATGAATGGAATTTTTTTTAAAATACCTCTTTACAAAATAAAAAAAAATGTGATATAATGTTTATGTTATCGAGGTGTGGCTCAGTTTGGTAGAGCGCTGCGTTCGGGACGCAGAGGCCGTGGGTTCAAGTCCCGTCACCTCGACCATATATAAATAAAAACGCCTTAAAGCCCGTATTTACGCGGCGCAGATAGGGAACAGCGTAACTTATGTACAAGGTCGAGTAATTGCTCGACCTTTTCCTTTTGCTATTTCACAGTACCGATATGTGTAAAGTAGATATCGACTTCCTGCGAAACGCTGCCGTTGTCATCCTTCTGCTTTTCATGAACTTCTATTCTCGACACAAAGGTGTGAAGTATCTCTTGAGTAAGCTCAGTGATATCGGTGTATTTCTTAGCAAGCGAAGTAAATTTTGAAGTGTTTGCACTTTGATTTTACAATTCGGATATTGAATTATTCAACTCCGAAATATCAGCTTTAAGCTGATTTTGCTCCTCGGTATACCCCCGCGACAGCATTCTGAACTGCTCGTCATCAATTGTTCCAAGCACATGATCTTCATAAAGCTTTCTAAAAATTGTTTCAACCTCCGCAAGCCTTTTTTCACACTTTTTCAGCTTTTTATCAGCATTAACAAGTTCCTTTTTAGCGGAGGTATTCGACTTATGACTGATAAACTCAGCGAATTCATCTGTACGCTCTCTTGCAAATTCGGTCACATTTCTGATTTCGGAAAGCACAATTTCATTCAGATGGCTCTCCTTGATACCGTGCATGGTGCATTGCTCCCTGCTATTTTTGCGGTATAAGGAGCAGACAAATTTCCAATTTTCAGGCTTTTCATGCGAGTGTCTGTGGAAGTATAATTTGTGTTTACAATCCGCACAGAATGTGATTCCGGCGAAAATACTTTTGTCGCCAAGACTTGTTTTTCTGCGTTTACTCTGCCTGAGCCGCTGAACGATCTCCCAAGTATTGACATCAATCAATGACTCGTGAGTATTTTCAATCAGCTTATGTTCGCTTTCCGGCAGTCTTAATTTTCGATGATCCTTATAGGAAGCTCTGCCGAATCTGAAATTACAAGTATGCCCGATATAGCTTACATCCTCAAGAATATTTGCTACCACAGTAGGATTCCAGCGGTAAGGATAGCTTGTGTCGAAGTTGGAAATCACGTTTCCCGTTTTGCTGTATTCGTACATTGCCGGAGTGTAAATCTGTTCTTTCTCAAGCCTGTTGGCGATCTGAGCCGGTCCCAGACCTCCTGCACACAGTTGAAAAATGTATTTTACAATCGGCGCTGTTTCGGGATTCGGAAGTATTTTGTTGTGATCTTCCGAAGATTTCATGTAACCGTAAGGCGGTCTGGATGCCACTCGCTGACCTCTTTCGGATTTTATCACACAGCTTGCTTTGATTTTCTTGCTTGTATCTCTGACATGGAACTCGTTAAATATGTTGAAAAACATTGCCATATCCATGCCCGACGAGTTTGAATTTGCGGTGTCCACATTGTCATTTATGGCAATATATCGAACATTATTTTTCGGAAAAATTTCCTCTGTGTATAATCCGACATACAGATGATTCCTGCCAAATCGGGACAGATCCTTTGTAATTACCGTTTCTATTTTCCCATTTTCAACGTCCTCAAGCATGCGTTTAAAAGCTGGCCTTTCAAAATTCACTCCTGAAAATCCATCGTCAATATAGAATTCAGTGTTGAAAAATCCATGTTCATCAGCGTATTTGCGGAGTATATCCTTCTGATTTGAAATGCTGTTGCTTTCTCTGGCAAGCTCGTCCTCGTGGCTGAGCCTGCAGTACAAAGCCGTTATCTTATTCGTGTCTGACATGATAAACCTCTCTTTCCGTCCGTTTATGGACTCTGTCAAACCGATTGAGATATTACAGACAGTATATCACAATCGGTCATGAAAGTCCAGCATAATTCTATTTAAAACGACATTTTTTCAGCTGCATTTTTGAGGAGAAGTTTCAGCTTATCCTCCGCTGTAGACTTTGAGTTCAAGTCAAACACTGAATTGATATTGTAAACAATTCCGTCAATGACAGTTTCACTGCGCATATAATTATGACGGCGACGATACTGACTTGAACCTGTGTCTTCCTGTACTTCTTTGTAAATATTTTCCATATATAACCCTCCCTGATGTCTTTGCGTTCGCTCCCGTTATAAATATTAAATTGAGCATTTTAATTTTTCCTTTCTTAGATTTTTATTATTTGACATCATGCACAACTCCCCAAAATACGCCGATTCAGCTTAATGTTTCAGCTCTGCGACCCCTGAATAATTCTAAATTTGAATTTACGACCCCATTGAAATTATGCACAATAGATTTCCGAAAACCTCGCAGAACAGCCATTTTTGCGGCGAGCTTTGCTCGTTCGCTGTAGCTGCATAGGGGGGCTTTGACCCCTATGCTTTAACTTGCAACATAATCTTTGAGTTTCGGAAGCATCTCAAAGTCTCTCCATTTGTGCAAACTGTCAGTTCCACATTTCGCATCACCTCTGCATAGTTTTATTGATTCGCCCTCAAACGCTCCACGTTTGCTTGTGTGCCGCTTTTATGCTTTCTATCGATAACTTGCCCGACTGATCTTAGGAGGGCGCAAATCGGCTTTATTTTTTTCGATTCTCCGAATTAAACTTCGGCACATCATAACCCTGACTTGAAAGCTTTGCATGAAGTCTGTCCGCAACAAACTGTATGAAATAGCCGCTTGCTATAGGGACAGCAGGGACGGCATTACCTACAGTCAATTTATTTTCCTCTGTCGCCTCAATCAACGTATTTGGGATGTTTTCAAGACATTGAGGGACGGCAGGGACAACACTTTCAGCACACAGTCTTTTACTGCCACTGCTGTCCTTTTCAATATCATAACTGATATAAATATTTCGTATGCCGTTGCTTTTTGTCTTGCCGTAGTCTATTCCAAGCGAACGGACTTCGTCATCGTGCTGAAGCAAATCACGGTACAGCCAGTTGTTATTGAAATCCTGTTCGGGAAACTTTTCATTCAGCATTTTACAGATCTCTGATGCAGTTCCTTTAACATTTTTCTTTTCGCGCATAAAATCATGAACAGCGGAGGGAAATAAATCGGGTTTGTATTCAGGAACATCGTCAAGCAGTTTCCACTTTGCTTTCTCTCTCATTAAATTCAGCTCCAAGGACGGAGCGCCTCTACCACTGATATTGAGCTTAGCCTGATTACTGTTTCGGGTGAACACAAGCAGACCATCTGCGCAGCCTGCAATACCGTTCGTACCCGAAATCATATTGTTGGGGTTTGAATCATGTGTCTTACGATTATGATGCACAAGTACAATTGCAATTTCAAGTTGATCGGCAATACTTTTCAAAACAGACAGTTCTCTGTAATCCGTTCCGTATTTCATGTCGACAGTTTCTCTGACCTTTTGAAGTGTATCGATCACAACTAACTTCAAATCCGGAAACAGCCTTTTGCATTCCTGCAAATCTTCTTCAAGTCCGTTCCCTATAGAATTACCGAGAAGCACATACTGAAGATTACCGCTTGGCTCGTCCGTCAGTTCATACATCCTTGACTGCAAGCTGACAAACGTATCTTCAAGCGCCATGTACACAACGTGCCCTTGTTCAGTCTTGCGTCCGAGAAACTTTTCTCCTTTTGCGATTGACAAACACATATCCATCATCATCCACGACTTGCCTATTTTAGGGTCGCCCGACAGTATATGAAGTCCCGGATAAATCATTTCATCTACAATAAATCGCTGCTTTTTCATTGGCGTATTCATGATTGTGACGCTGCTTATGAATTCTAACTTTTTTCTTTCGTTCATTTGTCACTTCCCCTTTCTGATTTTATTGTATTTCAACTGTGCGGCGCATTAATGAAAACTTTTTTAGGCAAACAAAAAAGCTCGCAAAGATTCTTAAATCTTTACGAGCTTTGACAGCTATATCGTCATCTTCATGTTATCGCATATGAGCGCTCTTGTCAAGAGGAAAAAGAGAATTTTTCTGTTTTGCACAGGAAATTAATTTTTGACACAGGGGTCTGTTGTGTATTTATGCCGTCGCACTGTGACACAGGGGTATGTCAAAATTAATTTGAATTAATTTTAACTATTAGCATACGTTTCATCATGCAAAGATCAAATACGTCAAGTCGGTCATCTTCGCATAGGTCTGCGGATTTCCAATAAGTTAATTCTGTATTAGACTTACCTACGAGCCATCTTTGCAGTGTGACAACATCAGAAATATTGAATTCGCCATCGAAATTTACATCTCCTGATTCAGCTTCAAGAACTATAAATTCCAAATTCCATTCCTTTGCATAGCGCTCTGCTTCTGTCCCTCTGTAGCCATATATAATACAGTCGCTGTCAAATGCACATACCGGATCGTCGGTAAGAGGTCTTCTTGCAGGCTGTGATTCAATGCCGGATGTGAATTCTCTGCCTGTCTTTCGCGGATATGCACCTATAATTTTAACGGTCGGTAAAAGTGTTATTGATTTTATTTCAGTATTCAAAAATGCAGCCTGACCAATTATTTTTGTTCCTTTAGACAATTCCAAAGCTTCAAGCTCACTGCAATTTTCAAATGCATTGGCACCAAGCCTTGTAACATTTTCACCTATAGTCACATATTGAAGTTTTTTGCAGGAAACAAAAGCCGACTCATCAATTTCTTTTACATCTAAAATAGCATTAATAAGCTCATTACAATCTGAAAATGCTTCTTTCATAATTTTTAAATTCGGACAATGTAATTCTATTTCATTAAGTGAATCACATCCTAAAAAAGCAAGATTTCCAATATATTTTAGATTTTCGGGGAAATTTATTTTTTCAAGATTACGGCATGTTGAAAAAGCTAATCTGTCAATAAATTCAAGTGTATCCGGCAAAACTATTTCAGTTAATGCTGAATTAGAAAAGGCTCCGGTTTCAATAGCCACAACAGGGCAGCCGTTAATATCACTTTCGACAATAAATGGTTCCGTTACAGGCTCACTGCTGTCGCTTGCTGTATAATCACTCCACGCAAAAACTGCTGTTCCGTCAGCTTTCGTGTAATAGTAGCCGCCATTCTTCTCAATAAAGCCGAATTTCTCCATATATTCTGCATTACCTCTGAAATCCTTATATGGACATTCCGGCATAGCAGACGGAATATTTTTCAAAAGTTCACCGTTTTTATCAAAAACATCGAAGCTTCTTATATCATCAGAAGAAGTTTTTTTCATTGAATACTACATAAGTACTTCCGCTGTCATCAAGCCAGTATTCGCTTATGCCTGTGGCCAAAGAGTTAAAATACGTTCCGTCGCCTAAACGTATCACATCGGGAACGCAGTGGATATAAGTCTGCCAGCCGTCCTTATAGATAGAGTAATTATCCCATATTCCATATGCATCTTCAAGCTGTTCAATCGTAATTCTCTCACCAACATCGTCCCCTGCAAGTATACGCCTTGCACGTTCACAGATAATATTATCATTTGCCGCCTGTTCAGTATCGAAAATAAATTTACATAACTCTTTTTCTTCATCTGTTAAAGCTCTGTAGTCTGTAATGCAAAGATCATACTTGATGAACTTTTCCCATAAATTATCTTTTATCTGTTCCGCATATGAGGCGTTAGTCGACATTATAGAAAAAGTACATATTGCCGCTGTAAACCAAGAGAATATTTTTTTCATTTTTACCGCCTCCTTTAATTGCCGTAATAGACCGTTCCTGTTGAATCACTGTCATGTCCATAATCATGCCCGGAGTTGTATATATTCGAGTCTTTTGTTATAGTATAAAATTTGATCAATTCATCGCAGCTCGCCATATTATAAGCGCCTATTTTATATGCAGAATCATAGATTGTTTGGTCGCATATTACTGTTCCGTAATAATCCGAGTCAGTACCTTTCCGGTTCCCATCTTTGTGACCAGACGCTGCAATTTCCGCCATGCTTTGGACAAGTCCCATTACCATTTCTTAAGTAGTAGTGCATAGACAAGCTTCCATTAAACCTACTATTATATAAATAATATGCAGTCATAGCAATTATTCTTTCATTATTTTCATCATATCCGATTGGGGGAGAAAAATAATTGTTATTTGGATTCAGTATGTCAGAATTGTTATATTCCTGCAGTGTAAAATTAATTGCTTTACCATCTCTAATCATTTGATTTTTTATAAAGGTCATATATTCGTTCATACACTGTTTGAATTCATTGTTATTATTAACAATACCATGAATCTGGCTTGGGTATACATCTCTATAATCATTTATTTCATCAATTTTATACTCAATTTGACGCTCAAAACGATTATATTCTGATAATAATTCGCCAAAGTTTGCAAAAGTATACTCATCCCCCTGTATACTTTGCCCGATTCCAAATTCTCCTGGATACAGCAAATAACTTCCCGTTCCTTTATAATAAACTTGCAGTGCATAAGCATAGCAATCATTCTATTTTGTAAATTGTATATATTTCCAAGATTAGAGGTTATATTATTATACTTATATGGAGCATAATCTAACGTATAATCTGAAGAGAGTGAGTAAGTAATTTCAAAATATGGTTTATTACTACCCGCTCTTTCCGAATTTGCAACTATTGCGGCATAGGGGGCGCTATCGGCAACCATTTTAAATCCATAGCATGGTATTCCTATATTCTGAGATGAATTACCGTAATTAAGCCATGCCTGTGTTAAAGCTGTCACATCAATTTCTTTCCATGAATTCATCTCAGTATATACTACATCAAAACCGCCAACTAAAGTATTATATTCATCTAACGCTGAAGCATTATTCCAAGTACAATTCATCGGCTGTGTTTGCAGTGAATATATTTTTATATGTTTAGAAGAATTTATGTAATTGCCGCGTAAAAAGATATTAAATTTAGCATTCAAAATAGTTGCATTGCTGCCATAATTAACAAATGAATCGTTACAAGAAACATAGGTTTGATATCCATGTCCACTTGTATTGCTAACACGCATATATTGATCTCTGATTATTTCGTTTGGCGATGATTCTGAATTACAGTACGTGTTTACACTTCGTTCAACAGTATATTCAGAATTCAGAGTTAAGGGATAAACAGTATTTTCCGATTCAGTCAGATTAGAGGCAGGGTAAACTGTAAGCAAATAACCATCATCGCTGTCACTGATGTCATAATCAACGGCATAACTTTTACTTTCATTTGATGAGTCATATATAAATATTGCAGGAATCTCAAAAACACATTCGCCATTGTCATTGATAAAATCAATAACATTGCTGTCTTTACATTCTAAGTCAAGCCCATCGGCATCAATAAAATATGTTAAAGAATCCGGAATATCCTCAAAACTATTAAACGTAACAGATTCAATAACAGACGCCGGCTGAATATCAATTGAAAGATCAATATCATCGTACACAGATTCAAAAACCGCAGCCGAAGCAATGTTGTTGTATGAATCAATTACATCAATCGGAATGTTGTTATCTGAACAATCAGTTTGCGTATTGTTAATTATATTTATCTTTGCAGCGCTGTCGTTTTGCTGAACATAATTCTCTATATCTGCATATACATCTTTTTCAGATTCATTTATGGATAAATCAGTTAATGAGACAGAAAGGCTGAATTCTTCGTATTCTAACTTCACAGCATTTTCTGTTTTGGCTTCATCATTATTTACAGAAAGTTGTGAAGGAATAGTAACACTCAAAGAATTGCTTTCATTAGTATAGTTTCCGTATTCGTCCAAGACCAATGTGTTGTCAATATCCATCCATTGATTATTCTGCCAATAATGAATAGGCACAGTATTTATATAGGCAGTTATTGTGCCATCACCATTATTGAAATGTTTTCCATATTCAGAGCGCAGAGACAAAATTTCTACCGGTCCATCTGCACTAACTGCACTTGAACATACATTGGATACTGTTAAAAATAAAATTGAAATGGTTGTTAAAACAGATAGACCCTTTTTAAGCATAGTAAATCCTCCTCAAAGTAATAAATTTATTTGAATAAATGACGTGTGTTAAAGCTTCATTTGAACGGCTTTTATTTATTATAGTATACTATAATATAATAGATTGTCAATAATAATTGGCAAATTTCTACAACTAAATATGTTTATAATACAACTATATGCAGCACAATCATTCGCTTAAATTCGGATAGCTTTAATTGTTGTATTACTTAAAAGCTTGTTCGTTGATCACGATGGTAATCCGCATTTAGTTATCCATCTATTACTTTTAATATTTTAAAATTCTTATATTATTAGTTCTATTTGATTTGTAATAAAAAATTCGTCAGCCGTAACTGCTGACGAATTGCTATTCTCAACCGGTTTTATGTTCCCTATTGAAGTCACGTATTTACGGGCTTTTTTGGCATCCAAAAGCGGCATATTAGTCCTTATCATGACGTCGGTATTTAGAAACAGTCAGGACAGGTCTATATTCTTAGCTATTGGATTTTCAGAATAATTAAATATTTGTAAAGAAAATGGAGCAAAACCTGATTAACATCTGTTTTGCTCCAAAATTATAACTATCGCCGGCTTACATTACTCAAATCATATCTATTCCTTTATATGTATAGTGAAAACTCCGTTTAAATCCACGGAAAGTCTGAGCGTTTTTATATATCTTTCAAAAAACTGATTTTTTTCCGTATCTCCGGCTTCAAGCCTTGCCGACTGATATATTTCGTCAACGAGGTCTCGACCGTTTATATCGGGAATTTCATTTATACGGCTTTTTAGCAGATCCAGCAGGACGCTGTTTTTAAACACTTCAATATTGCCTGAGCAGAAATCGTCGATAGAGCAATAATATATGCCTCTTGTGTCGAGGGCCTGCTTGATTGCGCTGCCGCATTTGTTGTATTCATACATAACGAGAAAATCCGCGTTGGGCAGGGAAGAGATAAGTCCCCAGTAATCAGAATCGCTGGAGGCGAGTATAAACGACGTTATTTTATTGTCGTAAAACTCGCGGCACACTCCCGCGGTCATTTTTATATCCACAAGCGATTTGTTATCGACGACTCTCTCCACTTCTATATGCTCGACAGGTATGCTTGTGAATTTTTCAAGGCGGTCCCATGCGCTGGTTGTGTGGTAATCGTCAAAGAGGATAATTTTCCTGATTTTCGAAAGCTCCTCCTGATTAAGATTTTTCAGCATTGCGTAGAGCTATAGACGTTGGAATTTTCGCAGTCCACCACAATGGCGGTGCTTTCGTTTCTTTGTATAAAATCATAGATATTTGTTTTTGTGTAATCGGCGGCGTCGGTTACTTTTTCATTTTCATTAAAGAAATCGTCGTTAAGATCGTAGATAATGCTTACAAATTTCTTATCGTTAAAAAGCATATTGCCGCAGTCGTAGGGCTTCCAATGCAGGTAAACCTGATACGGATAATTGCCTAAGTTTTCCATATATTTATTAAATTCTTTAATTACGACGCTTTCCACCTGACCTTTGGGTATAACGAATAAATCCTTGATATAATCCCAGTTTAGCCAGGCGGGGAAGAAGTTTTTGCAGGAATTTATATGCTCCTGAATAAGCCTGTTAAAATCCGACATATATTTAGAGGATCTGTAATTAACTTTAAGGATAGGGATTCCGTTTTCCTCAAGCTCTTTTATATCCTGATATGAAAACCAGCTTATAGAATTCAGGTTTTTAAGATCATATTTCATTAAATCGTCTGTTTTTTTGAATTTAAGAAAAAGGGTTGTCCTCAGCTTGCAAAGACTTCTTATTATTCTCAGCTCGGATATATTATCAAGCTGCTTGAGCGCGTCGGGGCATTCGGAAAAATAATTTTCTATGAGAGCGCGCCTTTGAACGCCGCTCATATAAGCTACTATGGAAACTATATCCTTAGTGTTTTCTTTATAATACATAAAAATCCTCCATATTTGATTTATATCTACAATTATAACACATCTTAGAATTGGCGGAAAGCGATTAAAATAGCGTATTTTGTCTTAAAAAATATTATTTTGGGTTAATATGAGCAAAGTGTTTTTCATTTCTTTGCTTGCACAAAGAAACGAAACAAAGAAATGCACCGGCTCAAACGCCGCCGGACCGCTATGCCGCATAAAGCGGCAAATTTTATACATTAATA
>ENA-OQCO01000083-OQCO01000083.1-human-gut-metagenome-genome-assembly--contig:-NODE-83-length-50126-cov-2.239345_pt1 | contig 50126 bp, 45 predicted proteins | sample MGYA00242500_ERZ504582 | MGnify/ENA primary metagenome ERZ504582 (study PRJEB26092, sample SAMD00036346) | human gut metagenome | host: Homo sapiens | study: EMG produced TPA metagenomics assembly of... | reverse complement strand
TTCTTGCTTACGGGCATGATGTTGTTCAGCCAGATACTTTTTATTATCTTTGCAATGTTTTTACCTATCAGTTTTTTACTTTCCATGATACCGAGCTATGAAGCATGGCAAAGCAGGCAATCGTAAGGGTATTTAATACCATAATGACACGGGCAGGAATAACGCTTATTGTAACGGTGGCGTTCAGCATTTCCAGTATGTTTTATAACATCTCCACGGACTATCCGTTTTTCATGGTGGCGTTCTTGCAGATAGTATGTTTCGCTGGTATCTACATGAAGCTGGGCGACTTAATGAGTATGTTCTCACTTAATGCTAACGACAGTCAAAGCATGGGACGCAGGATTTTCCGCAGACCGTATCTGTTTATGCGACATAGGGCTAGGCGTATGGAACACCGTATTGCAAGGGCGGTAAGTGCTGGCGGTATTTCGGGCGGTGTGGCTGGTGCGGTGGCTGGAAGTGCCGTTGCTAACAAACGAGCGGAAAGAAAAAATACGGCTTCTAAAGAAAATCGGGGCAATACCACTTCTAGCATGGGACAGCGTGCAGGCTCAAAGGTGGGTGCTGTCTTAGATACGAAAAATAAAGTGAAAGATAAGGCAAATGCTGTCAAAGAGAATATCAAGGATATGCCGACACAGACCGCTTATGCGGTGTATTCCGTAAAGGAAAAGGCAAAGTCCAGCGTGTCCGACTTCAAGCGTGGCATGGTGCAGGAACAGCAGTCCAGACAGACGGGACGCTTGGAAAAGCAAGAACAGCATAAGAAAAATATCGCTGACAAGCGAATGGAACTTCAAAAGGCACAAGAAGCAAGGCAGGCACAGCGAAAGGCTGACGGATCAGCGACAACGGGAACTACCCGTCCCCATGAGCGACCAGCCACAGCTTCAACCATTCCAAAGCCGAGTGCGAAAAAAATGCAGGAAGTCAAACGTCCTGCCACAGCGACCACTTCAAAAGCAAGTGAGCCAGTCAAGACAACTGTTATCAAAGAGCGTCCGTTATCTTCTGGTGCTTCTGATAGAAAAGCGACCCAGCCTGCACAGCCAGTACATAAGCAGAATGTAGAAAAAGTAGTATCGCAGGAAACACGCCAGAATTACACCAAAGACCGCAGGACAGAGGTTCAGCAGACACAAAGCGTCCAGAAGAACCAGCAGACCACAGAGAAAAGCAGTAACCTTGTAACGAAGAAAGGACAGAAGAAAAAATGAAACTGAAACATATCGCTATTATTGGCAGTCTGTTTCCTATCCTCTTTTCTCTGGTGCTGTTCTTTGGTGTCCTCATTAGTGCGGACAGCGACGACGAGAACAGCAACTTTTCTTCGGGCATTACGGGTATGAACTTATCCGCAGAAGTTTTGAAACATCAGCCTATGGTAGAAAAATACGCCAGAGAAAACGGTATCTCCGAGTATGTCAATGTGCTACTTGCTATCATTCAAGTAGAAAGTGGCGGTACGGCAGAAGATGTCATGCAGTCCAGCGAAAGTCTGGGACTACCGCCCAACTCTTTAGATACGGAAAGCTCAATCAAGCAGGGGTGTAAATATTTTGCGTCCCTGCTTTCTTCCTGCAAAAAGCAAGGTATCGACGATTTGAATGTAACGATACAGTCCTATAACTATGGAGGTGGTTATGTGGGATATGTGGCAGGAAACGGGAAAAAACATACATACAATTTGGCGGAAAATTTCGCAAAAGAAAAATCGGGTGGAAAGAAAGTAACCTACACCAATCCGATAGCCGTTGCGAAAAATGGTGGCTGGCGTTGGAACTATGGAAATATGTTTTATGTGGAATTAGTCAATCAGTATTTGACTGTTCCTCAAATATCGGGCGAACTGGCACAAAAGATAATGAATGAAGCGTTGAAATATCAAGGGTGGAAGTATGTGTATGGCGGTAGCAACCCCAACACTTCCTTTGACTGTTCGGGATTGACGCAATGGTGCTATGGAAAAGCTGGTATCTCCTTACCGAGAACGGCACAAGCCCAGTATGACGCTACCCAACATCTTCCACTTTCGCAGGCAAAGGCTGGCGATTTGGTATTTTTCCATTCTACCTATAACGCTGGTTCGTATGTAACACACGTCGGTATTCTCGTTTCACCGACACAGATGTACCATGCAGGCGACCCGATAGGATATGCAGACTTAAATAGTAGTTACTGGCAACAGCACTTAATCGGTGCAGGACGAGTAAAACAATAGAAAGGACTTGAAAAATATGTTTAAGAAGAATAAGAAACAGACAGAAAATGTCAAAGAAAAAAAAGGTGCGTACTGTCAAGGTAGGCACACATAAGAAAACCGTGATTGCGTTGTGGGTGGTGCTTATCGCAAGCGTGAGCTTTGGGGTGTATAAGAATTTTACCGCTATCGACCAGCACACCACCCATGAAAAAGAAATCATTGAGCTTCGCTTGCAGGACACCAACGGGATAGAAAATTTCGTGAAGAACTTCGCAAAGTCCTATTACACATGGAATAACAGCAAAGAAGCGATTGACGCAAGGACGCAGGCAATCAGCGGTTATCTGACAAAGGAATTGCAGGACTTGAATGTAGATACAATCCGAACCGATATACCGACCAGCTCCACGGTTACAGATGTGATTGTGTGGAGTATCGAACAGTCGGGAACGGACACTTTTTCTGCTACCTACGAAGTAGATCAGCAGATAAAAGAGGGAGAACAGACAAGTAATGTCAAGGCAACCTATACTGTAAAAGTCCATGTAGACGCTGACGGGGATATGGTAATCATTCAGAACCCTACCCTTGCACCAGCAATCGAGAAATCAGACTACGAACCAAAAGCACCAGAAGCCGACGCAAGTGTGGACACTGATACCGTCTTGATATATCATGTTTATCACCTATAAAATAAGCCCTGCCATGCGGCAGGGCCGAAATTTTCGAGCCGGACATTTATTAGACGCTTCCGGTGAGCGAACAATATTTTCGAGCCGATCACTTATAAGCCGCCAACGGTGGGCGAACAATATTTTCGATGACAGAAATCCCGTCTCTATCATTCTTATATGGTTGTGGCGAAAATATGTCAATAAAAATAGAAAATTTACGTAAATCAAAAATATTGATGAAGTCTACCAATCAGTGTTTTTTCGTTGTATAATGCTTTTGTCGTACAGAGTCACTTTCCTTTGTAATGTTTTCAGCAAATTCATTATACATCAGAAAACCCTGTGCGATATTTTTTTATGAAAAAGTTGTAAAGTGGTGCTATTTTACCTTATCGCAAAAAATCGGCTTAAATCTTAGTATTATTAGTGCGAATTATTTTTACCTTTCAAAACTGTACGTTTGTTATGCAGGTTGCTTTTTTTATAGTTAGCTGTAAGATAACAGGAAGACTTGAATACGGAGGAAAATCTGTGGCAAAAAAACGAAAACCTAAAATGGAGCTCCGATACTATAAGATGCCGGAGGGGAGTCCGATACTGGCTCTTTTGGGACAGAAATGGATCCAGAATTATGGAAATGATGTGGATTACCTTCATTTTCACAATTATCTGGAGATAGGCTTTTGCTATGAAGGACAGGGATTTCTGATCCTGGGAGAGGATAAGGTCCGGTTTCATGGCAGGGAACTTACAGTGATTCCACAGAACTATCCCCACACGACCAACAGCGATCTGGGAACGATCAGCAGATGGGAATATCTTTTATTGATGTGGAAGGGTTTATGGATAGGTTAATTGATAATTCAGCAAAAAAAGAAAAAATAGTTCAGCGGATCAATTCCAGAGCTCTTTTTCTGAACGAAACGGATAACAGCTCAATGGCAGGTAAGGTTCTCAAAATCTTGGATATCATGAGGGATGGGGAAGAATTTTATCTGGAAGAGGCCAAGGGGATTCTGGCATCACTCCTGGTAGAGATTGCCAGGGTCAACAGAATTTCAGGAGAAGAGAAATATAGTGAAGATAAAGGAAAGATTACAGATCTGATTTCGCGTTGCCAGGATTATATTTCGGATCATTACATGGAGGATATCCGTATTGACGATTTGGCGGAGCACTGCCATATCAGTGAGACGCATCTGCGACGTATCTTTACATCGTATATGAAAATGAGTCCGCTGGAATATATCAACACCATACGTATCCAGGCGGCCTGTGATTATCTTAAGAAAACAGACCAGCCTATTGCGGATGTGGCACATAAATGCGGCTTCACCACCAATTCCACATTCAACCGGAATTTCAGACAGATTACAGGGATGACACCTCTGGAGTGGAGAAAACGTCCGGAGAATTATGAACAGCAGCTTCTGAAATTTGATATCCACTCTGAAGAAGGGTGGTAGCAAATAAATACAAGAATCTGATGTGAAAAGAAAAGCATAATACATATAAAAATGCTGTACCGGCACATCAGACGGAAAGAGGTAGAAATGTACGACTACAGAATCGTGGAGCAGGTCTCACGAAAAAAGAAACATATGTCAGGAGCACTCCGGAAAGTGATGGTGATTTTTGCTGCTCTTTTTGTGCTGATGGGAATTACTATTTCCCAGGCATTTATGCTTCCCGGATTCCTCCTTGCACTTCTCTATTTTGTGTACGATATTTTCAGTCAGAGGGATTATGAATATATTATGGAGAATGGCGAACTTACCATTGATGTGATCTATGGAAAAAATACCGAAAAACAGCTCATGTGCTGAAACTGGAAGATATGGAAGTGACAGCTCCCCACTGGCATGAAAAAGTATCAAAATACAAAAAGAACACAGGAACAGAGAAACTGAAAAAATATGATTACACCTCTTATGAAGACGATGTACCGTATTACACTATGATCATAAAAGAGGACGGACAGAAGATAAAACTGCTCCTTGATCTGACAGAAGAAATGCTCCACACAATAAAAATACAGTTTCCGGAAAAGGTTTATTTTGCATAATATGTGGAAATGTTTGTAAAATATGTACAAAAAACAATGAAAAAAATTATGAAATAGAGACAAAGGCCTTCTTTTTTGACGAAAAGCTTCTATAAAATGTCGAAAAGAAGGTTTTCTTTGTCGTAACAACGAAAGAACAACCGAAAAATAATAAAAATGTATAAAAAAGAACTTTGACAGGAGAACTAATAGTGCAAAACTAATAAAATGGTTGAAATTGCACATTATATGAACGATTCTGCAAACTATAGAGGAAATACGGATGCTATAATTCATTCATAAGCAAACGGGAAATGCTTAATAAAGGAGGAAAAGTAAATGAAGAAAAAAATTACTCGCAGTATTAATGACAGGTATCATGGCAATGTCTTTTGCTGCAACCACTACAGCAGTATATGCAAAAGGTGATGACGATAATACTCTGACTGTATGGGCATGGGATCAGAACTTCAACATCAAGGCTATGAATATTGCAGGTGAGCAGTATGCAAAGGATCACGAAGGATTCAAGGTTGATGTAGTTGAAACATCTTCTGATGACTGCCAGACCAAACTTACAACAGCAGCAAACGCCGGAGATTACAGCACACTTCCGGACATCGTTCTGATGCAGGACAACAGCTATCAGAAATATCTGAAGAGTTATCCGGATGCTTTCACAGATCTGAAGGATATGGATATCAACTGGGATGATTTCGGAAAACTGAAACAGTCCTACTCCATGGTAGATGACACACATTACGGAGTTCCGTTTGATAACGGTGCAGCAATTGCCTGCTATCGTACAGATATCCTGGAAGAAGCAGGATATACCATTGATGACCTTACAGATATCACATGGAGCAAATTCATGGAGATCGGAAAAGATGTTCATGAAAAAACAGGTAAATATCTCCTTACAAGTGAAGCAACAGGCGGCGATACTCTGATGATGATGATCCAGTCCTGTGGAGCAAACTTCGTAAATGATGACGGAGAGGCTTATATCGTTGGCAATGATGCAGCAGAGAAATGCGTAGATCTTTATGTGGATCTTGTAAAGAACAATGTTGTTAAATTAGTAAATAACTGGGATGAGTACATCTCCACAATCACAGGCGGAGAGGCTGCCGGTATCGTTAACGGTAACTGGATCACAGCTACGCTGATGGGAACAGAGGATCAGAAGGGGCTGTGGCAGATCACAACAATGCCGAAAGTTGACGGCGTTGATACAGCTACAAACTATGCAAACAATGGCGGATCTTCCTGGTACATTACATCCAACTGCAAGAATGTAGAGCTTGCTGAGGACTTCCTTGCAAGCACATTTGGTTCCAGCACAGACTTCTATGATGCAATCCTTCCGGAAACAGGTGCAATTTCCTGCTACCTGCCGGCTGGTGAGTCTGAGGTTTACAATGAGCCAAGCGAGTTCTTCAATAACCAGCCGATCTTCTCAACAATTGTAGAGTACTCTTCACACATTCCGGAATTTACAAAAACTCCGTACCACTATGAGGCAAGAGAGTGCATCAACACAGCCGTTGTTAATATTGTAAACGGCGCAGATAAAGAATCTGCACTTCAGGAAGCACAGGATACACTGGCATTCAAGATGACAGAGTAGAGCTGGAATATTAATGAAATACAGAGCAGGGGACTGCATGCAGTCCCCTGTCTTATGTAAAGGTTTAGATGTTTGAAAGGAGGAGTTCCTGTGAATTCCAAAAAAAGTGGCATGTCTCTGGTAGCGAAACAAAGAGCGGCCGGCTGGATTTTTCTGGCACCGGCAACTATTATGATCGCTGTCATGAGTTTTTATCCGATGATCCGCGCATTTATCATTTCTTTACAGACAGGTGCCGGAGCAAACATGAGGTTTGCGGATCCGATCTTCAGTAACTATAAACGTATTATGATGGATAAAGTATTCCAGCAGTCCATTGTCAATACATTTCTGTATCTTATTATCCAGGTGCCGATCATGCTGGTCCTTGCGATCCTGCTTGCACAGCTTCTGAATAACAAAGATCTGAAATTCAAAGGATTTTTCCGTACATGTGTATTTCTTCCATGTGCGACATCTCTTGTATCTTATTCCCTGATCTTCCGTTCCATGTTTGCAACAGATGGTCTGATCAACAGTATCCTGATCAAACTTGGAATTTTAACAACCGGTTATAACTTCCTTGGAAACTCCACAAGTGCAAAGATTGTAATTATCATCGCGCTGATCTGGAGATGGACCGGATATAACATGGTATTTTATCTTGCAGGACTTCAGAATATCGAATATTCCGTATATGAGGCAGCAAAGATTGATGGAGCCAACGGCTGGAAGACTTTCTGGAAAATTACAGTACCGCTTCTGAAACCGACGATCATCATGACATTCATCATGTCTATTAACGGTACACTGCAGTTGTTCGATGAGTCTGTCAACCTGACAAAAGGCGGCCCGGCTAACTCAACCATCACAATGTCTCACTATGTTTACAATACATGCTTTATTAATGTGCCAAACTTCGGATATGCTGCAGCAATGTCGTTTATCATATTTATCATGGTAGCTATCCTGGCCTTTATCAATTTGAAAGTAGGTGATACACGTGACTGAGAAAAAGAATAAATCCGCGATCCAGAGAAGATTGATCCCTACATATATTTTCCTGATCATCGTATCATTTATCTCTGTATTTCCGTTATACTGGATGATCTCTGCAGCAACCAATACATCCACAGATGTATCCAGAGGCCGGATTCTTCCGGGTACATATTTTATGCAGAACTTTAAGAACCTGACAGCACAGCAGCCGCTGTGGAGAGCACTTGGAAACTCTCTGTTTTATGCGGTACTGACTACTGTTATCTGTCTTCTGATCTGCTCTATCGCAGGTTATGGATTTGAGGTATATCATGACAGATGGAAAGACAGACTGTTCTCCATCCTGCTTCTTGCAATGATGGTTCCTCAGGTTGCCACAATGGTTCCGTTATTTAAGATGTTCTCCAAAGCAGGCCTCTTAAATACAGCGGTAGGTTTTATCCTTCCGATCATTTCCACACCATTTATGATCATGATGTTCCGTCAGAATGCAAGAGCATTCCCGATCGATATCATTGAAGCAGCTCGTATTGACGGATTAAGTGAGGTAAGGATCTTTTTCCAGATGTTTATTCCGACTATGAAATCTACATATGCGGCAGCAGCAGTTATCACATTCATGAATGCGTGGAACTCGTATCTGTGGCCGAAGGTAATCATGACAGACAACAAGGCAATGACAATGCCGATGCTGATCGCCAACCTGATTACAGGCTATGTAACGGATTATGGTATGCTGATGTGCGGTGTATTATTCTGCTCCATCCCGACTATGATCGTGTTCTTCGTATTACAGAAACAGTTCGCAGAAGGTATCACAGGAGCTGTTAAATAAGAGTTACTGCGAAGTGAACAGTAACAAATAAGAGTCAAATTCAAAAGGATGCTGTCGAAATCTGTAGGTATATTGTATAATATGCTTCAAGTGGATCACGCAGCATCCTTTTTATAAAGTGTCATAATAAAAATATAAGGAGAAAGAAAAAAATGGCAAAGCAGATCAGATATGACCATTTTCTGCATGGCGGTGATTACAACCCGGAGCAGTGGCTTGACAGACCGAGCATTCTGAAAAAAGACATTGAATATTTTAAGAAGGCACATATCAATACTGTTTCCATGGGAATGTTTTCCTGGGCTGTATTGGAACCGGAAGAAGGAAGATATAATTTTGACTGGCTGGAAGATGTGATCAATAATCTTTATAAAGAAGGTATTTACACGATTCTTTCAACACCATCCGGAGCAAGACCTAAATGGATGGCAGATAAATATAAAGAAGTTCTCCGTGTGGATCCGGACAGGACAAGAAGATTTTTTGGCGGAAGGCATAATCACTGCTATACATCTCCGGTATACAGGGAAAAGATTTACAGTATAAATAAGAAACTTTCTGAACGCTTTGGCAAACATCCGGCAGTAATTCTCTGGCATATTTCCAATGAATACGGCGGTGAATGCCACTGTCCTTTGTGCCAGGAAAAATTCAGGGAATGGCTGAAAGAGAAATACGGAACTATTGAGAATTTAAATTCCAGCTGGTGTACAACATTCTGGAGCCATACTTATAACAGTTTTGACCAGATCGAAAGCCCTTCACCAAAAGGGGAAAACGCCCTTCATGCGCTGACCCTTGACTGGAAGCGTTTTGTCACAGACCGGACAGTAGATTTTATGAGACATGAGATTTCTGCGATCCGTGCAGGTGGATCAGAGCTTCCTGCAACAGCGAACCTGATGTACGATTATGATGGACTGGATTATAAGAAATTTAAAGATGTCATGGATATCGTATCCTGGGATAATTATCCAAGCTGGCATAAAAAAGACGAATATACGACAGCTGTTGACGGAGCCATGCAGCACGACCTTATGCGAAGCATCAGGAAAGCACCGTTCCTTTTGATGGAATCCTGTCCTTCTGCAACCAACTGGAAGCCCATCAACAAACTGAAGAAGCCGGGAATGCATCTGGCGGCGTCCCTCCAGGCAGTTGCCCATGGTTCAGACAGTGTGCTGTATTTTCAGCTTCGACAGAGCCAGGGAGCATCTGAAAAATTCCATGGTGCTGTGATCGATCATTACGGTGGCGACGATACCAGAGTTTTCCGCGAGGTTACAGAGGTTGGAGAGGCACTGGAACAGATCCGGGAGATTGTTGGAAGCGAAATAAAATGCCAGGTAGCAGTTCTCTATGACAGAGAAAATGACTGGGCACTGAAAGATGCCCAGGGACCGCGGAACGAGGATATGCACTATCAGGAATGTGTGCAGAAACAGTACCGTGCACTTCGAAGAAAGGGCTGCAATACGGATATTATTACGATGGAACATGATCTTTCAGATTATAAATTGGTGACAGTGCCAATGGCCTATATGTTCTATCATGGTTATGCAGAAAAACTTTGCACCTTTGCAGAAAATGGCGGTACACTTGTAATTTCCTACTGGTCAGGTCTTGTAGATGAGACAGATAAATGTTATCTTGAAGGTACACCTCACGGACTGATGGAAGCTGCAGGTATCCGTACAGAAGAGATCGATGCGCTATATGACTGGGAAGAAAATCACGGAATCCCGGAAACAGGAAATCATCTTGGAATCACAAAGAGTTATACCTGTAAAAATCTCTGTGAGCTTGCGAAAGTTTCGGATGCAGAAGTGATGATGCGCTATAGCGAGGATTTTTATCAGGGATATCCGGTCCTGACACATAAGAAATATGGAAAAGGCCATGTTTATTATGTTGCAGCAGATATGGAAGCTGCTTTTTATGAAGATTTTTTCGGCCGCGCTGCAGATGAGGCAGGAGTGGATACACCACTTGAGTTTGTGCCGGGAGGTGTTTCCGTGACAACCAGGGAGACGGAAGATACAGAGTATCTTTTTATCCAGAATTTTGCCGGAAAAACGCAGACAGTATCTGTGCCGGAAGAATATGAAGTTATCTATGGAACAGACAGTGAGAATATGAGTCCGCTGCAGACCAGGATTCTCAAACGCAAAAAATAAAAATACCAGAAAGCATATTGGCCGGAGACTGATATGCTTTTTGGTAATGTAGGGGGCAAAAAGAGAAGGTAATATGAAGGAAACATTAAAAGAACAGATAAAAAAGATTGCAGACGGTTTTGATTTTACAGGGGAGCTTGTTTCATGCAGACCCTGCGGAAGCGGGCATATCAATGGAACCTATCTTCTGAAATACAGAATTGGAAATATGGGTTCCATTAAGGTGATATTGCAGAAGATCAACGGTGATATATTTTAAAAAATCCCGAAGAACTGATGGACAATATTGCAGGGGTGACAGAGCATCTGAGATGTAAGATCATTGAGAATGGAGGGGATCCGGAACGTGAAGTCTGAATCTGATCCCTGCAAAAGATGGAAAAACATATCTGATTGATGAGAACGGAGCGTACTGGAGATCCTATATTTTCATTACAGATGCAGTAAGCTATGATCTTGTGGAGAAACCGGAAGATTTTTACGAAAGTGCGGTTGCATTTGGGAGATTCCAGGAAATGCTGGCAGACTATCCTGCTGAAACACTTCATGAGACGATCCGGGATTTCCACGATACAAAGAAACGTCTTCAGGCATTAAAAAATGCTGTGAAAGAAGATGTCTGCCACAGGGCATCCGGCGTGCAGAAAGAAATTAATTTCGCGTTGGAACATGAAGAGATAGCCGATGTGTTCGGAGATCTTTTGCGGAAAGGAGAACTTCCCTTAAGAGTCACCCACAATGATACGAAACTGAATAATGTTATGATCGATCTTGCAACGGGAAAAGGCATCTGCGTGGTGGATCTGGATACTGTGATGCCTGGGCTTGCCATGAATGATTTCGGTGATGCCATCCGTTTTGGAGCCAGCACAGCACTTGAGGATGAAAAAGACTTAAGCAAAGTTTCCTGTAATATGAAATTGTATGAAGCTTATGTGAAAGGATTTCTGGAAAGCTGCGGAGATAAGCTTACCAGGAAAGAAATCGAGCTTCTTCCAATGGGAGCCAAGGTGATGACTTATGAATGTGGTATCCGTTTTCTTACCGATTATCTGGAAGGAGACCATTATTACAAGATCGACCGGGAAGAGCATAATCTGGACAGATGCCGGACTCAGTTTAAGCTGGTAAAAGATATGGAACAGAAATGGGGATATCATGCAGGAAATTGTGCACAGATATCAGAAATAGATGATTTTCCTGAAAAAATATAATGGAGGTAGAACAAAAATGAAAGAGACAAAAGGAAGGGTAACGATCCCTACAGACCTTGATGTGATCCCTGAAACTCTGGAAATGCTGGATGAATGGGGAGCAGATGCTATCCGCGACTGTGACGGAACGGAATTTCCGGCAGAGCTGAAAGAGACGGGAGCCAAGATCTATGCCACATACTACACAACCAGAAAAGATAATGCCTGGGCAAAGGCACATCCGGAAGAAATCCAGCAGATGTATATCATGACAGCTTTTCACACAGCAGTTTCCGATACGCTGGAAATCCATCTGATGGATCATCTGTATCCGGATATGCTGGCTGTAAATACCAGAGATGATATTAAACGCTGGTGGGAGGTTATCGATCGTACCACAGGGGAAAACGTGAGCACAGAAGACTGGACTTATGATGAAAAATCAGGAAATATTGTGATCAGACCAGCCAAAGAATTTCATGAGTATACGGTAAGTTTTCTGGCGTATATTATGTGGGACCCTGTACATATGTACAATGCAGTAGTCAATGACTGGAAGGATGTGGAGCCGCAGATCACCTTTGATGTGCGTCAGCCTGCAACACGTGCACATTCCCTGGAACGACTGAGAAGATTTCTGGATTCCCATGATTATGTGAAGGTGGTGCGTTTTACAACATTTTTCCATCAGTTTACCCTGATCTTCGATGAGCTTGCCAGAGAAAAATATGTAGACTGGTTCGGTTATTCCGCGTCAGTGAGTCCATATATCCTGGAGCAGTTTGAAAAAGAAGTGGGATACAGATTCCGTCCGGAATTTATTATCGATCAGGGATATATGAACAATACATATCGTATTCCGTCAAAGGAATTTAAAGATTTCCAGGCATTCCAGAGAAGAGAAGTCGCCAAGCTTGCAAAAGAAATGGTAGATATTGTCCATGAATATGGAAAGGAAGCCATGATGTTTATGGGAGATCACTGGATCGGCATGGAGCCTTTTATGGACGAGTTTGCTTCCATCGGACTGGATGCAGTTGTGGGAAGTGTTGGAAATGGTGCAACATTGCGGCTGTTCAGTGATATTAAAAATGTGAAATATACAGAAGGAAGATTTCTGCCATACTTTTTCCCGGATACGTTCCATGAAGGTGGCGATCCTGTAAAAGAAGCGAAAGTAAACTGGGTGACAGCAAGAAGAGCGATTCTCCGAAGCCCGATCCAGAGAATCGGTTACGGCGGTTATCTGAAGCTGGCTCTGGAGTTCCCGGATTTTGTACAGTATATTAAAGAAGTCTGCCAGGAATTCCGTGTGCTTTATGACAATATCCAGGGAACAACACCTTACTGCGTGAAACGTGTGGCAGTCCTGAACTGCTGGGGAAAAATGCGCTCCTGGGGCAACCATATGGTACATCATGCAATTTATTACAAGCAGAATTATTCGTATTTCGGAATTATCGAGGCTTTAAGCGGTGCACCATTTGATGTTTCTTTTATCAGTTTTGATGATATTCGTGAGAACAAAGATATTTTAAAAGATTTCGATGTGATCATCAATGTGGGAGACGCGGACACTGCACAGTCCGGCGGAGCGAACTGGGCTGATCCTGAAATCCTTACAGCTGTGAGAAAATTTGTTTATAATGGTGGCGGTTTCATTGGTGTAGGGGAACCGGCTGCTCATCAATGGCAGGGAAAATTCTTCCAGCTGGATGATATCTTAGGTGTGGAGGAAGAACGAGGATTTAATCTCAACACAGATAAGTATAACTGGGAAGAACATAAGAAACATTTTATCCTGGAAGATACAGACGGAACTGTAGATTTTGGTGAAGGAAAAAAGAATATTTTTGCACTGCCTGAGACAGAAATCCTGATCCAGAAAGACCAGGAGGTGCAGATGGCAGTAAAAACATTTGGAAAAGGCCGCGGCGTTTATATCAGCGGACTTCCTTACAGCTTCTGCAACAGCCGTGTCCTTTACAGAGCGGTGCTCTGGTCGGCAGCGGCAGAGGAGGAACTTCACTGCTGGTTTTCTTCCAATTACAATGTGGAAGTGCACGCTTATGTAGAAAATGGTAAATACTGTGTGGTAAACAACACTTATGAGCCACAGGATACTGTTGTTTACACAGGCGATGGAAGCAGCTTTGACCTTCATCTGGAGGCCAATGAGATCCGTTGGTATCAGATTTAAAAAAGCAGCTCAGATAAATCAGGAAGAGCTGTTGACAGTGCCTGTAAGTAAGGGTATAATAGTACGGATCTAAGAAAAGAATATATGGGCAAAGCAGTTGAAAAGCTGTGACGCAAAGCTATAGGGCCTTTAAAATGGCAGCCAGTTGCAGGGATTAGAAACAGGGAACGGTATAGTTGCATGTCTATATCCTGACCCTGTTTTTTTTTAGTGTGTAAAAATACGTGAGAGTATATGCCCGTGCGTCATGGATCAAACTCGGGAAAACTGCTGCAGTTGGGAATACGGAGTGAATGATTGATGAATACGGAGTTGTTTAAAGGAGAAAAATTATATTCGTCTGGTGATTTTAAGCTTTGCAGGGAGTCATATGCTGCCATAAGTATTGCCCTTGAAGATAATCAGGCGGTAGGCATTATAGCCGGTTATTATGACGAGGATCTTACCATAGCATATGTGAGTGAATTTTTTCTGCATAATCTGGGATACGGTTATGAAGAATTTATGGAAGTGGTTTCGGGATCACTGAAAAATGTATTCTGTGGTGAGAATGATGATTTTATTCGGAATGAGCGTTTGGTGAAGATTCATGGTTCAGAGGATGTAAAGATGCTGAATAAAGAAGGAGCACCTGTGAAAATACGTGCCTATAAAACAGATTCCTTTGACAATGAGGGAACACCGCTCTGGATTTTGTCTGCTCATATTGATGAGATGCAGGAAAACATGCAGCTGGTCAACCAGGTCATAAACTCAGGCTTCTGGTCTGTGAAATGTGATCAGCATGGAAAACCCACAGATGTTTTTTTCAGTCATGAATTTCGAAAAATGCTGGGATACCACAATATACTGGATTTTCCCGACAGCCTGGAAACCTGGCAAGCAGGAGTCCATCCCGGTGATATTGAAATGGTTGACAGGGCTTTTTATGATGCTTTTCGGGATTGTACAGACGAGACAAAATATGATGTGGAATACCGGATGCGTCTGGCAGACGGCAGTTATCAGTGGTTCAGGGACAAGGGCGAAGTCAGCCGCTGTGCGGATGGAACCGCTTTTCATATGGTGGGAATTTTTGTAAATATTGATAAAGAGAAAAAAGCAGCGCAGTACACTAGGAGAGCAGATGCTTTTCACCGCGCATACACGAAAGCCAACCTCTGTGAATATTATGTGGATCTTAAAGAAAACAGTTTTGATTCCATGAAAATGGAGGGAGAGCTGGCAGGAATGTTCGAGAAAAACATCACATGGGATGAGATGATCGGTCGTTTCACGGATACTTATGTGGTTTGGGAAGACCGTGAAATGATGAAACAATTTTATGATCGGGCTTATATTGCCAGGAAGCTGGAAGAGGGAAGCGAAGAAATCAATCTGGAGTGCAGGATCCTGATGAACGGAAATATGCGCTGGATACGAAATGTGATCATCCGGGACTCTGCCGGGGATACGCCCCGTTATGCGTTGGGTTTTGTAAGTGATGTCACAGAAGTAAAAAGAAAAGAAGAAAATCTTAAGGAAATAACCAACCAGAACAGGATCATGAATCAGCTGATTAAAGGTACGGTGAAGCTTGTTGACTGTTATGTAGCATGTGATCTGGAACGGGATATTTATCATTTTTACAGTCAGAATATGAATGACTCTGCATGTAAACCGGAGGGAAAATATTGCGAATTTGTAGAGTATATGGCATCCAGATTTAAGACCGTTTCCGGTAATCTTACCCTGAAGCAGGCTTTTTCAGTGGAAAATATACGGAAAATGCTGAAAGGGCCGGATGATATTTACCGTTTTGAATATTGTACCAGGGATGAGAAACAGTTTAAATCTATTGCAATCTCTCCACTTACATGGAAAGAGGGAAAGGCAGAGGAAGTACTGCTCATGGCTCAGGATACTACAGAAGAGAAGCTTGTGGAGATCTAGTCCCGCAGTTACGTGGCCGAATCGTGAAGATTCTGTGAAATCAGCTGCCACCATTGACAGAAGAAAAAGACAATAATATAATTAAACCTATCGCAAAAGTAGGATATAAAAGCTGTTACAGTAGAAGATATGATCTATTGTAACAGTTTTTTGTCTGGAAAATTTTATGAGAAAGGACGTAAAACAGTGAAACATACGGTTGTTTATATTGACGGCATGACCTGCATCAACTGTCAGACCAGGATCTGGAAGGCGCTGAGATCCACACCTGGGATTACAGATATCACAGTCAGTTATGAACAGTCACAGGCAGAATTTTCCTATGATCCGAAGCAAATCACGTTGGAAGAGATCGGGAGACTGATCGAGGATCTGGGGTATCAGGTGATCCCAACTGAGAAATTGAGGAGAAAACGATTTCTGCAGGCTGTTGGAGAGTTTTTTGTGATCGCTCTTCTGTTACTGGTATTGCAGCACTGGGGAATTCTTAACCGCCTTGCACCGGATTCTCTTGCTGAGACAGGAATGGGATATGGAATGCTTTTTGTGATCGGACTGATCACTTCTGTACATTGTATTGCCATGTGCGGCGGGATCAATCTTTTCCAGACCTTGCGGAAAGGAGAGTCAGGCGCAGAGGGAATATCAAAGACAATGTTTTGGAATACTTTTGCATATAATGTGGGTCGTGTTGTTTCCTATACAGTGATCGGCGGCGTGCTGGGAGCTTTGGGCGGCCTGGCCGGGAGCGGGGATAGTCTGCAGACTTCTTCAGCGTTTCAGGGATATCTGAAACTTCTGGTTGGAATTATCATGGTCGTTATGGGGGTAAATATGCTGGGGATTTTCCCAGGGCTTCGGAAATTGAGGATTCGTATTCCGTTTCCTGGAGAAAAATCTTCGTGGAAAAAAAGGACACCTTTTTTCGTTGGGCTGTGTAATGGTTTTATGCCCTGTGGGCCGCTGCAGTCTATGGAGATTGTTGCTCTGGCGTCCGGAAGCTGTGCGACAGGAGCTTTTTCCATGTTCTATTTCAGTCTGGGAACGGTTCCTCTGATGTTGGGATTTGGTTCTCTTTTTCTGCGCTGGGAAAAAGTTTACCAGACAGATCCTGAAAACAGGAGCAATCCTGGTGGTTGTTATGGGCTTGTCTATGATGTCTCAGGGAAGTGCATTGTCGGGTTTTGGCAGCAGGTCCGGTGAAAAAACAGCGGCAAAAGCAGATCATATGCAGAATGATGACCAGACTTCAGCAGTAGAAAAAGATGGCGTGCAGTATGTTTCCAGCACGTTGAGATCCGGGCAGTACCCGGACATTACAGTGAAGGCGGGGGAACCGGTGAAGTGGGAGATCCAGGCACCAGAGGGCAGCATCAATGGATGCAATTATAAAATGATCCTCAGGGATTTCGGTGTGGAATATACTTTTGAAAACGGGAAAAATACTCTCGAGTTCACCCCGGAAAAAGCAGGGACTTATACCTATACCTGCTGGATGGGAATGATCACGGGAACGATTTATGTTACAGAGTAATAGAGGAGGCGTAAATAATGAAGATGAAAAAAATTATAGTAACAGGTATGGCGTTTCTTGCAGCGATGACAGTATTTGCAGGCTGCGGAAGTGCAGGAAAAGAAGAGACAAACATTGCAGAAGAAGCTTCCACAGCAGGTGAAAATGAAAATCAGGAAGTCAGCATCAGCTCCGGTGAGAGTTTGACCATACCGGTTTCTGAACTGACGGAAAATGCGGCTTTTTATCCTCTAAACGTAGATGGTACAGAGATGGAAGTGATCGCAGTGAAGACTTCTGATGGAACGATCCATACTGCGTTTAACACCTGTCAGGTCTGCTATGATTCCGGAAATGGTTATTACAAACAAGAAGGTGATAAACTGGTCTGCCAGAACTGCGGAACCTCTTTTACCATGGATCAGATAGGGGAAAGCGCAGGCGGCTGCAATCCTTGGCTGATCCTGGAAAGTGACAGGACACTTGCTGATGATGAGATCCAGATATCCTATGATTTTCTGAAGGATTCTGCCGATATTTTTGCAAACTGGAAGGGCGTATACCAGAGTTAAGGTGGCATTGACAGGAAAAAGAAAACATAATATAATAAACCCATTCCAAAAGAGGGAAAACGAAGCTGTTACAATAGAAAAAGTCTATTATAACAGCTTTTTTGTTACTGTTGACAAACAATTTCGCTTACAAAGAGGAGGCCTTTATGAACAAAAAAATCAAGACAGTGTTTTCGTATCTGATGATCATCATAGGGGCGATATTGGCCAGCTTTTCGGTTGCCTGTATCCTGCTTCCCAATGATGCCATTGATTACGGAACTGCCGGAATCGCCATTATCATAAGCAAGCTGACCGGGTATAATCTGTCGCTTTGTGTACTGCTTGTTTTTCTTCCGTTTCTTGTTGCCGGGATCATTCTGATCGGCAAATACTTCTTTGCGAAAACATTTGTGGGTTTTGTTGTCTATACTATAGGCCTGTCGTACTTTGAAAAAATTCCCTTTGAACTTAATACGGAGCATTTTATTGCAGTGGCTTTCGGCGGTGCGATCCTTGGCGTGGGACTTTCCCTGATCCTTCGAAATGGCGGCTGTATTGACGGCTCTGAGATCTTTGCCAATATTATTGTAAAAAAAATCTACAATCATTCCGGCAAGGATTACAGTATTTCCTACATATTAATTGCATTCAATGCCTGTGTATACGGAGCTGTGTTCGTTCTTCTTGACCGGGATTCTGCACTGTTAAGTCTTCTTGTGTATATTGTGGCAACTTCCATTATCGATCATTTCACTGATCATTTCGAGGCATTGAAACAGGTAACGATCATCACAAAAGATCCGGATGCCATTATCCACGATATCAGGGAAGAACTGAACAAAACCTGCACCATTATCAATTCTTCAGGGGTGATCGCAGGGGAAAACAAAACGCTGATCTGTTATGTGAATTATTTTGAGCTGCAGAAAGTGAAAGAGATCATTTCCAGAAATAAAGGATCTTTCAGCACTGTTTCAACCATTGATGAGATCCTGAGATAAGAGTTTACAATAAAAGATAGGCTTTTCTCCGAAAAAATGTTATCCTGTATAAGGATGAGGAAAAAACAAAGGAGAAGGATTATGAATTTATCAGAGAAATATGAATTTCGTTCCATACGCAGGGAGGAAGCAGAGCAGGTGGCAGAACTCGAGCAGATCTGTTTTCCTCCGGCAGAGGCGATAAGCAGAGAGGATATTATAGACCGGGTGGAAAAAATCCCGGAGCTGTTTCTTGTGGCAGAAGACCGGGAAACAGGAAAACTGGCAGGATATCTTACGGGCCTTGCAACAGATGAGGAAGTTTTTCAGGATAAATTCTTCACAGATGCAGATCTGAGCACACCGAATGGTAAGAACAATATGCTCCTTGGACTGGGAGTTCTTCCGGAATACCGTGGACAGGGACTTGCCAGAGAACTAATGATGCGCTATCTCGCCAGGGAGCAGGCAAGGGGAAGAAAGAGAGCAATCCTTACCTGTGTGGATGGTAAAATTGGAATGTATGAGAGGATGGGATTTCAATATATGGGAACTTCTGCTTCTGTTCTCGGAAATGCGAAATGGAATGAGATGGGGTATATTTTTTCATAGAAACCGATAAATGTTATATTTCAGATAGTATGAGATGTGCTGTACTGTAAAATATCAAAAGGTGAAATATTTGAACATTTTCATCAAAAAAGTGCATAGCAATGCGGAGATAAAAATGCTATATTGAGTGCATCAAAAACGTGCGAGAAAATATAATATTTGGAGGTAGACTGAATATGAGAAGGGTAGAAGAGGTTATTTATGTTGTACCGGAAGAGAGAAAAGCATTCCTTGAGAAACAGCTGAATCCATCAGAGAAGACACGTAAATTTATGTGGCAGCATGGAATCCGCAATCAGTTTTTCTATGAGCTGGAGGAATTCATTCTGATGACATTTGAGTATGTCGGAGATGATTTTTACAAGGATATGGCAGTGCTCAGTGCAACTCTTGAGGATGAAGGCTATTTTATCAAAGAGAGAAGAAGAGATGTTGCCCCGGGGCAGTTGAAAACTACCAACTGGTGGGCACCTCTTAAGATTCTTGGCAGCAATTTTGTACAGACACCGTTCTCAAGTGAAGAGGATGTTGAGGCAGATGAGCTTGCATCAGAGGCTAAGAACGGATGCATTCATGATGAAGATGATATCCGAAGCAATATTGCTTTTGATGCTGATGACTGGAGTGAATCCATTCATTTTTAAACAGATGTAACCAACTAACGGAATCCCTGAAATAAACATGATAAATCCCAGGACAGGCTCTGCTTTTCTTAAATGGAAAACAGAGCCTGTTTCCCATATCCGGCGATATCCAGATTGTAAAAAAAACAGGCAGCGTGGTATCATAAGAGCGGAAGAAAAAGGAAAGGCGAAATTGAGAAAGGAAGCGGAAACTATGTATCAGAAATTAATGACATGTCTGGAAAGTGTAAGAAAGAAAACAGATTTCAAACCGGAAATCGCACTGGTTCTTGGATCTGGACTTGGTGATTTTGCAGAGCGGATCCAGATCGAACAGATCATTAAATATACAGATATTGAGGGATTTCCGGTATCTACAGTAGAAGGGCACAAAGGATGCTTTGTATTCGGCTATGTAGAGAAAACGCCGGTTGTGATCATGCAGGGCCGCGTTCATTATTATGAAGGATATCCAATGTCTGACGTAGTTCTTCCGATACGTCTGATGGGGCTGCTTGGGGCAAAAAAACTTCTTCTTACAAATGCGGCCGGAGGTGCAAATCCATCTTTTCATCCCGGCGATTTTATGTTGATCACAGATCATATCACAACAGGAGTTCCAAGCCCTCTCATCGGACCCAATATTGATGAACTGGGAACAAGATTTCCGGATATGAGTGAAGTCTACAGCCGCCGTCTTCAGGCCGTGATCCGCAAATGTGCGGCAGAATGCGGAATCAAACTCCAGGAAGGCGTTTACGTACAGTTTACAGGCCCTAACTATGAGACTCCGGCAGAGATCAGGCTTGCTCAGAGGTGGGGCGGAGATGCTGTTGGAATGAGTACAGCATGCGAGGCTATGGCTGCACGCCATATGGGAATGGAAGTCTGTGGAATTTCCTGTATCACTAATATGGCAGCAGGAATTTCGAAAGAGGCACTGAATCATGAAGAAGTGCAGGAGACAGCAGACCGTGTGGCAATATATTTCCGGAAACTGGTTGAGAAAGTTGTTGTGAATATGTGATCCTGCAAAAGAAAATCAGAATAAAAGGAAAAGAGAAACACAAATGATAACATTAAATGATTACCTGTATTCCGGAGATACACTTCTTCGGATACTGAAAAAATATATCCGGGATCTGAGAGCAGAAGCAAAAGAAAAGCACAATGAGATCGATCTGGTACACTGTAATTTTCTGATTCAGATTCAGGAACTTCTGGAGCATAATGATTTCCTTACAGCCCAGTCTCAAAAGATCCGGGAATTTTATAAATATATGGCCGGAGAGTATCCGTTTCTTGCATTTACATTCAAAGGCAGGATCAAATCACTGATCCGTGCAGAGGAGAAATTCAACGGATATGTTGTGGAATATATTTATGATTATTATAAAGATCACGGGAAATATCCGTCTGTATCCCAGATCAAAGAACGGTTAAGTTGCTTTCGGGATTTCATTGCATACAGGATTGTTATTGCAATGCCGAGATGTCACCTGAAAAATGGAGAGAATGCACAGGATGAGGAACTCCATTATCTTTATGAGATCGCGAACGTGCTTCCTGGATTTCTGGAGGAGAGAGGATTTACCGCGGAGCCTGCCAGAGGCGTTCAGGAAAGTACTTCTCCATTGCTCAGCGAGGATGCAAAACCTTATTACAGAGACTATATCTGTCATAATAAAGAGGATGATTATCAGTCTTTACATATTACATTTTATGATAACAGTTCCAGAAGCTACATGGAGGTGCAGCTTCGCACAAAGGATATGGACGATGTGGCGGAGATCGGTTCTGCCAACCATTTAAGCTACGAGAAAAAACAGGAAAGTGAACGCAGAAGAAGAGATGCGGTTCCGGAAGGGGAATGCATCTATTTTGATGAGGCCTATGAGAGGGGCATGAAGCTTCTTGGACTGGATCTTGCAAAGCTGGATGTGAATATGTTCGGTGCAGTGAACAACAGCCTGATCAATGATGGCTGCGGGCTTTTCCGCGGAAGGATGATCCTTCCCTATGAGCATCTTTCACGTTTTCAGAATGATATCATTGACTGAAGAAAAACTTTCACGCGGATCCTTTTGTCTGCGTTTCTTATTTTAGGGAGATCAGAGAAGAAAACTATTGATAAAAGAAATCAGCACATTGCTGCGGAACGAATCATTCCATAACATTGTGCTGATTTCTGTTTTTTATATTGTAATTACATATTCAATGTAGCTTCTTTTGCATTTTCTTTCTCAGGAAAGATATGTCTGAAGATGAAGCGTACGATCGGGCCGGCGTAGATCAGCTGCCAGAAAAATGCTACCGGGAAGTTCATAAAAGTTGTCTGCAGCCAGACGGCGATAAACTGATTTCCTGCATGTTTAAAGAAAATGTTGCAAAAAGCTCATCATCGGACACATGAAAGCAACAGAAGCAACGGAAATCGCAAGGATCATGCTGAACGGATGGCAACTGCGGAAATCTACCATGCGGCTTGCGCAGGCAAAAGCAAGCTTGGATACAATAAAGAAATCAAGAACAAATGCAATCGGTCCCATAAATGTCAGTTCATGAAAAGCGGAAAGGAAAACCTGATTTGTCATTGCACCTGTGTTCAGTACAATGTTGTAGCAGATCATGGCATAAACCATGAAAAATACCATGATAATAGTAAAAATAACTTCCTGGAATTTGTTTTTTGGCATAAAAAATCCTCCTTTAAAATGATTAAATAATAATGTAAACCTTAGAGCATGTGTTGTTCGTTAATCATTCAGGAGAATGTGCGTTTCCAATATATGACAGGATTTTTGTCATAAACCATATTCGATTTTTAACCAAATTATATTTGGTTACAGGTAAGCAATAAAGTGGCCGGCATATACTGCCTGACATCGGCGATTATATTATCATAACAGCGAAAGAGTTGTCAATACGTAAAATTTACACGATTTCTTTAAATATTCTGATAATACTAAAGGACGTAAATGAGAAAAAACAGACAATAACTCCTCTTGACTGCGAGAGTTAGATTTGATAAACTTATAACTGGTTAGCAGGTTCTAACTATTGCGTGAATAATTGTAGCGGGCCGTATCCCTTGACAATAACGGCCGGGCAGTATTTGCGGACAGGGCGAAAAGGCCGGACAGGAGGATAAATATCAAATGGAATATTTAGAGATCGAGAAAGTCATTGGAAGAGAGATCATTGATTCAAGAGGAAATCCGACCGTAGAGGCGGAAGTATATCTGGCAGATGGAACTATCGGAAGAGGAGCAGCACCGAGCGGAGCGTCCACAGGAGAATTCGAGGCACTTGAGCTGAGAGATCAGGATAAGAGCCGTTTCGGAGGAAAAGGTGTTTCCAAAGCTGTTGAAAATATCAATACAGTTATCAACAATGCGCTGACAGGAATGGACGCATCTGATATTTATGCTGTAGACGCTGCCATGATCAAGGCAGATGGAACAAAAGATAAATCCAAACTTGGCGCAAATGCCATTCTTGCTGTATCTATCGCATGTGCACGTGCAGCAGCAATATCCCTTGACATTTCGCTTTACAGATTCCTTGGCGGCGTGAACGGAAACAGACTTCCTGTTCCGATGATGAATATCTTAAACGGCGGTGCACATGCTGCAAACACTGTAGATGTTCAGGAGTTCATGATCATGCCTGCAGGAGCACCAAGCTTCAAGGAAGGACTTCGCTGGTGTACAGAGGTTTTCCATGCACTTGCAGCACTTCTCAAAGAGAAAGGTCTTGCAACAAGCGTTGGTGATGAAGGTGGTTTTGCGCCAGATCTTGGAAGTGATGAGGAAGCCATCGAGTACATTCTTGAGGCAGTAAAGAAAGCAGGATATGAGCCGGGAAAAGATTTCGTTCTTGCAATGGATGCTGCATCCAGTGAGTGGAAGGGAAGCCAGAAGGGCGAGTATGTTCTTCCGAAATGCGGAAAGAAATTTACCTCAGCCCAGCTTGTTGAGCACTGGAAGAACCTGATCGAGAAATACCCGATCTATTCCATCGAGGATGGTCTTGATGAGGAAGACTGGGAAGGATGGCAGATCATGACAAAAGAGCTCGGCGGAAAAGTGCAGCTTGTAGGTGATGACCTGTTCGTTACAAATACAGAGCGTCTTGAAAAAGGTATCAGCCTTGGCTGCGGAAACTCTATTCTAATCAAACTGAATCAGATCGGTTCTGTATCTGAGACATTGGAAGCAATCAAGATGGCACACAAGGCAGGCTACACAGCAATTTCTTCCCACCGTTCCGGCGAGACAGAAGATACAACTATCGCAGATCTTGCAGTAGCACTGAATACCTGCCAGATTAAGACAGGAGCACCGTCCAGAAGCGAGCGTGTTGCTAAATATAATCAGCTTCTCCGCATAGAGGAAGAGCTTGGTGAGGCAGCTGTATATCCGGGATTCCAGGCCTTCAATATTAAGCGATAATTCAGAAAGCTGCAAAGAATAACATATTTTTGAAAAAGGTGCGCTTTGGCGCATCTTTTTTTGGCAAAAATAAGGTTGCCAGATTTGTAAAAATGGTATATTATGTTTTACAGCCGCGTGAAAAAATATAAAATTGAATATTGGAGATGCTATGAAAGAATACGTAAATACTTTTCTGCATTACAGGTTTCTTTTGAAAGAACTTGTAAAAAAAGGAATCAAACTGAAGTACAGACGTTCCTATCTTGGTATCGTCTGGTCCCTTTTGGAGCCATTGCTTACCATGATGGTACTGACGATCGTGTTTGGTACTTTGTTTGGAAATAAGGATAAGACATTCCCTGTATACATCCTTACCGGACGTCTGATGTACAGCTATTTTTCAAGTTCCACAACACGGGCTCTGAAATCAGTCAGGGCAAATGCGGGAATGATCAAGAAAGTTTATGTGCCTAAGTATATTTACCCGTTATCAAGTGTACTTTATAATTATGTGATCTTTTTGATTTCATTGATTGTGTTAGCTATCGTCAGTGTTGTATTAGGAATACAGCCTACTATTTACATGCTGCAGATACCAGTTGCACTGATATTGCTGCTACTGCTTTCATATGGATTTGGGATGATACTTTCTACTATCGGTGTCTTTTTCAGAGACATGGAATATTTATGGTCAGTAGCGTTGATGATTATTATGTATACATGTGCGATTTTCTACTATCCGTCTAAACTCTTAAAAAGTGGATTTTCATGGATACTGAAATTCAATCCTCTGTATTGTACGATCAGCATTTTTCGTTCCGCTATGTTTGGCGAGATGATGAATATGCATTATTTTGCATATGCACTGGGATTCAGTGTAGTGTCGATTCTGATCGGAATGATCTGTTTCAAAAAGAAGCAGGATGAATTTATACTTTATATATAATTGCGGATCTACAGGAGAGAAAAATGGGAAAACCGGCAGTTGTAGTAGACAATGTGAGTATGAAATTTAATCTCAGCAAGGAAAAGGTTGATAACCTGAAAGATTATCTGATTAAATTCATAAAAAAAGAAATTAAATATAATGAATTCTGGGCTCTTCAGAATGTGAATTTTGAAGTCCAGAAGGGAGACCGTGTTGGAATCCTGGGACTGAACGGAGCTGGAAAAAGTACTCTGCTTAAAGTAATCGCAGGTGTATTCAAGCCTACTGAAGGCAAGGTTATCAGGAATGGAAGACTGGTACCGCTTCTTGAACTTGGGGCAGGATTTGATCCACAATATACAGGTCGTGAGAATATTTATCTTTATGGAGCAATGCTTGGATATTCCAAAAAGTTTATTGAAGAGAAATTTGATGAGATCGTTGAGTTTTCAGAGCTGAAGGAATTTATTGATGTACCGATCAAGAACTATTCTTCCGGTATGAAGGCGAGACTTGGATTTTCCATTGCAACGCTGATATCACCGGACATCCTGATTCTGGATGAGGTACTTTCCGTAGGAGATGCCAAATTCAGGAAAAAGAGTGAAAAAAAAGTTCTCAGTATGTTTGATAAAGGTGTGACTGTTTTATTTGTATCACATTCCCTGCAGCAGGTACAGCGCCTGTGCAATAAGGCGATGATCCTGGAAAAGGGAAAACTGATCGCATACGGTGATATTGATGAAGTTTCAGAAAAATATGAGAAAATGATCGAGTGATCGAAATTAAACAAAAGGGCAGGAATGCCCGACAGGCAGATAGCCAGACAATTTGCAGAAGTTTATGCAAAGGTCTGGCTATTGTGTTATGATATCGTGAAAGAACAGGGAGGAAAAATAATGACTTTACAGCAGATTCTTGAAGAAGTAAAAAACGGACAGCTCTCTGTGGAGCATGCAGAAAACCTTCTGAAAAAAGAAGGATACGAAGAAATGGATTATGCGAAACTGGATACCACAAGGAAAGAGCGTACCGGTTTTGCAGAAGTAGTTTACTGTGCGAGAAAAGCAGACGAACATCTTCTGAACATTTATCAGAAGCTTTATAAAGAGGATGGGGAGGTCTTTGGCACCAGGGCATCCCAGCATCAGTATGAGCTGGTGAAAAGTGTTCTTCCCCAGGTTGTCTATGATCCTGTTTCCGGGATACTGAAGATCGAGAAGGAAAGGAAACGTATCGGAAAAGTGGCAGTTTGTACAGCAGGAACTGCAGATATTTCTGTTGCCGAGGAAGCTGCCCAGACAGCAGAGTATTTCGGAACTCATGTGGAGCGGATCTATGATGTGGGAGTCAGTGGCATGCACAGGCTTTTTTCCAGGCTGGATACGATCCGGAATGCAAACTGTGTTGTTGCAATTGCCGGAATGGAAGGAGCACTGGCCAGTGTGATAGGTGGTCTTGTGAAACGCCCGGTGATCGCAGTTCCTACATCTGTAGGATATGGAGCCAGTTTCCACGGACTTTCGGCACTTTTGACCATGATTAATTCCTGTGCCAATGGAATTGCAGTAGTAAACATTGATAATGGATATGGTGCAGGATATCTTGCAACACAGATCAACAGACTTGCGGAGGGAAAATAGATGAAAAATAAATTATATCTGGAATGTACTTCCGGAATCAGCGGAGATATGGCAGTTGCCGCGCTTCTTGACCTGGGTGCAAGCAGGGAGAAACTTAAGAAAGCTTTAAAGAGTCTTCCTGTAAAAGGTTTCGATATTAAGATCAGCCGTGTGGTGAAATCCGGGATCGATGCCTGTGATTTTGATGTAGTGTTGGATAAAGAATATGAGAATCATGATCATGATATGGGGTATCTGCATGGACATGAGCATGGAGAGCATAGCCGTGAACATGAAGAAGCACATGCCTGCAGGGCAAACCATCATCATGAGACAACAGGGTATGTCCATGAGCATGAAAACCATGATACTCATGCACATGCAGCAGAATCACATTCCCATCACGGACATCATCACCATGAGCACCGCGGACTTAACGAGATCATGGCTATTATTGATCATGCAGACATGACAGACCGTGCCAGATCTTATGCGAAAAAAATCTTTACCATCCTTGCCACAGCAGAGGCGAAAGCCCATAATGTACCGGCAGATCACGTGCATTTCCATGAGGTAGGTGCAGTGGATTCCATCGTGGATATTCTTTCCGTAGCGGTGTGTATGGATGATCTGGATGTGGAGGAAGTGATCATTCCGAGACTTTGCGAGGGAAGCGGAACGATCCGCTGTCAGCACGGAATCCTTCCGGTGCCTGTTCCGGCAGTAAGCAATATTGTAAGTGCCCATCATCTGAAGCTGCATGTCACGCCAGTTCAGGGCGAGCTGGTGACACCTACCGGAGCAGCCATTGTGGCAGCATTTCTTACATCAGAGAAGCTTCCGGAAGATTTTACAGTGGAAAAGATCGGTATCGGAGCAGGCAAGCGCCAGTATGAATGCCCGGGCATCCTCCGCGCTATGCTGATCCGGGAAGCAGAGGAGAATACAGAGATACAGAAGTTTTCAGATACAGAATCCGATACGATTATCAAGCTGGAATCCAATATTGATGACTGTTCAGGAGAAACTCTCGGCTATGTGATGGAGCTTCTTTATGAGGCTGGAGCCAGAGAAGCCAATTACATGCCTGTATTTATGAAGAAAAACCGTCCGGCATGGCTTCTCACAGTTATCTGTAAGGAAGATCAGGTTTCCGGGATGGAGAGGATCATTTTTAAAGAGACCACAACCATTGGGATACGCCGTCAGAAGATGGAGCGCACTGTCTTGAAAAGAGAAAAGAGAACAGTTGTAACACCACTGGGAGACGTAGAAGTAAAAGTATGCATCTTTGATGGACAGGAATATATTTATCCGGAATACGAAAGTGTAAAAAAACTCTGTAAAAAAACAGGAGTTTCTTACAGGGAAGCTTATCATATGGCTGTTTGCGGATAGTGGGTTTTACTATTGACACATTTTCAAAAAAACTATATAAATGTATATAGAACAATCATTGCAGAAAAAAAGACAGTGATGCAGTAAGGTGGAAGCAGGAGAATGATTTATGGCGGTAACGATACAGCAGATTGCAGAACGGGCAGGGGTTTCCAGGGGAACCGTAGACAGGGCATTGAACCACAGAGGACGGATCAATCCGGAGGTAGCAGAGAATATCTGCCGGCTGGCAGAAGAGATGGGCTATGTGCAGAAAGAACGGAAACGTTCCAGAACAGCGAAAGATCAGCAGGTAAAGATCGGAGTTGTCACTCAGCTGGCAAGATCTTCCTTTATGCAGGAAGTGAACAGAGGCATTGAGAAGGCCGCTCAGGAGCTTAAGGAGAAAGGAATCCAGCTGATCCTGAAAGAAGGGTTGTCTGTTGATGAGGAAGAACAGCTTCAGGCGATTGAAGAGCTGGAAAAAGAGGGGATTCGAGGCCTTGCAGTGATGCCTGTGGATAGTGAGGCTGTCCGTGAGAAGCTGAATTCTCTTATTGAAGAGAAAAATATTCCGGTAGTAACTTTCAACTCTGATATTGTTGGAACTAGAAGAGCATGCTTCGTGGGAATGGATAACCGCAAGAGCGGCCGTACAGCAGCAGGTCTTCTGGGAATGCTTACAAGAGGCAGCGGCAAGATTCTTATTATCACCGGATATTTCAGCAACCATGTTGATAACCAGCGTGTGGATGGTTTTGTAGAAGAAGCTAAGAAAGCTTTTCCGCATCTGGAGATTGCAGGTGTTCACGGAAGCTTCGATGAGGCATCTGAAGTGGAGCATATTATAGAGAATGCCATGATGAGCACATCAGGGATCAGCGGGATCCTGGTGGTATCCGGCGGCCAGGCAGGTGTTGGGAAAGCTTTTGAAAAGCTGAGACTGGATCGCAGGCCTTATGTTGTGATCTATGACCAGACACCGAAGAATGAACGCGCCTTAAAAAATGATTCTGTTGATTTCCTGATCGACCAGAATGGATATGTCCAGGGCTACGAACCGCCAAGGATCCTGGCAGATATTCTGACAAAAGGGCAGGGGCCGGAAAGGGAATATCTTTTTACAGATATCAAGATCAAAACCAAATATAATCTGTGATCATGAGCTGCATTAAGTGAAAGATCACGTAGGAAAAATAAGAAAAAGTCTGCAGAATAAAAACTGCAGGCTTTTTTGTGCTTTAAAAGAGCGGGGAATCATGGGGGATTATGGCACTCCTGGAGAGTGTTATAGTCAAACTGATATTCGCAATATAAACAGGGATTTTCCTGAAATGTATGCAAAAACGCGTGCTATTAGCGTGCTAAAATCAAAAACACACAAACACACATATCAACGATATCCACTTTCACCAAAATAAAACCCATAAAATTGTACAGAATAACAGAAAACGAAGAAAATATAAAGAAGTACTTGCTCAATTTTGAAAAGAATGCTATATTAACATCATAAGGAAACACGCAAGAAAGCACGCATAATAAAATAAAGCACGCAAGCAAAAGAAAGCACACAAATAAGTAAAAAACAATCATCAAACAAAACGGAGGTAAGATCATGAAGTATATCGAATTTGATGAATCCAGACCAATGGACCTGGTACTCCTTGGAAGAGTTGCAATTGATTTCAACCCTGCTTACAACGATCAGGTGAAGGAAGAGTTTAAACCCTTGAAGAAGGTACATATGTTTGAGAAATTCGTAGGAGGCTCTCCTGCAAACATCGCTGTAGGTGTTACCAAACATGGCCTGAAAGCAGGATTTATCGGAAAGGTTTCTGATGATCAGTTCGGTGAGTATGTTGTAGATTATTTTGATGAGAGAGGAATCGATACCTCACAGATCACCAAATGTACAAACGGAGAGAAGCTGGGACTTACCTTTACAGAGATGCTTTCTCCGAAGGAAAGCAGTATTCTCATGTACCGTAACCGTATCGCAGACCTGCAGCTTCATGTAGACGACATCCACGAGGATTACATCAAGAATGCAAAAGCGATCCTCATCTCCGGAACCGCTCTTGCAGAGAGCCCATCCAGAGAAGCAGCAATTAAAGCTGTTATGCTCGCAAAGAAAGTAAATACAAAGATCATCTTTGATATTGATTACAGAGAATATAACTGGAAGAACGCAGATGAGATTTCCATCTACTATTCCATCATAGCAAAAGAAGCAGACATTATCATGGGCTCCAGAGAAGAGTTTGACCTTACAGAGAAGCTGATCAAAGAGGGCATGACTGACGAGGAGAGTGCAGCTTACTGGCAGGCAAAAAATGCAAAGATCGTTGTCATCAAACACGGTATGAAAGGTTCCACAGCATATACAGTTGACGGACAGAAGTTCAGCATCAAGCCTTTCCCGGTTGATGCAAGAAAAGGCTTCGGCGGCGGAGACGGATATGGCTCCGGATTCCTGTATGGACTGTACCAGGGATGGGAGATCATTGACTGCCTGGAGTTCGGTTCCGCAGAGGCATCCATGATGGTTAAGAGTAACAACTGCTCCGATTCCCTTCCGGGACCGGACGAGGTTCACGCATTCATTAAAGATGAAAAAGAAAAATTCGGCGAAATGATCGCAAGAGTATAAAGAAAAGGAGTGGAAAAAATGGCAAAGACAGTAAGAATGACAACTGCACAGGCAATTGTAAAATTCCTGGATAATCAGTACGTTTCCATGGACGGAGTGGAGACAAAATTTGTAGAAGGCTTTTTCACGATCTTCGGACACGGCATTGCTGTAGGACTTGGAGAGGCACTGGATACCAATCCGGGACAGTTAAAAGTCCTTCAGGGAAGAAACGAGCAGGGTATGTGCCACGTTGCAACCGCTTTTGCAAAACAGAGCAACCGTAAGAAAATTATCGCTTGTGCATCTTCCATCGGACCTGGAGCAGCAAACATGGTAACAGCATGTGCGACAGCTACAGTAAACAACATTCCGCTTCTTGTATTCCCGGCAGATACTTTTGCATCCCGCCAGCCTGACCCGGTTCTTCAGCAGCTGGAGCAGAGCAGCAGCCTTGCAATCAGTACAAACGATGCATTCAAGCCAGTCTGCAAATACTGGGACAGAATTACAAGACCGGAGATGGTTATGACAGCTCTTATCAACGCAATGAGAGTTCTTACAGATCCGGCTGAAACAGGTGCATGCTGTATCGCACTTTGCCAGGATGTTGAGGGTGAGTCCTTTGACTTCCCGGAGTATTTCTTCAAGAAGAGAGTACACAGGATCACAAGACCGGTTGCAGTAGACGAAGAGCTTGAGGATGTAGCTGAGATCATCGCAGGAGCTAAGAAACCTCTTATCGTTGTTGGCGGTGGTGTTCGTTATTCAGAAGCAGGAGAAACAGTTGAGAAATTCTGTGAGGAGTTTAAGATCCCGTTCGGCGAGACACAGGCCGGAAAGAGTGCCTGCCAGTCCGGCAATCCATACTGCCTTGGCGGTATCGGTGTAACAGGAACTTACGCTTCCAACATTATCGGTAAAGACGCAGACGTGGTAATTTCTATCGGTTCCAGAATGTCTGACTTTACAACCAGCTCCAAGCATCTGTTCCAGAACGAAGATGTTCAGTTTGTAAGCATCAACAACTGCAGATTCCACGCATATAAGATGGATGCAGTAAAAGCAGTGGGCGATGCAAAAGCTACTGTAGAGGCACTTGCAGAGAAGCTTCGTGCAAGAGGATATAAATCCGCATATACAGACGAGATCGAGAAAGCAAAAGCTGCATGGGATAAAGAGATGGAGCGTCTGGGAAGCATCGAGTACACAGGAGATGATTTTGAGCCGTTAATTAAGGCAAGAGATCCTCGTACAATTCCGGAGTATGTAAAACTTACAAACGGAAAAATCACACAGACAGCAGCACTTGCAGCGATCAACAGAACAATTGACAAAAACGCAACCATTATCACAGCAGGCGGTTCTCTTCCAAGTTGTATGCAGCGTATGTGGAGAACAGACAAACGCGGCGGATATCATGCAGAGTACGGATATTCCTGCATGGGATATGAGGTTGCTGCTACCCTTGGTGTGAAATTCGCAGAGCCGGATAATGAAGTATACTGCGTAGTTGGTGACTCCAGCTTTCAGATGCTCCACAGCGAGATCATGACTATCATGCAGGAGAGGCAGAAGGTCAATATCATGGTATTTGATAACTGTGGATTCGGCTGCATCAACAACCTTGAGATGAACCATGGAATCGGAAGCCTTGCAACAGAGTTCCGTTACACAGACGGCAAGAAACCGACAGGAGACCTGATTCCTGTAGATTATGCAAAGATCGGCGAAGGCTATGGCCTGAAAACTTATACCTGCCGCACCATCCAGGAGCTTGTTGACGCTCTGGAGGATGCCAAGAAACAGGAGCTTGCATGCCTCTTTGATCTCAAAGTTATCCCGAAGACCATGACAGACGGATATGAGTCCTGGTGGGATGTAGGAATTGCAACAACATCTGAGAAAGAAAGTGTAAGAAAGGCCTGCGAGGGAGTTATGAAAGGCCGTGAAGAGGCAAGACTGTACTAATCTGGGAGGTAAGAAAATGAGTAAAGTATTTGGTTATCCGGAATATGACGAAAAAGGCGAAAAGATTCTTACAACATACGATAATGAGTACAAGGCCATGATGATGGACATCCGTGTTTACCGTATGAAAGCAGGAGAGACAAAAACATTTTTAAGAGAGGGTGAGGAGACAGCAGTTCTCCTTCTCTCCGGAAATATTACCTATAAATGGAACGGAAATGAAGCTGCAGCAACCAGAAAGGATGTATTCACAGAGGGACCATGGTGTGTTCACGGATGCACAGGAACTGAGATCGCAGTTGTGGCAAATGCAGAGTCACAGATTCTTGTCCAGTGCACAAAGAACGAGAAAGATTTTGGCGCGAAACTCTACAAACCGGAGATGCTCCATGGGGATATTCCAGCGTAGGCAAATTCGGAAACGTGGCAAAGAGAAGAGTAAATACTATCTTTGATCATGACATTTCACCGGAATCCAATATGGTACTTGGTGAGGTTCTCAATGACAGAGGAAACTGGTCCGGATATCTGCCACACAGACATCCGCAGCCGGAGACATACTTCTTCAAATTTGACCATCCGGAAGGATTCGGAGCAAGCTTTGTGGGAGATCAGGTATTCAAGAGCACTGACGAGAGCTTTTCCGCAATTCCAGGAGGAGAGCTTCATCCGCAGGCAGTTGCACCTGGATACCAGATGTACACATGCTGGATGATCCGTCACATTGATGGAAATCCATGGCTGCAGACAGACCGCTGTGAGGATGAGAGATATACCTGGCTTCATGATGCTGAGTTTTAAGAAATTGTACTGACTGAAGGGAGATTTTGACAATGGCAAGAGAATTTATTGTACCTGGAGAAATTATTTCCGGTTCCGGAGCACTGGATATGGCGGAGAGCGCACTGAAGCTCCTTGGTAAAAAAGCCCTGATCGTGACCGATAAAGTAATGATCGACCTGGGAAACTGTGCAAAAGTTGAGAAAGCTCTGACAAATCAGGGAATCGAATACAGCATTTATTCTGAGATTTCCGGTGAACCGACAGATACCATGATCGAAAAAGGACTGAAGCTTTATAAAGATGAGAACTGTGATTTCCTGGTAGCACTGGGAGGAGGAAGCCCGATCGACTCCATGAAAGCCATAGGCTCTCTGGTAGTAAATGGTGGAAATATCTCTGATTACATGGGAAAAGTGATCGATGTAAAAATGCCGCCTATGGCTGCGATTCCAACAACTGCAGGAACAGGATCTGAGGCAACTCAGTTTACTATCATCACAGACACAAAGAAAGATATCAAAATGCTTCTTAAAGGCAAAGTTCTCATGCCGGATCTTGCCATTATTGACCCGCAGTTTACCATGACAGCACCGCCTAAGATCACAGCAGCAACAGGTCTTGATGCGCTCTGCCACAGTGTAGAGGCTTATACATCCAGAAAAGCACAGACACTTTCTGATACTTTTGCAGTATCTGCAGTAAAGAGAATCTTCAAATACCTTCCGATTGCATACAAAGACGGAAAGAATGAGGAAGCCCGCGTGCAGATGTCTGTAGCAGCTCTTGAGGCTGGAATTGCATTTAACAATGCATCTGTTACCATCATCCATGGAATGAGCCGTCCGATCGGAGCACTGTTCCATGTAGCACACGGACTTTCTAATGCAATGCTTCTCAAAGAGTGTCTTACATTCGCACTTCCTGGAGCATATGACAGATTCGGAGCTCTTGGACGCGATATCGGAGTAGCTGACGTATCCGATTCCGATCAGGAGGCTGCTGAGAAATTCCTGAAAGCAGTAGAAGCACTTGTAAAAGAGCTGGATACCCCAACTCTGGAGCAGTTTGGAATCAACAAAGAAGAATTCTTCAATGTCATTGATAAAATGGCACATGATGCTATGGACAGCGGAAGTCCGCAGAACACCATGCGTGATGTAACAGAAGAAGAAGTAAAAGAAATCTACAGAAAACTCTGGTAAAATTTGCATGTAAACCCATATTGCCAGTTAAGAAAAGACTCCGGACCGGAGAAAAAGGCTCCGGAGTCTTTTTTCCGGTTGGAAGAACAGGGGCAGCCGCAGAAGAAAGGAGGCAGATTGCCTGTGAGAAAAAAATACATCTGTATGCTGGTGGCAGTTTCAGGCCTTTTAAGTCTTTCCGGCTGCGAGCCGTCAGCAAAAAAGACAGAAGAAGAGGTAACCATTGGTGTTGTTACAAAATCAAAGAGCAGTGAATACTGGCTGTCCGTCTGTGACGGAATGGAGGATGCGGCAGAAAAATACAATGTGGATGTGGTGATTCTTTCTCCTGATGCCGAAACAGAGGAGAATGTCCAGAAAAACATGATCAGGGATCTTCTGAAAACAGATATTCAGGCACTTGCAGTTTCTCCCATAAATTCTTATGACAGTGAGACATATGTGAAAGCAGCCAGAGAAAAAGGAATCTCTGTATATGCCTGTGATACCCCAATGGAAGATTCTGATGTGCCCTATATAGGGATTGACAATGAAAAACTGGGCTATGAGCTTGGGGAAAAGCTTGCCGAGGCACTGAACCACGAGGGAAACATCGGCGTGATCGCCGGAGACTTCCAGCAAGCCGGACACAGGAAGCGTGTCGCCGGATTCGAAAAATATATGGAAAAAGAGACTGGGATAAATATAGAGATGGTGAGAAACGGTTACAGCAATATGCGTGTATCCCAGAAGGATGTGGATGAGATCCTTACGAAATACCCGGATATTGACGGAATCATGACGACCAGTGCAGTGACAGCTCTGGGACTTTCAGAAGCTGTGGAAGGGAGAGGAATCTCAATTGTTTCCGTAGATGCCCAGGAGGATGCGCTGAAAGCTGTCCAGGATGGACAGATCGTAGCGCTTGGAGCGCAGTCCGGCTATCAAATCGGTTATGAAACGATCCATTATATTGTAAAAGATCTGCAGGGAGAAGGAACAGGAGAAGATGAGATTCTGGATTCGCAGGTACTTACTACGGAAAATATCGATGCATACATAAAAGAAGACAAATATTCTTCCTCTTAAAATGTACAGACATGAAGCTGAAAGGATTTTACCAAAAATAAAACACATAATATAAAAATAGAACACAGAAAAAACAGAAATAAAATAACTTTGGCATACATTTAACAGATAGGTAAAAATAATACCGAAAAAACTAAAATTTATCACACTTTGATAATCCCTGATTTTCGATAAAATATAATCATCAAAAGGAAATCGGAAACGAAAAACAAAAAATGAAAAGAAAAATGAAAGGGCGGGATTATTAAGATGGAGAAGAAAAACTTCGGTATCAACGAGGCTGTGTTATGCTGGAGGAGATGTAGGATGCAATATCGTGTTCGGAATGATCGGAACACTGCTGACACTGTTTTACACAGATTATGTAGGGATCAGCGCAGCGACAGTCGGACTTGTCATGCTGCTGTCCAGATGTTTTGACGGATTTTCGGATCTGGTAATGGGAGTAATTGTAGAGAGGACCAACTCCAAATGGGGTAAATCAAGACCATGGCTTTTATGGATGAGCGTTCCGTTTGCGCTTTCAGCAGTACTGCTTTTCACAGTACCGCATACAACTGGAATGCTTCAGTTTCTGTATCTGTTTGTGACTTATAATTTCTGTACAACCATATGCTATACGGCAATAAATCTTCCATATGGAAGCCTTTCTACAATGATGATCCGCGAGTCATCTGAAAGAGATAAACTCAGCGTTATGCGAATGGGACTTTCCCCTCTGGGAAGGATCATCGCAGCAACCTGCACGCTTCCTCTTGTAAAACTTGTCGGAAACGATCAGGCTGCATGGATCAAGGTTATGAGCGTATGGGCAGTACTTGCGTTGGTTCTTCTTATTCTCTGCTTCTTCAGATGTGAGGAGAAAGTTCAGATCGAGGCAAGAAAGAAAGACGAGAAACTTCCGGTTCCTACAATGCTGAAAGCACTTTTCACAAACCAGTATTTCTGGTCAGTAATGCTTCTGTGGACAGTACAGAGTGTATCCTTTACGATTACAGGAACCATTCTTCCTTACTATTGTAAATATATCTTCAACAATGATACATGGATGTACAGTGCACTGTATCTTACAGAGACACTGGTTCTGGTAGCAGGAATCTTCGTCTGCTCACCGTTAATTAAGAAATTCGGAAAAAGAAACATCGCATTTGTCGGTGGATTTATCGCACTTGGAGGTCAGCTTCTGTTTTTTATGAATCCATACAGCTTCGGATTTATGGTTATGAGCTGTGTGACACGTGCTATCGGACTTGCACCGCTGAACGCAGTTGTATTCAGCATGGTTGGTGATGTAGTAGAGTTTGGACAGTGGAAACACCACATCCGTCAGGAGAGTCTGATTTTTGCAGGTGGTTCTATTGGAACAAAAGTTGGTGCAGGTCTTGCATCCGCAGTGATCACAGGTCTGTTAAGCAGTTCAGGATATGTAAGTTCTTCCACTGGAATTTCCGCACAGCCGGAGACAGCACTTGAGATGATTGTTTCCCTTTATAAATTCGGACCGATCCTCATTGCGGCAGTGATCATCGTAACACTTTTCGGATACAAGCTTGATAAGATGTATCCGTCGATCATGCAGGAGCTTACCGAGCGTGAGGCACATGGACAGTTATGATCGATTTGTAACACATATATTCAACCAGAAACAGGAAATCCGGCAGGGGTAAAACGCTCCTGCTGTTTCCTGCGTTTATAGATAACAGTGGAATACGAATGTCCGCTTTACAGAAGGGAGGAGTCATATGTTAAAAAGCATCCGGGGAAAGATCATGCTGGCAATCCTGGCAGTTACCATGTTTACAGCATGTTCCATCACAGTGGTATTTTATTTAAGGGCAGCAGGAATGATCGAAGAAAACTATTCCGGAATCCTCTACGGCCGGATGCAGCAGACAGTGAAAGATCTGGACGAATCCCTGAAAGAGATATACTATGTAGATACGAGAGCAGCTTGGGATGAAGCCCTCCGGGAAAATGTCAGGTCTTATATCAGCACGAAGAATGAGGACAATCTGGAGACTGTGGCAGAGCTTCTTCGGAATCATAGCCGGGAATATAAAGATATCAATTCTCTGTATTTCGTTTTCCCGGGGGAAAAAATGGCAGTGACATCAGAAGAATTTCCGGTGAACAAGCAGGGGCTTGCAAAAAAAGATATTCAGAAGCTGGAAGAAGAGCAGGCTGACAATTCCTTTCCTGTTGTTGTGGAATCACTGATCCATGAAGGAGACAGTTTTCTTTCTGTGATCCAGAAAGTAGAAGATGATAACGGAAATGTGCTTGGATATGTGGCAGCAGATATCAAGGAAAGAACCATTTATTATGAATATCTGGAATCCGTGAATGATGAAAAGATCACGACGATCCTGCTGGTAGACAGAAATAATGAGATCATCACCTCCGGGGATTACAGTGATCTTGGAAAAACATTTCCGAAGATTATAGACCATGATGTTCCAGATGAAAACGGATATTTCGAAGAGAATGGTGTGATCTCATTTTTCAGCAGAGGAGGATTTTCCAGTTGTGGACTGTATCTGGAAGTGCCGAAAAAAGAAGTGCTCAGTGGACTTTCTGAAATGAGACTTTTTCTGATTGGGATTTTTGGTGCATTTTTTGTGATGGCAGTGCTGCTGGCATTGTGGCTTTCCAGAGTTGTATGTGGGCCGCTGAAGTCCATGACCAGTACAGTGGAAAAAGTTGGTGAGGGAGATTTAAGTCTCCGTACAGAAGTGGTGACTTCAGATGAGATCGGAACTCTTGGAAAAGAGTTCAATCATATGTTAGACTATATTGAAGATCTGATAGCAAAAGTGATCGAGGAAGAACAGCAGAAAAAAGATGCGGAGTTGGAGGCTTTGCAGTATCAGATCACGCCGCATTTTATGTATAATACTCTGAACTCCATTAAATTTGCCGCATTTTTAAAAGGTGAGAAGGAACTGGCAGGACTGATCGGGGATTTTGTGGAACTTCTTCAGGCAAGCATCAATAAAAAGGGGAGCTTTCTTTCTGTGGCAGATGAGATCCACATTCTGAAAAATTATATCTATCTTCAGGATTTTCGCTATCAGGAAGCTTCCAGGTGGAGTACAATATTTCCGAGGAAGCATACAGCTGTTATATTCCAAGGCTGATCCTCCAGCCGCTTGTGGAGAATGCGCTTCTCCATGGGATTGATATCAAGAGGCAGAAGGGAAAGATCTGGATCAGCGGAAATGTGGAGAGTGGAAAACTGACTCTTGTTGTGGCAGATAACGGACGGGGAATGACCCGGGAGCAGATTCGAAATCTTTTTAACAGCCATACAAAAAAAACAAACGGACTTTCCGCAGTGGGAGTCCCCAATGTAAAAGAGCGTCTGAAGCTTTATTATGGAGAGAAAGGCGGAATGAAATACGACAGCAGCAGTGAAGGTACAACAGTTACTGTTTTTCTGCCTGCGATCTACGATATACCGGAAGAAAGGAGGAGAAACTGATGTACAGAACACTTGTGGCAGACGATGATTTTCTTGTGAGAAGCTATCTTAAGACACTGGATTCCTGGGAAAAAGCAGGATATGAGATTGTGGACGATGCGGAGGATGGTGAAGAAGCTTACAACTTCCTTCGGAAAGAAAAGGTAGATGTGCTTGTGACAGATCTTTCCATGCCGGTAATGGATGGAATAGAGCTGATCAGAAGAATCAGGGAAGAAAACAGGGAGGTCTACATTATCGTGCTCAGCTGCCACGATGATTTTGAATATGTAAAAGAAGCCATGCGTCTTGGCGCAGATGAATATGTGCTTAAGAACAGTCTGGACGAGGACAGCCTCTACGAAACTCTGGAAAAATCTGCTCGTTTGATTGAGAAACGCAGAAGAAAAAGTCAGGAGCAGGCTCAGACAAGGAAACTGATCCGGTTTGGCAGCCATGCGCTGAAATACTATTTTTTCAACGGACTGATCTCTGGGACGCTGAAAGGACAGGCCCGTGAGGAGAAACGTGTGGAAGCCGGGATCACGGGAAAATTTTTAACAGTGCTGTGATCTGCATGTTTATGGAAAAATGGGCAGAGAGGGGAACGGCAGTGGACCTCTCTTGAGGTCGAACAGTATTCCCACAATTTCCGGCACAGGCTTCTGGAACGGACAGAAGAACTTCTGGGAACGGAGAATGAAGCGTCTGAGGTGATCTATCTTGGCGCAGGAATCTTCTGTTGCTTTCTGGATCTCTCAGAAGACTGCAGGACATCAGTGATGCAGCAGAGACTGACAGAAGCGGCTGCCTCCTGTTACCGTCACTGTCAGGAAGATCTCTGTGAATTTGGGATCAGCGTCAGCAGTGTGTGTATGGGAGAAGAAGGAATCCGCCAAGCTTACCAACAGGCCAGGGAGATGATGAAGATCCGTTTTTATGAGAAAAAAGATATTCTCTATTTTGAAGGCTGTAAAAAAGTTGACAGTGTTCTGCCGGAAAGTGCAGAGAAACTTGCCGGCAATATGCTTTCCATGAAGGCGGGTAATGAGCGGAAGAAAGCCGAAGAACTGTGGGAACAGGTTCTTACAGATTGCCGTAAGCGATATACAGACGGAAGGATTCTTGTGCAGTGGCTGAAAAAAATGAACCAGACAGCAGGAATCGAAAGAGACTCCATCTGGTATGATGAGATTGAAGATATTGAGGAACTGGCAGAAAAAGGAAACTCCTGTATTGCAGAACTTTTTGCAGAAGGTGCAGAGGAAGTTCCGGAGGGGATTTCTTATGCAGTGAAAAAAGCACTTGAGTTTATCCGGGAGCACTACGAAGAGCCGATCAGTCTTCAGAATGTGGCAGATGCGGCAGCGGTGAATCCTGCATATTTAAGTTATCTTTTCAAGCAGGAAATGGAGATCGGTTTTTCCAATTATGTACAGGAACTTCGCATTGACTGCGCGAAGAAACTTCTTTCCGGGACCAACTGCAAGGTGAAGGATGTAGCTTTGCGTTCCGGATTTGGAGACTATCATTATTTTTCCAAAACATTTAAGAAGATCACAGGAATGAGCCCGGCAGAGTACCGGAAAGGTTCAGAGGTATCCTAAGGCGTATCGGCGGGGCGAAAGCGTGAGACAAAAAGCAATACAAAAGTCCGCTTTACAGAAAGACGAGGAACAAGACCATGGGCGTAACCATTAGACAGATTGCAGAGGCTGCAGGTGTTTCCAGAGGAACAGTTGACAGAGCGCTGAATAACAGAGGAAGGATCAGACCGGAAGTGGCAGAACGGGTACGGCAGATCGCAGAGGAGATGGGGTATAAACCCAATCAGCTGGGACGTGCGCTGTCCATGAGCAGAAATAACATTAAGATCGGCGTGATCCTTCAGGGGGCAGAGACTCCTTTTATGAAAGAAGTTATGAAGGGCATTGAGGAGGCCGGAGCGGAAGTTGATAATCTGGGAGGCACGGTGCTGATCCATACCATTGAGCATCAAAGTGCAGAGGATGTTCTTCTTGCCATGGAAAAAATGCGGCAGGAAGAAGTCAGCGGCATTGCAATGGTTCCTCTTGAAGCCGAAGAGGTGAAGAAAGAAATCAACCGGTTTGTGGAAGAGTACCATATTCCTGTGGTGACTTTTACCTCTGATGTGGAGGATACGAAGCGACTGTGTTTTGTGGGGCAGAATGGTGTACAGTGCGGTCGTGCGGCTGCAGGTCTTATGGGAGAACTTACCGGGGGAAAGGGCAGAGTTGCAATTATCTCCGGCTACAGCACCAATACTTCTCTCAGCAGTCGTGTGGCAGGCTTCCAGTCTGAGATAAAGAAGAAATATCCGGGGATCAAAATCATCGGGCCGGAATATTGTTTTGAGGAAAATGCCCTGGCAAAAGAGGTTGCAGAGAAAATATTTAAAGACGTTCCGGATCTTGAAGGAATATATCTCACATCTCATGGTGAAGAAGGTGTCTGTCAGGCCATTGCAGAGGCAGGAAAGACGGGACAGATAAAAATGATAGCCAATGATTTTATGGGACGGAACTATGAACTGATGAGAGAAGGTTTTATTCATTTCCTTATTGGACAGGATGCCAGGATCCAGGGATATGAACCTGTGATGATCCTGTTTCGGCTGCTTTTCAATGGAGAGAAACCGGATCGGGAGAAGCTGTTTACGGAAATATATATAAGAAATGAGTATACGATTCCGGAGAGGAGACGCTGAATATGGCGTCTCTTTTTTATATGTGCAGTTATTTCTGTGTGAAAGAAAAAATGGATATGTATTGGATATATTATGGCAAACTAAACCTAAAAATATTACATATTTTGGCTAAAAATAGTTCTCGTCATTTTTAATAGAAAAAGATGGTAATATTGTTCAATATTAGGTCTTGCGATTTATGGTATGCGATGATATTATATTAAACATAAAGAGCGTGTTCGGACACGCAAAGAGAACACATTGGGAAAATAAATCAAAAGGAGATCAAAAAATGATTAAAGTTGGTATTATCGGAGCAGGAAGAATTGGAAGAGTTCACATCACCAGTATCACAACAAGAGTACCGGATGCAGTGATCAAGACAGTAGCAGATCCGTTTTTAAATGACGAGACAGCTGCATGGGCTAAGAGCATGGGCGTTGAGCACACAACGAAAGATTACAAGGAGATCATCAATGACCCGGAGATTTCCGCAGTGCTGATCTGTTCTTCTACAGATACACATTCTCCGATCTCTGTTGAAGCGATCAAAGCCGGAAAACATGTATTCTGCGAAAAACCGATCGATCATGATATTGCTAAGATCAAAGAAGTTATTGATGCACTTGAAGGTACAAACCTGAAATATCAGGTAGGTTTCAACAGAAGATTTGATCACAACTTTGAGTCTCTTCAGCAAGCTGTTGCAGCTGGTAAGGTTGGTAAACCGGAGATCATCAAGATCACATCCCGCGATCCTGAGCCGCCAAGCATTGACTATGTTAAAGTTTCCGGAGGAATGTTCCTGGATATGACAATCCATGATTTCGATATGGTTCGTTACCTTGCAGGCTGCGATGCAACAGAGGTTTATGTACAGAGCGCGAACCTTGTTGATCCAGCTATCGGCGAAGCAGGCGATGTTGATACAGCTGTTATCACACTTCAGATGGAGAACGGAGCGATCGCAGTAATTGATAACTGCAGAAGAGCTTCCTATGGATACGATCAGAGAGCAGAAGTATTCGGTTCTGACGGAATGGCTGCAATCTCCAACGACAGCCAGTCTTCTACAGTAATCAGCAATGCAGAGGGCGTTACCGGTGAGAAACCAATGTTCTTCTTCCTTGAGAGATACATGGATGCTTACGGTAAAGAAGTTGCAGCATTTATTGATGCTATCGTAAACGACAAAGAGACACCACTCAATGTATACGATGGACTGAAACCGGTATTAATGGGACTTGCTGCCAAGAAATCAAGCGAGGAGCACAGACCTGTTAAAATTTCCGAGATTATGGAATAATCGAGATAATAAAGGAGAATTGACTGATGTTTGATAAGAATAAAGTAAAACTTGGAATTGCACCAATTGCATGGACCAATGATGATATGCCTGATCTTGGCAAGGAGAATACTTTTGAGCAGTGCGTCAGTGAGATGGCACTTGCAGGATTTACAGGCTCCGAGGTTGGAAACAAATATCCGAAAGATCCGGAAGTCCTTAAGAAAGCTCTTGAGCTTCGCGGTGTTGAGATCTGTAACCAGTGGTTCTCAAGCTTCCTTATCACAAAACCATTTGAGGAGGTAGAGAAAGAGTTCCGTGCACAGCTTACATTTCTGAAAGCTATGGGAGCGAAGGTAATCGGTGCTTCCGAGCAGAGCCACAGCGTTCAGGGTCAGCTGGATACTCCGATCTTTGGTCATAAATATGTAATGAATGATGAAGAGTGGGATACATTCTGCACAGGCATGAACAAGCTTGGCAAGATTGCAAAGGAAGAGTATGGTATTGCACTGACCTTCCATCATCATATGGGAACTGTCGTACAGAGCCTTGAGGAAGTTGACCGTATGATGGAGAATACAGATCCTGAATATGTAAGCCTTCTTTTTGATACAGGCCATTTTACATACTGTGGAGAAGATCCTCTGGAAGTTGTAAAGAAATATGTACACAGAATCAAACATGTACATCTGAAAGATATCCGTCCGGAAGTTGTTGAGCAGGTTAAGAAAGAGAACATGAGTTTTCTTGCAGGTGTAAGAGCTGGTGCTTTCACAATTCCTGGAGATGGATGCATCAATTATGATCCGATTTTTAAGGTTCTTGAAGATGCAGGATACGAAGGATACATGGTCGTAGAGGCAGAGCAGGATCCGGCTAAGGCTAATCCGCTTGAATATGCGATCCGTGCAAGAAAATTCATCGCAGAAAAAACAGGACTGTAATTAATAAATAAAAATCAGACGGAAAAAGCGGTATCGGCCATAAGTGCGTGGACACCGCTTTTTCTGTAAACAGTGTACGATAAACAGGACAGGAGGATCATCATGGCACTTGTAAAAATGAAAGATCTGCTGAAGCGTGCCGAGGAGAAAAATATTGGATGTGGTGCTTTCAGCGTTGGTAATATGGAAATGGTGAAAGGTGCGATCCGTGCTGCTGAGGAGCTGGAAACACCGATCATCCTCCAGATCGCAGAGGTTCGTCTTAAGAATTCCCCTCTTCATCTGATGGGACCGATGATGGTACAGGCTGCAAAAGAGGCTAAGGTGGATGTGGCTGTCCACCTGGATCACGGTCTTACTTTTGAGACTGTTGATAAGGCTCTGGACCTTGGATTTACTTCTGTAATGCTGGATGCTTCCACGCTTCCTTTTGAGGAAAATATTGCAAAAGTGAAGACTGTTGTGGAGAAGGCGCAGAAGTATGGTGCAACTGTAGAGGCAGAGCTTGGCCTGGTAGGTGGAAGTGAAGATGGAAGCTGTGATCATGGAATTCGCTGCACAGATCCGGACGATGCAGTTGTTTATGCAAGAGAGACAGGAATTGATGCACTTGCAGTTGCCATTGGTAATGCTCACGGAAATTATCCGGTAGCACCGACACTTGCTTTTGATGTTCTTGAGAAAATCCATGAAAAAGTTGATATCCCGCTGGTACTTCATGGCGGAAGCGGTATCACAGACAAAGATTTTCAGAGAGCGATCTCCCTTGGAATCCGCAAGGTGAATATTGCAACAGCAAGTTTTAACAGCCTGACTGCTCATGTGGAGAAATATATGGCTTCCACAGACAAGCATAATTTCTTTGACCTTAATGAGGCAATGGTGCAGGGAACCTATGAGAATGTGAAGAGACATATTCTTGTATTTAACGAGCAGTATCAGAAATAAAGGATTTCCCCCGAAACCTTGTAAAAAAAGACAAGGTCTGTTAAGATGTTCTCAGTGAAAATACTGGGAACATTCTTTTTGTGCCCGCGAAAGAGGAGAGAGAATAATGGAACAGAAAGAACAGGTCTGTTCAGTTGCGAAAAAGTGCGGTGGCTGCCGTTATCAGGGCGTACCGTATGAAGAACAGCTTCGCAAAAAACAGAGATATACAGAAGGACTTCTGAAGAAATTCGGCAAAGTTGAGCCAATCATTGGCATGGAGAATCCTTATTATTATAGAAATAAAGTTCACGCAGCTTTCGGACGTGACAGAAAGGGTAATATTATTTCCGGAATTTATGAGGAGAGAAGCCACCACATTGTTTCTGTGGATGATTGTATGATTGAGGATAAAAAGAGCCAGGAGATCATCCGTACCATTAGGGGAATGCTGAAATCATTTAAGATCAAGACTTATGATGAGGATACAGGATACGGACTGCTTCGACATGTGCTTGTGAGAAGAGGCTTTTCCACAGGGGAGATCATGGTGGTGCTGGTAACAGTTTCCCCGATCTTTCCATCCAAGAATAATTTTGTGAAAGCTTTGAGAAAAGAACATCCGGAGATCACTACAGTTGTCTTGAATGTGAATGACAGGCAGACCAGCATGGTGCTTGGAGAAAGGAATATTGTACTTTATGGTCCCGGATTTATAAAAGACCGTCTTATGGGACTGACATTCCGTATTTCCCCGTCTTCATTCTATCAGGTGAATCCTGTGCAGACAGAAGTTCTTTATGGTAAAGCCATGGAGTTTGCCGGCATGACAGGGAAAGAGCGCGTGATCGATGCTTACTGTGGAACGGGAACTATCGGAATCATTGCATCCAGAAATGCAAGGGATGTGATCGGTGTGGAACTGAACCGGGATGCTATCCGTGATGCCAGAATGAATGCAAGAGAGAATAAGATCCGTAATGTTCGCTTTGTTCCGGGAGATGCAGGCTGGTTTATGGAAGGAATGGCAGCGGAAGGGGAGAAGGTTGACGTTGTTCTTATGGATCCGCCCCGTGCAGGCAGTGACCGCAAATTCCTGCACTCTTTATTAACCCTTTCACCGGATAAGATCGTTTACGTATCCTGTAACCCGGAGACCCTGGCAAGAGACCTTGCATATCTTACAAAAAGAGATTATCAGGTAAAGAAAATCCAGCCTGTAGATATGTTTCCTGTCACAGATTCTATAGAAACCGTTGTTTTGCTGGGCAACCGGAGAAACAGACCACAAAGATGAAATGAAATATTTCAAGGGCATTTCAGAACGATATAAAATATGTTGAACAGAAAATAAACAGGCATTTGCTAAGAAACGGGTTTGATAACCCGGTTCCGGAGCAGATACCTGTTTTTTATATGACTTTTTCAGACTTTCGGAAGCTCGCAGTGATATGCGATGCCAAGTGGTGTGACAAGAAGAGGATGTACAGGTCTGTATACAGGAAGCTTCAGTTTCTTCTCAAATACAGTTGTGAATTCCCTGAACATGCAGGAGCCGCCTACAACGTAGACTGCAGGAACCTGGTAGCCCTGCAGGAATTTTTCTGTGATGACCGCCATTTTTTCTACGGTGGCTTTGATCACCGGAAAGATCTCGGCTTCTTTTTCCGGTGTTGTTTTAAGAACTTCAGCTTCTTCGTAAGGAATCTTATAATGACCGGCTACAGTCATGGTCATATGGCTTCCGCCCGTAGCTTCGTCATCTGTGTAGATTACTTTTCCGTCTTTCAGGATGCTGATGCCGGTTGTTCCACCGCCCACGTCCACAACGGCGCCGTCTGTGATTTTTAACACAGCAGCCGCAGCAGTTGGTTCATCGATGATTTTTGTAACTTCCAGTCCTGCTCCTTCCAGAACATAGCCGATGCTCTTGATGCTTCCTTCGGAAACTCCGGGTGGGATGGCAGCAGCTCCGTAAAGGAGTTCTGTGCCAAGTTTTTCCTCAAGCTCCTGTTTGAGTTTCGTTACAAGCTGAACAGATTCGTAATAGTTTACGATCACGCCGTCCCGGATTGCATGGGAAGGTGCCGAAGCTCCGGCAACAGGACGGTTGTTGCGGTCAACAACTGCAAGGACAGTGTTGGCTGTACCAAGGTCAACGCCGACTTTAAGCCGTCCGCGGAATTTTTTGCATTCACCTGTCTGTACAAGCTCTGCGAAATTGGACAGAGTTCTGTTTTTTAATTCCATTTAAAAAATCTCCTTTAATAATTACGTCCTGTGAAGATGGCAACGGATCTTGGGCGCATGCAGAATTCATGTTCAATGCGCGGTGCCTGATCTTCATTGTAGAAATAACGGCCATTTCCGTCGCCAAAGGTATTGACGCAGAGATACCATGCACCGGGACGGGCCAGATCCGGGAGGGTGATGGTCACATCTTCCCAGTAAGCGTTGATGGCAATGTAGATCAGGTCATCAGCACCTTTTGTTTTGTCATAGCCTGCAAAACTTACGGCAAATGTATGGGCATCTCTAGGAATGGTCACATCTCTTGCATCGATATTGTGAGTGTGGATGTTCTCCATGCCGCAGACAGCGTTTGGAAGCTTGCGGGAGATAACCGGGTGATTTTTTCGGAACTGGATCATATATTTGAAAAATTCAAAAAGATCATGATTTTTCTCCAGAAGGTTCCAGTTGATCCAGGAAATTTCATTATCCTGGCAGTAAGTGTTGTTATTTCCACGTTTGGTATTTCCGAATTCATCACCTGCAAGGAACATCGGTGTTCCGCGGCTTGACATCAGTACGGCGCAGGCATTTCTGATCATGCGGAAACGAAGGGAAAGGACTTCTGGATTGGTGGAATCGCCTTCTTCTCCGCAGTTCCAGCTGCGGTTGTCGTTGGAACCATCTGTATTGTTCCATCCGTTTGCCTCGTTGTGTTTTTCATTGTAGGAATAGAGATCATACATGGTAAAACCGTCGTGGCAGGTAAGGAAATTGACACAGGAATTGTAGCCTGCGTAATTATCGTTATGGTCAGAATAGAATCCGCCGTAAAGGTCACCGGAACCGGAAATACTCCAGGCTGCATCCCAGGCATTCCAGAAATCACCTTTCAGGAAAGAGCGGAGGCAATCACGGTAACGTCCGTTCCACTCAGCCCATCTGCGGCTGGCAGGGAAAGAACCTACCTGATACAGTCCACCGGCGTCCCATGCCTCGGCGATCAGCTTGACATTTCGAAGTACCGGGTCATAGGCAAGAAGCTCCAGAAGTGGTGGATTGTTAAGTGGAGAACCATCTTCATGTCTTCCAAGGATGCTGGCAAGGTCGAAACGGAAACCATCCACACGGTAGTTAATGGTCCAGTAGCGTAAGCATTCCAGGATCATCTGACGGACAATGGGGTGATTGCAGTTTAATGTATTTCCGCAGCCGCTGAAATTGTAGTAATTTCCTTCCGGGGTAAGCATATAATAAACTTTATTGTCAAATCCTTTAAAGCAGAAAGTTCTTCCAAGCTCATTACCCTCAGCTGTGTGGTTAAAGACAACGTCCAGGATGACTTCGATCCCGTTCTCGTGGAGCTCGCGGATGAGTTCTTTCAGCTCGGTTCCTTCACAGTTATGCTCGGCCTTGGAAGCGTAGCTGGTGTTTGGAGAAAAGAAATTAACGGAATTGTATCCCCAGTATTCAAGGAGACGTTTGCCATTTACAGTACGGGCATTCATGTTCTCATCGAACTCGAAGATCGGCATGAGCTCCACAGCGTTGATTCCCAGCTCTTTCAGATAAGGAATCTTTTCCCGGAGGCCTGCGAAGGTTCCGGGGTGAGTAACACCGGAAGAGGAGTCCTGTGTAAATCCACGGACATGAAGCTCGTAGATGATAAGATCGCTGATCTTACGTGTGGATTGGGGCATGTCTTCCCAGTCAAAAGTTTCACGTACAACGCGGGCGTGGTAGCTTCCGATCTTTTGCTGACCCCATTCACGCTGGCCTGCAACAGCCTTGGCATAAGGATCGAGAAGAACTTTTGTCTTATCGAAAATATGACCTTTTTCCGGTTCATAAGGACCGTCAACATGATATCCATACTCCAGATCTTCAATGTCCAGCCCCATGACGATCATGGAGTAGACATCACCGATACGACAGGCGTTAGGAAACGGAAGAACTGCGAAAGGCTCCTCTTCACCGGAGTGGAAAAGAAGAAGTTCACAGGATGTACCATGACGGGTATGTGCAGTGAAGTTAACTCCATTGGAAAGAGGAGTAGCACCATTTAATTCAAAAAGACCGGGACGCACAGGAAATCCCGCGATAATATCTGTTGGCCGGGAAGTCAGTGTATTCTCAGAAAGCAGAGTCTGATTCTTTGTTTTCATTTCCGGTATCCTCCTTGGTAATATATATATGGCAGAAGATGACCTGCCGGATAATCATAAAAAATATTATAACTTATTTTCTGAAAAAAGTACAGGTTGCGTCAGGCAAAGTTGACAGATAATATAGAAATATGGTAAAAGCTTGTATTAGGGCGAGGTGACAAACTATAAACAGTCAAGAGAATTTTGTGATTTTTTTGAATTGTAAAAATGGGTAACTTTAATAAGCCATCTGA
>ENA-OQCO01000082-OQCO01000082.1-human-gut-metagenome-genome-assembly--contig:-NODE-82-length-50137-cov-2.988022_pt1 | contig 50137 bp, 46 predicted proteins | sample MGYA00242500_ERZ504582 | MGnify/ENA primary metagenome ERZ504582 (study PRJEB26092, sample SAMD00036346) | human gut metagenome | host: Homo sapiens | study: EMG produced TPA metagenomics assembly of... | reverse complement strand
GTGTGTTACGTCAAATCTTTCATTCTCTGAACTGCCTTTTATAATAATTTTTGTATCGTCAAGAGCGACAACATTGTTTTTTGAAGCAGTAAGATCTATGCCAACGGCATGTATGCCTTTCAGAGGATTTTTTACCTCAATTTCAATATTTGTTTTTCCTGCTATAGCTTGGTCTTTAATTAAAAATAGAAGATTTGCGGATAAGGCTGTTGTTGAGGAGTTTGTAGACGGGTATTACTATTTATATGTTTTCTTTTGTATTATTCTTTATGGATGTGCTATTAATATAGCTTTTATTGATATGAGTCATTTGGCTAGTCGTTTAGGCCGTTTTTCTGATTATATGGCTATGTGTTTTTTGTTTCCGCTTTATATACGATATAAATTTGGTGATAACATGTTGATTATATTGTTGTTGTTATTTCTGTGTGATGGCCCCATTTATATATAAAGGATTGTATGCGAATTTGTATTAGAACAATCTATTTTATCAATTCAAATCTGATAGATATGAGAAAAGGATTTGAGTGAATGGTTAATGTTGTATATTCTTGCTTAAAGGTATACTATGCATAATGTAAGTGGTATAAAGAAAACTTTCTATAGGTTATGTTGGCTTCGTTGGATGGTTTTATTTGGTGTTAATTTATGAGAATAAGATCTTGTGTTAAATATAAGTAATTTTACAGAGTGTTGTTATTGTGTGATTATTAGGAGATTATAGTGGCTGTATTGGTGGTTTGTAGATGAACTATAGACTTTTATTAAAATGTTTAATGATAAAAGTGAAATGTAATATGAATGTTGTTGATGTTGTAGAAGTATTGGGGGTTTATCCTCCTCCTTTAGGTGGGGTTTCTATTCATGTGAAACGATTGATCCATGGTTTAAATAAACATAGATTGGTTTTTCTGATGAACTATGGGACTAAAGTAATGGAATGTGAATATATTAAAAATGTATCCATGTTACCATTATTGATCTTTTCATTACTGTGGAAGAGAAAGAGGATTGTACATGTTCATTCAAATTCATATATAATATTTTTTCTTCTTTTTATTATATGAAAACAGGCCGATCTGTTTACAGATCAGCCCGATATCCTCCTGCGTCTTGCTTCCTCTATTTCTGTTTAATTACCATCTTACAGATCGGGTTGCCCATGGAAGAAAACTTCTCCTCATACTCTGTCATCACATTTCCCTTCACCAGTTCCTCATCATGATGGAGATCAAAGGTACAAACCTCCAGGTTCCAGTCAGACTCCCGAACCTCTTCCAGAGAAAATTCAAACAGTCCCCTGTTATCCGTCTTAAATTCCACAACGCCATCTTTTTTCAAAACCTGCTCATATCTAGCCAGAAACTCCCTGGAAGTAAGTCTCCTTTTGGCATGTCTTGCCTTCGGCCACGGATCAGAGAAATTCAGGTAGATCCCGTCAACCTCATCCTTTTCAAAAATCTCCGGCAGTAATCTCGCATCCACCCGGATAAACACCAGATTGGAAAAACTCTCTCCCTGCTCCTCAAGCTCCTCCCTCTTCTGCAAAGCGCGAAGAAGCACACTGTCATACATTTCAATACCTATAAAATTTCTCTCCGGATGCAGCCGCGCCATATCCATCAAAAAGCGGCCTTTCCCCATGCCAACCTCAAGAAAAAGCGGCCTCTTCTCCCCAAAAACGCTCTCCCACTTCCCTTTAAACTTCTCTGGCTCATCAATCACCCAATCACACTCCAAAATCGCATCCTTCGCCCCGGGAACATTACGTAATCTCATAAATGACCTCCAAATTAATCTTCCTATAATATATAAATCAAATAACTACCTTTCGCAGTCCTCAAAAGCATCTGTAGTACCATTCCATGAATTAACAGAACTGCTGCAATGCTTCTCAATACTCAACTATACATGCAATCCCCACCCTGCCGCAAGCAAAAATAAAAATATCAACAAGACGACAGCAAACCGCACTTATGTCTGTTACCCACATTTCACTCAAAAGTTTGCAGAAAAATTAACAAAATTTTAGTTGTTTTTACCATAAAAAAGGTGTATCATATAAAAATCAATTATAGACAATAAACAAAACAAGGAGGGCGCAATGGAACAAATCCTAAACAAGCTTTCGGAAATCGAAGCTACAGCCAATGCTATCATGCAGGACGCTGCGCGACAGAAACAAGCTCTCTCAGAAGAAGCCGAAAAACAGATCAAAGATTTCGATGCCTCCCTGGAAACAAAGACCAGTGCTGAAATCCGGAAGATCCGTGAAGATCTGGCCCGCGAGAAAGACGCCCGGATCACCCAGCTTCGTGCAGAGACAGAAGACCAGCTATCCAGGTTGGATTCCTACTACGAAGCCAACCACGAGACTCTTTCCAAAGAGCTGTTTCAGAAAATAACAGGAATTACCGAAACCTGAAGGGAAAGGAAGTGATTCAATGGGCACTGTCCTCTCATACAGCGGACTCTCTACCAAGATCCGTGCCATGCAAAGCAGGCTTGTGACAGATGAGCAGCTGGAAGAAATCGTTCAGCTTCCCAATGTCCCCCAGGTAACAGCCTACCTGAAACGAACCCCGGAATATCAGAATATCTGGTCTGGTCTCGATGAGAATGATCTGCATCGAGGGCAGATAGAGAAACTTCTGAAGAAATCTATCTTCCGGAATTTTTCAAGACTTTACCACTTTGCAAACCAGGAACAGCGGACGTTCCTGACTCTTTACTCGAAACGCTATGAGATCCGTGTCCTGAAAGAGATTATGACGAATCTCTTCGACCACAGAGATACTGATCCCGTAGATATTTCCCCTTACCGCGATTTTTTCAGACTGCATTCCAGACTGGATATTGACAGACTTGCAGCCTGCGCCAATATGGATGAATTTATCGCCGCACTAAAGGGAAATGATTTCTTCATTCCTCTGTCTCAGGTCAACGAACGGGGAAATGCCACGCTTTTTGACTTCGGCATGGCACTTGATCTTTCATATTTTTCACAGATCTGGAATATGCGGAAGAAACTTTTCAAGGGCAATGATCTGGCTCAGATCACGAAAGCCTACGGCGAAAAATTTGATATGCTGAACCTGCAGTTCATCCAGCGATCCAAACGCTGTTTTCGCATGGAACCAGCCGAAATCTATGCATTGCTGATTCCCATGAACTACAAGCTTCGTAAAGAAGAGATCACCGCGCTTGTGGAAGCTCCCACATACGAAGAAGCCCGGCGTATTTTTACCGGAACCTACTATGGTAAGAAATATGAGCAGCTGACTGCAGCCAACCTGGAGGAATTTTATAACTACATCCTCAGGAATGTGCTGGAACGGGAAGCACGCAAGGATCCCTACTCCGTAGCGGTCATTTATTCCTATTTATATCATAAAGAACATGAAGTCAACCGTCTGACCATTGCCCTTGAGTGCGTGCGCTATGGCGTGGATCCAGAACAATCCCTGCGTTATATACGCAACGGTTAATAACCAGGAGGTAGCAACGTGATTGAAAAAATGAATTTTCTGAGCATCACCGGTCCCAAAGCAGATATTGACCGGGTTGTAAACACCTACCTGTGCAAGTACGAAATCCATCTGGAAAACGCGCTCTCTGAACTGACCACAGTAGAAAGCCTGACACCTTTCCTTGAGGTCAATCCGTATAGAGATGCTCTTAATTCCATCAATACCATTTACGAAGAACTGAAAAGTCCTCCTGCTGCTTCCAACCGAAGCACTGGTATTGAAAAAGCACTTTCCACAGTGAAGGAGATCCGTGGACAATCGGAGCAACTCCAGCAGGAACAAACTGAATTAGAAGAAAAATGTTCCTCCCTGGAAGAATCCCTGCGGATCATACGTCCGTTCCGAAATATTGATTACGATATTTCCTCTATTCTGCACCTGAAATACATTCATTTTCATTTCGGACGTATTGAGAAACAGTATTACGAAAAATTCAAGAAATACATTTACGACAACCTGAACACCATCTTCCTGAAATGTGATGAAGATGACCAGTATGTCTGGGGAGTCTATTTTGTACCGAAGCATGAGGCTCACAAGATTGATGCGGCCTACTCTTCCATGCACTTTGAGAAGATCTTTGTACCGGATAATTACACCGGTACAGCCCAGCAGGCTTTTTCCAGCGTAAGCAAACAGTACGAGGATGCCTTGAAGCATCTGGAAGCCCAGAAGCAGAAACGCCAGCGTTTCCTCTCTGACAGAGCCGGAGATATTGTTTCTGCCAGAGATACACTACGTCAGTTTTCCAGAAACTTTGATGTCCGTAAGGCTGCTGCCTGCACCGGAAATCATGAGAATTTCTATATTCTCTGTGGCTGGATGACAGAAGCTGACACACGGGCTTTTCAGGCTGATATCGCATCAGATGAACGGATCTTCTGCCTGGTAGACGGCGAGGATACCACATCACCGGAACATGATCCAAACCATCAGCCGCCAACAAAGCTGAAGAACCCGAAGCTTTTCAAACCATTTGAAATGTATGTCAAGATGTACGGTCTTCCCGCTTATGGCGAGATGGACCCAACCTGGTTCGTTGCCATCACCTACTCCTTCATTTTCGGAGCCATGTTCGGTGATGCAGGACAGGGACTTCTGCTTTTTATCGGAGGTTTCCTTCTGTACAGGCTGAAGCATATCGACCTTGCCGGAATCATCAGCTGTGCCGGTGTTTTCTCAACCTTCTTCGGCCTGATGTTCGGCAGTATCTTTGGATTTGAAGATGTCATACCTGCTCTGTGGCTAAGACCTGTAGACAGTATGACGACCATACCTTTTATCGGAAAACTGAATACCGTATTTATTGTTGCCATCGGCTTTGGCATGGGAATCATCCTCCTGTGCATGGTTTTCAACATCATCAATTCCCTTAAGATGCATGACGTTGAAAAAACCTGGTTCGACACCAACGCTGTGGCAGGACTTGTATTCTACGGATCTGCAGTACTTTGCATCGGACTTTTTGTTTCCGGTCATGCAGTTCCCAGCGGAGCTGTTCTTGCCATCATGTTCGGTGTTCCGCTGCTTCTGATCTTCTTCAAGGAGCCGCTTACCAACCTGGTTAAGAAAAAAGCCGAAGTTATGCCAAAAGAAAAGGGCATGTTTATCGTACAGGGTATCTTCGAACTGTTCGAGGTTATCCTGAGCTACTTTTCCAATACACTCTCCTTCGTGCGTATCGGTGCTTTTGCAGTCAGCCACGCAGCTATGATGGAGGTTGTGCTTATGCTTGCAGGCGCAGAGAACGGCAGTCCGAACTGGATCGTCATTATCCTCGGAAACCTTTTCGTATGCGCTATGGAGGGCCTGATCGTAGGTATCCAGGTACTCCGTCTGGAATATTACGAAATGTTCAGCCGTTTCTACAAAGGCAGCGGACGTAAATTCGAGCCGTTCTGCTCCAGGAATAAATAATAAAACGATTACCATTTAAGTTTAAGGAGGTCATCATCATGACAGTCATTACACAGATTACAATCGCAGTTGCACTTGTACTCAGCATCATTCTTCCATTCGGTTATTATCTTCTCGGCGAAAAAAGCCGTGGCCGCTACAAAACAGCGCTTGGCGTAAACGCATTTTTCTTCTTCGGGATCATGCTTGTTGCCATCGCCGTAACATTCGCAGGCGGAGCTTCCGTACAGGCTGCAACAGGTGCTGACGCAGGCCTTGCAACAGGTATGGGCTACATCGCAGCAGCACTCGTTACCGGACTTTCCTGTATCGGTGGTGGTATTGCCGTTGCCAGTGCGGCAAGCGCAGCACTTGGAGCAATCAGTGAGGATCAGAGCATCCTTGGTAAATCCCTTATCTTCGTAGGTCTTGCCGAAGGTGTTGCTCTTTATGGACTGATCATCTCCTTCATGATCCTGGGTAAACTTTGATATGAAGATGTACCTGATCAGCGACAATATTGATACTCTGACAGGAATGAGACTGGCCGGTGTAGAAGGTGTTGTTGTCCATGAACACGATGAGCTGAAGGAAGCTCTGGAGCATACTATCGCGGACAAAGAAATCGGGATCATTCTCCTGACCGAAAAATTCGGCCGGGAATTCCCTGAGATCATCGACGATGTAAAGCTCCATCACAAAACACCTCTCATCATAGAAATTCCTGACAGACACGGTACCGGCCGCAGGCCTGATTTCATCACTTCATACGTGAATGAGGCCATCGGATTAAAATTATAGGCAGGTGATATTATGACAATCGAAGAAAAACTCACCCACTTCTATGATACCTCCGTGGAAGAAGCCCGCCACCAGGCGGAAAAAGAGGTCCAGGAGCATAAAGAATCACTGGATGCCGCAATGGAGGAACATAAAAAAATGGCTCTGGAAAACGCTGCCAGTTCCCGGAAAGCCGAGATTGCAAACGCCCGGCGTGAGATCAACAAGGCACTTTCAGCCGAACAGCTGAATATCCGCCGTGACTGGACTGCCAGACAGAGACGTTTAAAAGAGAAACTTTTTTCAGAGGTCAGAGAACAGATCCTGAAATTTATGGAATCCTCCCGTTATGAGGAATATCTTTGCAGCAAGATCGAAGAAGCCGTATGTTTTGCAGAACACGATGAGATCCAGATCTATCTTTCCAGGGAGGATGAACCCCGACTGAAGTCACTTACGATCAAGACAGGGTTTCCGCTGAAGCTTTCCGGAAATTCCTTTATCGGCGGAATCAAAGCTGTGATCCCGGAGAAAAACATCCTCATCGACAATTCTTTTGAGGAAGGATACAATGCAGCATACAGAGATTTCAAATTCAACGGAGGTCCAGCACATGAGTAAAACAGGTATTATCTACGGTGTCAACGGTCCTGTTATCTACCTCAAGGGCGACACCGGCTTCAAGATCTCCGAGATGGTCTATGTAGGCCCTGAGAAACTTGTAGGAGAGGTCATCGGACTTAAGAAACATATGACGACTGTACAGGTTTTTGAGGAAACTACAGGACTGAAACCCGGAGAAACCGTTACCGGAACAGGAGACGCAATTTCCGTTCTCCTTGGACCGGGAATCATCCACAATATTTTTGATGGTATCCAGAGGCCTCTTGCAGAAATTGCAGAGGCCTCCGGAAAATATATTTCCCGCGGTGTCAGCGTTGATTCCCTTGACACTGAGAAAAAATGGGAAACACACATCACAGTAAAAGAAGGAGACGTGATCGGCGCAGGTACTGTGATTGCAGAGACACAGGAGACCGCCTCCATCCTTCATAAATCCATGGTTCCGCCAAACATCCCGCACGGAACCGTTATCCATGCAGTTCCGGACGGTGCTTACACTGTTCTGGAGCCTATTATCACCATCCGTCTTGATGACGGCACTGAAAAAGAGCTGGCTCTTGCCCAGAAATGGCCGATCCGTGTTCCGAGACCGACCTACAAGCGTTTCCCGGCAAGCGTTCCGCTTCTTACGGGCCAGCGAATCCTTGATACCCTTTTCCCGATTGCCAAGGGCGGCACTGCTGCTGTTCCCGGTGGATTCGGAACAGGAAAAACCATGACACAGCACCAGATCGCCAAGTGGTCTGACGCAGATATCATCATCTATATCGGCTGCGGCGAGCGTGGAAACGAGATGACACAGGTTCTCGAGGACTTCAGCAAACTGATCGACCCAAAATCCGGAAACCTGATGATGGACCGTACCACTCTGATCGCCAACACTTCAAACATGCCGGTTGCAGCCCGTGAGGCTTCTATCTATACAGGTGTCACACTTGCGGAATATTACCGCGATATGGGCTATGACGTAGCCATCATGGCAGACTCCACATCCCGATGGGCTGAGGCTCTCCGTGAGCTTTCCGGACGTCTGGAGGAGATGCCTGCAGAGGAAGGTTTCCCGGCTTACCTGGCTTCCAAGCTTTCCGCATTTTATGAGCGTGCGGGAATGATGCAGAACCTGAACGGAACAGAAGGTTCCGTATCTATTATCGGTGCAGTTTCCCCTCAGGGCGGTGACTTCTCCGAACCGGTTACACAGAATACGAAACGATTTGTCCGCTGCTTCTGGGGACTGGACAAGGCACTTGCCTATGCCCGTCACTTCCCTGCGATCCAGTGGCTTACCAGCTACAGCGAATATCTGGAAGACCTGACTCCATGGTACAGAGAGCATGTTTCCCCGAAATTCGTTTATGACAGAAACCAGATCATGGCTATCCTCAACCAGGAAAGTTCTCTCATGGAGATCGTTAAGCTTATCGGAAGCGATGTTCTTCCGGATGACCAGAAACTGACACTTGAGATTGCCAGAGTGATCCGTCTCGGATTCCTTCAGCAGAACGCTTTTCATCAGGAAGACACCAGTGTTCCTATGGAAAAACAGTTCCTGATGATGGAAACTATCCTTTATCTTTACGAGAAATGCCGTGCTCTTGTAAACCGCGGCATGCCGGTTTCCGTGCTGAAAGAGGATAAAATTTTTGAGCGTATCATTGCTATCAAATACGAGGTTCCAAATAAAGAACTGGAGCGTTTTGATGAGTATCACAAAGATATCGACCGTTTCTACGACAATGTACTGGAAAGAAACGGTTAAAGGAGGGATCAGTTTATGGCAATCGAATATCTTGGCCTGAGTGAAATAAACGGCCCTCTTGTTGTCCTTGAGGGTGTTAAGAACGCATCTTACGAGGAGATCGTGGAATTCCACATGGAGGACGGCACGCAGAAAATCGGCCGTATCGTGGAAATCTATGAGGATAAGGCTGTTATCCAGGTTTTTGAGGGAACTGACAATATGTCCCTCGGCAATACACACACACGTCTTACCGGACATCCAATGGAGATCGGGCTTTCCCCTGAAATCCTGGGACGTACCTTTAACGGTATCGGCCAGCCTATTGACGGTCTTGGCGAGATCACACCGGAAGTCAGCCTGAACATCAACGGTCTTCCGCTGAACCCGGTAACACGTGAATATCCGCGAAACTATATCAACACCGGTATCTCCGCCATTGACGGACTGACCACCCTGATCCGCGGCCAGAAGCTGCCGATCTTTTCCGGTAACGGTCTTCCTCATGACAAGCTGGCTGCACAGATCGTTCAGCAGGCTTCCCTGGGCGGCGATTCCGATGAAAAATTTGCCATTGTTTTTGCAGCAATGGGCGTTAAATATGACGTAGCCGAATTCTTCCGCAGGACTTTCGAAGAAAGCGGTGCTTCCGATCACGTTGTTATGTTTTTGAACCTTGCAAATGACCCGGTTGTTGAGCGTCTTCTTACACCGAAGATCGCACTGACTGCCGCTGAGTATCTTGCTTTTGAAAAAGGCATGCACATCCTGGTTATTCTCACAGATATCACTTCTTTCTGCGAGGCCATGCGAGAAGTTTCCTCCTCCAAAGGTGAGATTCCTTCCCGAAAAGGTTATCCCGGATATCTGTACAGTGAGCTTGCTACTCTTTATGAGCGTGCAGGAATTGTCCGCGGCGGCACAGGCTCTGTAACCCAGATTCCGATCCTGACCATGCCTAATGACGATATCACGCATCCGATTCCTGACCTTACAGGATACATCACAGAGGGGCAGATCGTACTGGACCGCCAGCTTCACGGCCAGGCTATTTATCCGCCGATCAATGTTCTGCCGTCCCTCTCCCGTCTGATGAAAGATGGTATCGGTGAAGGCTTCACACGTGCTGATCATCAGGACGTTGCCAACCAGCTCTTTTCCTGCTACGCAAAGGTAGGCGACGCAAGAGCCCTGGCTTCCGTTATCGGTGAAGATGAGCTTTCTCCGCTGGATAAACAGTATCTTGTATTTGGTAAAGCATTCGAGGCTGAGTTCGTAGGACAGTCTGAGACTGAGAACCGAAGCATCATTGAGACTCTGGATAAGGGCTGGGAGCTTCTTGGACTTCTTCCAAGAGAAGAGCTCGACCGTATCGATACCAAAGTTCTGGATCAGTATTACAGAGAAACCGTCCGTTAGTGAGGTGATTTTATGGATCCGAATACCTTTCCCACCAAGGGAAATCTCATACTTGCAAAAAATTCTCTGGCTCTTTCCAGACAGGGCTATGAGCTTATGGACAAAAAGCGTAATATCCTGATCCGTGAAATGATGGAGCTTATTGACCAGGCAAAGGATATCCAGACTCAGATCGATGAAACCTTCCGCACTGCCTATGCAGCCCTGCAGAAAGCTAACATGGAGATCGGTATCGCTTTTGTAGACCAGATTTCCCATACCGTTCCTGTAGAAAATTCCATCCGGATCAAGACACGAAGCGTTATGGGTACTGAGATCCCTCTTGTGGAATATGACAAGCAGAGCAGCAATACGCCGACCTACGCCTACTACAGCACCAAGCTGTCCCTGGACGAGGCCAAGGCAGCTTTCGAACGTGTGAAAGAGCTGTCCATTCAGCTTTCCATGATCGAAAACGCAGCTATCCGGCTTGCCACCAATATCAAAAAAACCCAGAAGCGTGCCAACGCCCTGAAGAATATCACCATCCCAAGATATGAAACTCTCACCAGAGATATCACCAATGCCCTGGAGGAAAAAGAACGAGAAGAGTTTACACGTCTGAAGGTGATCAAACGAATGAAACAAAACAGTTAAAAAAATCCTCCGCAGATCTTTCCGGTTCTGCGGAGGATTTTTGATGTTATCCACACTTATCCACACCTGAAAATAACTTTTCAACACATTGAGTGTCCGTTGTATCCGGTCACTGTCCTTTTTTTACGCACATTTCCATACTTCTGGTTTCTGGTTGGATAAATACAGTGGTTTCATTAGAATTTTGTTATTATTTTCAGATTATTTTCTTTTATTTCTTTGAATTACATCTTTTTGCCGAAATATTTTTTGATATTTAGAATTTAAAAATGTCAATAGTTTTACAGATTTTTTTCACAGTTTTTGCAGTTTTATCATTTTTACACAAAACATATGTTTAATTTATTTTATGTAAATCAGGTCTTCCACATTGTTATCCTTGTGGATAATGTGGATAATTTTGTGTATAACTTGATTATTAGCCTATTTGCGGATTTTCCCCATGTGGAAACTTTTTGGATAATTTTTCACTTATCCACCATGGTTCGACCGGTTTTGTGCATATTGCCAGAAGGGTTTTTTTCACCTGGCAGCCAGGCAAATCCGGATAAGAAACTACAAATCCTCGTTATTCATATATTATTCCACAAAAGTTCCAACCGCAGCCGGTGCACGGTAATTGTAGTCGGATACTTTGATTCCTGTAGCTGCGGTGCTGGCGTGGACGATCTTGCCATCGCCGATATAGAGAGCTACGTGGTCGATTCCGCCGTCTCCGTAGAATACCAGGTCACCAACTTCGATATCTTCTACAGATTTCTTCTGGGATGCTGCACACTGGGCTGCTGCCACACGGGGAAGCTCATAACCAAACTGTGCAAACACAGACATCACGAACCCGGAACAGTCTGCACCATTTGTCAGGCTTGTGCCGCCGTAGACATACGGATTTCCTACAAACTGCAGTGCAAAATCCGCAATTTCCTGACGCTTGGCTACGCGGGCTTCTTCAGCCTTACGTGCTGCCTCTTCAGCTGCCTTACGCTCTTCTTCCGCTTTACGGGCAGCTTCCGCTGCTGCTTCTGCTTCCAGTCTCTTCTGTGCAATCTCCTCAGCCTCTGCTTTCGCTTCCTGATATTCTGCCACATCAGAAACAGTCTTGTCTGCCAGAGCGTTTGCAAGAGCGGAGATGGAATCCGTTCCGTCCGAGAAGTCTTCCTCAATGGAAAGTTCCTCCACCTCGCCATCTGTCACAGCACTTACATCTGTATCTGCAAAAACTGTACACGGAACAGATCCGGCGATCACAACACTCATGACAACAGCAGCAATTTTTTTATAAAACATAAAAACTCCTCTCAGAAAATCTGCAACTCTCCTCCGGTCCATCTTAATAGTTTGTCTGTTGCATCTGTTAGTATCTTCATTTGTTACAATTTTATTAAATTTGTTACACAAGTGTGTATCCTAACATATAATCTGCCCCCTGTCAAACCTTTTCACGAAAACTTCACAGCCTTTTCATTCAAATTCACGCAGATATTTGCAATCTGCATTCCACTTTTCCCGTACATAAATACCCCCTCCACAATTTATCATATCAAAAAAGAGAACACCTCCACAGCCTCTAACAGCTGTTGAAAATGCTCTCCATATCGTGCATACATATGTTCCGACGGATAAAATTATCCGCATTCCATTACCACATCAGATATAACTCATAAATCCCTTACCAATAACCTCACTGCTCTTCGTTACCATCAGAAATGCCTGCGGATCTACCTCATCAATAAACCTCTGCAGCAACACTGCCTGCTTTACGTCAACTACCGTCAGGATGATCTTTTTATCCTTATGGGTATAAACACCCTCTCCATGATAGATTGTAGCACTTCTGTTCAGATCCTTCATGATGAAATCGGAGATTTCCTCCGGTTTGTTGGAAATAATAGTGAAATATTTGTTCAGCTTCATCCTCTCAATAGACTTATCGATCAGCAACGTCTTGGCCATAAGACCCAGCACAGAGCAGAGGCCTGTGGTAATATCAAATACCATAAAAGAAACAACAACGATGAAACAGTCTACAAGAAACAGTGCACCCGAAATATTCATCGTAGAATACTTTTTAATGATCATCGCAACAATATCCGTACCGCCGCCTGAGGCATTCTCAAAAAACAGGATCGCAGCAGCCAGTGCCGGAAGGATGATCGCGAAGCACAGCTCCAGCATAATGTTCCCTGTGAGTGCTTTTTCCATAGGAAAAACCTTCTCGAATACATTCAGGAGCAGCGAAGATACAACTGTAACATAAGCTGTCTTTATGCCAAAATCTTTTCCCAGGATCATAAACCCGATCACCAGCAAAATAAGATTGATCACCAGGTTGATCTGCGCAGATGTCATCGGAATAAAATGCGAGAATACGACTGCCATACCCGAAACTCCTCCGAAAGAAAAGTTGTTCGGGAATTTGAATACATAGATTCCCACATCCATCAGAATAACTGCAAATGTGATAACTATATATTCCATCACCCTCTTAGGTACTAAATTTTTCATATAAAAAATTCCCTCCTGATTCCCTCAAAAAATTTTCACCGGAAACTACCGATCAAAACCGGCACTCCCCTCATCTTCTCTGTTAATCATACCTTATATCACCGAAAATGAAAATAAAAAAAGACAGAGAAAATATATTTCCCTGTCCCGTATATCAGCGATCACGATCACCCACAGCTTACAGCCCGAAAAACCTCTCAAGAAATTCCGCCACACCATCATGATCATTATCTCCGGTCACCTCATTAGCGGCATCCTTTACATACTGTTTGGAATTACCCATAGCGACTCCGATGCCTGCGCCTTCCAGCATTTCCAGATCATTTTCATTATCACCAAAAGCGATCACATGCATCCGGTCAATGCCAAGCTTTGTGCGTAGCATGGCAAGACCAACTCCTTTGTCCACCCCTGCTGCGTTGAACTCTGCGTTACCGCTGATGGAAGTAGTGACAGCCACATCATCCAGATCCTTCCATTTTTCACGGAGAGCTCTGCTATCCTCGCTGTTTTCAAAATAGATGTTTATCTTTTCTGCCTGATCCAGAAGCTCTGTCTGTCTGTAAAAATCCTTTACAAATTCATGTCTGCTGAGGAAATAATCTACGAAGATTTTTTCCAGAAGATCTTTATCTGCTACTGAGGCCACATAATCTCTGGCATCTGCATCGGAATATGCAACTCCATTCGAATAAGCCTCCGCGATCCAGCCTTTTACTCCGCTGTCCTCCACATCTTTCAGGATTCCCCGTACCATTCCTTTTGGCATGGTCTTGCGCCAGATCATCTCATTTTTATCGTAGTCCCAGACAACACAGCCATTTTCCACGATTCCCCATTTCACTCCATGGAGCACGGAAAATTCCTGCGGTATCAGCTCCCTTGTTCTTCCTGTTGCCGGTACCACATAATGTCCGTCATCGATCAGACGCTGCAAAACATTTCTGTTTCTCCCGGAAATCTTATTCTCGCTGTTCAGAAGTGTTCCGTCCATATCTACTGCAATGATGTATTTTTCCATAATTTCCTCCTGTTTGTCCGTCTGTGTTCCTATGAGCAAAAAGCGCATCTGCACTGCGCCCGGATAGCCTTCGGCAGTACAGATACGCACAAAAACTCATACCTGCAGTCTGTAAAGCGGATATTTTTTCCGCTTTGCTGCGTAAATAACAGTTCAGGAATTCAGCGGATTCTCATCATAAATGCCTCGTACGGTCTCAAGTTTTCTTTGATTCCTGTTCTGTCTTTGTAGTTTGCAATTTTAATGTCCTCTTTATCGGATACATATTCTGTAAGGTCTTCTGTACTTACTGTATCCTCAGAAAGATTTGCCACAACGATCCACTGCTCTTTCTCTGAAGTTCTCAGGTAGGCAAATACCTTCTCATCTTCCGGAAGAAGAAGCTGATAGTCGCCTTCTGTGAGAAGTTCCTCTTCATGACGCAGACGGATCAGATCCTTATAATAATAAAACACGGAGTCATTTTTTTCCAGAGCTTTTTTTACATTGATCTCATGATAGCGGTCGGAAATACGGAACCACGGTTTTCCGGTTGTGAATCCCGCGTTCTCGCTGTCATCCCACTGCATTGGTACTCTGGCATTGTCACGGCTCTTGTTCCATACAGCCTTGCGGAAATCGTCCTCGGTGATGGTTTTGTTCTTAATTACAAGATCCTGATATGCGTTGCGCACCTCAATATCCTCATACTCGTTCAGAGGGAAGTGTACGTTTGTCATACCGATCTCCTCGCCCTGATATATATACGGTGTTCCCTGCATGCCGTGAAGGACTGTTGCATAAGCTTTTGCACACTCCTCGCGATAAGTGGTATCATTTCCCCATCTGGAAATCACACGCGGCTGATCATGGTTCTCAAAGTACAGAGCATTCCATCCTTTATTATAAAGCTTGTTCTGCCACTCAGTCATAACCCGTTTCAGCTCACGGAGATCAAAAGGCTTCAGTGCCCATTTACGGTTTACAGATCCCGGGATACGGTCGATATTCATATGCTCAAATGTGAAGATCATATTCAGCTCCTCACGTTCCGGATCTGTAAAAAGTCTTGCAACCTCCGGTGTAGAGCCCGGTGCCTCGCCTACTGTCATACAGTCATATCTGGAAAGTACTTCCCGGTTCATCTCATGGATAAACTCATGAAGTCTTGGTCCGTTGCTGTGATATTTTCCTGTGTAATATTTACGGTCATCTGTCTTCGGATAATCCGGGAAGGACTGGTCTTTGGAAATAGAAGCGATAACGTCCATACGCCATCCGTCTGCTCCTTTATCCATCCAGAATTTCATCAGATCATAAATCTCCTGGCGGACTTTTTCATTCTCCCAGTTAAGATCCGGCTGTTTTTTGCTGTAAAAATGAAGATAATACTGACCACGCTCCTCATCATATTCCCAGGCGCTTCCGCAGAAGCTGGAACCCCAGTTGTTCGGTTCACTGCCGTCTGCTTTCGGATCTTTCCAGATGTAATAATCACTGTAGTCGTTGTCTTTGGATTTCCGGCTTTCCACAAACCAGGCATGCTCATCAGATGTATGGTTTACTACAAGATCCAGAACGATTTTGATGCCATGCTCGTGAGCTTTTCTGATCAGCTCATCCATGTCCTCATTGCTTCCGAAGCCTGCATAAATTTTCCGGTAATCACTGATATCGTAACCATTGTCGTCCTGTGGGGAGTCAAATACAGGACTGAGCCAGAGCACATCGATCCCAAGGTTCTGAAGGTAGGGGAGTTTTTCAATAATACCCTTAAGATCGCCGAAGCCGTCTCCATTGGAGTCCTTGAAGCTTCTTGGATAAATCTGATATACAACGGAATTCTTCCACCAATCTTTCATGTTCTGTGTCTCCTTTATTCAAAATATCTTATTTCAGGCTTTTTTATAGGCGGACCAACTGGGGTCCGCCTTTTCATAATTCTGGTCTTTATTCCTTCTCCTTAAGGTTTATGCAATTCCGAAAAGAGAGAGAAGGATACTCAGGATAATGACACCTATGATCAGAACTGTGATACTGATGTTTTTCTTTTTCAGCAGATAGTAGCACAGAAGAGTCAGTCCAAGAGGAACGATGCCGACAAAGATCTGATCCAGCATACTCTGGAGGTTCAGAACAGACTCACCCTTCATGGTGAGTTCATAAGTGGATTTAAAGGTTACCATGCTGGCAGTCATACCACCAACCATGATAAGACCTACAATGCTGGCAGCCTTTGTCAGAATGTTCATAAGACCGCTTGCATAAACCTTCTGGATGTATTCGGAACCAAGCTTGTAACCCAGGAATGTACCGTAATATTTTACAAAAATAGACGGAATGTTAAAAAGAAGCAGGAACACGATAGGTGCCAGAACATTTCCGGATGCTCCAAGTCCTACTGCGATTCCGGCCGCAATTACACGAAGAACACCCCAGAAAATAGAATCACCGATACCGGCCAGAGGTCCCATCAGGGAAGATTTCACCGCATTGATGGAGCTTGCGTCAAAATCCTTCTGCTCGCTGTTTTTCTTCTCCATGGATGCCACAAGACCCATGATGAAAGTGGAACAGGTGATGGTTGTATTGAAGTAAGACATACTTCTTGTGAGGGCAGCTTTTTTGCCTTCCTCATCGTTTTTGTAAAATTTGTTGATAAATGGCATCAGGGAATAACAGAAGCCAGATGCTCCCTGTTTTGCCGGGCTTACTGCCGCATACAGAGTGAAGGAACGCCAGAAAGCTTTTCTCAGCATTTTTCTTTCATCTGCAGGAATAGATTTTGTTAAATTACTCATGAGAAAAATTCCTCCTCTTCTTCATCAAGATATTCTTCAGAGTCTCCAGACGGTGAAACAGCTACTCTCTGTGCAGAAAGCTGGTTAAGCTTATAATCATTCATTCCAACAGAGATGGCGATAATTACTCCAATCACCGCAAGAGCGATAAGTGGAAGGTTTAAGTATGCTGCCAGGACAAATCCCAGGAAATAGAACATGCAGATTTTGTTGTCCCAGAGCATTTTCATCAGCATTGCCATACCTACTGCCGGAAGAAGTCCGCCGCAGACTGTCAGACCGTTCATAACAACATCCGGGATGGCATCCAGAAGTGCACTGACTGCATCAGATCCAAAGAGGATTCCGAAGAATGCAAACAGTGAATATAATACCCAGTTCACAGCCCAGAGTCCGTAATGAAGGGCAATGATCTGTTTCTCCTTGCCCTCTGCTGCCAGACGGTCGAAGGTTTTTGCAAACATACCTACAATGAAAATATAGAGAACTGTCTTAATCTGAAGACCAAGGATACCGATCGGAAGTGCCAGTGTCAGGGCAACCTCAGATCCTTTGCCAAGCATGATGGCAAAAGCGGTTCCTACTGCTGTGGCGATTCCGGGTTCTGCCGCGGAGGCACCACCAATGTTTACAACTCCCATGAATACGGCTTCCAGTGAAGCTCCGATGATAACTCCTGTGTGAAGATCTCCAAGGAACAGACCTACCAGCGGTCCGATGACGATCGGACGGTTCAGCATGGTAAATCCGATCAGCTCTGCACCGCCGACACAGATGAATACGGCAAGTGCTACAAGAAATGCGTTTAACATTTTTCCTTCCTCCCTTTTTTGTTACGTTTTATTCATTCTGTGGACATTCACATTCCACAGTTTATATGTGTCAGTTTAATTTATCCAGCACATCCTTCACAAGCTTCTGCTCGTCATTCGGTACCTGCTGCATACATGCCTCGGATCAATAGCTACCAGCTCTTTCAGTGCCTGCTGCTCTGCGTCTGTCAGCATGATAGTTGGTGTAAGGACAAGCTTCTCGGAAACATCGATTCCATCAAAACGTCCCGTATTTCCTACGTTAAGAAATCCTATCTCGCCAACATTCTTTCTTATTTTCAGGGCATCTTTTACAGTTCTTGTAAGAACCAGGATACGCATTTGGGATGCCTTCGGATTGTTTAAGATACGAATGGCTTCGTCCACCGGTTTGATCAGAGATTTAATCCCTCCCGGTACTGCCATTTTCAGTGCCATCTTCTGGGTGTTATCGTTGGCAGCCTCATCGTTGGCAACTACGATTCCCTGTACTGCCAGCTGCTTGGTCCAGGTCATGGCAACCTGACCGTGGATCAGACGGTCATCTACACGAAGTGCTGTGATCTTTGCTGTGGAATTGTCGTAGGACTGTGGATCTGGTGCTTTCTTTGCGCTCTCCTGTACGGCGTTTTCTGCAGTCGGTGCATTATTTTCTGCAATGCTGTCTTTAGATGCAGCTTTCTTTCCGCCGCCAAGGTTTACCACCTGAAGCTCTTCTCTGGCATCATCGATAAATTCCTGGATCTCTTCCTCTGTCACATCATCGTCAGCCATCATTATCTGCATCAGAACAGGAAGGTTGGTTCCTGTGATAAGTGTAACGTTCTCCTTCTGACTATATCCCAGAAGCTTCTGATTAACGCTTCCGCCTATCAGATCTGTGAAAACGAAAATTCTGTCATTTTCGTGCTGTGCGAAATATTCCTCAAACTTTTTCTCCACATTATCTTCCGGTGTCACGTAAGCATCGATAGTTGTGATCTCATCCATTTTTCCCACGATCAGCTCTGCTGTATAACGGATACCGGAGGCCATCTTTCCATGTGTGGCGATCAGAATCTGTTTCATCTGGTATTCACTCCTTCTATACTGTTTCCCTGTTAGTTATGTACATAACCTTTGTGCTCACACTATAGCATTAAAGGCTGCATATGTAAATAGGTTATGTACATAACCATTCATTGTGACAAGTTTAAAATTATGGTTTTGTGCAGAATTTACATAAATATATGCTGCAAAAAAGCCGAAATACTCTGGCTGCCATATGTTGACAGTTCCGTATATTTCGGCTTTTAACATCGTTATATCTCAGATTTTCCGTATTGAAAATCCCTTCCTGCTGTATTCTGCATCTCTGCAGTAACACTTTATTTTCTATTTTTTCTCATCCTGACGCTGCACTGACTTTCTTGAAATCAGTGTAACCGGAAGCCTGATCTCATTTTCCCGCTCTTTATCCTCACCATTGATTCTCTCCATCAGAATTTCTACAGCGAGAGATGCTTTCTGCTCCACATTCTGACTGACTGTAGTAAGTCGTGGCACAGAAAACTCTGCATAACTGATGTTATCATATCCTGCAATTCCAATCTCCTCCGGAATCTTCACACCTCTGCTGCTGAAAAAACTGATCGCTTCCAGAGCATAGAGATCTGAAAGGAAGAACAATGCAGTCTTCGGTTTTTTTCGCTGAATCAGCCATGCGTAGCTTTCTTTTCGCTTTGCGTAATTCATACCCAGTGCAGTAAACTGTACCTTCTGCTTCTTTCCTGCGAATTCCCTTGCTGCTCTCTGCGCTCCCATATAACGGAGATGGTCAACACCATTATCACGTCCTGCACAGACCTGGATATGTTCATAGCCGCATTCCAAAAGATATTTTGTCATAAGGTATCCGCCGCTCTCATCATCCAGTCCGATATTCAGGACATGACTCTCCTGACCGGCATCCAGTTCTCCGTAAGCATCAATGGAAACAATCGGCTTGTTGATCAGCTGATAGATTTTTTCACAATTGCTTTTGCTGAAGGAAATAGCAATGACTCCGTCCACATCCCAGCCCATAACCATCTGGAAGATCTTGTCCGTATCTTTTGCTGAATAAAGCATCAGATAGTAACCCAGCTCCTGCACATATTTTTCAATAAAACCGATAATTTTTCCATAAAAAGGATCTCCGATGATGGAATCCCTGAAGTCTTTATGATAGTTGATCACAACTGCGATCAACTGGGATTTCTCCTTATTCAGTACTCTCAGTCCCATTTTCTGTACATATCCCATTTCACGGATAAGATTCTCGATTTTCTGAATGTTGGCAGGAGATACTTTTTTGGTTTTTCCATGTATGACGTTGGAGACAGTCGTTGTACTTACGCCTGCTCTCTGCGCGATTTCTTTAATGGTTGCCATTGTCTTTCCTCCAGAGATATTTCTGTACGGAAGCCACTGTATTGGCTCCGTCTGAAACAGCAGTTACCACCTGTCTGAGTGCCTTGGTACGGATATCCCCCGCTGCAAAAACGCCTGCTGCACTGGTAATTCCTTCCTCCCCTGCACAGATATATCCGTTCTCATCAAGCTCCAGCTGAGCTTTCACAAATGTCGTGTTCGGAACAATTCCCACTGCAATAAAAACGCCGTCTGTATCCAGTTCGCGTTCTTCCCCTGTTTTTACATTTCGGATCTTAATGCCTGTCACTTCATCCTGCCCCAGGATTTCCAGCGGAACACTGTCCCATACCATTTCAATATTTTCACAGTCAAAAATCTTCTCCTGGATCGCCTTGTCTGCACGAAGTTCATCCCGGCGGTGAACAAGATATACTTTTTTGCAAAGTCCGGAAAGAAAAACCGCATCCTCTGCTGCCGCATTTCCGCCTCCAACTACCACGGCTGTTCTGTCTTTATAAAAAGCTCCGTCACAGGTTGCACAATAGGAAACTCCAAGTCCTCCCAGGTCATCTTCTCCCGGAATGTCCAGTTTCCGGTGCTCTGCGCCAAATGCAAGGATAATGGTTCTGGCCTGATATTCGTTCTTTTTTGTGTGTATCGTCTTGATATCTCCTGAAATATTTTCCAGGGAAAGGATCTTCTCACGCTTCGGCTCCAGTCCTAGTTTACGGGCATGTTCCCCAAAGGCCTCGCCCAGATCCATCCCTGAGATTCCCGGCATTCCGGGGTAATTATCTACTTCATAAGTAGCCGTGATCTGACCGCCCGGTGCAAAATTTTTATCGATCCATATTGTATTTAATCTGGCACGTGACGCATAGATCGCCGCTGTGATCCCTGCAGGACCCCCGCCCAGAATTGCAAGATCATAGATATCGCTCATACTTTTTCTCCATTTATAATACATAATTTCCGTTCACATAATATCATAGATTCCGTATTTTTCCAATATGATAGTACAAAGCCAAATGCAGGAAGGACTTTCTATGCCTTTTAAGATCCTGAAGAAAAAATCTTCTTTTTTTATTGCCTGCGGTCTTATTTTTACTTTTATTATCGGCATAGCTGCCGGATATTTTTCTGCTCATGGAATTACAGAAAACGGAAAATTCGAGGCTTTTACCCAGGAGGTTTTCCGAAACGAAGTTTCCGGCAGTTCTCTTACTCTTCATTATTCCCTGGCTCATCCGGAAAAGCAGGGAATCCGGCGAAAAACAGCTTCTCTTGGCACGGTTCCCACAGATATGCAAAACACCTACAAGGTCTGTCAGCAGTACGAGGATAAGCTGAAAGCATTCCGCTACAGTCATCTTTCCACGGAAAATCAGATGACTCTCGATTCCATGCTTCTCTATTATCACACAGAAAAATCTCTTGGCGATAATTACCTTCTCCAGGAGCCTCTTGGACCAAGCCTGGGAATCCAGGCACAGCTACCGGTTCTTCTGGCTGAATATGCTTTTTATGAGGATCGGGATATCTCTGATTACCTGAATCTTCTGACCACCATACGTCCGTATTTTCAAAGTATTATAAAATTCGAGCAGAAGAAATCTCAGGCCGGTTTCTTTATGAGTGATGCCACGCTGGACCGGATTCTTGCACAGTGCAGTGCTTTTATCCGGAATCCGGATGAAAATTATATGCTGGATATTTTCCGCACAAAAATTTCAGACTACGGAAAACTTTCCGGTTCAGAACAGCAGACTCTGATTCTTACTCATCAGAATCTTATGAAAACGGAAGTGATTCCTGCCTATCAGGAGCTTATGACAGGTCTGGAAGCTCTGCGGGGCACTGGAAAAAATCCTCGCGGCCTGGCGTATTTTAAAGGTGGTAAAGCGTACTATCTTTATCTTCTGCAAAGCCAGACCGGTACTTATGTTCCTGTGAAAGAGATCGAAAAACGGCTTTCCAGGCAGCTTTCCAGTGAAATTGGTATTGTTGGAAATATGCTTCGCCAGAATCCGGAACTTCTTACTACACTTAATAAAGGAATTTCTTTTACAGAAATAAGACCAGCTCAGATGCTTTCTTCCCTGCAGAAAAAAATCAGCTCAGATTTTCCTCCACTGGAGGATGTTTCTTTTGAACTTAAAACTGTGCATGACTCCATGAAAGATTATCTGAGTCCTGCTTTTTATCTCACACCGCCTATGGATACGGGTACTCCTAATGTGATCTACATAAATCCGTCCGCAAATTATCAGGGTCTGGAGCTTTTTACCACTCTGGCTCATGAAGGATTCCCGGGTCATCTTTATCAGACAGTTAGTTTTGAACGCCAGAATCCGTCTGGAATCCGAAATCTTCTGGATACTTCCGGGTTTGCGGAAGGGTGGGCTACTTATGTGGAGCCCTTTGCCTATGAATATGCAGCTGATTATATCCTGGATTCTTCTGCCTCTGATCTTGCACGTCTTTCATGGCTGAACCGCAGTATTAACCTATGTATGTACTCTCTTCTGGATATTGAGATCCATTATAATGGATGGAATCAGGCTGAAGCTGCCAGTTTTCTGAAAGCCTTTGGCATTGAGGATAGCACGGTTATCTCGGAAATTTACCAGTACATTCTGGAGACTCCTGGAAATTATTTGAAATATTACTGGGGATATTTAAGTCTTCTGGATCTGCGCACAACCGAACAAAAACGACTTGGACAGGATTTCGATATGAAAGACTTTCACCGCAGAGTGCTGAAGATCGGAGGGATGCAGTTTCCGGTGCTGGAGAAGTATATTGATATGATTGAGTAAATAAAAATCCCTGTCTGAAAATACTCCTTACATTTTGTGTAGTAAATATTTTCAGACAGAGATAAACATCACAGCCCTGCAAAAAACAATTCATAAAAATCATCTTCACCTTCAAGCATCGGTGAATTCTCCCCGCCGCCATTTGTACTTCGTTTCATAGCTGCATAGAATTCTTCGCCTGCTGCAATAAGATCCATCTCATAAACCGGAACGCCCAGCTCCCGGCACTTTTTGCAGAAAGCTGCCAGAGGTTCTTTCTCCTCACGTGTTGCCAGCAGTTCTTCACGAAGTGCCGGATCTTTTCTGGCTTTTTCTTTCAGATTATCAAGCATTTCTACTACTTCCATCAGGCATTCTCTCCTTTCAGACTCTTCCTGAACAGTTCATCCAGTTCAGGGATTTCCCTCTTCAGTGATACCAGTTTTCCGTCTTTTGTAAAGCAATGCTTCGAGGAGGCTACCGTACAGCTCTCATTTCTCGTTGCATTATAAAATTCATACTCCAGCTCCAGAACTGCACCATTGTACTTTTTCACAGAAACTGTGATCTCCACTTCATCATCAAACAGAACCGGCTTCTTATAAGAAACTGAAACTCCGGCTACAGGAGAAATGATTCCCCGTTTCTCAACCTCACCATAGCCAAATCCCATCTCTCCCATAAACGCAATCCGGGCTTCCTCCATCCATTTAATATAATTGGAATGATGGATGATTCCCATCTGATCCGTTTCATGATACTGTGCTTTACGTTTATAAACACTCATTTTTATACTCCTCTTTAAAACAAAAAGTCTCAACACAAACCAACATCTCTCCCCTCTTCCCACCCCCTGAAAAATCTGCTATAATAAATTTTACAGCAAAAATCGATATTTTAAAGAAAGTCAAGGTAAATCATAAATGAAATTTCCACCGAACTTCAACAATCCCTTTAAAAGGGAAAATCTTCCGGAGCGGCTTCAGAATTTCCGGGAGGCGCGTGAAAACAGGAAAGCTGTTAAGCGAAATTTTAAAGAAAACATTCCGCTGAACTTCCGTGAGCGCAGCAATGCCCGGACAAGTCTTCTGGCTTCTGTTGCTGTCCTGGCCATTCTGGTCATTTTGTTTAACCAGCTGGATTACCGTCTGATCCGAAAACCAGCTATAGATGCCCAGAAAAAGGCTGTCACAGCAAAAGAAAAACAGGAGACAGAAGCTGCTACCGGCGATGTAACAACAGCATCTGTCATTGCAGTTGGCGATAATCTTTATCATCAGAGTCTTATTGATGCAGGCGTTTCCGAAGACGGAACCTGGAATTATGATAAAATCTATACCCACATCACAGATGCCATCAAAGATGCCGATATCAGGATGATCGATCAGGAAACTGTATTTACAACCGATCACGACAATGTAAGCTCCTACCCGTCTTTTGCAACACCAACGGAAGTAGCGATGCCATCATAAAGGCCGGATTTAACGTAGTCGAATCTGCCAACAATCATATTGATGACTTCGGTGAAGGATTTCTCACAGACACTCTGAATTTCTGGAAAACAAATTATCCGGATGTCACGCTTATTGGAATCCATGATTCCCAGGAGGATGCCGATACTGTCAAGATCCGCGAAGTAAACGGCATCAAGATCGCATTTTTGGATTACACCTACGGTACTAACGTAGGCGGCATCGAAGGAAAAGACTATATGATCGATATGATCCGCAAGGATAAGATCACCACCATGATCCAGAAAGCCAAACAGCAGGCAGACTGCATCATCTTCGTTGCACACTGGGGAACAGAAGATGAAACCATGCCAAATGAATATGAGAAACAGTGGGCTGCATACCTTATGGAACAGGGAGTAAACGTCATCATTGGCGGTCACCCCCATGTACTCCAGCCATACGGCCGCCTTACCGATGATAAAGGAAATGAGACTGTTGTCTTTTATTCCCTTGGAAACTTTGTATCTACACAGCAGAAGCTGGAAGAGCTTCTTGGCGGAATGGCAAAATTCACCATCCAGAAAACTGTGAAGGACGGCAAGACCTCTGTTAAGATCCTTACACCAACAGTAGAGCCTCTGGTAATGCACTATAACAGTGATTCCGGTGAATTCGGTCCTTATATGCTTTCTGATTACACAGAAGAACTTGCTTCCCAGAACGGTGTACAGAAATACATTGGTGATGGTGTATTCACACTGGATAACCTGAAAAAGAAATTCAATGAGATCATGTCCATGAACGTAACTCCATCCACAGGAACCAATCTTCTTGACGTAACCATTAATACAGATCTGAACATGATCGACTCATCAGGAAACGTGGTAGAAGATACTGCTTCCATCACTGCTGAACAATATTACGCAGACAAAGGCATTGACATCACTTCCGAATCCTTCAATACTGCAGACAATAGTTCTGGCAGTGCAGAAGGCTCCTCCGATGACAGTTCTGACGATGGTTCTGATGACGGATCATATGATGATGGTTCTTACGACGACGGTTCTTACGATGACAGCTATTATGATGATAGCGAAGAATAATCCTTTACCAGGTAAAAAACTGATCAATTCTTAATAAAAAGCGCCGGGAACCGGAGAAATCTGAATTTACTGCTTTCAGTTTTCTCTGTTCCCGGTATTTTATTATCATATTCAGCTCTGTTGATCCTATCGGCAAATTAACTCCATACTGAACACTGACGCACACGCAGTTCCCCTTTACAGGGTTTCACTGTATTGTCAGAAAGCATTTGTCAGCCAATAATTTATCAATATGTAAATACGCCAATTCCATACGGCTCCAGCGGATATGCAAAGGAGAATTCGCGGTTGTCGCAGTTTTTCTTCTCAGCCTTGAATGCCTTGCCTTTCTCCAGAAGTCCCTGCTCATTAAGGACCAGTTTGTACTGTTTTTTCTTCGGTACCCCTACACGGTAATCCGGGCGTGCCACCGGTGTGAAGTTGCATACGACCAGAATATTATTGCGGCCTGTCGGAGATTTACGGATAAAGCTGAAAATGCTTCTGTCACCGTCATTGGCATTGATCCACTCAAATGCTGACGGATCATTATCTGATCCGTAAAGTGCCGGATACTTCTTATACAGATGGAGAAGATCACTGACATACTGCTGCAGCTTCTGATGATTCTCCTCTCCAAGAAGATACCAGTCAAGCTCTCTCGCTTCACTCCACTCGCGCAGCTGACCGAAATCCTGTCCCATAAAAAGAAGCTTCTTGCCGGGGTGGCCAAACATGAATGTATAACCTGCTTTCAGGTTCTTGAATTTATCATCCAGTTCTCCCGGCATTTTCTCAAGCATAGAGCATTTCAGATGTACAACCTCATCGTGGGAAAGAACAAGAACATACTTCTCACTGTAGGCATATGTCATAGAAAAAGTCATTTTATTGTGGTTAAATTTACGGAAATACGGATCCAGCTTCATATATTCCAGGAAGTCGTTCATCCATCCCATATTCCATTTCAGGGAAAATCCAAGTCCGTCATCCTCAGCCTTGCCTGTTACCATTGGCCATGCTGTGGACTCCTCTGCGATCATCACAGTTCCATGGTTTCTTCCAAGCACAACTGTATTCAGGTGTTTAAAGAATTCAATAGCTTCAAGATTCTTGTTGCCGCCGAATTTATTGGCAACCCATTCTCCATCCTTCTTACCATAATCAAGATAAAGCATAGAAGCAACTGCATCCACACGAAGACCGTCAACATGGCACTCCTCCACCCAGTAAAGGGCATTAGCGATCAGGAAATTCTTGACCTCAGGACGACCATAATTATAAATCTTGGTTCCCCAGTCCGGATGCTCACCCTGTCTCGGATCTGCATGTTCATATACAGCTGTTCCGTCAAAATTGGCAAGTCCATGGGCATCTTTCGGGAAGTGGGCAGGTACCCAGTCAAGGATAACGCCTATCTTCTGACGGTGAAGATAATCAACAAGATATTTGAAATCCTGCGGAGTTCCATAACGGGATGTCGGTGCATAATAGCCGGTTACCTGATATCCCCAGGAACCGTCAAAAGGATGTTCGGCAATACCCATAAGCTCAACATGTGTATACCCCATCTTCTTAACATATTGGGCAAGCTTCGGTGCCAGCTCTTTGTAGGAATAGAAACCATCTTCATCCTGCTCTGACTGCGGATGTTTCATCCAGGAACCCGGATGTACCTCATAAATGGACATGGCACTTGTATCCGGATCAAAATTCTCACGGTTCTTCATCCAGGTAACATCTTTCCATTTATAGTTGGTAATATCTGTGATCCGGGATGCAGTTCCTGGACGCAGCTCAGCTTCATTGGCATACGGGTCTGCCTTGTAAAGCTCTTCACCATGAGCTCCCGTAATGTAAAATTTATACAGTTGTCCGATCTTGGCTCCAGGTATAAATGTCTCATAAACACCAATCGTTCCAACTTTCTTCATAGGATTCTTCTCATTATTCCATCCGTTGAATTCACCTATAACAGAAACCGCCTGCGCATTCGGCGCCCACACTGCGAAATAAACTCCTTTTTTCCGGTTCTGCGTATCCGGATGAGCCCCCAGTTTTCTGTAAATATCATAATGCGTGCCTTGACCAAAAAGATACTGGTCAAGCTCCGTAAACTGCAATTTCTTTCCCATTTTCAGGTACCTCCCTTTATAGTTCTGCCACCGTTCATTCCCCAATTATTAGTGGAGTTTTTTATTCTATAATTATACCAATCCCTATATTTTCAGTCAAGGAAAAACCCCCTCCATCCGATATGTGTCTATTATCCGACAGTGTCGGATAAAGTCAAAAAAGAGACCTGGATGACACGCATTTTGTCACCCGGATCTCTTTGGTTAATCTCACATATTATTTAGTATTCTTCACTTCCGTCATCGTAGGAACCGTCTTCGGAACCATCAGAATAATCACTGCCATCACTGCTTCCATCGGAATATCCGTCAGATCCGTCGCCGCTTCCGTCAGAACTGCTGTCGGAAGATCCGTCAGATCCATCACTCACATCTGCTCCATCTGCCGCGCTGCTGTCCTCAGAAGAATCACTGCCATCAGAGGAGGCATCGGAATTTCCGGCATATCCTGCAACACGACCGGCCTGAAGGGAGCTGTCCCAGAAATCAGAATAGGAAGCACTCTGTAAAGTAACATCCTTAGCCTCTGCAAGCTCACTGACTGTCACGAGTTTATATCCTTCATTGATCAACTCAGGGATCAGTTTCTCTGTGGCACATTTCACAGATGGCTCATGAATATCATGCATCAGGATAATGGAACCGTCTCCCAGTCCGCTGTCATTCATGATTTCATTATAGTCTGCATCTGCGTCCATCAGCTTCCAGTCAAGAGAATCTGTAGACCACATAAAGAATGGCTTGTCTACTGCTGTCATCTGCTCCTCTGTGATGGCACCATATGGTGCACGGCAGACAGTTGCAGCCTGTCCGCAGGCTTTCACAAGAGCATCATCTGTCTTCTGGAACTCCTGTAAAACAGAATCCAGATCCATGTTCGGAAGTGTCTGGGAAGGATGATCCCAGGTATGGTTTCCGATCTCGCATCCAAGCTTAAGCATTCTCTGTACTGTGGATTCACGACCTTCCACATTCTGTCCCAGCATAAAGAAAGTAACATGAATATTATATTTCTCAACAGTATCAAGAAGAGTCTCTGTGTACTCTCCCGGGCCATCATCAAAGGTCAGTGCGATCATCGGACGCTTTTTGGAAGGATCATAGGAACCATCCTCATTGAAATAGTAATCCTTCACACCTTTCTCAACCCAGCCTGTCTGCATGTATCCATTCTCATCAAAACTGTATGTAGTTCCGTCAATCTCTGCAAAGCCATTGATATAATATGTACCATCCGGATTCTGATACCATTTACCGTTGGAACCCTCATGCCAGCCTGGTGTCATAACAGAAAGCCTGTCTCCTGCTGCTGTACCTTTTACCGGCATTACTGTAGCATCTGTACTGCTGTTGTCCGATGATGATTCAGATGAATCAGCTGTATCTGCCGATGCAGTGCCATCCCCGGTGCTGTTATCTGATGAAGCTCCCGAGGCATTCGCCTGTACATTCACTGTCTCCGCCTCTTTATTACTTCCACCGCCTACGCGATTCGCAATCGGAAGAATTACGCCTCTGACAACAAAAATAAGCAGAAGAACTGCTGCAATCACACACGTCACACGTTTCATCATCCTGCGTCGTCTCAACTGCTGCTGTTTTCTGCGCATTCGTTCACGTAAAACTCTTTTGTCCATTTTTACATCCCCGTTTATATCCCTATAACTTTCTTTAATTTCTGCCTTTAATCATACCTCATTTGCCACTTAAATACAATGCCAATTCCCGAAAGAATCTCTTAATTTTCTATTCTGTCTTTTCCGTGCAAAAGGCGGTTCCCGAAAAGACTTCCAGGAACCGCACATCCGGTTCTGTTATTATTCTGCCGGTACCATATCAGCAGCTTCCGCTGTTTCCAGCTCCTCATCTACTTCACCTTCTGCACTGCTTCCGTCTGTAGAAGGATCATCTCCGTTCTCACCTTCTGTATCACCGGCTGTGACCTTCTCCTCAACAGTTGCATTATCCAGGATAAAATCTTCCACTCTCAGAAGCCCGATGGATTCATCTACAGCTGCCTGACCATATTTATCCACCAATGCCGCCAGATCCTTAACACCATAAGCCTGGATCAGTTCATCCTGAACAGCAAGTGATTTCTCATCTTCAAGCGTCATGTTCTCAGCATCCATGATTCCCTGTACGATCAGATTCTGTTTCACCTTATACTCTGCATACTGGCTGCCCTGCTCCTCAAAATCATCCATGGAGATTCCCTGGGCTTTCACAAAATCTTCCAGTGTCATATCGCCCTGTTTTGCATAATTCTCATAAAGTGTCCTGAACTCTGTTTTTGCTGTGTCCAGATCATCCTGAGGATATTCCTTCACTTCAGATGCTGAGAGCACAGTGTTCCATGCTGTCTCACGCAGCGTATTCTGTGCGCTTGTCTTTGCTTCACTCTCAAGAGTTTTCCGGATTTCTTTTTTATAGTCCTCTGCAGTCTTACAGTCTGTGTTCTTGGCAGCCCACTCATCAGTAAGCTCCGGTGCTCTTTTAAAGCTCTGTAAAGTTACCTTAAATGTAACTTCCTGTCCTGCAAGATCTTCAGACGGATAATCATCCGGGAATGTAAGGTCAAGATCTTTTGTCTGGCCCTTCTTCATGCCAATGATCCCGTCCTCAAAACCGTCAATGAATGTTCCGGATCCGATAGTCAACTCATAATTATTCGCTGTACCGCCGTCAAATGCCACTCCATCCTTGGTTCCTACATAGTTGATGGTAACAACATCTCCATCCTGAACGCTGCCTTCTGTTACTTCTTCTGCCTTGTTCTGAAGTTCTTCTTCTACTCTTCCGTCAACAGCATCGTCTGTCACAGCTTCCACAGTATTATCAAGGGAAAGCCCTTTATACTGTCCAATAGTAACGTACTTGCTGACATCGTCTGCAGAAACAAGTCTTGTATCTCCGGAAACTGCAGCTTTATCTGATGAATCTACACTGTCAGAGGCCTCTGATCCTGAATCTTCCTTATCGGTATTTGTTGTATCCTGTGCTTCTGCAGCAGATTTTGTATTCTCTTTTTTATCGGTTGTTGTGCCGCAGGCTGTAAATGCCAGTGCTGTACACAATGCCAGAACAACAAGATATGCTTTTTTCTTCATATCCTACTCCCTTCATCAAAATCATTTCGAAAAAATCACGTATGGTAAAATTATAATCTCTTTTTCCCGCTTATCTGTAAAATTTATTTACTTATAGCACTCCTAGAAATTACTTCATCAAGTTCAGCTGTGCAGAGCATAAATTACTGCGTCAGATGTTCCTGACGTACGTTAATTTACATCTCAGGAACCGGTGTCGGTCTGGATGAATCCCACACTTCAGATACATCAAAAAGATCGCTTAACATATCCGGATTGTAATACATTCTGTATCCGTCCAGGTTTCTTCTTCCCTGCCTGAAATATTCACCTGTGATCTGTACAAAGTACTGGCTGGAATCCACATTGCAGAAATAGCGATATCCGCGGCTCTTATAATACTCATATTTAGCATTATCAGAAGTGTATCCTTCCCAGTCACCGATATCTGCGCCAAAGGCAAAAATGATCATATCTGTTTTTCCAAGAATAGGTGCTACATACTTTTCCCATTTCTTGTTATCTGTTTTCAGCTCGGCTGCTGTAGATGTTGTAGCATTTCTGTGCCCCCAGGTGTGGCTTGCAAATTCCCAGCCATCTTTCTTCATGGCTTTTGCCACTTTTTTGGCTGCTTTTACTTCTTTATCATAATCAAAATCCGGATTAGCCTTTAGAAAAGCCTTCTGATCATCCTGCAGGTTCTTTCCGGTCTTATAGGCTCCGTCTGTACGATATCCCAGAACACCGTTATAGCCGGTCATAGCCAGGATTCCTTTTCTTCCGTGATAGGAAAAATCCGGATGCTCTTTGATGAAGGAATCCAGGATCGGCACAACATCATAATCACCGGTCACTGTCTTTCCGTCTGCCTTCGTATATTCACATTTGATATCTCCGTTATCATCGATCACAAGCTTTGATGCAAATCCGTCATCATCCATGTAATGATAGTAGCTGACATCATCTTCTGAGAGAACAAACGGGATCTTGCCCTCCGGAAGCATGATCTTGCCTTTACTCATAGTTCCGTCGTCATTCACAACTGCCATATCATGAGGACTTACCAGAACATACCCCTTATCATACATGATCTGGAGCATCTTTTTAAATTCACTGACTGTAGTCATCATCTGGTTATATCCGGCTTCATCGGAATCTCCGTCAAAAGCCCTGTTCGTATCCACGATCAGGGAATGAAAAAATATATGGGTGATCTTCTCCAGCGGATATTCCACGCAGGCATCTCTCTTCTTCATATAGGCTGCTGCTGCTTCCTGCATCTTATCACTGGTTGCAAATTTCCAGTTGTTTTTCAGGGTTGAGATCGCACCTGTATAATCATACTGCTGCGCCAGTTTTTTGGCTTTTTTGAGAAGTGCCTTCTCATCTGAAGATGTGCTGGAAGAGGTATCTTCGGATGCCTCACGTTTCTGTGTTTCTTTCTCTGCTTTTGCCTCTTCTTCCGGTGTCTCGGCAGCTGCCGGCTGATTTTCCGGATCCGCTGCTACTTTCGCCTCTTCCTCATCCACCTCAGACTGTGTATCTTCACCGCTTTCAGCTTCTGCCTCATCTGCCTGCGTATCTTCGTCTTTCTGTGATTCTGCTGCCATACTGCCAACCTGTGTGGTAACAGGTACGTTTCCTCCCACAAAAAGCGATGCTACAAGTACTGTTGTCAGTACACCTGCAATTTTTTTCTTCATAATAATAGTAGCCCCTTTCTTTAATGTCCCCTCGTTGCTGTACAGATAAAAAGTTTATCAGCCCATTGGCGGTACCGGCGTAGGTCTTGCCGGATCAAAAACATCTTTTGCATTAAAAAGATCTTCCAGAAGTTCCGGATTATAATACATTCTGTATCCATCCAGGTTTCTTCTGCCCTGTCTGAAGTATCTGTCCCGAATCTGCACAAAATACTGACTGGAATCCACATTACAGTAATAATTGTATCCCTGACCTTTCAGATATTCGAATTTATCGCCGGAGTAATCTTCAGCATCAGTAATATCTGTCCCAAAAGCAAATATAATGATATCCGTTCCCCCGATCAGCGGATCTACATTTTTCTTGAATTTCTCGGTATCTGCCTGAAGTTTCTCCAGAGAGATCTGACCTACATTCTGGTGGCCCCAGGTATGGCTTGCAAATTCCCAGCCTTCAGCCTTCATGGCATCTGCCACTTTTTTTGCACCTTCGCGCTCTTTTTCCAGACTGAAATCCGGATGTTCATTAAGCCATTCCACTTTGTTGTCATCCAGGTCAGCCGGCCGGGTCTCATAACTCTCATCTGTTCTATATCCCAAAATTCCATTATATCCGGTAAGCGCAATGATTCCCTTGGCTCCTCTGTATGAGAAATCCGGATGCTCTTCCACAAAACGGTCGATCAGCGGTACCATGTCATAGTCGCCCACGGATATGCTTCCATCATCTTCCACATATTCATTGCGGATCTTCCCCTCATCATCCACAATTAATTTCGTAGCAAAACCGTCGCCATCCATGTAGTGATAATAACATACGTCATCCTGAGAAAGAACAAACGGGATTTTACCCGGCGGGAGAAGGATCTCACCTTCTGTCATATTGCCGTTTTCATCTGCCTTTGCCATATCCTTGATGCTTACCATAACGTAGCCTTCATCATACATGGTCCGGGTGATCTTGTTAAACTCATCAATAGTCGTCATTACCTGATTGTAATCTGCTTCTTTATAATCTCCATCAAAGGCTTTGGACGTGTCTTTGATCAGTATATGATAAAAAACATGGGTCACTTTTTCAAGTGGCCACGCAGTACAGGTTGCTTTGGTTTCTTCGTATTTCTTTACTGCTGACTGCAGCTTTTTACTGGAAGAATAAGATGAATCTTTTTTCAAAAGAGAAATCGCTTCATCGTAATTATACTGCTGTGCAAGGATATCTGCCTGCGCAAGGATATCTTTTGCTGCTGAATTTTCTTTGGAATCTGTCGTATCTTCTGCGGAGTCCTTCTTCGCTGAAGTTCCGTTTTCTGTTTTCGCACTGGCAGAAGTGTTATCCTGCCGGGATACGGAAGATTTTTTTCCATTACAGCTGTTGATTCCTGCGGAAATACCGCCTATCACAACTACAAGTGCCACCCCCATAGCAATCAGCCGTTTCCTTCGTTCTCTCTGCAAACGTTTTCGTCTTCGCGCGATCATACGTTTACGCCATTCTTCATACTCCGGGGTTCCCATTTCCGGGCGTGTTCCCCTGGGCTTTTCCTTCTCCATTTCGTTTTCCTCCATATCCGGTTTATCCAGATTGCTGATTTATATCTTGACTATAGTTATGTCCTGCAATTTTCACACCATACATTGTGAATCACATCACAGTCATTATAACTTGTAAACATTTAAATTTCCACCGTTCCCGGTGTCTTTTTAACTTTTTAATTGCCTTTTTCCTGAAACAATGCTAAAATGATGTTTACGTAATGTAACCGATTGCGAAACAAATATACATACAGGGGGATTCTCAAATGAGTACAGTTACCATTGTTCTTCTGGTCATCCTCGTTATTCTGATCGCAGCATTAGTCGCTCTCTATTTCTTCGGAAAAAAGGCTCAGAAAAAACAGGACGAACAGCAGGCTCAGATCCAGGCTAACAAGCAGACAGTTTCCATGCTGGTCATCGATAAAAAACGGATGCCTTTAAAAGATTCCGGACTTCCGCAGATGGTCATCGACCAGACACCTAAGCTTATGCGCCGTTCCAAACTTCCGATCGTTAAAGCCAAAGTTGGTCCGAAGATCAGCATTCTCATTGCAGATGAAAAAGTTTTCGATCTGATCCCGGTTAAAAAAGAGATCAAAGCAGAAGTCAGCGGTCTCTACATCGTTGGTGTTAAAGGAATCCGCGGTTCACTTGAAACTCCGCAGAAGAAGAAAAAAGGCTTTCTCGCCAGATTTCGTAAATAATGTAAAATCCGAAAATTAACCGCTGTGCACTGTAGGATATATCATCCTCAGGTGACACAGCGGTTTTTTATTTCTTTGCCAGATGGATAAAATCACTCTCATCCGCTATTTTGGGGTTTTATAAGACAAAATCCTTACAGTCCCTCGGCTGTACCTGGATCGCCAGATAACAATCTGCCACATGCTCCTCATTCATATCAAGTGCATAATCCGCCTTCATATGAATATCCTCCTCACTCTCTGTCAGCTCCAGATTAGTGGCTGCGATCCCCATCTGAAGTGTTCCATACGGAGTGGTGTAATATGTCATGTTTTTCTTGCCCTGCTCAAATACCATATGTACATTGACCAGACCTTTCTTGCTGACTTCCAGACCTTTCCCGGACATTTTTATGTAGTTGATAGTAGGCTCTGAACTCTCATCCAGAATCTCCTCATATCTGAGATAATGGAAACCATTGCGGAAATAATACTGTCCCGGAACAACGATCTCGATCGGCTCCTGATCGCTCTGGGCATCCATCATCTGAAGTCCTCTTACATGGATCAAAACTTCTTTCTGCATTTCTCTTTTCTCCTAATACTTATACTGCTTACTTCACTTCGTGAACAGTAACTTCAATACTTCTCAATATCAATCTTCTGCGTTTTTTCTACGTTGTAAGGCAGGATCGAATTGGCAAAATCTTTAAATTTCTCAGCCAGATCACTTACATAGAAGCGATACGGAAATTCCTCTTCCACCGTCTCATCGCTTGCAAGCCCCATATCTGCCAGAAGCTTGCGAAGCTCCAGTGCAGTCTCATAAGCCGGATTCACCAGACGCACTTCCTCTCCCATGATCTTACGGATCGTAGAACGAAGAAGAGGGTAATGAGTGCAGCCAAGGATCAATGTGTCGATCTCCTGATCCTGAAGCTCTTTGAGATATCTTCTGGCCACTTCCTCAGTGACCGGATCATGAAGCCAGCCCTCCTCAACAAGTGGGACAAACAGCGGACATGCCTTGCCGATCACTGTGATCTCCGGGTCCAGTTCTTTCAGATAGGAAGCGTGGATACCGCTGCCTACTGTTCCAACTGTACCGATAATTCCTACCCGCTTATTCTTCGTCTCCTGGGCAGCAATCCTTGCACCGGATTCGATCACTCCTATAATAGGAATATCCAACTCATCACGAACTGCATCCAGGGCAAAAGCACTGGCTGTGTTGCAGGCTACCACAATAGCCTTGACCTTCTGCTCCTGAAGAAAATGGATGATCTGGCGGGAATAACGGATTACCGTCTCCCTGGATTTACTTCCATATGGAACTCTCGCCGTGTCTCCAAAATATACTATTTTTTCGGAAGGGAGATTGCGCATGATCTCCCTGGCTACTGTCAGCCCTCCGATACCGGAATCAAACACACCTACCGGTGCATTTCTATCTATATTCATTGATCTTTTCTCCTGAATTGATTAATCGTTAGAATATTGTATCACCAATCAAGAGCTTTCGCAAGCCAGAAGGAGAGCTTCACAGGCTTAGTTTCATCGGTATCCTCGCCTTTTTCAAAACAGAATTCCGGGTAGATGGTTCCCCACCACGCGTAGAACTGCGGGTTATAAAACTCCGGTGTATTATGTGTGTTATCTGCTGTATTTTTCGCTATACTTCCTGCATTGTTCTCTGAGCTGCCGGTGCCCCATGCTCCAATATAATCTGCACATCCAGCTGTAATAGTCAGGATCACAGCTGCCACAGCCAAAGCCCCCAGTATTTTCCTGAATCTGCTGCTTATTTCAAGTCTCTCTCCGATCTTCCTCATCAGATCTTCCCCCTGCTTTTCTTTTTCCTTAAGGTATCTCAATTATTCACCAAATCCTATGACTTTATTCACCATTTCCGTAATCTACCTCCAGAAGATTACCGTCCACCCACACAGAAGGAAGCCACGGCAGAGTCCCGTCTTTATAAAACTGATGATACACTTCCCGGAGAGTAACTCCCTTTTTCTGCTGCCCGGAAGTCCGGTTTTCCTGGATTCCCTGAAGGTATTCCCCTACAGAACTTTGCTGCGCACCTTTCCAGCCAAAAACTTCAGAAAACATATGCGTGCGGAACATATAAACATCCTCTCCCACATGCTCCTCCTGTTTCAGATAATGGATAAAAGCCGCCCGATTCTCTTCTGTGAGCATATTTTCATCCAGGATCACAACCTGCAGATGACCAAGGTCCGGATATTTTTCCTGGGAACGATTGTAAATCTTCTCGATCTCATTAAAATTCGCTCCTGCAATAGTCAAAACTGACACAGGATCTTCATCCGGCTTTTCCTGTCCTGTGGTGACATTCATGTCTGGCATTGCATATTTCAGAATAAAGCCATTCTCCAGAGCTCCTGCTCCCAGAGCAAGTGGATAGATTCTTTTTTCCGGTTCTACGGCAGCACATCCTGTTCCGGTCAGACATACTGCCAGAAACAAAGCTGCTGCTGCCACTTTTTTTCTTCTGTGTCCGCGGTTTCCCATGCCCAGAAGCAGCTGTATCACAAGAAGTCCCGGCACAAAAACATATCCAAGATAACTGCCATAATAATCTCTGATTCCGTAACCATTCCAATTATATACGGAAAAAATCCAGCCTGCCGCAGGGATCCAGTATCTCCCGGTTCCCAGCTTCGTTCCGGCCGCGATCTGGTTCCCATAATGAAACAGACTTCCCATAGAAAAAACAGCCCAAACACAAGAAATCCCATCCAGATCACATCGAATCTAGCCAGTACATTTCCCGGAAGGTCTGCCCCATCCAGAAGCGGCAGGATGGGATATACCTCCGTGAAAAGTCTCTCACGCCCAAACACTGCCGGAAGAAGAATCTGCATTCCAAGTACAACGCCGCATACTGTAAGCAGCCCTGAAATCAGCGGTTTCCTTGCACTTCCCTGTTTTTCTACTTTATCCAGGGCAAAAGGCAGAAGCCCCACCCCGGAAAAAGCACTTAAGAGCCTCCAGGTGCTGCCCATCCATTCCTCCCCTGAAAATTCGCTGTTTTCTCCATTCCAGACTTCAAGAAAATATTCCGTTTTTCCCTGACCTGCGCTTAATATCATCAGCAGGATTATTCCTGCCAGAAAAATTCCTCCTGACACTTCTGCGATCCTTCCACGACGCTGCATTCCCCGATGTGTGCCAATGCTGCAGGCTGCCACTGCCAGAAGAGAAATATATTTTCCGGAGATACCGCTGATCAGGCTTGACGGAACCACCTGTGCCATAAGGTCTGCAAGAAAAGCAGCACTTAAGATCACATATGCCAAAAAGAAAAGTCCAACAAACCGTACAGCAATATTTCCAGCCGTTTTTGCCATCTCACTGTATGCAGGCCCTAACCTGATCAGCCAGATCACATAAAACAGAAGAATAACTGCCGCTGTCACAGTCCCCGCCACTGCACTTTTTCCGATCATGGAACCACCCTGAAACAGGCACAGCAAAAACGGTGCCGGAAATACCAGTATGATCTGTCTGAAAAGCTGCCTGTGAGAAATCCTGTTGTTTTCTGCGAACCTCATACACCTTTTCCTTTCTGCCGCCAGTCCAAAGTTCTAAGTCTTCTTTTCTGGTCACTGCGCGCATAAAGCGGACGGAATTTCCTTTTTCGGAAGGGAAGCCTCAAGATCCTTCCACCGGTTTCCGACTCTCCGTTTTTTTCCACGAAAGGTACCAGATATGGGACACCAAAGCTTAAAAGTCCGGCTAAATGTGCAGCTGTGAGATACACCCCCAGCACAATCCCAAAAATCCCCAGATATCCGCCCAGAAACAAAAACACATATTTTAAAAGCCGGAATGCAGAAGCAAATTCTTCATTTGGGATTGCCAGGGAACCAAGTGCAGTCAAAGCTACAATGATAACCACCACCGGGCTTACCAGGTTTGCCTCCACTGCTGCCTGTCCGATGATCAGGCCTCCGACAATACCGATGGCATTTCCAAGTTCCCCCGGAATCCGAACCCCAGCCTCCCGGATCAGCTCAAATGAAAGCTCCAGAAATACAAGCTCCACCACACTGGAAAAAGGCACGCCTTCCCTTGCCTGGGCAAAAGAAAGGATCAGATTTGCAGGAAGCACCTGTGTATGAAAACGGATCACAGCCAGATAAAGTCCCGGAAGGAGCGTTGCCACAGCCATGGCCAGATACCGCAATACCCGCAGAAACGATGTCATCTCAAAACGATTGTACCAGTCTTCACTGCTTTCCATGAAGCTGTTGAAAGCTCCCGGAAGTACCAGTGCCACAGGCGAGTTGTCACAGAGCAGAACTGCTTTTCCATTAAGAAGTTCCTGTGCAGCACGGTCAGGCCGCTCCGTTGTCTGAAACTGCGGAAACGGTGAATACCAGGCTTCTTCGGTCAGCTGCTCCAGCATGCCGCTGTCCAGAATTCCGTCCACTGTAAAGAATTCCAGACGCTCTTTGATGGATTCCAGAAGTTCCTCATGTACAAGATCATCCACATATAATAACTGGACTACTGTATGGGACCGCACACCTATATCCTGCTGTTCCACTTTCAGCCTGGTATCCCGAAGCCGCTTTCGTATGAGAGCCGCATTAATTTTTACTCTGTCACAAAAGCCCTCTTTGGATCCTCTGAGGACTTTTTCCGTCTCTGCCTCGGATACATCAAGGCCAGGATATCCCCTGCTGGATATTTTCATGGCTTTGTCATAGCCATCCATAAAGAAAACAGCATTTCCCGCAAGCATTGCAGAAAACACTTCCTCCATGGTAGATAATTCTTCTGCATCAGCGATTCCAAGACTGTTTTTCCGGATAAATTCCCGGATCTTTTCTGCCGGTATTTCCCAGAAATGATTTACCATTTTTCCAATGGCAGAATCATCCAGCATCATATTGGAAACTGTAACCTCGATATAGACCATAAGACAGTTTACCTTGTGGCCTTCTCCAAGAACCATGGGCCGGATCAGAATGTCATCGCAGTTTTCACAGCGTTTTCGGATGTAAGTTTCGTTCTCGTGGAGCAATGCTGATATTTTTCTGTCTTCCACAAATACCCCCTCCTTTCCAGGCATCCATACACATATGATCAAATAAATTACCATATGAAAAAGAGAGATGTCGTCCTGACATCTCTCTTAATATCCCCATATATCTTATTTTTATTCTTTCTTCTTATCCTCTTTCGCCTCGTTCTCTGCGCGGATGGTGCGAATGATGGCCTTCCTCTGGTTCTCCAGATGATTGAAGGAAATCTCCTGAGCTCTCTCCACATTTCCATCACGGATCGCCTTCACCAGTTCCTCATGCTCATTGACAAGAAGGTTTCTTGTCTGCTCTTCTTTCAGATATTCCACACGGTAGCGGTACATCTGCTCTCTTAAATTATTCAGCACCTGGTTCAGACGTTTGTTATCTGATGCCTGGTATATGATCTCATGAAAAGCAACGTCTGTCTCGGCAAGACGTACCAGATTTCCCTCTGCCTTGGTTTTCTCAAATTCCTTGGCTGCCACCCAGAGCCGTCCCAGCTCTTCCTCTGTGATCAGCTTGCAGGCTTTCTCTATGGCAACATTCTCAAGGGCAATACGCACCTCCAGAACATCGTTGAGATCTTTCTCCGTGATACTTGCAACCTGGGCTCCTCTTCTCGGGATCATCACCACCAGCCCTTCCTGTTCCAGCTTACGCATGGCTTCACGGACCGGAGTTCTGCTCACACCCAGCCTCTCCGCAAGGGCGATCTCCAGAAGTCTTTCTCCGGGTTTCAGCTCGCCCTTCAGGATTGCCTGCCGCAGAGTGTTAAAAACAACATCGCGAAGCGGCAGATACTCATTCATATCCACAGAAAAATCACTTGTCATCCGTAAATCCTCCATCCCTGTTGTAAATATCTGTAGCAAATACTGTCTTCGCAAGGCCGCTCCTTCGGAGGCTCTTTGCTGCAGCTGCCATCTTATCCCTGTTATCAAAAATTCCAAATACAGTAGGACCGCTTCCGCTCATCACTGCCTTCAGTGCACCCTTTTCTTCCATGAGAGTCTTGATATCTCCGATCACCGGATACTGTCTTATGATCCCCGGCTCAAAAACATTCTCCATTTTGGAGGCCATTGCATAGAGGTCTCCCTTCTCAATATCCCCGATCATTCCATCGATATCCGGATGTTTCCCGATCCCGGCAAGGTTCAGATTCTCATATGCTGTCTTCGTGGAAACATTGATCCCCGGCTTACCTATGAGAACATAGCACTTCGGAACTTTCGGAAGACGGGTCAGCTTCTCACCGATCCCTTCTGCCAGAGCTGTTCCACGCATGATACAGTACGGAACATCTGCTCCTACTTTCACTGCACGTTCCATCAGCTGTTCTTCGGTAAGTCCCAGATGGAACATCCGGTTTACCCCTACGAATGCAGCCGCTGCATCAGAACTTCCGCCTGCCATTCCGGCTGCCACCGGAATAAACTTGCGTAGCTTGATGGAAAGTCCTTCTTCAACACCAAACTCCTCCATCAGCATCTCTGCTGCTTTATATACAAGATTTCTTCTGTCTGCCGGAATAAAAGGAAGATTCGTTGTCAGCACGATTCCAGGCTTTTTTGTCTTTCGTATATCAAGGATATCATACATACGGATCGTCTGCATGATCATGCGCACTTCATGATAGCCGTCTTCTCTCTTTCCCAGAACATCAAGTCCGAGATTGATTTTTGCCATTGCTTTTAACCGCATATGCCCCTCCATTTGTACTTTGTATACAGTATTTATACTTATATTTTATATGATTTTTACATTCTTTTCAACAGCAAAATATTCCAGCTTTTTTTTCGTTTCCGATAGTTTTTCTCATTTGATCTGACCTTCTACTTTTTTCACCACAAGGATCGGAGTTCCCGGTGAAAGCTCCTGATTTTCGTTCAGTCCGTTCAGTTCTCTGATTTCCTCAACAGATGTGTGATATCTTCTTGCGATATCCCAGAGTTCATCTCCTGGTTTCACCATATAGATCAGGATTCCCGCATTGCCTGGATTTTTTTCATATCCAAAGGTTTTTCTTCTACTTTATCTATAACAAAAACTTCTTCCTTGCTGACAGCCAGAAGATTTAAGCCGACAGACGCACGGATCTCGATCTCATTTCCATCTGCCATTGCTGCGGAAAGCTGCTCCAGTTCCGCTTTTAACTGATACGTGCTGTCCTCACGGATTCCACGCGCCTCCACCACATAAGTAAACGGCAGCATGGCTTCCATGGAATAAAACGGCATGCTATCATTTCCGATGATATACAAAATCTTCAGCATCACCACTCCCTGGCTTCCACGCCATTTTCCACGATCCTGGTCTTATCGATCTTCACTTTTCCCCGGCTGTGACAAAGCTGGAGGATTTTTCCCTGTGTCTCCTTGACCTGGATCCGCTCACTGAGCCTGCATCTGGAAAAATTTCTCACAAGAAGCCGGTCCAGAATTTCCGTCTTTCCTTCCGGAATACATTCACGGACAGGTGTATAGATGTCTGTCACTAGTTCATATTCTTCCTCCCGGAAAAATTTCATATCCAGCTCCAGCACTACATCTGAAACAAAAATCCTCTCCTCGCCATCTGCATCCGGCTTTGCTTCCAGGCTCTGGTGCATCACAGATACTGTGATATCCGGGATCAGTTCTTCTGTGCAGCCAGTGCATTCCACCTCGCCGGAGAAAGGCATGGAATATTCCAGCCACTGCACAGGTGCCTCCGTATCCTCCGACTCATACAGCACAAAAACAGACAGCTCCCCCCTGGCTTTTACTGTATTTTCCCCGGATTTCAGCTCCAGTCCCCTTATATCCATGGTGTACCAGATCAGTCCTGAAATATCCGGCCGATTGGAAGCAATGGTGTATTCATCCTTGATCCGCAAGGTGTCTTTTTTATGTACGCCAAGTCCCAGAAAGCGGATCTGTTTTTTCTGGCAGATACATCAGGTGTATCCAGTGCAACGGGTATCCTGATCTGATTCGTCTCATCCACAGCTGCGCAAAAAGTTACCAGTGCTTTGATATTCAGCTTCCTGGAATGGATCAGACGGATCGCAAGATCTTCAATCTCCCACTTCAGGCACATTTTATCTCCGTTTGTGATATTTTTCAGATTCAGAGTTTCCTCAAACGGAAGTTTTACAGTAAGACTGCTGACAATTCCGCTCTCTTCCCCCACATAAAGCACATCTGCTTCCAGATTTCCGGTGAGGATCCCTTTTCCGTCTGTGAGACGTACGTCTTCCATGATAATGCGGCCTTTATGCTGGATCAGCCTGCCCACATCCGGCTTTGCATCCGGCACATTAAAATCCTCGTCAAAGGTGATCTGGCTTCTTGCATGGCTTTTTTTTCTTAACACCTGTATGCTTTCTTTTTTTAATTCCACTGCCTATTCCCCTTTCTCAGATCCGCTGTCTGCCTTTCCCTCCCGGAAAACCACCGGTTTCTTCTGGGGTTCTGTTTTTATGACAATACATGGATAAGAAGGAACTCCGGCCTCATTAAGATCTTTCGGGCCAATAAGTCTTGTAACAAAAAAAAGCCCGTTTGAGGAGACTCCCAGTTCTTCCACCTGAATGCTGTATCCTCCGCTCATCTGTCGTCCGTAGCCTTTTGCCAGGTACAGGGCCTCTCCTGTTTGATAGCTTAGCTGAAATTCTTTTTCCTTTTTTTCATTCATGATCTCATCCAGAGCCGCAGGGATATCCTGGCGTTCCACCACTGTATAATCAACCGGTTTGCGTTCTTCTTCCTCGATCCGGATAAGACCGCAGCCGGACAGTACAGCTGCCAGTACCAGGATTGCAAGCAGACAAACTGCTTTTTTCATAATGCGCTTCTCCGTTTTTTCGCATTACTCAGTATTTATTCTATGTAATCAGGGAAAGATTTATTGCAACTATCTGAAATTCTTCGTATAATAAAAGAATACCACGCCATTTTTAAAAAGCCGTAATGTGTTCAAATACAGAAAGGACAAAAGATATGATTCGATTTATACTTGTATGTATCACAGTGATCGGATATCTGGTGCTGACGATCCCGGTTCTTCTTATAGAATGGATCATCGGGAAATTCGCCCCCATGAAAAAGGATATCAGCTCCCTGCGCATGGTACAGGCCATCTTTAAGTTTATCCTGTGGCTTACAGGAGCCAGGGTAACTGTGATCGGTGAGGAGAATGTCCCGAAAGACCAGTCTGTTCTCTATGTTGCCAACCACAGAAGCTATTTTGATATCCTGCTCACATACAGCCGCTGCCCGGGACGTACCGGCTATGTGGCAAAAAAAGAAATGGAGCGTTACCCGCTGCTCTCCAACTGGATGCGCAATCTCTACTGTCTCTTCCTTGACAGGGAAGATATCAAACAGGGACTTAAAACCATCCTCCAGGCTGCCGACTATGTGAAATCCGGCATTTCTGTCTGCATCTTCCCCGAGGGAACCAGAAACAAAAATTCCGATGAGCTGGATATGCTGCCATTCCATGACGGAAGCTTTAAGATCGCAACCAGGGCAAAAAGTCCTATTATCCCTATAGCGATCAGCAATTCCGCCAATATCTGGGAGGCCAATTTTCCCAAAATGACACCTGCACATGTTGTCATTGAATACGGCAAACCGATCATCCCGTCTGAGCTTGACCGTGATACACAACGTCATCTTGGTGCTTATACACAGAATATCATCAAAGAAATGCTTATAAAAAATAAAGAGCTGGTGTAATTCCAATGCACAGTCCCCTGTCTGACAGGGGCTGTGCCGGATCACACCGGCTCCTTTTTTATTTATGAATGGATTTTTTTATTCGGTTTTTTCAGGAACGTCTGTTCCCCCCCCGATCATAGGGACCTTATCTATGTATTCTTTTCGGAGATCTTCGGACATTGTCTTAAATAGCTGTTCTTTCGTTTTCTCGTAACCCTCAAATTCTGATGTTGCACTTCCTTTATCCTCAGTTTCCACACGTTCTTCTGCCATTGTAAGCATTTCTTCCTTCAGGCGGCCCTGAATATCTGTCAGGCATTCCAGAAGCAACGGATTAAAGGTTCCGCATTCTCCGTTCAGGATCATCTCAACAGCTTTCTCATGAGAATAGGCTTTTTTGTATACACGATCGCTGATCAGTGCATCATATACGTCAGCCAGAGCAACTACCTGTGCGGAAATCGGGATCTCCTCACCTTTCAGGCCGTCCGGATAACCTTTTCCATCATAACGCTCATGATGCCATCTGCAGATATCATGGGCAATCCGTACCAGTGGCTCATCTTTATAATATTCCAGACTCTCAAGCATGGAGGCTCCAATGACGCTATGGGTCTTGATGACCTCGAATTCTTCATTTGTCAGCCTTCCGGGTTTATTGAGGATCTTGTCATCAATACCGATTTTTCCAATATCGTGAAGTGCAGATGCTGTAACGATCATCCCGCGCACAGCTCCGGAAAGATCATATTTATCCGTCTTCTGGATCAGTCTCTCAAGAATCAGTTCTGTAATAATGTTAATATGCAGTACATGCGCGCCGCTCTCTCCATTACGGAACTCTACGATCTGGCTCAAAATACTGATCATCATTCGGTTGTTCTTCTCTTTCTCGTAAATCTGATCTGCTACAAGAAGAAGAAGTCTTCGCTGTTTCGCGTAAAGTGTGATGGTATTGTATACACGTCTGTATACGATCTGTGCATCAAACGGTTTCTTGATATAGTCTGCAACTCCCAGGTCAAACGCACGCCTCACATAGGATACGGAATCCTCTCCTGAGATCATAATTACCGGGATATCTTCGATCCAGTTACGCTCATTCATATAACTCAGCACACCGAATCCGTCCATTACAGGCATGACAAGATCAAGAAGCACAAGGGAAATTTCCGTCTCGTACTGTCTCAGAAGACTGATCGCTTCTTCTCCATTGGTAGCTTCCAGAATATCATAATCTTCGCCAAGCATCTCCGAAGGATACAACGGTTCATTTCAGAATCATCTACAATAAGAATGGTCAGCCTGGTCTTATCCCGCATAAGGAATTCCTCAGAATTCCCTCCTCCCTTAATCTCATTATCGCTGATAACTACCATATTCTTACGTGTCTTGGCCTGATACATAAATTTATCCGCTTTTAAAACCGCTTCTCCAAGTGTCTCATTGCATGACAGCACGCCACCAATACTTACGGAAAGTTTCAGCTGGGAATAACCTGGAACTCTTGCTGCATGAACTTCCTCCTTAATCTCTCTCAGTTTCTTGGTGAAATTATCGATATTAATATCCGGGATCAGAAGCAGGAACTCATCTCCGCCAAAACGGATAACCTTATCATTCTTACGAACATGGCGGCGAATGACATCTACTACTGTTTTCAGTGCTTTATCTCCTGCATCATGACCATATGTATCATTATAAAGTTTAAAATCATCCAGATCCACCATGCTACTCCGGCAGAACTCTCCAGATTTTTCACCTTTTCCTCATAGTATCTTCTGTTAAAAACTCCTGTCAGAACATCTTTGTACAGTGCATCTGCATATCCGCTGAGTTCAGCCAGAAGATTCTCCTTATCCTCAGCATCAATGATATCATCTCTTTCCAGGCTGTTGATCATTTCCATAACATATGGTACTTCATCGATCTCCAGGTATCTGGCAATAACCTGATAGACTTTTGAATCTACGATCTCTATTTTTGTTTTCTGACATTTCTGCTCAAATGCCTTCCTGGAAATGCAATTGTCGCATTGATTAGTTTTACCCCATATCGAATAACACTGACATGGTTCTTCCACACCCCGGCCTGTTTCCAGTGTTTCTCTGTCCAAAAAGCGCACAATAGAAAAAACCTGCTCCAGATGCTGCTTCATTGCCAATGCTTCCTGCATTGTCATTGTTTCTTTTATCCCCATTATTCTTCCTTTGCCTTGTTTACACATAGTATTCCATCATGTTTTTTAACACATCTATGATATCATTATTTTTTTCAAAGTATAGTAAGAAATATAAAAAAACCATATCTCATGTCCATTTTACGACATGAAATATGGTTTTATCAAAATCTGATAGGTTTCTGCGGCTCATAAATATCCGCCCGAATATTTTCTATGATCAGTGAGTACCTGCACCCAGGATCTTCTCCGCATTTTCGATCCGTTCTTTTATGGGCGGATTAATGCCTTTCAACGGATAGTCAATGTGAAGATTTTCCCACTTGAAGGTTCCCAGAGTGTGATACGGAAGAACTTCTACTCTTTCAACGGTCTTAAGTGTACCGATAAAATCAGCCAGGCGGTGAAGATAATCGTCACGGTCATTACGCTCCGGCACAAGCACATGACGGATCCACATTGCAATGCCCATATCAGAAAGCTTCTGTGCCATGGCAAGGATATTCTGATTGGTACAGCCTGTGAGGATCTTATGCTGCTCCTCGTCAATGTGTTTGATATCCAGCATGACAAGATCTGTATATTTCATCAGCTCTTCCCATTTCTCATGCCATGGGCCTTCTTCTGTGTAAGGATTGCCGCTGGTATCAAGAGTTGTGTGGATTCCCTGTTTCTTGGCTTTCTTAAAAAGCTCAGTGAGGAAATCGATCTGTAACAGTGGCTCGCCTCCACTCACAGTAATACCGCCCTTACTTCCCCAGTAAGAGCGGTATCGACATGCTTTTTCAAGCAGCTCATCTGCTGTATACTCCGTTCCTGTTTTCATTTGCCAGGTGTCCGGATTGTGGCAGAACTGACAGCGCATGGCACAGCCGCTCAAAAAGATCACGTACCGGACTCCTGGTCCGTCAACAGAGCCGAAGCTCTCCAGTGAGTGGACGTAGCCAGTGATTTTTTTCTGGTCGCCCATATTTTTTATTACATCCTTTCGTGGCAGGTTCTTGCGATAACGTCAAGCTGCTGCTCTCTTGTAAGGTCGATGAACTTAACAGCGTATCCGGAAACACGGATTGTGAAGTTTGCATACTCCTCTTTTTCCGGATGCTCCATAGCATCGATAAGTTTCTCTTTACCGAATACATTTACATTAAGGTGATGTGCACCACGGTCAAAGTATCCGTCAAGTACATTTACAAGATTCTCTGTACGCTCTTCCTCAGAATGGCCAAGTGCATCCGGGTTGATTGTCTGAGTATTGGAAATTCCGTCAAGTGCATCCTCATAGTCAAGCTTTGCAACAGAGTTCAGGGAAGCAAGAAGTCCGTTCTGCTCTGCGCCGTAAGACGGGTTAGCTCCCGGTGCCAGAGGCTCTCCGGCTTTTCTTCCGTCCGGAAGAGATCCTGTAGCTTTACCATAAACAACATTGGATGTGATGGTAAGGATGGATGTGGTTGGCTTGGAATCACGATAGGTATGGATGTGTTTCAGCTTCTCAAGGAATGTGGAAAGCAGAGTTGTTGCGATCTCGTCTGCTCTGTCATCATCGTTACCATAACGTGGGAAGTCACCCTCAACCTGGAAATCTGTTGTGATTCCGTCCTCATCACGGATTGCTTTTACTTTTGCATATTTGATAGCGGCAAGGGAATCTACTACATGTGAGAATCCGGCGATACCAGTTGCGAAAGAACGGTCAACCTTTGTATCGATAAGTGCCATCTCAGCTGCCTCATAGTAGTATTTATCATGCATGTAGTGGATCATGTTCAGTGTTCCGACATACAGATGTGCAAGCCAGTCCATCATCTGATCATATTTTGCGATTACTTCATCATAGTCAAGGTACTCGGAAGTGATCGGCTGATACTGAGGTCCTACCTGCTGTTTTGTCTTCTCATCAACACCGCCGTTGATCGCGTAAAGAAGGCATTTTGCAAGGTTTGCACGAGCACCGAAGAACTGCATCTCTTTACCTGTCTCTGTAGCAGATACACAGCAGCAGATGCTGTAGTCATCGCCCCATACCGGACGCATAACATCATCGTTCTCGTACTGGATGGAACTTGTTGTAACAGAGATGTCTGCTGCATATTTCTTGAAGTTCTCAGGCAGTCTTGAAGAATAGAGAACTGTAAGGTTCGGCTCCGGAGCCGGTCCCATATCCTCAAGTGTATGAAGGAAACGATAGTCGTTCTTTGTTACCATGGAACGTCCGTCCTGTCCCATACCTGCTACTTCCAGAGTTGCCCATACCGGGTCACCGGAGAAGAGCTGGTTGTAAGACGGGATACGAGCGAATTTAACCATACGGAATTTCATTACGATATGGTCAACAAGCTCCTGTGCCTCTTTCTCTGTAAGAGTTCCGTTCTCAAGATCTCTCTCAATATAGATATCAAGGAATGTGGAGATACGTCCAACACTCATTGCAGCTCCGTTCTGAGTCTTGATCGCTGCAAGATATCCGAAGTACAGCCACTGGAATGCTTCCTTTGCATTCTTAGCCGGCTGGGAAATATCAAAGCCATAGATCTGAGCCATTTCTTTCATCTTCTTCAGAGCGCGGATCTGTCTGCGATCTCCTCACGAAGCTGGAAGTCATAACGTCTCATACCCTGACGGTCGCATGCTGCGAAGTCTTTCTCTTTACCTGCGATCAGGTAATCGATTCCGTAAAGAGCTACTCGTCTGTAGTCACCTACGATACGTCCACGTCCGTAAGTATCCGGAAGTCCTGTAAGGATCTTGTTGTGACGTGCTCTCTTCATCTCTGGTGTGTAGATATCGAATACACCCTGGTTGTGTGTTTTGAACTCATAGTTGTTGAAAACATCTTTGATTTTGTCGCTTACATGGTATCCGTAAGTCTCACATGCCTGCTCTGCCATTTTAATTCCGCCGTATGGCATGAAAGCACGTTTCAGAGGTTTGTCTGTCTGAAGACCTACAACCTGCTCCAGGTCTTTGAGCTCCTCATCGATATATCCAGGACCGTATGCTGTAATTCCTGTTACTACCTCTGTCTCCATATCAAGAACGCCGCCTTTTGCACGCTCTTCTTTCTGAAGCTCCTGAAGTTTGCCCCAGAGTTTATCAGTTGCCTCTGTTGGCTCTTCCAGGAAGGAAGCATCTCCATCATATGGTGTATAGTTCATGCTGATGAAGTTACGAACGTCGATTTTCTCTTTCCAACGATCGCCTTTGAATCCGTTCCACTGCTCGAAATTAACTTTTGCCAATTTGTTGCACATCCTTTCTCTGTTCTGTCTTAATCATTATTCGTTCACTGCCCGCGCAGTTAGTAATATATAACATTTCTCATGACGACCATAAGATAACAGATTCAGATTTCAAAGTCAACAGATTGGATGTATGTTCTTTATAATATACAAGGGAATGTACTATTGATAAAATTAATGAGAAAATTGTACCAGATATTGTACAATGTCGGGCGTCTGACGTACGCTCCTGGGCGGAGAGCCTGTGTCTTCTGACGGATAGTTTCTTTCCAGGGGGAACACTTTGGGCAGTGGGGCTCTTTTCCTTTCGGGGGGACACTTGGGCGTGGCAG